>JGI20207J14881_1000491_pt1 | contig 14422 bp, 16 predicted proteins | sample NGESurdeep092012_4_FD_14881 | JGI IMG/M metagenome (IMG submission 14881)
ACGCGAGGTGATGCGCCGTGTCTCAGAGGTCTCGGAACTCCTGGTCGGCGACCAGCCCGTCGATGAGTTGCTGCGAACCATCGTCTCGACCGCTCAGAAGGTCTTCAACGTGCCGGGCGTATCGTTACTAGAGCTCGAAGAGGGTCGCCTCGTCGTGGTCGCGAGCGCGGGCGAGCCGTTGAGCGACGAGGAACTCCGCCACCTCGATCCTCACTCGGGAGTCCCCATCCGCGTCGGGACGACGCCGGGCGTGCGTGGCGAACTTCGTACCGTCGCGTTGTCGTCGTCGGGGCGCGCCGTCGGGATACTCGCCATGCGCGGTGCCCCCGCCGAAGAGACGGACCGCGCCGTGCTCAACACGTTCGCCAACGACGCGGCACTCGCCCTCGAACGAGCGCAACTTCGCGAGCAGGCACTTCGTTCGAAACTCCTCGAAGAGTCCGACCGCTTCCGTCGCGGCCTCTTGGGCGCGGTCTCACACGACCTGCGTACTCCCCTCGCCACCATCAAGGTCGCGTCGTCGACCCTGTCGCGTGGCGCGGAACAACTATCGGCTGAAGACACCAAGGAACTGCACGGACTCATCGAGGTCGAAGCGGATCGCCTCACGCGTCTCGTCACCAACCTGCTCGACATGACGCGCATCGAAGCGGGCGTCCTCACGCTGCACCGAGTGACGACGTCCGTGGCCGAGATCGTGAAGGACGCGCTCAGTGCCATGGGGGCGTCGCTCAACGATCAACGACTCGAGGTACGAGTTCCTGACTCGCTCCCCGACGTCGACGTCGATCAGGTGCTGTTGGGTCAAGCCCTCGTGAACCTCCTCGACAACGCCGTTCGCCACGCGCCGCCCCATAGCGTGATCACCGTGATGAGCGAACTGCGCGACCTACAAGTCGTCCTTACGGTGGCTGATCAGGGCCCGGGCGTCCCCGAGGGCGACCGCGAGACGATCTTCGACCGCTTCACCCAACTCAGCACGGCCGGCCGTGCTGGTCTCGGTCTCACGATCGTCAAGACGTTCGTTGAGGCGCACGGTGAGCACGTCTGGTACGAAGAGGTCCCCGCAGGCGGCGCCCGCTTCGTCATCTCACTACCGCGCCACGCTGACCCGGGTCCGTAGCCCCATGGCCACCGTGCTCGTGATTGACGATGACCCCTCACTGCTCCGCGCGCTCCGCTTGGGACTGAAGGCCGGTGGCCACGACGTCCTCACCGCCGTCAATGGTGAACGCGGTATATCGCAGACGGCACTGAAGTCACCGGACGTCGTGGTGCTCGACATGGGACTGCCCGACATGGACGGACTCGTCGTCTGCCAGCGGATTCGCCAGTGGAGCGACGTGCCGATCATCGTGCTCTCCGCCACCGGCTCTGAGGAGCGAAAGATCGACGCCCTCGACGGCGGTGCCGACGACTACGTCACCAAGCCCTTCAGCATGGGTGAGTTAGAGGCCCGCATCCGCGCGGTCCTTCGCAATCGCCCCAGTGAAGCCGACGAACAGACGGCGTCAGAGCTGTCACTCGGCACCCTCGAGCTCGACTTGGTGCACCACGAGGTTCGACTTAAGGGCGAGAAGGTCAATTGCACGTCCAAGGAGTTCAACCTCCTCGCCTACCTCGCGCGCTACGCCGGGCGAACCTGCACGTACCAGATGATTCTGCAAGCCGTCTGGGGCACCGGTTACGGCGACGAGGCTGCCTACGTGCACGCGTACGTTCATCGACTTCGCCAGAAACTGAACGACGAATCCGGCACGCTCATTCAAACGATGCCCGGCGTGGGCTACAGCCTCCAACCTCAAATCTGAACGCTGATCTCGATCGCCACGCTTTGTACGATTGAGCCGTGTCCGAGCCTTCAACCTCCGTGGCGGCGATCTTGCTCACTGGAGGAGCAAGCCGACGTATGGGCCGCGACAAATCCCAACTCACCGTCGATGGATCCACCCTCGCTGATCGCACGGCTTCGTTGCTTCAACTCGTCGTCGAGACCGCCGTCGAAGTTGGGCCCGGCGTAACCGGACTGACGTCGACGAGGGAAGAACCCATTGGAGAGGGACCGCTCGTCGCCATCGCCGAGGGTTGTCGCGCGCTTCGATCGAGGGGACACACCGGCAGCGCGTTGGTCGTCGCGTGCGACCTGCCGTTCCTCTCAGAGCGACTCCTCCGCTTTCTCGTCGAGTGGCCGTCCTCGGGCTCGGTCGTACCGGTGGTTCAGGGACGATCTCAGCCTCTCTGCGCGAAGTGGGGTCGTGACGATCTCGACGCCGCGAGCCAGCTGGTGAGTCAGGGCGTTCGTTCGCTAAAACATCTCACGGCGCAACCTAACGTGGTGCTGTTGGACGAATCAACGTGGCAGAAAGTCGCCACCGAAGAAGTGTTCTCGGACGTCGATTCTCCAGCCGATCTAGAGCGTTTGGGTCTCACGACCTAACTCGGCCCTAAGACTGACTATTCCGCGCCGAGTTCGTCGAAGGATTCTGGCAATTCCATGCGCGCCGCCAGTTCACGGGCCTCAGCCGCACCAAGCCCCGCCTTTGCCGCCAGCCAGCACGCCACCGGCGCCGCCGTTCGCTCGGAGGCGTGCGCGGCCGCTCCAGCCAAGGCGAGAATGTCGACGCACTCGGCGTCACTCGGTGGGTCAATGCCCAGTTCCGCAGCGTACGAAGCGAGCCACTCACCCGCCGAGGTCGTCATAGCAATGATGCTACCGACACGAGGGTTGCTTGGTCATCCGATGTGGTGCGTTCGGGGTCACACCTGGATGCGGAGTCGCCCGACGCTCCGGCGTGGTGGCTCGTTAGGATCGGCGGAGGGTTACCCGACAGCACTCTTCGGAGGAGTAGAAGCGAGCGCACGTGAGTAGAAAAGGGTCGAAGTGAGTCGCATTTCCCCAGAGCGCACCGTCGTGCGCATGACTGTAGGAGAACCTCCGACAATCGTTCGCGACAGTCTCGCCGGTGAGGAGCCTCTGGAGTTGCGTGTCGGCGGCCAATCACTGGCGGTCACAATGAGAACACCAGGAGCCGACTTCGACCTGGCGGCCGGATTCCTTGTGAGCGAGGGTGTCATCACGCGCACGGAAGAGCTCGTGACGATGCGCTACTGCGCTGGCAAAGACGAGCACGGGGTCAACAGCTTCAACGTGCTCGACCTCGCGTTGGCGGAGGGCGTGGCACCCCCCGACGAGAGCGTGGCACGGGCGTTCTTCACGACGAGTTCGTGCGGACTCTGCGGGAAGGCGTCGATCGACGCGGTGCGCACCCGCTCAGCCTTCGAAGTTCGCGATGATCGCTTACGCGTCACGACGACGTTTTTGGCGACCTTGCCCCAACGACTTCGCGAGGCCCAGAAGGTCTTCGAGAAGACGGGTGGTCTTCACGCGGCGGCGCTCTTCGATGGTGAAACGGGCGAACTTCTCGTACTGCGCGAGGATGTTGGCCGGCACAACGCCGTGGACAAGGTCGTGGGTTGGTCCCTTCGTGAGGGGCGACTCCCCTTACGAGGAACCATCTTGCTTGTCTCCGGTCGCGCATCATTCGAACTGGTACAAAAGGCGGTGATGGCGGGCATTCCCATTCTTTGCGCGGTGTCCGCGCCTTCGTCGCTCGCCGTCGACCTCGCGGAGGAGTCGGGTATGACCCTCGTTGGCTTCCTCCGCGACCCGTCGATGGTTGTGTACGCCGGCACTGAACGCGTTCGAAAAGCTGAGGGCGTTACGAGTTCGGGGGAAGAGGCAGGTTGAGCAAAGAGCCAGAGAGTCGCTGTGATTGATCACCGACTGGAAAGTGACCTTTCGATTCCTAATGTGAAGCCACTCACGTCAGTTCTTTTGATCACTTTCCGGTTCAATCTGTTCTAATAGCCCCTGCAGCCACTGAACGGTCTCCTCATGCTTGTCGTCGTCGACGTGTGACGCAGATTTAATTGCTTCATGATGACCCGGGTGGTTCGGGTCGACCAGCGCGTTGCCATCGACTGGTGAGACCCTGTCCTTCTTTCTCCGCGACGCGTAGTGACGGCGCAAGACGGCGATGATGCCGGAATAGCCAGAGCCTTTGACGGAGAAAGAATCAATAACACCGAGCGACATTCCCCCCAACGAACCACAAGTCATCGCGCAGGGGGCGCAACATCCTCCGCAAGAGGCGCACGCTGCCATTAAACCGCTGCTTGAATTCGAATGATGATTGACTTCGAGGTCGGAGTGTTACTGGTGACGGCCGTCGAATCCAACGGTACCAAGACGTTTGCTTCGGGAAAGTACGCGGCGGCGCAACCTTTGGGCGTCGGATACGCCACGGCACGGTAGCCCTTCGCGTGTCGCTCGCCATCGGCCCACACGCTGATGAGGTCGACAGTATCCCCGTCATTCAAGCCCCGTTCATTCAGGTCCTCAGCGTTCACGAAGACGACTTTTCGACCACCCTTGACGCCGCGATATCGATCGTCATACCCGTAGACGGTCGTGTTGAACTGATCGTGGGAGCGCACCGTCTGAAGCACTAAGTGTCCGGCCGGGACTGCGACCGCGTCCAGTTCGTTCACCGTGAACCGCGCTTTTCCAGTCGCGGTGTTAAACGTTCGTGAGTCGTGCGGTCCGCGCGGCAACATGAAGCCGCCAGGTGCGCGCAGACGCTCCTCAAAGTTCTCAAATCCATCGATGATGCGCGAGATGTGTTGGCGGATGAGTCGGTAGTCAGCACCCATGGCGCCCCACCCGATGTCCTCGCCGAACAGCGCTTTTCCTAACCCCGTCACGATCGCGACTTCACTTCGCAAATCGGGCGACCCAGGGTCGAGGCTGCCGCGACTCTCGTGAACCATGCTCATGGAGTCTTCGACGGTCACGAACTGTTCGCCGCTCGCTTGTCGATCTCGTTCACTGCGACTGAGACACGGCAGCAGAAGCGCTTCGTTTCCGTGGCAAACATGCGAGCGGTTCAATTTGGTGGCGACGTGAACTGTTAGGGCACAATTCTTCATCACCTTCTCACTCAGTGACGTGTCGGGCGTGGCGGCGACGAAGTTCCCGCCGAGCGCGAAGAAGACGTCGATCTGCCCGTCACGCATGGCGCGAATGGTCTCGACGGTGTCGAGGCCGTGCGCGCGGGGCGCGTCAAATCCGAACTCACCGCTCAGTTTGTCGATGAACGAGTCGGGCATCTGTTCCCAGACACCCATCGTGCGGTCGCCCTGGACGTTGCTGTGGCCGCGAATCGGCGAGGGTCCCGCGCCGGGCCTTCCGATGTTGCCGCGTAGGAGGAGGAAGTTCACGATCTCGCGAATGGTGGCGACCGCGTTGCGGTGCTGCGTGAGACCCATGGCCCACGTGACGACCACGCTCTTCGCAGCCACGACGTCCGACGCGAAGTCCTCGATCTCTTGACGCGTCAGCCCGCTCTGCGTCTCGATCACCGACCAGTCGAGATCGCGCCACGCGCGCGACGCTTCGTCGAAGCCGTCACAGTAGGTCTCGATGAACGCGTAGTTGAGAATCGTCGTGGGCGCGGCGTCCTCGCGTTCGAGCAACGCCTTGCTCACGCCAGCGAACAACGCCAAGTCGCCGTTCACCCGCACGGCCAAGTACCGGTCGGTCAATTTCGTGCCACCACGAACCAGTCCGCGAACGCTCTGGGGATGCTTGAAGTGCACGAGCCCGGCTTCGGGCAACGGATTCACCGTCACGATTCGCGCGCCGCGGTTCTTCGCCTTTTCGAGGGCGGAGAGCATCCGGGGATGGTTGGTACCGGGGTTCTGGCCCACGATGACGATCAGCTCGGCGTGATCGGTGATGTCGTCGAGACTGACGGTTCCCTTACCGACGCCGACCGTCTCGTTCAAAGCGGCTCCGCTCGACTCGTGACACATGTTCGAACAGTCCGGCAAGTTATTGGTTCCTAGCCGACGGGCGAGCAGTTGGTAGACGAACGCTGCTTCATTGCTGGCGCGACCGCTGGTGTAGAACGCGGCACGATTCGGGTTGGCCATCGACCCCAAGCGATCCGCGATCAAGCGAAAAGCATCGTCCCACGAGATCGGTGCGTAGTGCTCCGCCCCCGGAGCGAGGTACATGGGCTCGGTGAGGCGTCCGTGCTCTTCGAGAGCGTGGTGGTCCATCTCACGGAGTTCGGCCACGGAGTGTGTAGCGAAGAACGTTCGCCCGACCCGATTCTTCGTCGTCTCCCACGCGGCGGCTTTCGCGCCGTTCTCACAGAACTCGGCGAAACTCCTCTGGCCGGAAACTGGATCGGGCCACGCACAACCGGGACAGTCAAAACCGTTCACCTGGTTCATCTTGAGGAGCGCCCGCGATCCTCGCGCGACGCCCGGTTCACTCACGACGTACCGCATCGCGTGCCGGATCGCCGGAAATCCCACGGCCGACGTTTCCGGCTCCTTGATCCGGACGTCGGCGAGTTTCTTGTCAACTTCTTTTGGCATCTGAACTTTCCACTGTGAAGTAACTCCGAGAGAACCCGTTGCGTGACGCCTCTCGTCCGAGATTATCCTTTCGCGGCGCTGTCGAGACGGGGCGGTCTCGCGGGCGGACACCTCAAGAAGAAGACTCTCTCGACGTACTCGCCAAAAGTAGCCCGTTGGGATTCGACGCGCCGCGAGCACAGTGGCTGCGCACTCGTTCTAGGCGTTCGGATCCCAATTGAGAGCGAAGTGAGTGAGTGTTCCCGGACACAGCGGGGTCGAGACGGCGCCGGTCTTGCGCGCGACGACCTTCTCAGCGGTGAAGCGTCCCGAGATTGAGAGCTCTTCGCGCTATGGTGCGCTGTTATGAAGAACACGCCGGAACCAGCGAATCGTGCGGAAGCCGTTTCGGACGCTGGTATTCGGTGGCTCATTGTCGCCATCGAGTACGCAATCATCGCCAGCCTTTTGCTCGTGGCGGGCATCGTTCTTGTTCGGACGCTGGTTAGTTTTCTGAGCAACTGGGGAGGGTTTCCTCAGACGGTGGTGGCCGCCATCGACGGCATCTTGGTCGTCATCATCGTGCTCGACATCGCGCACACTGTCTTCGGTCACCTTCGGGCCTCCGTCTTTCCGGTTCGTCCGTTCCTCGTGATCGGTATTCTGGCCGGCGTTCGAGACATTTTGAGCGCGTCGGCCCATCTAACGCTCAGCGGCCCGCTCACGCAGACCAATTTCAACGACACCCTCATTTCGCTCGGCGTGGGCGTGGGCGTCGTGCTCATCCTCCTCTTGGGCTTACTCGTCCTTCGATTCAGCGCCCTTCGCGACGATCAGTGACGCTGACGGACGATTAGGTGTCGCCTGGTGTCAGGTTCAACGTTCCCAATTACGAGAACGACCCGTTGGCGGAGATCGGAAGGTTCCGCGGGGTTGATAGTGCGACTCGCGTGTCGGGTGTGATGCCGGCGGGCGGGTGGCGCCAACGTCGCAGAAGAGCCCGGATCGCACGGCGGTAGTGGGCGACCACTCTCCGCCTCCGATGATTCGCGTGCCGTGAGACGCGACCGTCAACCCCACGCCGGCGATCCCGCGACCGACCTCGCCGGCGGGATGATGTCGCTGTCATTTCGTGCGCTTGACGATTCTTTGGTGCGTACGGGTCTTTCGATACTGCGATGCTGCAGCGAACCATCGGCTGGGCCCTCTTGTTCGGCGTCCTCATGGTGTCACTGGGCGTCGATGGTCGACCGAGATATCTTCGTGTCGGTCAGCGCACGCTCATGAATATCGCGCAATTGGCTAAGAGTCGCTGACGTCCACCCCGCTCTTCAAGGGCTAGGTTTTTGAAAAGGAGTGTTCCGTGGCGAGGTCGCGCGTGTACTTAGAAGAGGGCAAGGACGCCGTCTTCGCTATCTCCCTCGACTGGCCCGGTTGGTGCCGGCGAGCGAAATCGTCCGATCTCGCTATTGCCGCGCTCGACGACTACAGCGAGCGATACGCCAAGATCGTGACGACAACGTTTAATCCGGGATCATTTGAAGTCATCGGCACAGTCAAGGGCAACGGCACGACGGACTTTGGCGCTCCGGACGCGCGGGGCCCGTGGGACGAGGCCGAACTCACGCCGCGTGAATTGGAACGCCAACTTGCCATCTACCAAGACTGCTGGAACTATTTCGATGACGTCGTGGAGAACGCGCCGGTCGCGTTGCAAAAAGGCCCGCGTGGCGGGGGACGTGATCGCGACGGCATCGCCGACCACGTGCGAGAGGCTGAGCGCGCGTACTGTTCGCGGGTCGGCTACCGCGTCGCGCCGCGCACGCCGTGGGACGAACAGCGCGACGTCGTCACGACGACGCTTCGCGCGGGCACGCAAAACGAGAAGTGGCCCGTCGCCTACGCGATTCGGCGTTGCGCTTGGCACGTGGTCGACCACGCCTGGGAGATCGAGGACAAGAGTCCGTAACTCGTTAGTGCGATTCGATCAGTGACGAACCTGAGTTGACTTACGTGCTGAATCGAAGTTCAAGAGCTTGATCCGCGGCGTCAAAGCCCAGGCGTCGATAGAACGCAAAAGAAGCGGTCGACGGGTGAGTCATCAAATAGTCCAACTGCATCGTTCGCGCGTCGCTAATGAGCGACTCGAGCAGCTTCGTCCCGATCTCAGCTCCGCGGTACGCAGGTTGGACGTAGACACTTTGCACGATCCCCGCCCGTCGAACGAACTTCTCAGGTCCAGGGATACGCTCGACGACGAACAGCCACGCACAGCCCACAGACTTGCCGTCAATAGTGGCCACGTACGCGCGATGTGATTCACGATGCTTCTCGAACCACTCGAAGAACTTCAACTCGAATCCTTCTCGACTGAGTCCTTTCTCACCGCCCTCTTCAGTACGCCACTGAAAACGAAGCGCCGCTAAGTCCGAGATGTTCGCCGATCCGGCCCGAAAGACGTTCGCGTTCGTAGTCACGACCCGACGTTACGTCGCTCACGGCCTCTGAGCGAGAGCGCAGCAGGTCGCCGGTCTCGACGGCGTGTGACCATCGCGGAATTATGTCCCGCGAAGACGCTGCAGATACGAGGCGACGGCAGCCGAACTCCGGAGCATGGTGACCTCAGCGTGAGGTGCCCGCGATCGTGCCTCGTCGGGGACGCTCTGGCGGTATCGACCGTGGGTCCTCCACGACCACAAGACGACGTTGAGCTCTGGATCCAGTGAGAAGAGATGACGGAGGGATTCCCTATTGCCGTTCCAGAGCTCCTCATGAGAAATGCCTCGTCGAATCGTTCGACGTAAGAGTCGAGCGATGACACGACGACGCGGGAGGTCGATGAAGACGATGACGTCCGCTCGGGACCAGAGGAAATCACGCACTGAGCTGTAGTTCCCGTCACTTACCCACCGCGGCTGTTGGGAGAAAACGTCAACGAGTTCGCGAAAGGTATCGACGTCGAGTGCCGTCCAGTGCTCTTGGTGATAGAGCGAGTCGAGTTCCAAGTAGGGCACGTCGAGAACACGGGAGAGTTCTCGGGCGAACGTGGACTTGCCGCTGCCCGACGCGCCCTGCACGACGATTCGATTTGGGGCATCGTCGCGAGGTACACGGGCATTCGACACCGCGAAAGCCTACCGAGGATGATCGGTCGGGGACCTCTTCACGAAACCTTCAGGTTGAGTGCTCAGTGACACGATCGCGTCCTACTGATGAGCGCGTCACGACGCGCGCTACGGCGTGAGAACGAAGTCGCACGGCGGGGTGAGACCTTCCACTATCAATCGGGCAGTTTCGATCGGGTTCAAGCCCGAGTTATCCAGCACGTGTTGTTCATAGACGCCCAATCCTTCGTACTGGACGTACATCGAGCAAATCGGGTCCTCTAGAGTCAGCGCGCCCGTATGTCGCGGGTCCTTCGTCCGTTCCGTCGCGCGCACGAGACAGTCGTCGATCGTCGGGCGCAATACGACGTACGAAAGGGGCACCGCGAGGTCGGCCAGCTCATCTCGCACGAGATCGATGTACCGGGGTCCAAAGTGGCCCTCGAGGACCGTGGCGTAGCCCGCCCTCACGAAGCGCGCCGCTGAGGAGAGCGACGCGCGAATCATCTCTTGATTCTGTGCGTCCGCCCGCGCTTCCCACGGAGGTATCAGTCCGTTGACGACGGACGCCCAGAAGAAGTCCGCGTCAATGACGGCCGACGGATCGAATTCGCCCGCGACCAATCGACCAACGGTGGTCTTTCCTGAGCCCGGAGGGCCGGTGAGTATCAACAAGGAGGATTCGGGCACGGGAGCAATCTACCCGTGGTCCTCTTGTTCACTCATTTCAGAGTGCGAGGTTTGCCGTGTGAATTCATCGCGATGAATGTCGAAGGGACGTGACGATGTTCTCGCCCGTGTCGACTACGTCGACAGTGCCTGGGCGAGGTCGGAGACCAAGTCGTCGACGTCTTCGATGCCCACGCTCAGACGGACGAGGTTGGCTGGCGGCTCGAGCATCGAACCGGCCGCCGAGAGGTGCGTCATCTCCGAAGGCAGTTCAATCAGGCTCTCCACGCCGCCGAGTGACTCGGCGAGTACGAAGACCGACGTTGACTCACAGACCTTTCTCGCCACGTCCACGCCGCTCTTGAGCGTGAAGCTCACCATGCCGCCAAAGTCACTCATCTGCGCGACGGCGATGTCGTGTCCCGGGTGATCGATAAGTCCCGGGTAGTACACCCGGTCGACGGCGTCATGGTCGGTCAAAAAGTCCGCCACGACGCGCGCGTTCGAACAGTGGCGATCCATGCGCACGCCGAGCGTCTTTACGCCCCGTAGCAACAGGTAACAGTCCATTGGCCCCGGCACGGCACCAATCGCGTACTGGTGGAACCGTACGCGGCCCGCGAGCTCGTCGTCGTTCGTCGCGACGAAGCCACCGATGACGTCCGAGTGACCGCCGATGTACTTCGTGGTGGAGTGCACGACGACGTCGGCGCCAAGGGAGAGGGGAAGCTGCAGATACGGCGTCGCGAACGTGTTGTCGATCACCAAGAGCGCGCCGTGCTCGTGCGACGTTGTGGCGAGGGCCGCGATGTCGACCACGTTCAAGAGCGGGTTGCTCGGCGTCTCGACCCAGAGCATCCTCGTTCGCTCCCCGAAGGCCGACGCGACGGCGTCCACGTCATGCAAATCCACGGTCGAGATCCGCACGCCCCAGTCACCGAAGATTCGCGTGAGCAGTCGGTACGTGCCGCCGTAGGCGTCGTTGCCCAAGATGACGTGATCTCCGGGCGCCAACGTCCGCAGCAGCGCGTCCTCGCCCGCGAGCCCAGAGGCGAACGCCACCCCGTGGCGCGCTCCTTCTAGGTCAGCCAAGCACGTCTCTAGTGCCGCTCTCGTCGGATTATTGCCCCTCGAATAGTCGGAGAAGCGAGGTGCACCCACGCCGTCTTGGGCGTAGGTGGAGGTGAAGTAGACGGCCGGATTGACGGCACCTATGACGGCGTCAGGCTCGGAACCCACGTGAATGGCACGAGTATTGAAGCCGCTCACGCCTCGCTCCTTTGCTCCAAGAATCCCAACAGGTCGCTGCGCGTCAACACCCCCACGGGATGTCCCCCGTCGAGCACCAGTACGCCCGCCGTCGTACTCAAGTGTCTCGTCAGTTCGCTGACGGTCATCCCGACGCCCACCATCGGCATCGACTGGTCCGCGACCTCCTTCACGCGAAGGTCCAAGACCGACGCGTCACGCGTCGTTGCCTCCAAGAGGCCCAACTCACTGAGCGACCCCGAGACTTCCTTCGCCGCCAAGGGCAGTTCCGCGGTCGTCGTCACGAGGAGTTGCGAGACGTCCTTCTCTCGCATCAACGAGATCGCGTCGCGAACCAGCACGTCTTCGGTAACGAGGACGAGGTCGGCCAGCGTGCTGTTCTGACGTTCGATCTTCGCCGCCAACACGTCGCCGGCGTCCATCTCGTCGCGCGGGCGCAAGAAACCAAAGTCCGTCATCCAGGTGTCGTTGAAGATCTTTGAGAGGTACCCTCGCCCGGAGTCAGGGATCAAGACGACGACGACGGCCTCCTCGGGCAACGACCTTGCGACACGCAGTGCGGCCGCGACGGCCGTACCGCCCGAACCACCGATCAAAATGCCCTCGCGCCTCGTGACCTCTCGTGCCATGGCGAACGCGTCGGCGTCACTGACCGCGACGACCTCGTCGACGAGCGAGGGATCGTAGTTCTCGGGCCAGAAGTCCTCGCCCACGCCTTCGGTGAGGTACGGCCGACCGGCGCCCCCGGAGAAGACCGAGCCTTGGGGGTCCGCGGCGATGATCTTGATGTTGGGATTTCGTTCCTTCAGGTACTTGCCGACACCACTGATCGTGCCGCCCGTTCCGGCACCCGCGACGAAGTGCGTCACGCGGCCCTTCGTCTGCTCCCAGATCTCCGGACCTGTTGTTTCGTAGTGGGCGCGAGGATTGTTGGGGTTCGAGTACTGATCGGGTCGAAAGCTGTTCGGCGTCTCTTTCGTGAGGCGTTCAGCGGTGGAGTAGTAGGAGTCGGGGTCGTCGGGTGCGACGGCGGTCGGACAGACCACGACTTCGGCACCGTAGGCGCGAAGGACGTCGATCTTCTCGGGCGCCATCTTGTCGCTCATGACGAAGATGCACTTGTAGCCGCGGTGCGCGGCCACGATGGCGAGCCCCACCCCGGTGTTGCCGCTCGTGGGTTCGATGATCGTGGAACCCGGACCGAGGAGACCCTCTTGCTCAGCCGCGAGGACCATGGTCAGCGCGGGTCGGTCCTTGGAACTGCCACCAGGATTCGTCGTCTCCAACTTCGCGATGAAGTCACACTGGAGATCTCCTCCGACGGCGCTCAGGCGGACCATTGGCGTGTGGCCAATGAGTTCCAGCGGGCTCTCGGCCACGTCCATATCGGCGTAACGCATAACTCTTCGTTTCTACTAGGACTGCACAGATTTCGTGTGAGAACGAGAACTTCTCGCCCTCACTCTAAAGGAAGTCGCGCTCCCCACTTGAACGTCGGCTTTTCGGACTGGCCACTCGTACGATTGGGCCGTGACCTCCCAGTGGACACATTCCGCCGAGCGACGAACGACTTTGGCACACGAACCACCGCGGGACCCGTCGGAGGCGCTCGCGATGGCCAAGTACATGAAGTTCGTCGCGCCGTTTCGGTCTTGTCGCTCGTAGACGTTCGTCTATCGCGCTTTGATAAAAGCGTTACAACTATGAAGCAACTTGGATTGTCTTTACAATGGGCATCGGCTCGAGCAGTTCGTCACTATTGAGGCGCATTCCTTCGAGATGAAACGGAATCGCCTCGCGCATATTCTTGACGACCTCGTCGACAGTCTTTCCTGTCGTGATAACTCCATCAAGTCCAATAACGTACGCCGCAAAGTTCGTGCCAGCGTCCTCAATTACGATCGTGTATTCAGTCATTGGTTTCGCCTCCTCAATCCGGCTTGTCTCAAGATGTTAGCGAGGGTGCCCTTTGGAACGTTGTCGGACAGACGACCTGGTACCGTCACGCATCCTGGCTTCGAACCATGATGAAACTGGCGATGGCTACCTCTCTGCCGACTCAGAAACCAGCCATCGTCCTCAAGCATCTTGATGATTTCTCGAACCGTCACGACCCTCAACGGTCGCCAAGACGGTAATACCTTCAGCTTTAGTCGATGGTTATTCAACCAGCGAGTTCTAGCGGTGCCGGCCAATTGATTGAGATGAGATTCTCACGACTCATTGATTGCAACTAAGACGCGGGCGTTGATGCATTACCTTCGGTTCTATGGTTACCGAGATCGAAGTTCGCGTCACTGCTCGATTGCGACTTCGTCGGCCGGTGACGGATGACGTCAAATCAATTGTCGCTATCGACTCTGATCCGATGGCGAATCTTCATCGTCCCGGTGGAGCACCTAGCCCAGACCAAAACGTGCAAACTTTTGGCGAGTTTGTTCGCGGTTGGGAAGAGCACGATGTCGGCTACTGGATAGCTGAGTTTGGTGGCGACATAATCGGGATGGCGGGAGTAGAACCCCAACTCTTCTTGGAAAGAGAGTGCTGGAATCTCTACTACCGCTTCTCTCCCAGTGCTTGGGGCAATGGCTTCGCCGTCAAGGTAGCGAAGGAAGCGGTGATAGTGGCCTCGTCTCTCCAACCAATGTGGCCCGTGGTGGCTCGTACGAGAGCGACGAACTATGCGGCCGCTCGCACCGCAGAACGGGCTGGCTTACGACGATGCCCAAATCTAGACACTGGCGATTTCGAGGTCTTTGCGCTTGGTTGGTAGTTCCTGGTTCAGGATTCGATGACGAATCTGTACACGTTGGTCTATGAAGATCGAAATCAACGGAAGAATCGCGCGCTCGCAAACCACGGAGCGCAAAGGTTTGTTACCGGTAAGGAGAGTTTTCTTAGCGAATGAGATGAGGATTTGTACGACCGTGCGGCGGCACCGCTTTACCAATCGG
>JGI20207J14881_1000492_pt1 | contig 14408 bp, 13 predicted proteins | sample NGESurdeep092012_4_FD_14881 | JGI IMG/M metagenome (IMG submission 14881)
TGTCAGCCCGCCCAGCCAGAGCCACGCCAAGAGTGGCTCGACGGTGACGCCCAACACGACCGAACCGGCGGGCAGGCCGTTCTGGACCTGCGCGCCGGAGGTGGAACCGTTGCCGCCCACGGCGTCGAAGGTGACGTAGACGTCGCGCGCGAAGTTCGAGTCGATGGCGGGCGTGCCCACCGTCGTGCCACCGCGGCCGTGGTACGTCGTGATGGCCGGGCGCAGTTCGTGCCCGTCCACGGTGACCTTCAACTGGGTCGCGGATTTGAGCGCGTCGGCGACACCGTGAAATCCCGAGAAGCGCACCAGCTGGCCGTCCACGACCGTGCTCTGTCCGCTGGCGAGCGTGACCTCGGCGCGCGTGACGTACGTCGTCGAGGTCACGATGCCGAGCGCCAAGATGACGACGCCCAGGTGCACGATCATGCCGCCGGTCGCCGGCGCGCGCAACACGCTCGTCCACGAACCGCGTCGAAGCGCCGCCACCAGCGCCCCACGAAGCGTGCGCAGCGCGGCGCCGGCGGCGAGCACCGAGAGAAAGACCGCCACCACTTCGGCGGGGCGGCGAACGTCAAGGGCGAGCAGCAGCACGACCGCGAGCACGCCAACCCACGCACTGACGCGCGTGCGCGCCCACAACACGTTCGCGTCGGCGCCGCGCCAACTGACGAGGGGCGCGATGGCCATGAGCACCAACAACACGACGGCGACCGGCGCCGCGACCGAGGCGAAGTACGGCGTGCCGACGGTGACCTGCGTGCCGTTGATGGCTTGGTAGAGCAACGGGAAGACGGTGCCGAGCAGGACCACGATGGCGAAGCCCACGAAGAGAATGTTGTTCGCGACGAAGAGGCCCTCGCGCGAGAGTGGATGATCGACGCCGACGGGCGCTCGAAGTCGGTCACCGCGCCACGCGAGCAGCCCGGCGCCCACGACGACCACGACGAAGAAGAAGCCGATCAGGATCGGCCCGAGCGTGCTCGAGGAGAACGCGTGCACGCTCACGAGCACACCCGAGCGCGTGAAGAACGTGCCGAGGATCGTCAGCGCGAACGTCGCGACGGCCAGCGAGAGGTTCCACACGCGGAAAAGTCCTCGTCGGTCCTGGACGATCACCGAGTGGATGTAGGCCGTCGCGGTCAACCAGGGCAACAACGCCGCGTTCTCCACCGGGTCCCAACCCCAGAAGCCGCCCCAGCCGAGCACCTGGTAGCTCCACCACGCACCGAGAACGATGCCGAGTGACAACGATCCCCAGGCGAGCACCGTCCAGCGACGCTGTTCGAGGGGCCAGCGATCCTGCACGCGCCCGGTGATGAGCATGGCGATCGCGAAGGCGAAGGGCACGCTGAAGCCGACGAAACCCAGGTAGAGCAGCGGTGGATGGATGGCGACGAGCGGGTTGTCCTGGAGCAGGGCGTTCGGACCGGCCCCCTGGTGCACGAGCGCGGCGTTGTGGATGAAGGGATCGGCGGGGCCCATCATCAACAGCGTGAAGAACCCGCCGACGCTAAAGAGCACCAGCGCCGCCCAGCGAACGACGTCGTCGGTGGCGTCGCGCCGGTAGTAGTACACGACGCCGAGCGTGACGAGGGCCTGCAGGAGGACCCACAACATGAGTGAACCCTCGAGGGCCGACCACATCCCCGTGATGGAGTACAACAAGGGCGTGAACGTGGCGTTGTTCTCGGCCACGTACGCGAGGGAGAAGTTGTGGGTCACGAGCGCGAACTCCATCACGCCGACGGCCGCGACGATACCGAAGAGTGACAGTCCCGCCCACCAGAGGGCCCGCGACGCTCGTCGGTGGCGGAGCGAGACGATCTGTTCGATCACGCCGCCCAGCGCGCCGACGAAGCAGAGGTACAGTGCGACCCGTCCGAGCCACGTCAGGGTCATCGACTCGTCCCGTTGGGGGCTTTCACGCGCTTGGGGTGAGCGGCAATGTACGACGCCGTGTGCTTCACCAAGATCTGCGTGCTGTAGAAGCTGTCCGACGTCGAACTGGTGAAGTGACCGACGACGACGACGGGGATGTTGGCCTGAAAGAGTTGTGGCGGCGAACCGTGCGCGTTGACGAAGACCGTCGTGCCGCCACCGGTCATCACGAACGACGCGCCGTTCGACGTGCGGTCAATGGTGTTTGGCTTCACGACGCCCTCGAGTCGAATCGTCTGGGTGCCGAGCTTGGCGCGTGAGTGCATCGCCTGCGAGATGGTCTCGAAGTAGTTGAGCGAGTGCAAGAGCCCTTGGCTCAGCAACACCACGACGGCGGCCGCGAGCGCCACCAGCACGCCGATCGTGCGCGCACGGCCTCGACGTTTCGAGGGTGGCGCGTCGACGGGAGTGAGATCGAAGTTCGCCTCAGCGCTGGGCACGACGTCCTCGCCACCAGATTGACAGCGCGTAGAGCGCTAACCCCCCAAAGGCGAAGGCGTAGCCCGCCACGACGTAGCCCATCAGTGAACCCCCTCACGGCGACGTTGCGCGAGCGCTTCGTCGAGTGACGCCTGTCCGCGCTCGTCACGCAACACTTCCACTCGGTAGCGCGCGCGAAGAAGCCAGAAGAAGAGCAACGTGAACGCGGCGAGACTCATGAACAAGGTCGCGAGCATGACGCCGTGCACCTTGAAATTCCCGCTCTGCGTGAAGACCGACGCGCCCTGGTGAAGGGTCTTCCACCACTGCACCGAGAAGTGGATGATCGGCACGTTGATCGCCGCGAGGATAGCGACGACGGCGCTTCGACGGGCCCGCAACTCAAAGTCGTCGTTCGCCCGACGAAGGGCAAGGTACCCGACGGCGAAGACGCCGAGGATCGCCGTCGACGTCAGTCGCGCGTCCCACGCCCACCACACGCCCCAAGTCGGACGTCCCCAGATCGATCCCGTGATGAGCGTCAAGATGATGAAGACGAGGCTCACCTCGACGGCGCAGTGCGCGACGCGGTCCATCACGGCCGACCTCGAGCGCTTCCAGAGGTAGAGGGCGCTCGCGATCGTCGCGGTGCCAAAGGAGAGGTAGAGCGCCACCCACGCGATGGCCGGGTGCACGTAGAGCAGCCGCGCCAGATTGCCCTGGACCTTGTCGGGTGGCGTGATCCAGAGCCCGAACCAGAAGGTCAGGGCCAGCAAAAGTAGCGTGACCGGTCCGAGTAGGCGTTGGGAGAGCAGTTTCATCATGATTCCTCCAGAACACCGTAAAGCAGAATGCCCACGCCGAGGTAGGCGACCAGAGCGACGAGGGAAATCAGCCACCACTGCCAGAGCGCACCACCGTGCAGCGCGGCACTGAAGGAGCGTTCGCCCGCGATCAGTAGTGGCGCGAACGCCGGCAGCGCCAGCACGGGTAGCAAGGTCGCCGGGCCCTGTCCCCCGCCGCTGAGCGCGCCGTAGAGCGTGCCCGCGCCCGCGAGCGCCGCGAGCGTGACGACGACACTGGGCAGCGCGGACAACGTCCCCACGAGCGCGGTGTGCAACACGAGGACCGAACCCCCGAGGAGTACCAGACCCGTCAACCACAGTTCGACCGCGAGCGCCAGCGCCTTACCGAGGAAGACGCCCGCCGGATCGAGGCCCAAGGTCGCCACCGACGCTCGGGTGCCGGGTGAGCCCTCGATCACCTGACTGCGGTTGATCATGAGGAGCGCTACCAGCAACATCACCAGATAGAACAGTCCCGGTCCCGCACTGGAGTGACCCGCGTGGGTGGGTCCGAGCGCGAGACCGCTCAGCACGAGCGCCATCACGCCAAAGGGCAGCACCTGCCAGAGCAGCACGCGGCTCCGACGCTCGATGCGCAGGTCCTTCGCCGCCACCAAGAGCGCGACGCGGATCACGAGCGGTCGCTCACGACGAGGCCGCCCGCCAACGTGATCGTGCGCGGCGCGAGCGCACTCGATCGAAGCGGATCGTGCGCGCTCACGACGACCGTGGCGCCGCCGGCGACGACGTCGCCGATGAGCTGGTCGAAGAACGTTCGCCCGTCGTCGTCGAGCGAGGCGTACGGTTCGTCGAGCAGCCAGAGCTCGGGTCGACGCAGCAACAGCCACGCGAGACCGAGCCGACGACGTTGACCGGCGCTCAACTGTCTCGCTGGCGTCGACGTCCGAGCGCTCAGACCCACACGCTCGAGGGCGCTGGGGACGTCCGCGGTGGGACGCGCGAGGGCCTTCGCGGCGAAGACGAGGTTCTCACTCGCGCTGAGGTCGTCGTAGAACGAACCCTCGTGCCCGAGCCACCCGACGCGTCGACGGAGTTCTCGAAGGTCACCGCGTAAATCGACGCCACTCACGACACCGGTCCCGCTCGTGAGCGTGACCAGCCCGCCGAGTAGGCGCAACAGACTGGTCTTGCCGGCGCCGTTCGCGCCCGTGACGACGTTGAGTGAACGAGAGGAAAGTTCGAGGTTCACCCCACTGAGGAGAGGAAAGCCACCAACCAGTACCACCGCGTCGCGCAGGGCGACCACAGGTGAGGGACTACTCATCGAGGAGGGTTACCGCTGCAGCGCTTTGATGTCGGCGTCGACCATCATCTCCACCAACGCGTAAAAGTCGGTCTCGCACTTCCAACCCAACACGTCGTGCGCCTTGGAGGCGTCACCGACGAGGAGATCGACCTCGGCGGGTCGGATGAAGGCCTGATCGACCGTGACGAACTCCTCGTAGTTGAGCCCGGCGCAGTTAAAAGCGACCTCGCAGAGCTCGCGCACCGAGTGGGTCTTGCCCGTGGCGACGACGAAGTCGTCGGGATCGTCGCGCTGGAGCATCAGCCACATCGCGCGCACGTAGTCCTCGGCGTAGCCCCAATCGCGCTGGGCTTCGAGGTTCCCGAGACGCAACTCGTTGTCGAGACCGCCCTTGATGCGCGCGACGCCGTGGGTGACCTTGCGCGTGACGAACTCGATGCCGCGACGGGGCGATTCGTGGTTGAACAAGATGCCGCTCGACGCGTGCAGGTGGTAACTCTCGCGGTAGTTGACGGTGATCCAGTGTCCGTAGACCTTCGCGACCCCGTAGGGGCTGCGCGGATAGAGCGACGTGCTCTCGTTTTGGGGCACGGTGCGCACCTTGCCGAACATCTCGGACGAACTGGCCTGGTAGAAGCGGATCTCGGGATCCACGATGCGAATCGCGTCGAGCAGCCGCGTCACGCCGAGTGCGGTCGCCTCACCGGTCAAGACCGGCTGGACCCATGAGGCCTGGACGAAACTTTGGGCGGCCAGGTTGTAGACCTCGCTCGGGCGGTAGTCCCGCAGCACGTTGATGAGCGACACCTCGTCCATCAGGTCCCCCGACACCAACGTCAGACTCTCTTGGATGTGGCTGATGCGCTCGATGTTGACCGTCGAGCTCCGGCGCATGAGGCCGATGACCTCGTAGCCCTGGGCGAGGAGAAGTTCAGCCAGGTAGGAACCGTCTTGGCCGGTGATGCCCGTAATCAGTGCGCGCTTGGCCACCGCATGTCCTCCACTGCTTGGGCACCGACGGGGGGTCACTACCGCGCACAACTCTACTACTGGGAGAAAATATGGCCCTCGGCCTAGCCTTGGCACGTGGCCCACCTCGTTGTCGTGAGTTTTCGCCTCGGTGGCACCGACGGCGTGAGCATCGAAGCGCGGAAGTGGATCGAGGCCTTCGAAGGACTCGGCCACCACGTCACCACGCTCGCGGGCGACGGCGACGCCGACGTGATCATGCCCGAACTCGCCATTCGAGCGACGTCGGCGCCGCGACTGGACGACGTGGCGCGCCTTCTTGGTGACGCCGATCTCGTCGTGGTCGAGAACTTTGTCTCGCTTCCCCTCAACGTGGCGGCGCGCGACGTGCTTTATAGAGTGCTGGACGGTCGCCGCGCACTCTTTCGTCACCACGACCTTCCCTGGCAGCGCCCCCAGTGGCGAAGCGACGACACCCCGCGCGAGCACCATCTCTGGCGTCACGTCACCATCAACGAACTCTCCCGACGAGAGCTTGAAGAACGCGGCGTCCACGCGGTCACCATTCGAAACACCTTCGCGTGCGATCCTCCCCTCGGGCGTCGCGACGCTACGCGCGAGGTACTGGGCGTGACACCCGAACGCGTCGCCTTGATGCCCACGCGCGCGATTCCTCGAAAGAACGTCGAGGCAGCGTTCGCCTTCGCCGAAGCGCACAATGCCACACTCTGGCTGCTCGGGCCGGCCGAGGACGATTACGGTCCCACGCTCGCCGCACTCGTCGCGAACTCTCGCGTGCGCGTGCTTCGAGGACTACCCGACGGCTTCAGTGTGCACGACGCGTACGGCGCCGCGGACGTCGTGGTGCTGCCCTCAACCTGGGAGGGGTTCGGCAATCCCGTGCTCGAAGCCGTCACGCACCGACGTCCGCTCGCCGTCTACCCCTACCCGGTGTTGCGCGAGATCGAGTCCTTCGGTTTTCGATTCTTCGGACTCGACGACGTCACCGCGCTCGACGCGTTCCTCAATCGTCCCGACGACGAACTCATAGATCACAATCAGATGATCGCCCGCGCGCACTTCAACGTGGTTGATCTCCCCGAACGTTTGACCCCCCTTCTCGAAGCGTTGAACATCAAGGGAAGCCAACTAGGCTCGTCGTTGATGGTCATCAACGACGAGCGATCTCCCCAGACCGAACGCACGCCGCACGCAGAGCGGCGCGACCAGCTCCTGCTCGTCGCGCGGGCCATCTTTGCCGAGCGCGGATTCCAAGCGACGACGATGGACGACATCGCCAAAGAGGCCGGCTTCACCAAGCCAATTCTCTACCAGTACTTCGAGTCCAAGACCGAGCTCTACCGCGAGATCGTGAATCAGACGGCGGAGAAACTCCTTACGTCACTTCGTAACGCCGTCGGTGAGGTCGAGTCGCCGCGCTCGAAGATCGAGGTCGCCTTTCGCGTCTACTTCGAGATGGTGGTCAGTGAGACCGACGCCTTTCGCATCCTCTTTATCCACTCGCACGAAGGTGAGACGAAGGGCGACCTTCGCAACGTCGAGCTCGGTCTCGTCTCGTTCCTCGAGCCACTCATCGCCGTTCGCATAAAACCCGACCACCGGCGCCAGCTCGCCGCGGGCGTCGTCGGTATCGCCGAGGGCGCCGCGACGGCGTGGCTCATTCAACAAGAAGGTAAAGGCTGGCCCACGCCCACACCGGGCGTGGCCGAACGCCTCGCGTCACGCAGCGCCACCCTCGCCTGGGGCGGTCTGCGCTCCGTCGAGCTCGACTAGCGTTCGTCGTCGCTCACGATCGTCGAGAAGACCTGCGCGAGTTCCCAGAGCTGCGTCGCGCACGCGTCGTACGCCACTTGATCTTTCCCGGCAGGATCACCAACGTCAAAGACAGCGAGTGGCGCACGCGACGCGACGAATCGCAACTGCGCGTGGAAGTCCACGTCGAGCGGCGCGTCGCGGACGAACTGGTGCAGTGACACCGTCTTCGCGGAAGCTTCCGGGAAGTTCCGTCGCACGAAGTTGACGTGACTCGCCTCACTGGTGAGGATCGCGTTCGCCCACGCAGCGTCGTCACCCGTCAACTGGTGGCTCCGGTGGGCGCCGTAGCGGTGCTCGCCAATGTCACTGAGCGCGAGCAACGCCTCTTTGGTGCGCGAACTCATAGCACTGCCCTCGACGGCATAGGTCCCGGCCGTTCGAACGCTCCAATCCAGCCCCCGCGCTACGGCGAGGCTCTCGAACATATAGCCGAGCATCACCGAGCGTGCGACGTTACCAGTACATAGCGTCACCAACTTGAGGGAGGAGTTCATAGCCCTGCTCTCGAGATTCTCTCATCCTCGCTTCGACCGGCGAGCGAAGTCATCGTTGGGAAGATCAACTTGGCCATACGTGAGAATATTCCGACTCGGACTCGTTCCAATTGTCGGAGACCCGAAGCACCAGTGTGGGTAGCGACCCAAGGAGGCGCGCTCTTTTGACGGGACCCAACATCGGTAGTAAACCTGCAACCAGAGACCAAAACTCATAGTCACTGGTCCATTTTGACAATTGATGGAGGAATGCCTTGAAGATGCCTGCCATTCGTAATATTGCTTTTGCTTTTTCATTTGCCAGCGTCGTCGCACTCGTGCCATTGATTCCAGCCGGGAGTGCTCAGGCACTCGTTACCGGATGTGGCACCGTCGGTCCTTACACCACCTGCGGGACGCCTTCCGCAGTAACTAATTCATTGATCAATTATGTCAAGTTCCTAACCGCTGGCATTATCACCAAGGACAACATTATCCAGCAGCAGCATTCCGCAAAAGGCTATCAAGCGGCACTAAACCAACTCCAGAAGAATGTCTATCGACCAACAGCTAACGAACAGACATACCTCAACGTCTTCACGACATTGGCTGGAGTATTCCGCAATGCACAGATTGATTTGCCATACACGTATGCCGTAGAGACCACTGATTGGTATAACCCCACCTTGACAAATCCTTCAACCATATGGGCGGAACTGCCAATAGATATTGCAAATAACTGCCTCGATTTCATGGTCACACTTGCTGCGGCATAGTCGCAGTCAGCGCTCCTGTCGCGTCGAACCCCGGCATCCAGTCGAAGAGGCCTCGCTCGCGACTCACGTCGAGGGCTAGGTCTCACTGCGGTTGAGCGCCGTAGCGAGACCTCGGCGCGGCGGAATGATGCCGTCGATGAGTCCATACGCCATCGCTTCCTCGGCCGTCATGAAACGGTCGCGTTCAATGTCGCGTGAGACCTCATCGTGCGTCTTGCCGCTGTGGTGCGCAATGATCTCGGCCATTCTGCGCGTCAGCGCGAGCACTTCGCGAAGTTGAATCTCCATGTCGCTCGGAGCACCTCGAGTGCCGGCACTGCCCTGATGGATCATGATTCTCGAACTCGGTAGGGCGAAACGTTTCCCCGGCGCTCCCCCGCAGAGCACCATCGCCGCGGCGGACATGCCCATGCCCACACAGATTGTCGAGACGTCGGGTTTCACGTGTTGAATGACGTCGTAGATGGCCATACCGCCGTAGGCCAATCCCCCTGGGGAGTTGATGTACAGGCTGATATCACGTTCGGGATCGAGCGCCTCGAGGTAGAGCATCTGGGAGATGATGAGGTTCGCGACCTGGTCGTCGACCTCTTGGCCGAGAAACACGATTCGCTGTCGAAGGAGCATCGAGTAGATATCGAAGGCTCGTTCGCCTTTCGCAGACTCCTCGAGCACCATCGGGACCAGAGAGTGTGCGGGCCTGTTCTCGTTACGTAGCAACGTCACGATCGCTTCCTTTCTCGCCAACGCACCTCGGTGTGTAGCCGGTGTCGCTGAGCCGCCTATGTGCAACCACTTGATTGCATACTACACGCCGCGACCTGCTTGTGCAATAATCTGGTTGCATGAGAGACATCATGTATCGCGAAGTCGACGTCCCTTGCGACGTCGAAGCAGCATGGCAGCACGTTATCGATCCGTCGTGGCTCGGCGACGACGGTGAACTCGACGTCGTTCCCGGTGGCGAAGGTTGGGTGAGCGAAGGCGACGAGACGAAGTACCTCGTCGTCGAAGAGGTGGACGACGAACGTCATCTCTCCTTTCGATGGGCCAGTTTCGTCGACGCGCCGAGCCGCGTGGAGATAGATCTTGAACCAACGCTCGAGGGAACAAGAATTGCAATCTCCGAGTCACCACTTGAAGCGAGAGCGATGGCGAGCCTCGTCGCACGATGAAGGACACGATTTCGGACGTCTTCGCCGCGCTCGCCGATACCACGCGACGTGGCATTTACGAACAGCTCCTCGACAACACCAACGGGAAAACGGCGACAGCGTTAGCCGGCGACGCTACCGTCTCTCGACAAGCCATTGTGAAGCACCTCCAGGTACTAGCCCGATCGGGACTCGTCGTTGCTCGCCGTGAAGGACGAGAAGTGCGCTACTTCGTCACGCCCAATGGCACGTCGGGCGCATCGTCGTGGCTACTCAAGCGCGCCGAAGCCTGGGAACGCAGGATCGCAAAGCTCGAGGACCAATCCCGAGCCACCCCTCGACGTCGAGGGATCCCGTAGCATTTCTCACCGCGAACCGCTGATGGACCACTCATGGTCGCAGCGGGTGCGACACGTCGCAAGTTGTTCCCGTCACACATCGAGACCCTCGAGGTCATTGATACTGCGGCAAGCCCGCTGGAAACCCTGACTGCCCACTAGAGACACGCCCGTGGAAACTCCGCTTCCAAGCACAAGAAGGCCAAGGCTGACGACGATCAATACGGGATCAAGTTCTGGAAGTTCCCATCCCGAGACGTACGGCGTGAATTAGCTTCAGGCTCTTATCTCCACCGCGTCGCTTCACTTGACCTCACAAACTGAGCGACCTTGTCGCCGCACTATCCGGACTCGGGACTTCCAGTGATACTCGGTTGCGTACTAAGGACCTTGGTGAAGGCGAGTAGAGCCACTCCTCAGCCAAGTAGCAGCCATGTCTCTAGTTGGTATCGGTGAAATGAAGTAATCCCAAGAATCAGTGCAACGACGAAGCAGAGTGAAGTGATAGTTCCGGCAATGCGAGCGCGCCTCTTTCGGTCATGCCAAGGCATTAGCTCGCCCCATCGGTTGATCCCTGTTGCACGCCTCGACGCGAATGCTTGTTCAATATCCATGATCGTGAGCAAGATGATCGAGGCGATCCATACCCCTCCGTCGACACCGATCACATGATTCCAAGTGGAGCCAGAAACTAGTCGTCCGTTTGAAGAGAGGACGAGGACAAAAAGGACCGAAAACAACAGGCCTGCGGCAAAGCCCGTGAGGTCGATCAGTCGCTTCACAGTGAGTCTCAAATTCAGTCCCGCATTTCTCGTTCGCCCATGAATCTAGTTGGATTCAATGCTTCGGTAGGCTCCCTGTCTCACAGCAACCGCAAACTGCATCTACTCGATTGACGCGCTAAAAGACCGTGCAATCTCTGCGAAGTGACTCACTCGGAGATCGTTGGTGTCGGAGACCCGACGTAGCAGATCTGCAACCTTTCACTGGAGGTTGGCGTCTAGCTCGTCGTGAGTGGCCTCTTGAGCAAAGTCGAACCTGACGTCAACGGATTGTCAATGGCGGGGGAAGACAGCCAGCACTTGAACGTGAGACTTCGACGGTTTGACATAATCAACTTCCGATTCGAAAGGAGGAATCCTTCGCTAGGAACCATGACGATGTCTCTTTTACTTCGAGGGCCGCGTGGTACGTTCAGCAACCACAATGAGATGAGTCTGGACTAACTTGGACGAAGCGCGCGGTACCTTCCGGGTGCGAAATCATAGCGACAGTGCGAATTCTCTCCGATGAGGTGGCGACGTGAGATTTAGTTTGAGACTCGCGTTGACGGCCCTCTTCTCTACTCTCGGCGTACTTGTGTTGGCGTCATTCATTTTTGGGAGCAACGCAGCTTCTGCTGCTCAAATGAGGACAGCTGTCTTCAACGGCCCGACCGGAATCGCGACGTGTGGATCACACTTATGGGTGACCAATGCCACGGGCAACTCAGTGAACGAGTTAAATGCGTCCGACGGCGCGCAAGTAAAGATCATCAATGGCGTGTCGAGCGATCTCTCGGAGCCGATGAGCATCGCGGCAAACGGGACCGATCTGTGGGTTGCCAATCTCTCGAGTGACTCTGTCGCTGAGATTAGCTGCGGGACAGGATCATCAATTCGCGTTATCAACTCGGGGAGCTTGAACAGTCCAGTCGCTGTTGCGGTAGGCGGGGCGAAAGTGTGGGTCGCGAGTCAGGCCCATCTGAATGATTCTGAAGGCAACGTGATCCCGAATAGCAGTTCTGTTACCGTCTACAGCACCCAAAACGGATCACTTGACGAGAGCATCAATGGTTCGAATGCGAACGGCCTCAACGGGAATAGCGGAATCTCTGTTAGCGGTGGGAACGTATGGATTACGAATGCCAACGGTAATTCGGTGACGGAACTCGATGGCAAAACCGGACACGTGGTTCGTGATATTGAAGGTAACGTCGGTGGGTTCAAGTGGCCGATGGGCGTTGCCGCGACCGGTGCGGACGTCTGGGTCGGCAATCTCTACGGAAACTCGCTCACCGAGATCAATGAATCGACAGGCTCAGTGTTGCGAGTCGTCACTGGCGACGGACTCGACGGACCCAACTCCATTTGCGTGCTCGGTAAAGATATCTGGGTGACGAATCTTTTCGGAAATTCTGTGACCGAATTGAATGCTCGCAATGGCTCTCTCATTCGTGTCATCCAGTCGAAATCGGATGGATTCAGCGCGCCGACAGGCATAACCGGTGAGGGATCGACGGTTTGGGTGACCAATCAGTGGAGTAACACAGTCACCGAACTCAAGGCTTCGAGCGGCTCGCTGCAACGCATCATCCGTTGACCACCTGACACTCCTTGAGTTCGGGGATGAAGTAGGAATCCGGGTGAGCAGAATGACGGTTGGATTGTGCGATTCGGTGAGCCGACGTACACAATCTCCGAATGGAGAATCGGCGGTTGGGGAACTGGCAAATGATTACAGCGACAGCTACTGACTTCGTCTGATACGCAACTAGGAGACGTGAGGTTTCTGCAAACGACGAATCTTTGTTTCACTGGTGGCTCGACCCGAGGGGGACAACTACATCGGAATCGGTGTACGGATTCATTCGGATGGGGTGCACATAAACCGTTGGATTCGGCACGAAATTGAGCACCTGTTGGGCTTGTGTAGGTCGAAGTGTGAGCCTGATTTGAGATTGTGGAACTCATGAAGGTCAACGGGAGGGTCCAGCCATGCGAAGGGCAGGCAACGCGTCTTCCGGCGGGGCTAGCGCTCGAGGAGCACCGACTCCCTGAAGTCGTTCGCCCGGTGGAAGGCCGAGGTTTCGACGATCCAGGTCGGAGGGCCCCCAGCGGTCCCACGCCCTTGATCCAAGACGAAGCCGAGGGCGCGAACGCCGGCTGGAAGAGCCGCCCGCGATTGTCAAAACTTCTCCGTGCGACGGCTTTGGTGGTTCCTCTGGGCACCTCGGTAGCAATAGCGGCAGTGCTGAGCCGCCTCCTACCATCGGGGGGAGGCTGGACTTTCGTGATGCGCCTTGTGGTGACGCTTGGCGTCTCCACCGTGGTTCTCTTCGGAGTCAACCGGCTCACCCGGCGCCTTCTTCCCCTCGCGATGCTCCTTCAAATGTCGCTCGTCTTCCCCGATCACGTCCCTCAACGGTTCTCCCTCGCTCTGCGAGCGGGAGCCGTCAAGAGGCTGACGCGTGCGGTCACCGACGCCGCGGACGCTTCAGATGCCGGAAGCACCGCTTCGGAGGCGCTCGCCCGAGTGCTTATCCTTCTCGCCGCGCTGGCGCGTCACGATCCGCGCACCCGAGGCCACTCTGAACGAGTGAGCGCCTTCAACGACCTGATCGCCGACGAGATCGGGCTGTCTCAAAGCGACAGGGCCAAGCTGAGGTGGGCAACGCTTCTTCACGACATCGGAAAACTCCACGTTCACACCAAGACCCTCAACAAGCCCGGAAAGCTGAACGACGCCGAGTGGCGAGCGGTCATGCACCACCCTGAGATCGGCGCGCGAATCGTCGCTCCGCTTCGACCTTGGCTCGGCGACTGGGTGGACGGAGTCGGACAACATCACGAGCACTTCGACGGGAAAGGGTATCCGAATGGTCTTGCTGGAGCTGAGATCAGCTTGGCGGGCCGGATCATCGCGGTGGCCGACGCGTTCGAGGTGATGACCGCTCTGCGGTCGTACAAGCGACCAGTTAGCGCCCGCGCCGCTCGCGAAGAACTAACGCGCTGCGCTGGAACCCACTTCGACCCACGGATGGTGAGAGCGTTCCTCAACGTCTCGATCGGGAAAGTCTCGGCCGTGATGGGTCCACTCTCGTGGCTCGCACAGATTCCCTTCCTAGGTGGGATACCCCATCTCGAGAACGTCGCGGTCACGGTGACCCGCCAGGCGATTGCGAACACCGGGACTCTCTCGGCTGTAGGCGTTTTGGCGGTAAGCGGTGCCATCGCGACTCAGCCGCCTTCGTCCGCCGCGGCACTGAACCCGAGTGCCGCCTCTTCCGTCTCGGTGACCAATATCGGACAAGGATCCGCGGGCACTCAGCAGGGGGCGGGCGACTCCGCACCCGGCCAGTTGAGAAACACGCTCGACAGGTGGGGAAGCACGCCCGGCACCTCGGGTAGCGCGCCCGGCACGTCGGGTAGCACGTCGGGTAGCACGTCGGCTAGCGCGCCCGGCCACTCGGGTAGCGCGCCCGGCAACTCGGGTAACGCGCCCGGCAAATCGGGAAGTTCCCCTGGCCACTCGGGTAGCGCGCCCGGCAACTCGGGTAACGCGCCCGGCAAATCGGGAAGTTCCCCTGGCCACTCGGGTAACGCGCCCGGCCACTCGGGTAACGCGCCCGGC
>JGI20207J14881_1000493_pt1 | contig 14398 bp, 10 predicted proteins | sample NGESurdeep092012_4_FD_14881 | JGI IMG/M metagenome (IMG submission 14881)
GATTGACGGCAACTTTGGATGCACGTCAGGTATTACGGAAATGCTGATGCAAAGTGAAGATGGCGATTTGAATTTGCTGCCTGCGTTACCTGATGTCTGGAAATCGAAAGGAAGTATCAGCGGCTTACGTGCAAGAGGCGGTTTTGATGTGGTAAGTATTGTTTGGAAAGCTGGCCAGATTGTAAAAGCGGTTATCAAATCAACACTCGGCGGCAATCTCCGTCTGAGGTTTCCGAATGAAATGAAGACGAGCAATGGGACAGTTTTGCGAATAGCAAGTGGTAATAACACAAATGTTTTTTATCAAACGGAAAAAATAGCTGAACCAATCATTTCAGATAAAGCAAAAATAACATTGCCTGATTTGAAACAAACTTTTCTGTACGATATACCAACTGAAAGTGGAAAGACATATACGCTGGTAGCGAAATAGAAAAAGATGAATTGAAAATTTTAAATACAAGCCATGTTTTTATTTAAAAAAATAAAAGAATTATTTTGGAATAAGAATTACCTGCTGGCAATGATTTGCACGCTCTCATTCAGCATTGGTAAAGTGAATGCTCAAAAATCAAAAGGCGCTTTTTATACAAATGATTATCCGAATTTTTTCCGCCAGGCAGGATACAGTCAAAAGGATATTGATGCAAAAATTGATACTGCTTATTACGATTTATTCGAAGGCGCGAGGAAAGTTTATTTTGAAGTAGGCGATTCTATGGCTTATGTATCTGACATAAAAAATCATGATGCAAGAACAGAAGGGCTTTCTTATGGAATGATGATAGCGGTTCAGCTAAATAAGAAAGATGTGTTTGACAGAATATGGCGATGGACCAAAAAGTATTTGCAACATCAGTCTGGACCACGCGAAGGTTATTTTGCATGGAGTATTAATCCTGCAACAATGAAGCAAAATTCACCAGGCACCGCTTCTGATGGCGAATTGTATTTTATAACAGATTTGTTATTTGCGTCTAACCGTTGGGGTAATAATACCGGCATTGATTATTACAAAGAGGCGCGTTTTATTCTAGATAACATGTGGAAGAAAGATGGAACACAGGATAGCATTTTTAACATCATCAATACACAACACAAGCAAATCAGTTTTACACCTGAAGCACGTAATTATCATTTCACAGACCCTTCCTATCAACTGCCGGCATTCTTTGAAGTGTGGGCTTTGTATGCAAAAGATGGCCATGAACAATTCTATAAAGATTGTGCAGATACGGCAAGAGCTTTTTTACATCGTGCATGTAGTTCTCCTACCGGCCTCAATGCGGACAATACCGATTTTGATGGCAATCCGGTTGGACGCAGGATGAAACCCGCATTCCGTTATGATTCATGGCGGGTGCCGATGAATATTGCGATGGATTATAATTGGTTCCGAAAAGATAAAACATGGCAGCAGCATTACGCAAAGCGGATTCAAACATTTTTCAAAACAAAAGGCATCGACACTTTTAATGACCAGTTTAATTTAGATGGCACGCCTCCTGAATTTATCTTGCCCGCAGGTGGTTACAAAAAGTTAAGGCATTCACTTGGTTTGGTTGCAACAGCCGCTACAACTGAAATGATACGTAAGGATAATTTTGATTTTGTGCATGCATTATGGAATGAAAAACTACAACCTTACCAGGATGGTTATTTCGACCCTTATTATGATGGCTTATTGTATTTGTTCAGCCTGATGCATTTAAGCGGAAAATATCAATTGATTAAACCTTCAAAAAATTAACTCAAATCTAAACACATAAAAAATAATCAAACAACATGAAATACTTTTTAGCGCTATTTGTTGCTTTACTGTCTTATTCCGCAATTTTTTCGCAGGATATTATTAAGCAGATGCCTCCGGGATTTGACCAGGTCCAAACGAATATTCCGCATGGAAAAATTGATTCCTTCAATTACAAATCTAAAACGGTTGGCGCTACAAGGCAGTCATTAATTTATACACCACCCGGTTATTCAAAAAGGAAAAAATATCCTGTGCTGTATTTGCTGCATGGCATTGGAGGAGATGACAAAGAATGGCTGCATGGCGGCAACCCTCAAATAATCCTGGACAATCTTTATGCAGAAGGCAAAGTGGAACCGATGATTGTGATAGTGCCCAATGGAAGGGCCATGAAAGACGACAGTGCCACAGGAAATATATTTGCGCCGGATAAGGTAAAAGCGTTTGCAACGTTTGAACAAGATTTATTGAATGACCTGATTCCCTATGTACAAAAGCATTACCCGGTTTATACTGACGCAGACCATCGTGCGATTGCAGGCTTGTCAATGGGTGGAGGCCAGGCGCTGAATTTTGGTTTAGGCAATCTTGACAAATTTGCCTGGATTGGTGCCTTCTCTGCTGCACCTAATACCAAAACTCCTGAAGAGCTGGTACCCGACCCCGCAAAAGCAAGAAAGGACTTAAAGCTGCTGTGGATTTCATGCGGTGCCAGCGATGGCTTAATTGGCTTTAGCCAAAGAACACACGATTACCTGGTTAAAAATGATGTGCCTCACATTTACTACATCGAGCCAGGCGTGCATGAATTTAAAGTATGGAAAAATGGGTTGTATATGTTTTCCCAATTAATTTTTAAACCGGTTGATACTTCGACGTTTTCAAAATATCCTGTTGTAGGCGCGCCGGCATCAACTAATGTGCGTGGTGCAGATTATCCGCAAATACTGGCAGACCATCGGGTAATATTTCATATCAAAGCGCCTTATGCTCAAAAAATTCAAATTGAACTTGGCAAAAAATATGACCTTGTTAAAAACAATCAAGGTGTTTGGGAAACCACCACGGATTCTATCAGCGAAGGATTTCATTATTATTCTTTGCTGATAGATGGTGTGGCTGTGGCGGACCCTGCCAGCCAAACTTTTTATGGTATGGGCAGAATGGCCAGTGGCATTGAGATACTGTTTATGGGTGACCGTTATTATGCACTTGCTAATGTTCCCCACGGAGACATCCGCATCAAAAATTATTATTCGACTGTTACCAATTCATGGAGGCAAATGTACATCTATACCCCACCGGGCTATGATGAAAATACCGATAAAAAATATCCTGTATTATACATTTTGCATGGAGGCGGCGAAGACGAAACGGGTTGGGCCAGACAAGGCAAAGCAAATTTAATATTGGATAATCTTATTGCCGAAGGCAAAGCAACACCAATGTTGATTGTAATGCCTGATGCAAACATCAATTCTGGTGGATTTAACGCCGATGCGATTGAGAATGGAATGAAGCTATTTGAGAAAGAAATGAAGCAAGCCATCATTCCTTTTGTCGAAAAAAATTACCGTGCAAAAACAGATGCCAACAGCAGGGCGCTTGCTGGTCTTTCCCTCGGTGGTATTCATACACTTTACACGGGCATTAATAACACAGATATGTTTTCTTATCTCGGTATATTTAGCTCAGGATGGATAGTTCCGATGATGGATAAAACTGCAGATGCACAATATGCTTTTATGAAGGAGAATGCTGATAAGATAAATAGCAACCTGAAATTGTTTTGGTTTTCTGAAGGTGGACCTGAAGATATCGCTTATAAGAACGGGCAAATCATGCTGGGCAAATTAGATGAGTTGAAAATTAAACACACTTACTACGAATATCCCGGTGGTCATACATGGCCGGTGTGGAGAAATGATTTGTTACATTTTGCGCCTTTGCTGTTCAGGTAAAAAAAAATTAGAAAGAAACATTTTACAACGTTAAGTTTTCATTAATTAAAACCATCATTTTAAAAACTATATCATGAAATTAAAACAGGCATTTATTTTTTCAGTAGCCTTGCTCGCAGGCCAAATTTGTTTGGCTCAAACTACTGTTTCGGACGATTTCAAACCTTCAACGCTCAATCAACCCGGACAAGAATATCCGCAGGTAAATTCGCAAGGTTATGCAAGATTTAAAATTAACGCACCGCAGGCAGACAGCGTTCGTGTGAGCCTGGGTTTAGGCGGCAGAGGTGGTACGCTGCTTACAAAAGGAGCAGACGGATTCTTTACCGGTACTACAGAAGGGCCAATGGATGAAGGCTTTCATTACTATCATCTTACCGTTGATGGCGGAGTATTCAACGACCCTGGTGCATTGAACTTCTACGGCTCTACCCGTTGGGAAAGTGGCATCGAAATACCTGCGCATGACCAGGATTTTTATGCACTTAAAGATGTTCCTCATGGCAATGTGCAGCAGATTCTTTTTCCTTCAAAAAGTACCAGCACCCAGCGTCGTGCTTTTGTGTACACACCACCGGGATATGAAAAAGATAAATCAAAAAAATATCCTGTCTTGTACCTGCAACATGGCTGGGGCGAAGATGAAACCGCGTGGAGCAACCAGGGACATGCCAATCTTATCATGGATAACCTGATTGCCGAAGGCAAGACAAAACCATTCATTATTGTGATGACCTACGGAATGACCAACGAATTAAAATGGGGCCACATGAAGGATTTTAAAATTGAGCCATTTCAAACAGTGCTGGTTGATGAATTGATTCCTTATGTGGATACTCATTTTCGCACTATCGCAAATAAGGAGCACCGGGCAATGGCAGGCCTTTCAATGGGCGGTATGGAAACTCATACCATTACGCTTAATAAGCCTGATGTATTTTCTTATTATGGGTTGCTGAGCGGCGGTATTTATACACCGGAAGAACTTCAGGGCAAAACAAAACCCAAACTCATCTTTATCAGTTGCGGAAGCAAGGAAAGGCCCGATGCTGTTAAGAATGCGGTGACTACATTAAAGGGAGCAGGGTATAATGCAGTATCCTATATTTCTGAAAATACGGCACACGAATTCCTAACATGGAGACGCAGCTTGCATGAACTTGCGCCAATGTTATTTAAGGATTAACAACTATTTTTTCAATTATAAAAAGGACAAAATAATGAGATTTTTCAGTAAGATTTGTTTCATTGGAATGTGTTTATTTCCGCTCGCTGTTCAGGCACAGCGAATCATAAATCTTTATCCCGGAACTATTCTGAATGCAAAGAAAACGGAGCTAAAAGATATTCCGCAAAATCCTTCAGAAGGTTTGGTGCGCCGGGTTATCACGCCAACGTTGGAAATGTATTTGCCGGAAAAGACAAATGCCAGTGGCGCAGCTGTGGTGATTTGTCCCGGCGGCGGTTACAGCGTAATCGTTTATGGTGGCGAAGGTGTAATGACGGCAAAAGAATTTGCCAAAAAAGGTGTTGCTGCATTTGTGTTGAAATATCGTTTACCCAACGATTCTTTCCAGGTAAATAAAACCATTGCGCCTTTACAGGATGCGCAGCAGGCAATTAAGATGGTGCGTGACAGCGCATTGGTTTGGGGTATTGATGCAAACAAAGTTGGTATCATGGGTTTTTCTGCGGGCGGCCACGTAGCTTCCACGGAAGCAACGCATTTTAGTAAAGCGCTGATAGAAAATAAAAGCAACACAAGCCTGCGTCCCGATTTTCAAATATTGGTGTATCCTGTTATCAGCATGCAGGATAGTTTAGCACACAAAGGTTCCCGAAGAAAATTGCTTGGCGCAAATCCTTCCAAAGAAACCATTGACTTTTACTCAAATGAATTGCAGGTTGATAAAAATTCTCCACCTGCATACCTCACACATGCTGCGGATGATAAAGTGGTGGATGTGGATAATAGCATCATTTATTTTGAAAAACTCAGGCATAATAATGTGCCTGTTGAAATGCATATTTATGAAAAAGGCGACCACGGTTTTGTATTTAAACACCCGGGATGGATGGAGCCCTTGTTTGAGTGGATGCAAAGCCATAACTGGATGAACAAATAAAATTTAATCTTGATAAAATTTTTAAACATTGAATTTATGACAAAACAGAAAACATCAATAAAACTTCGTTTACTGTTGCTGATAGCAGCAGCTTTCATTATTCTTCCCGGATTTTCACAAACACCCGTGATAACTTTAAACCTGGCTAATGCAAATACCAACGTAAGCCCGATGTTATACGGGTTAATGACGGAAGAAATCAATCATTCTTATGATGGTGGATTATATGCAGAATTGATAAGCAACAGGATTTTTAAAGATAGTAAAACAGAGCCCGAAGGATGGAGCCTGGTGAAAGATAATCCATCGGCAGAAGCAGCTATAAAATTAATAGGCGCTGAAGAGCACGTGCCAAATGATGAACGTCGCAATGCGCTAAACGGAGCCATGCAAGCCTGTTTGCGGCTCACAGTAGAAAAGGCTGACGGAAAAGCCGGCATTGCCAATGAAGGTTATTGGGGCATTCCTGTGAAACCTTCCACCACTTATCATGCTTCATTTTATATAAAAGGAACTGACCGCAGAGAGCCACCGCGCTGGCCCTGGGAACCAAAACCCACAACGCCACCGCTTCCTGTGGTTGAAAATAATACGCCTGGACCAATAACAGTTTCGATTGAAAGCAATGATGGGAAAACGGTTTACGCAACAGGAACTATCAATCTCGATAAGAGCATTTACTGGAAACACTATGAAGTTAACTTAACCACGGCTGCTAATGTAACACCCACGAAAGATGCGCGCTTTGTAATTTCTACCGACCGCGTTGGTGTATATTATTTCAATTTGGTTTCTTTATTTCCACCAACCTATAACAATCAATCAAATGGTTTCCGCATTGACCTGATGCAAATGTTGGTAAATATGAAACCAAAATTTCTTCGTTTTCCCGGCGGCAATTTTTTAGAAGGCCCGAAAATTACAGACGCTTTTCCATGGAAAGAAACGCTGGGGCCAATTGCAAACAGGCCGGGGCATAATGGTTCCTGGGGTTATCGTGCCACCGATGGAATGGGTTTGCTTGAATTTTTGATGTGGTGTCAGGATATGGGTGCAGAGCCACTCCTGGCAGTTTATGCCGGCTATTCTTTAGATGGCGACCATATAGATGCAGGGCCGCTTTTAGAACCTTATGTAGATGATGCATTGGATGAGATAGAATACGGTATTGGTGATACCAACACTTACTGGGGTGCCAAACGTGCTGCTGACGGACATCCTGAACCATTCAAACTTAGCTATGTAGAAATTGGCAATGAAGATTGGTTTGACAGGTCAAACAGTTATAGCGGAAGATTTAATCAATTCAGAAATGCGATAGAAGCAAAATATCCGCAACTGACCTGCATTTCTACCATTCCGGCTACACAATATCCTTCCATGAAAGTGACTGGCAAAGACCCGGCTGTGGTCGATGAACATTATTATCGAAACTCCTGGGACATGTGGGAGAATGCTTCGCAGTATGATAAATATGACCGTAATGGTCCAAAGATATTTGTAGGCGAATGGGCCACTCGCGAAGGCGCACCGACAACCAATTTAAATGCTGCGCTTGGTGATGCCGCATGGATGACAGGCATGGAACGTAATTCAGATTTAATCATCATGTCGTGCTACGCACCTTTATTCGTAAACGTTAGTAAAGATTCTGTTACAGGCAAAAGAGCGTGGCAATGGGATTCTGACCTGATTGGTTATGATGCGCTCAACAGTTATGGCTCGCCATCTTATTATGTACAGAAATTATTCAGTCATTATTTGGGGAATAAAATTGTACCGGCAACAGTTGCAAACATACCAATGCAAAAAGCGCCTCTTTCAAGAAGAGATAGTGCCGAAGGCAAAGCACCTAAATCAGTTCCAACTATATTTTATTCAGCTACTTTAAATGATACAACGGGAACACTCTATCTGAAAATTGTAAACACAACAGCAAAAAAGCAAGAGATAAAAATCAACCTTGATGGTATCGGGAAGGTGGCTCCTGAAGCAGCATTGATAGTAGTGAAAGGTGATACACCAGGTGAGACCAACACCATTACGGACCGGGAAAAAATAATTCCTGTAACGGAAACAATCAAAGGAATTAAGAAATCTTTTTCAAGAAAGCTTGACCCTTATTCTGTAAGTATTATTGAAATTAAAACAAATAAATAGTGAATGGTGAATGGTGAGTAGTCAATAAGCCATTCATCTTTCACAACTCACAACTCACACATTTTAATCACAAATAAAAACAATCATTATGAAGTATCTACTCACAGCCTTTCTCCTTTTTGGATTCATGGTTACCAACGCACAAAATGCAATTGATGGTAACTGGAAAGGTTCCCGCGAAACTCCAAACGGGACTATGGAATTTACTTACACTTTCAAAGTGCAGGGAGACACACTAACCGGAGTTATGAAATCACAGTTTGGTGAGGTGCCGTTAGAAAAAGGAAAAGTTGATGGGAAGAAGTTTTCTTACAGCATTAGCTTCAACGACAGGAGCATTGATTTTACAGGTGAATTGGTAAGCGACGACCAGATAATCACCAAAAATGAAAGAGGTGAAACTAAGTTGTCAAGGGTAAAAGAATAGTTGAAAGAATATGCTTCGTGTATATACCTTAAATGTTCTTTGCTTTAAAATGATACTTTACACATGATGCATCAAGCCGCATCCTGCAGGTCAATTAATGTCAATTTTTTTGGACATCGCCTTTATGATTTAAAGCCAGAAAGGCTGACATGATTATAGAAAGATAATTTATTGAACGGCATAGAAATCCCGAAGGGATGACATCTTAATTTCATGCAAATGTGATTGGATGAAGATTCCTTGCTATGAATAGAAGTTGAAGAAAAATAAAATTATGGCTACAACAATTTTTATAAAACCAAATAAATTGACGAGGATATTTATTTTTTTAGTTGTACTTGGAATAAATATTCTTGGCATTTATACAGTTCATGCCCAGGAAAAATTATATCCTAATGAATTTAATTTGGGCGATGTAAAATTATTAGACGGCCCTTTTAAACATGCCCGTGACCTCAATATTAAAACGCTTTTAAAATATAAAGTTGACCGTTTATTAGCGCCCTATTTAAAAGAAGCAGGGTTGAAGCCAAAAAACTCCAGCTATACAAACTGGGCTGGATTAGACGGACATATTGGTGGGCATTATTTGACGGCGATGGCCATTAATGCAGCAACCGGCAATGCGGAATGCAAAAAAAGAATGCTGTACATGATTGCTGAATTGCAAAAATGCCAGGATGCGAATGCGAAAAATAACAAAGGTTGGGGTATCGGTTATGTAGGCGGCGTTCCTAATAGTGCAGCAGTATGGGCTTCCGTAAAGGATGGCGATTTCAAAGCATTTCATGCAGGTTGGGTTCCGTGGTATAATGTACATAAGATGTATGCTGGCTTAAGAGATGCGTGGATATATGCAGGCAGTAAACAAGCAAAAAACATGTTTTTGCAATTTTGCGATTGGGCAATAAATATCACCTCATCGCTAACCGATGAACAGATGCAAAGTATGCTGGATACAGAACAAGGCGGCATGAACGAAGTATTAGCGGATGCTTATGCGATATCAGGAAATAAAAAATATTTGATAGCTGCTGAAAGGTTTTCGCATCACATGTTATTAGACCCAATGTCGGAAGGGATTGATAATTTGGATAACAAGCATGCTAACACGCAAGTACCGAAGGCGATTGGTTTTGCAAGAATAGGCGAACTAAGCGGTGATAAAAAATATGCCAATGCAGGAAGTTTTTTCTGGCAGACAGTTACTACTAACAGGACATTGGCATTCGGTGGAAACAGTCGTCGTGAATTTTTTCCAGCCGTAGCATCTTCTATGGATTTTATTAATGATGTGGAAGGACCTGAGAGCTGCAACTCTAATAACATGCTAAAACTGACGGAAGATTTATTCAGAAAAAATCCTTCAGCGAAATACGCGGATTATTATGAGCGCACTATTTATAATCATATTCTTTCTACTCAAAATCCTGAAACCGGCGGCTATGTATATTTCACGCCGGCTCGTCCAAGAAGTTATCGTGTCTATTCAGCGCCGAATGAGGCTATGTGGTGTTGCGTTGGCACTGGTATGGAAAATCATGGCAAGTACAATGAGTTTATTTATACGCATTCCCGCGATTCATTATTTGTAATTCTTTTTATTGCATCTGAATTAAACTGGAAAGAAAAAGGAATACAACTCACTCAACAAACGAAATTTCCTTACGAAGAAAAAACGAAGCTTCTTATTACACAAGGGAATTCTTCATTCAAGTTAATGATTCGGTATCCGTGGTGGGTGAAAGATGGTGAATTAAAAATTACAGTGAATGGAAAGGAGGTGTCATTTACAAATCATCCTTCTTCTTACGTAGCCATCCATCGCAACTGGAAAAAAGGAGATGTTATAGAAATTAATTTACCGATGCACAATACCATTTCACATTTGCCCAATGTACCTGAATACATCGCCATCATGCACGGCCCGATTTTGCTTGGTGCAAAAACCGGAACAGAAGATATGAAAGGATTGATAGCAGATGACAGCCGCTGGGGACAAATCCCAAGTGGGAAAAAATTACCGGTGGATAAAGCGCCGATTTTTGTTGCTAATAATATTTCTTCAATCACCAATGACTTGGTTCCAATAAAAAATGAACCGCTTCACTTTACGGTGAAAAATATAAAAGTAGTTAATCCAATTAAAATCGAGCTACAACCTTTCTACCAAATCTATGATGCACGATATATGATGTATTGGATGGCGCTCAGCAATGAAGGATATCAAAAGTATATTGATTCTATTGCCGCATCTGAAAAAGAAAAGCTCGACCTGGACAAACGCACGATTGATTTTATAACTCCGGGTGAGCAACAACCTGAAGTGGACCATGCGATGCAAAACGAAAAATCGAGAACAGGCAATAACCAGGACCAAATGTTCCGCGAAGCTTTTAATGGCGGGTATTTCAGTTATAGCATGGCTACCAATAATGAAACCGGTTTGAGTTTAATGGTTCGTTATTGGGGCGCTGAATGGGGCAGCCACAAATTTGATATTTATATCGATGATGAAAAATTAGCAACAGAAGATAATACCGGCAAATGGAATCAATCGCAATTCAAAGAAATATCCTATGCCATTCCTGATGCAATGGTAAAAGGTAAAATAAATGTGCGTGTGAAATTTGTAGCACAGGATGGAAGCTCGGCGGGGCCTGTGTATTATGTTCGTTTGATAAAAAATAGATGATGGAAAGATTTAGTGTATGGAATAGGAAAGATTTTCAAAAGAATTACTTAACATGAAAAAAATAATTGCAGCCATTTGGGTTTTATCTTTTTTGTCTTTGAATGTTATTGCCCAAAATGTTCATAGTGATAATGGCGATGGCACTTACACCAATCCTTTGATTTCTGCAGATTTTCCTGACCCTGATGTGATTCGTGTTGGCGATACGTATTACATGGTGAATACTACGATGTTTATTTTTCCGGGTGTTACTGTTTCGAAATCGCATGATTTGGTTAATTGGGAATATTGCAGCAATGCCGTACCACGTTTTGATTTCAGCAAATGTTATGACCTTGATAGTTGCAATCGTTATGGGCACGGCCAATGGGCAACAAGCATAAAATATCATAACGGGAAATTTTATCTTTTATTCATCACGCTGAATGAAGGTGGTTTCATGCTAACAGCGGATAAAGCCGAAGGCCCGTGGCACATCACGCATTTACCGAAAGGTTTTTATGACCCGGGATTATTTTTTGATGATAACGGAAAAGCTTATGTAGCGCAAGGCTATAATAAAATATCCATCACTGAAGTGAATGACAGCCTTGTGTCCATTCGTTCGGATTCGTTGGTTTACACAGGAGATATTCGCAAAGGGCTTGAAGGCACACATGTTTACAAAATCAATGGTTATTATTATTTGTATTGTACCTATGGCGGTAGAGATGGCATGCAGGTGGCATTGCGTGCCAAAAATATTTATGGCCCATACGAACAAAAATTATTAATCTACGACACCACCAAAGGAATCAATTATGGTATTCACCAAGGTGCATTAATTCAAACTCAAACGGGTGAATGGTGGACGATGTTGTTTGTTGACAGTGGGCCGTTTGGAAGGTTTCCGTCTTTGCAACCAGTAACCTGGGCTGATGGCTGGCCAATGATTGGAGTAAATGGCAAAGCGGTAACAACATATAAAAAACCAAATGTTGGCAAAACATATCCTATCAAAAATTTCCCTACCTCCGATGAGTTTAATTAAACCAAATTAGGTATGCAATGGGGATGGAATCATAATCCCGATGCAACCAAATGGTCGCTTTCAAAAAGTCCCGGCCGTTTAAGATTGATGACGGCAACGGTTACAAACGATTTCACAATGGCACGCAATACGCTTACTCAAAGGTCATTTGCCAAACGCGACCAAACGATTCCGACAATCGCCACCACCAAAATGGATGTTCGCAAAATGAAAGATGGTGACATTGCCGGCCTTGCCGTTTTCCAGGACCCGTATGCATACATTGCAGTAAAGCAACCTGCCTACCGGACAGGCAGGCAAAAAGAGAAGAAATATATTTTAATGTTGAACAATGGAAAAGTGATTGATTCGGCAATCATCAACGCATCAACTGTTTATTTAAGAACGCTTGCCTCAAACGCTACAGGCAAGGCAAGTTTTGAATACAGCATCGACAATAAAAATTTCAAACCAATTGGAGAAGATTTCATGATGCGGTTTAGTTTAAAAATATTTACAGGAAATAAATTTTGCCTCTTCAATTATGCTACAAAAGAGGAGGGCGGTTATGTAGATTTTGATTGGTTTAAGGTTGATTAATGGAAAAATGAATTGCTTATAAACATCTAAATAAATAATGGAAAAATGAATTGCTTATAAACATCTAAATAAATAATTGACTTATTATGAAATATTGCATAAAACTTTTACTGTTCTCCTCTTTTATAGGAGCGCTGACAAATAATTTATCAGCACAAAATCCCCTCATCAGAAACATGTATTCTGCAGACCCTTCTGCAAGGGTGTTTGGAGATAGCATGTATGTATATCCGTCACATGATATTCTCGCGACGCCGGGACACGGCCGGATTGGTTGGTTTTGTATGGAGGATTATCACGTGTTCGCATCTAAAAATTTAACGGACTGGAAAGATGATGGAATTGTGGTTTCGCAAACAACAGTGTCGTGGGCAAAGCCTGATGGTTATAGCATGTGGGCGCCGGATTGCATCGAGCGTGATGGGAAATACTATTTCTATTTTCCAACCGCACCAAAAGACACTTCTTATGGAAAAGGTTTTGCCATTGGCGTTGCCATAGCTGACAAACCTTCAGGTCCGTTTATTCCGGAAAGAGTGCCCATAAAGGGAGTTCATGGTATTGACCCAAATGTTTTTATTGATAAAGACGGGCAGGCATATTTATATTATGCCTTAGGAAATATTTATAGTGTAAAGTTGAAAAGCAATATGCTTGAATTGGACGGTAAACCAGAAATAATGCAAGGCCTACCAACAGATAAAGGATTAAAAGAAGGCCCGTTTTTATTTGAGCGCAAAAGAAAATACTACATGACTTATCCGCATGTTGCTGATAAAACAGAAAGGCTTGAATATGCAGTTGGTGATAGTCCACTTGGGCCGTTTAAAGTTACCGGCGTGTTAATGGATGAGACTCCGGGATGCTGGACCAATCATCAATCGATAACAGAGTATAAAAATCAGTGGTATTTGTTTTATCATGCCAATGACCTTTCTCCAAACTTTGATAAGGCACGGTCCATAAGGGCAGATAGTTTATTTTTTAATGATGATGGAACCATCAAAAAAGTGATTCCAACATTACGGGGCATCGGCGTAACGGATGCGGCATCGGACATACAAATTGACCGTTACACTGCTAAAGCCGATGATGGTGTAATGGTTGATTTTATTGACACTTCCAACAGATTTAATGGATGGAAAACTATTCTTGACAAATCCGGTGCATGGATTCAATACAATTCGGTGGATTTTGGAAAGAAGAAATTAAAGTCTGTAGTTGTAAAAACAATGGCTGCGTCTGGCAGCACGCTACAAGTTTATTTAGATAATATGAATAATCCTCCGGTCGCAACAATTAAGATTTCGGCAACAGCTGATTGGAAAGAAATTAAAGCGCCGCTTTCATCCTATAAAAAGGGAATTCACAATCTTATCATATCATTAAAAACAAATTCAAATGTTGAAGTGGATTGGGTGAAGTTTGAATAAACAACATCATTTATCAAAAGAAAATTAATTACCAAAAAATAAATTAAAATCATCATGAAAAAATTAATCTTTACGATGCTATCAATGCTTCCCCTGGCATTGTTCGCTCAAACGGCCACCATTAAAATTGATATCAACAGAAAAATCAGTGACATAGACCCGAAAATCTATGGCGTATTTATGGAGCCAATCCATTTTAACGGAAGAAGAATGGGATTGCCGGATTCAGTGGAA
>JGI20207J14881_1000496_pt1 | contig 14336 bp, 13 predicted proteins | sample NGESurdeep092012_4_FD_14881 | JGI IMG/M metagenome (IMG submission 14881)
AGGCGCTACGAGAAGCGATTCGCTCGGCGTCTGAAGCCGACGCAATGATCACCACGGGCGGCGTCTCGGTGGGCGAGGCAGATTACACGCGAGACATCTTGGGTGAACTTGGCGATGTCGCGTTCTGGAGAATCGCCATGAAACCGGGCCGTCCCATGGCGTTCGGGCATATTGGAACCCCTTCTCACAGCGCATATTTTTTTGGGCTGCCCGGCAATCCGGTCGCCGTTATGGTGACCTTCTATGCGTTTGTGCGCGACGCACTCGCGCGTTTGGCTGGAGCCACGACCGATCCATTACCGATGATCTCTGCAAGAAGTGACGGGCCCTTTAGAAAGGCTCCCGGGCGCACCGAGTACCAGCGTGCCTTTGCCTATCTCGCCGCGGACGGATGGCACGTGCGCAGTACCGGAGCTCAAGGCTCAGGCATCCTGAGTTCGATGAGCCAAGCCAATTGCCTGATCGTCTTGGCCCATGACTCGGGGGCCGTCGCCGCAGGAGATACGGTCTTCGCGCTTCCGTTTTACGGTTTGGTTTGATCGTGCCGCCAGTCGACGGCTCCTTCAAGTTCTCCGTAACCCGCGTCCAGAAGGTATCGACCATGAAGAACGGGCCGAGCGGGATGTGCCGTAGTCGCTAGGTCCGGTTACTGCCCGTTGCGTTTACGCACGTCAGCAGCAAATTTATTGTACGTCTCGATCGTCTCGTTACCCTTATCAATATATTTCTGGCCCATAAGGCCGTAGGCCTGGCCGATTTTCCCGAGTTCTTGCGCATATTCGGTCATGCATAACCGGTATCGTGTGGCATCCCTGTCGAACTGGTCGATCATATGCTGGGTCGGCTGAATGCCAGGGCTTGTGGATGGCGCCTGACAAGACGCATCAGGAATGACAAGATGGGAAACATCCGGCACCGTCGTCGTCAATTGCGCGTAAGCCGCGAACGTAGGAATCATGAGGGAGAAAGCAAAAATTGCCCGTATCAATATCTTCATTGGCAGTCCTGGTTAAAGGTGACGAGCAAAACCCGCATCGACCGTGCCCGACGTAATCGAAAAAGGATGCCGTACTCTAGTCGGTGCGTCCCGAGTCGGGTACCAGCGCGACGGGCACTGACAGTTCTGTATCCTCGCCTTGGGTCGAGGCCGTCGCGACCGCGTCGTCCGGTGAGCCAGCCCGAGCCAAAAGGTCAGGCGGAAGGCTTTTTTCGGCTTTGGCGCCAAGTTTCTTGAGGTCCTGAACGTGGCGCACTAAGTTTCCACGGCCTTCGCTCAAACGCCCTAGCGCAGTATCGTAGGCTCTGCGCGCAGCTTCCAAACGCTCTCCGATCTCGCTTAATGCATCGACGAAATTGACGAACTTGTCATAGAGTTCTCCCGAGCGGCGCGCGATCTCCAGGGCGTTGCGGTTTTGCAATTCGCGACGCCATAAGGTCGATACCGTGCTGAGCATCGCCAACAGCGTGCTTGGAGTCACAATCACGACTTTTTTATCGAACGCGTCGAGATAAAGTGTGGCGTCAGACGAGGCCGCAAGATTATAGGCAGGCTCGATAGGCACGAACATGGCCACGAAATCCGGGGTATTAAGGCCGGTGCGACCTTGGTAATTCTTGGCGTTCAGATCGTCGATGTGGCGCCGCATCGATGCAAGATGCTCGGCGAGAGCGCGCTCCCGCGCAATCTCGTCGTCCGCAGAATAATACCGATCATAGGCCACGAGTGAAACTTTGGAGTCGATAACGATGTGCTTGTTATCGGGAAGTCTCACCACGACGTCCGGACGCACGCGATCCGCTCCTTCGAGCGTTACCTGGGTTTCGTATTCCCGACCCTTCAGAAGCCCGGAGCGCTCCAAGACTCGCTCGAGAATCACTTCGCCCCAATTGCCCCGGGTCTTTGATTCACCTTTTAGCGCACGTGTCAGATTCAAGGCATCCTGACTGATCTGCAGGTTCGCCGTTTGCAGTTTTCGCACTTCCTCGGCCAATGAAAAGCGTTCTTTTGCCTCGTTCAAATACGTGTCTTCGACCTTCTTTTCAAACGACTGAATCTTGTCACCCAGAGGCCGCAAGAGAAGATCCAGTTCGACACGATGTTGCTCGGAAAAGCGCTTTCCCTTCTCTTCAAGAATATCGTTGGCGAGCGACTTGAACTGGGTCACGAGCGAATCGCGCGCACCCTGGAGGAGGTCCAATTTCTCCTGTCCCTCTTGCCGTTCGCGAGTGAGTTCCGTCTGAAGACGAACACTCTCTTCGCGCGCGCGCGCAAGCTCGGCTTGCAATTCATCGCGCAGTTGGTTGATTCGCGCCAGATCTCCCCGAAGCAGCTCGACCTCGATTGAGCGCGACTGCGCACGCTCCTTGAAGGTCGCTATTTCGATTTCAGCTTGTGAACGCGCCGCGTCACGGGCAACGCGTAGGTTTTCCGGTTCCTGCCGTCGGGCGAGCCAATGGACCACGACTGCGCCTAGCAAGGCACCCGCGAGCAGAACCAGGACGGCAACAGCGAGAGACAAAGGCAGCTCCAGGAATAACCCGCATCAGTGAGGAATCAGGAAGGCAGAAGTCCGGCAAATGCCTGATCGAGATCCGCGATCAGATCGGATGGATCCTCCATCCCGATGTAGAGTCGAACCAGACTTCCCGCCGTCCACGGCACGGCGGAGCGCGCGCTTTGCATCAGGTAAGGAACCACGAGACTATGTGACCCGCCCCAGCTAAATCCGATCCTGAAAAGTTTCAAAGCATCGACCATGGCATCGATCCTGGATTGTTCTAGATCGCTTCGGAAAACGACTGAAAACAAACCACCAGAACCTTGGAAGTCACGTTTCCAATGTGAATGGCCAGGGCAATCCGGATAGGCTGGATGCAGCATTCGTACGATCTCGGGGCGCGTGGAAAGCCACGCCGCCACCGTCATTGCGCTTTTTTCATGATGCCGCAGCCGCAGTTCAAGCGTAGGAAGCCCGCGCAATATCAGGTAGGCGTCATCGGCCCCGATACCGAGACCCAAGCGCATATGCGCAAGCTTGATGCGTTCATGCAAGAGAGGATCAACCGTTGTGGCGGCGCCCATGAGGACATCACTGCCCCCAGACACATACTTGGTCAGCGCATGCATGCTGATATTTACACCGTGGTCGAACGGCCGAAACAGCACGCCACCGGCCCAGGTGTTATCGATAGCCGTCAATACCCCGCGCGCCTTAGCCGCCGCAACGATGGCCGGAATGTCGGGCACCTCCATGGTCACCGACCCCGGTGCCTCGATCCAAATCAATTTGGTGTTTGATAGGATTTCGCCGCCAATGGATGCGCCCAGCAAAGGATCGTAATAACGCACCGAAATTCCGCAATCGCGTAGAAGCGTGGTGCCCAATTCGCGACTCGGTCCATAGACGTTGTCTGGCAAGAGCATATCGTCCCCGCACTTCAATAGTGCGAGATCGATCAGCATGATAGCGGCCAGACCCGAGGGAGCGAGAACCGTATGGCGACCGCCTTCCATGCTCGCAATGCGATGTTCGAGCGTAAACGTCGTCGGAGTGCCGTGCAGGCCATACGTGTATCCGTCGTCACGCCGCCAGTCGCGCGCGCGCATGGCAGCGACGTTTGGATATGTCACGGTGGACGCGTGATAGATCGGAACCGGCAATCCGCCAAAACCGGAAGGTGGCACGTAATCGGAATGGACCAAAAGGGTCGAAGGTTTCTGAGTGGTCATGTCTTGGTAGCCGGGCCAATGCGCCGCAAATCAAAATTCAGATGTACGGTTTCACCGTCGTCGTTCCAGGTCCCCCGAAGGTGATCGGAATCCATCGTCGCATCCCACGTCCCCGATACGTCGATGCCGTTCTTTGATTCTTCAAGATGAAGTTGATTGCCTTCAAATTCTCCGGCCAGTAGGATGTTCGTGCCTTCGCCAAAGAAGAAGTATGAACCCGTTACGCTATCTTCCGCGCTGCGGTCGAGCACCAACTGAACCTGAACCTCGCGCGATCCGATTTGGCCGCGATACGTGCCTTCGTGGAATGCTTGGATTTGGTCGCCGGAACCCTGGTGCGACCCGATCCCCGGGACGGACAGCACGGCATTTGGCGATATCTGTGTCGTCTCCTGGGGCCACGCGAGTGTGCATGCAAAAAAGCACAGGCTACCCACCACCCAGAAAATCCATGTCGGGTGGTACACGTTTAGGCATTGTGANATGTGGCGCGGCATGTCCCTAAAGCCTCTCGAAAATTGCCGCGATACCCTGGCCACCGCCGATACACATTGTGACGAGGGCGTAGCGTCGTCCGACGCGGACCAACTCATAGAGGGCTTTGACCGTGAGAATCGACCCAGTGGCGCCAATCGGATGACCCAGCGAAATTCCGCTACCGTTGGGATTGACCCGCTCCGGGTCCATTCCGAGCTCGCGCGCTACCGCGCATGCTTGCGCCGCGAATGCCTCGTTGGCCTCGATTACGTCCATGTCGCCGATTTTGAGCCCTGCACGCTTCAGGGCGGCACGTGTCGCCGGCACCGGACCCATGCCCATGAATTGAGGATCCACCCCAGCATGGCCCCAAGAGACGAGACGGGCGATGGGTGTGATACCACGCGCCTGAGCAGCGGCGCGCTCCATCAGAACCACTGCCGCCGCGCCGTCATTGAGACCCGATGCATTGCCGGCGGTTACGGTGCCATGTGTCTTGGCAAAAACGGGACGTAAACTGGCCAGATCGGCCAAAGTCACGTCGTGCCGCACGTGTTCGTCCGTAACGAATTGCGCCGCACCTTTGTTTGACCGCACCTCTAGAGGCAGAATCTGCGAGTTGAAACGGCCTTCTCTGATGGCTGCCGAAGCGCGCTTATGACTCTGCAAGGCAAGCTCATCCTGATCCTGACGGGTGATATCGTACTTGGCGGCGACGTTTTCGGCTGTCACGCCCATATGGACCTTGGAAAACGGGTCATGCAAGGCACCAAGCATCATGTCCTGCAGACCAATTTCCCCCATGCGAGTACCCCAGCGCAGGCCGTCTGATAGGTAAGGCGCGCGCGACATGCATTCCGCGCCACCCCCGATGCCAATCTCCGCATCCCCCAAAAGAATCGTCTGCGCCACCGAAAGAATCGCCTGCAAGCCACTGCCACAAAGGCGGTTCACAGTCATTGCCGAAGCACCCTGCGTGACCCCGCCTTCGATGGCGACTGCCCGTGCCAAGTACATGTCGCGGGGTTCTGTATTAATAACATGTCCGAACACGACATGGCCCACGTCGTCACCGTCTAGGTGTGCGCGTTTCAGGGCCTCACCAACGATTCGCGCCCCCAAGTAGGTGGGCGCAAAGGCCTTGAGGCTTCCTCCAAAGGTCCCGATGGCTGTACGTACGCCGGCCACCACGACAACCTCGCGCATCATTCGCATCCCTCCCTCTGCTTAATCGCGCTTATGAGCGAACATTATGTCATGTTGCCGTATCGCGGCTTGAACTCGACGACGTCATCGTCAGACCCCATAGAATGTCGACATGTCTCGTACATTGAACGTAACCGTATGGCCCAACCCTTTCCATGGGGAAGCGACCGTGGCGATCAATACTCAAGATCATTCTTCGCCACTGGCGATGTCGATCTTCTGGTAATGAAACAGCTATCGAATCGACCGCCTTGCGGTCTCGGCGTGGGGAAATTGCCTAGAGCCGACGTCGGTTGTGCAAATTGCGCGCTAGACAGCTGCGGCGCATCGCTCGGATATTTTAATCTTACTTAATCTTACATGCGGACGTGCAAAGGACCCTTAAGTATGGAAAAGACAACCCTATCGTCGAAAGGTCAGGTCATTCTTCCGAAATCGGTGCGGGAAAATCACAGGTGGATCCCTGTCACAGAATTCTCTGTCGAGGACACACCCAAGGGAGTTTTGCTGAAACCACTTAAGCGGGTGCCGGCATCCGTCCTGGAAAACGTGGCCGGCTGCCTCGCATTTTCTGGTCCGGCGGTGTCTCTAGAGCAAATGGATGAGGCTATTACACTCGAAGCGAAGGAACGTCGTGCTCGCGGTCGATACTAACATCGTCGTACGGTTGCTCACCGGAGATGATGCTACTCATTCGAAGAAAGCCAGAGATCTGTTCGCCCACGAAGCGGTATATTTATCCAAGACCGTCGTGCTCGAAACGGAATGGGTTCTGACGCGCGCATACGGATTCGATATGAAATCCATTTTTCACGCATTGCGCGCGTCTGATCTGCCTACCCAACGTAGTATGCGAATGCTTTGATGACGTCAACGACGCTCATCGCCAAAACGGAAATGGGTACGCCTACTGATCACTCAAGAGATCGATGGCTCGCAATTCACCACTAAAGATACCGGGCTTCGCGCCCCTGCTTAGGACTACGCCAGATCACCCCAAAGATCATGGGTATCTGCCCGGGTGATTCGCACGGATACGAAGCGGCCCACGCGCACCTGTTCGCGCCAACGCTGCTTCTGACTGACTGTTGATGGGGGTTGGAGAAAGACATTCCCGTCGATTTCGGGCGCGTCCGACGCGGAGCGTGCGACAGCGCCTGTCGCGCTGACTTCATCAACAATCACCTGCCGCACGCTGCCGACATGACGCTGTATACGGCGCGCGCTGATTTTCTCCTGGACTTTCATGAAGCGGGTGCGCCGCTCTTCGCGGACTTCCGTCGGCAAAGCGCCGTCGAGCGCGTTGGCCGCCGCGCCCTCGACGGGTGAATAAGCGAAGCAGCCAACCCGATCGAGTTCCGCTTCTCGCAGAAAATCAAGCAATGTTTCGAATTGCGCTTCCGTTTCACCTGGAAAACCGGCAATGAACGTTGACCGGATTGTGATTTCAGGACAGATCGCCCGCCAAGCCTGGATGCGCTCCAGGTTCTTTTCAGCGAATGCCGGACGGCGCATACGCTTGAGTACCTCGGGATGCGCGTGCTGGAACGGCACGTCGAGATAAGGCAGAACCTTGCCTTGCGCCATCAACGGCACGATCTCGTCAACGTGGGGATATGGATAGACGTAATGCAGGCGCACCCAGACCCCAAGGGCAGCCAATTCCTGGACCAATTCGGTCATTCGCGTGCGTACCGGACGCCCATTGACGAAATCCGTGCGGNACTTCACGTCCACACCATACGCACTCGTATCCTGGGAAATGACAAGAATCTCCTTCACGCCCGCCTTAACCAGATTTTCGGCCTCACGAATCACATCGCCGATCGGTCGCGAAACCAGGTCACCCCGCATCGAAGGAATGATGCAAAAACTGCAGCGATGATTGCACCCTTCTGAGATCTTCAGGTAAGCGTAATGGTTCGGTGTGAGCTTTATACCCTGCGGTGGAACTAAATCGGAGAAAGGATCGTGCGGTCGGGGAAGGTGGAGGTGGACGGCGGCCATGACCTCGGACGCCGAATGCGGCCCGGTTACCGCCAACACTTTGGGATGGACCTTCGTGATCAAGCCCGCGCCAGTCGCGTCTTTTTTTGCACCCAAACACCCGGTGACGATCACTCTGCCATTTTCGGACAGAGCCTCGCCGATCGCGTCCAAAGATTCCTCGACCGCGGCGTCGATGAAGCCGCATGTGTTCACGATCACGAGATCGGCTCCCTCGTAGCGTGAGGCGGTCTCGTAACCTTCGGCCTTCAGCCGGGTCAGGATCTGTTCGGAGTCGACGAGCGCCTTCGGACAACCCAGCGAGACGAAACCCACGCAGGGGGTGGTAACAGTAGAATTCATGAAGGGCGTCCCGGAAATGCGAAGGGCGGAATGCACATCCCGCCCTTGCCCGCTATTGTATCGCAGGCTATCGCTTCGGTTTGTCGCCGGTGGGCGGAAAGGGGAAATTGCCGAATACCGAGTGCGTCTGATTCTGCATTTGCTCTTGCATTTGCATAAACAGATTTTTGCTCTGTTCGATGTAATTGCCCATCATGGTCTGGATCATGGGCGCCTGCCCATTGATGAATTGCGTCCACATTTCGGGGCCGAATCCTTTGCCGTCATAGAACGCTTTGGATTGCTCCTGCAGTTTGGCCTGGATATCGATGAAGGCCTGGATATTCTTCTCCAGGTAAGTGCCCATCATGCCCTGCATTGCATTGCCGTAGAACCGGATGATATGAGCCAGCATCTGCGAAGAAAACATCGGGACGCCACCGGCCTCTTCATCAAGAATGATCTGCAACAGAATGCTGCGTGTGAGGTCCTCATGACTTTTGGCATCAACGACGTGAAACTCCTCCTCGTTTAACACCAGCTGCTTCACGTCCGCCAACGTAATGTAGGTGCTCGTCTGCGTATCATAGAGACGACGGTTTGGATATTTTTTGATAAGTCGGGAAGAATCGGCCATAGCGTCTCGTATCAAGCAGTTAAAGGTGCATCGCAACAGACATTGCGCGACACTTATCCCCTAATTCTCTGATCTTACAGTATAAAATTTCCCTTGACGTAGGGAGAAACGCTCATTGCAGCGCAAGNTGGCCGCAGCCGAGGCGTCTCCCTGGCCGCGCGTTGGGCCGCCTAACCCATATGCAGACCGCCATTTAACGAAAAATCGGAACCGGTGGCGTAGCCACCTGTCTCCGACGAAATCCATGCCACGATCGACCCGATCTCCTCGGGCGTCCCCAGGCGTTTGACGGGAATCGTGGCGATAATCTTCTCGAGGACGTCTGCGCGGATGGAACGCACCATTTCCGTCCCGATATATCCGGGAGAGACTGTGTTGACCGTAACACCTTTGGCAGCCACTTCTTGGGCAAGTGCCATCGTGAAGCCATGGATCCCCGCCTTCGCGGTCGAATAATTCACCTGCCCGAACTGCCCCTTCTGCCCGTTAACTGAACTGATATTGACGATTCGCCCCCAGCCGCGTGCAACCATATCCTCGATAACCTGTTTGGTCACGTTAAAAAGGCAGTTCAGATTGGTGTCAATGACTGCGTCCCAATCCTCCTTACCCATTTTGCGAAATACGCCATCACGCGTAATGCCCGCGTTATTCACGAGTATGTCGATCGGCCCGAATTCGGCTTTCGCTTTCTGAAACGCTGCGACGGTCGAATCCCAGTCGCCAACATTGCCTACCGAAGCGGAAAATGCGTATCCGAGCGAGCGCTGCTCGGCGAGCCACTTCTCGAAATCACGCGACGGGCCACACCCGGCGATCACGCGATGTCCTTCTTTGTGCAAGGTCTGGCAGATTGCCGTACCGATGCCCCCCATGCCACCCGTCACATACGCCACACGCTGAGTCATCGATTTCTCCTTTGCCTACCCACCATGGTTTGACCGATCGGTGGTACACCGAAGCCACGTCGCTGCGCCATTACGTGCGGTCGAGTGGCTAGCGTTCGACGGTAAGCGCCACTCCCATGCCGCCTCCAACGCAAAGAGAAGCCAATCCTCTCTTTGCGTTCTGGCGGACCATCTCGTAGAGCAGCGTCACCAGAATGCGCGCGCCGGAAGCGCCAATCGGATGTCCGATGGCAATGGCACCGCCATTGACGTTGATCTTGTTCGTATCCCACCCCATTTCATTGTTCACCGCGCAAGCTTGCGCCGCGAACGCTTCGTTGATCTCCAGAAGGTCCACCTGCTTCGCATCCCATTTTGCCCTCTCGAGGGCGCGACGCGAGGCCAAAACGGGACCCATGCCCATAATTTTCGGGTCCAGTGCCGTCGTCGCAAACGACCTGATCGTAGCCAACGGCACGAGCCCAAGATCACGCGCCTTGTCCGCAGACATAACGAGAACAGCAGCTGCACCATCATTCAGGCCCGACGCATTGGCAGCAGTCACAGTGCCGTCCTTGGAAAAAGCCGGCTTTAGCGCGGCCAACGCCTCTCCTTGAGTTTGCGGTCGGATAAACTCGTCCGTCGCAAACCAAATTGGCTCGCCTTTGCGTTGAAGAAGCGCCAGAGGAGCGATCTCGTCTTTGAACTTTCCAGCTTTTTGCGCAGCCGCTGCCTTTTGTTGCGACGCCAACGCGAACTCGTCCTGCGCCTCGCGAGTGATATGGAATTCACGCGCGACGTTCTCGGCCGTGACTCCCATGTGATACTGGTTGTAGACGTCCCACAAGCCGTCGACGATCATGCTGTCGACCAACTTGGCGTCGCCCATGCGGAATCCATCGCGCGAACCCGGCAATACATGGGGCGCTGCGCTCATGTTCTCTTGCCCGCCCGCGACGACGATTTCAGCATCACCGTTGGCAATCGCCTGTGCGGCCAGCATTACCGCCTTTAAGCCGCTGCCACAGACCACGTTGATCGTCATGGCCGGCACCGAATTCGGCAAACCCGCTTTTAGGGCGGCTTGACGCGCTGGATTTTGACCGGCCCCGGCTGTCAAAACCTGGCCCATGATGACTTCTGAAACCTGTTCCGGCTTGATGTGGGCCCGCTCCATAACAGCCCTGATCACGTGAGCACCCAGCTCGGGTGCAGCGATTTTGGCTAATGAGCCTCCAAATTTTCCAACGGCCGTTCGGGCCGCGGCGACGATGACCACTTCAGTCATGATAGATTCCAATCAGGTTAAAACTCGCATTTCATGCGGCACGCGCCCGCACGTAGGCACCGGGTGCAGCCTCAATCGCCCGATAATGTTTGTTGCCCGCAGCTCGCGGTGGCCTCATCGGGCTCCCGCCAAAACCTGCCAGCCAATGGAACCAGTCGGGCCACCAGCTACCGGAGACCTCATGGGCAGTATCGAGCCATGACCTCGCATCAGCTGGAAAACGGCCCTGCAGGGACTCGGATACCCAATGACTGCGCTTGCCTTTCAAAGGCGGATTGACGACGCCAGCGATATGTCCTGAAGCGCCAAGCACGAACCGAACAGGGCCTCCCAGCAGTTGCGTACTCGCGTAAGCCGACGGCCATGGCACGATATGGTCGTCGCGTGAGGCATAGATATAGGTGGGGACATCGATACGCGACAAATCGACCGGCACGCCACACACCTGGACCAGCGACGGAACCTTCAATCGATTTTCGAGATAGGTATTGCGTAGATACCATGCGAAGAATGGGCCCGGCAGATTGGTGCTATCGGCGTTCCAATACAACAAGTCAAACGGCACCGGCGCATTGCCCTTCAGATAATTGCTCACGACGTAATTCCACACCAGATCATTAGGCCGAAGAAACGAGAACGAGGCCGCCAGATCACGTCCGGGCATCAAACCCACCTGACCATTGCAGGTGCCATCGGCGGCCACACCCCCGATCGTGCGTTCGCGCATCTGAACCTGCGCCTCATCGACCAAAACACTCAACACGCCCGCGTCAGAGAAATCGAGCAATGTCGTCAGAAGCGTAAGGGATTGCGCGACTTTCTGGCCACGAGCTTCCAGGACCGCCAATGCCGTGCCGAGGAGCGTGCCGCCCACGCAAAAACCTAACAGGTTCAAGCGCGCTTGGCGCGATATGTCCTGCACAACGCGAATAGCACGGATCGTGCCTTCTTCGACGTAATCATCCCAGGTAAACCCTGCTTGCGCTGGCGTAGGATTGCGCCACGAGATCAAAAATACCGTATGACCTTGGGCTACGGTGTGGCGCACGAAGGAATTTTCCGGTTGCAAATCGAGAATGTAGAACTTGTTGATGCAAGGTGGCACGATCAACAAGGGTCGCTCGTAGACCGTCTTGGTCTGAGGGCGGTATTGGATCAATTGAAAAATGTCGTTTTGAAAGACGACACTGCCCTCGGTCACGGCGACGTTGCGTCCGATCTCGAAGGCCGATTCGTCCGTCTGGGAGATGCGCCCTTTTTGGAGATCCGAGAGGATATTGGTGAGGCCAGCCCCCAAGCTTTCGCCGCCGGTCTCAATGACACGCTGCTGCGCCTCGGGGTTGGTCGCAAAATAATTGGCCGGCGACATCGCATCAACCCATTGCTGCACGGCGAAGCGGATCTTCGATTGCGTCTTGGCGTCCGCCTGCACGCTCTCGGCCAGCTGAACCATCAGACGTGAATTCAAGATATAGATTTCGGCCAGATACGCATGTAGCCCGGTCCAGGCGTCGCCGCGAAAGCGCTTGTCCCCGGACAAGGCGGGATTTTTGCCCTCCAGCATGTCGCGCCACAGCAGCGAAATCGAATGTACATAGTCGCTTTGCAACTCGAGTACGCGCGCAGGGTCAAGCTGATAGCTCGCGTCGGGTGTTTTTGCCGGGCTGGCGTCGTTAGCCTTGGTACTTGGCGGCGGCGCAGCCTTACGCGACCGGACGGTACGCGGCGAAAGCGCAGTCGCCATCTTTTTTGCCGGATGTGGAGTACTCCGCAGGACTTGCGTTGCGCGCAACACGCTGGCGGCCTTCTTGCTTGGCGTGCCGCCTCGAGTCTTTCGTCCAGGACCAATCCGTGAAGGTGCGACAGCCATTGAATGTCTCTTCGGGCGAACTCATCATCGCCATCTTCCACTTTATACTCCAATTGACTCGGTGTGGTGTCCAGCCTCGATGAATTCCGATGCGTTGCAGCGCTACCGCACAGGCCTATCGGTTACGTGAGCCAGATGAAGGCAGCCATGCGCCCCGTAACCCTGTCGCGTCTGTAGGAATAGAAATGATCGGACTCGCTGACCGTGCAACGGCCACCGCCGAACACCCTGGCCACGCCTGCTCGATTGAGCCGCATGCGCACGAGACCCTCCAGATCGGCGAGCCATTTTTCGCCGCCGTGCGCATGAAACGCGGTCTCGGCTATCGAGTCCTGCGCGGTAAACGCCGCCTTGACGTCGGATCCCACTTCGAAGGCGTCGCGCCCGATCGCGGGCCCTAGAAACGCCATGAGACGAGCCGCCGGTCGTCCCATAGCCGCGATAGTGGCCTCGATGACACCGGCCGCCAACCCGCGCCACCCGGCATGAGCAATGGCCACCACTTCCGCGGCTTCGTCAGCCAAAAGCACGGGCATGCAATCCGCCGCTTGAACCGTACACACCAGGCGCCGGCTGCGCGCAAGCATCGCATCGGCCTCAGGCTCGGTCGGCGCATGCTGGAGATCTGCGGCATCAACGATACGGCAGCCATGGACTTGGCGCATCCAGCATGGTCGGGCGGGCAGCCAGTGCAAGAGCAATGCACGATTCGCCAGGACCCGGTCCGTTTCGTCGCCGCAGTACAGGCCCAGATTCATGCCACCCTGGCGCCCGGCTCCCGCGAACACGCCAGTGCTGGTGCCTCCATTGCGGCTCGTAATGAAGGCGCCGACCCGATCCGCGAGCGGCCAATCCGGCACGATCCAGTCAGCGGTCATCTCAGGCCCCATCGTCTGCGGCCTCATAGGTCATCGGGGCGAATCCCCATGCAGTCAGAAGTTCCTGGAAATCACCCGGGGGCGCAACGCGCCATTGCAATCTTGCGCCAGAACGAGGGTGGATAAGCGCCAATCGCCACGCGTGCAGGGCCTGCCGCGCAAAAGTGTCGCGCAACCTGCGTCCTCGGTAGATCGGGTCGCCCACGATTGGAAAACCTTCGGACTCGAGATGGACCCTAATCTGGTGCGTGCGGCCGGTCTCCAGGCGACAACATAGAAGGGCTCCTGGTCCATGACACCCTTTCACGGCTGCCACGCGCTGGAGTACCTTGTAGTGAGTGGTCGCCGCCTTGGTCGATGGTGTTTCGCTCTTATAAACGGCCATTTTCGTGCGCTCGCGCGCGTGCCGGCCAATGGGCCGATCGATCACGCCCGATAGCTGCGGCACACCATGCACCAGCGCGAGGTACTCGCGCTTGACGGAGCGGGCCTGCAACTGGCGTACCAGATCGAGTTGGGCATAGGCAGTCTTGGCCACGACCATGAGACCCGAAGTGTCTTTGTCGAGCCGATGTACGATACCGGCGCGCGGCAGCTCACCTTGGGCGACTCGGTGATGGAGCAAGCCATTGAGCAATGTTCCCTGCCAATTGCCCGCCGCTGGATGGACAACCAATCCAGCTGGCTTGTTTAAAATCAACAGGTCGTCGTCTTCGAACAAAAGCGCCAGCGGGATCGCCTCGGGTTGGGCAACGACATCGCTGGTCGATGGTTGCGGCTCGACGGTGATTCTTTGCTGTGGCCACACCCCTTGGCGCGCCACGGGAATCTCGCCCTCGATAAGCACCGCGCCCATTTCGATCCACTGCTTTAGACGAGTACGCGAAAATTGCGGCAGCCGCGTCGCCAACCACTTGTCGAGCCGCACACCGCCAGAGCCCTCTTCCACGACCAATTCGAGCCGGTCCAGCGGCTCTCGCACCAAGCCGTCCTCGTCTGAGAGGGCGTCATGCCATGCGCTATAATCGCTTTCCT
>JGI20207J14881_1000499_pt1 | contig 14264 bp, 15 predicted proteins | sample NGESurdeep092012_4_FD_14881 | JGI IMG/M metagenome (IMG submission 14881)
GATCCTTTTTATCAGCCACTCCGAAACGTCGCATCTGGACAAAATTATAAAGGCGTTGAAAGACAAACCTATTTTGACGGTCAGCGGTATTGAGAATGCGGCCAATCGCGGCGTGTGCATCAGCTTTATCACGGAAAATAATAAAATAAGACTTCGCATCAATACGGATTCTTTGAAGCTTGCGAATCTCACCGTGAGTTCCAAACTGTTGCGCGTGTCGGAAATTACGCCTTTGCCAGCGCCATGACGCAGCCGCATCAATCTTCGATCAAAAGCAAACTGATGACGGTCATCATGCTGGCCAGCATCACGGTGCTGTTGATGACGGTGGTGGCCTTCATGTTCTATGATTTGGTGACGTTCCGGCAAAACATGGAGCGCAATCTTAGCACCGAGGCGCGGATAATCGCCGAGAACAGCACGGCGTCTCTGGCCTTCAAAAATGAAAATGATGCCGCGAGCATTCTCGCTTCGTTGCGGAACGAACCGCACATCATCGCCGCCGCCATTTATGACGCGCAGGGAAATCTTTTTGTGAAATATCCCGCGCACCTTTCCGCCGCCGCTTTGCCGCGCAAACCGCAAAATCCTGGTTATGAATTTCAAAAATCGCATCTGACTATTTTTGAGCCGGTCATCCAGGCCGGCGTGCCGCTGGGCACAATTTTCCTGCGTTCCGATTTGACGGCGCTGGCGCAGCGGCTCGAACTTTACGGCGCCATTTCTTTGCTCATCATGCTCGGTTCGCTGCTGGTCGCCTTCTGGCTTTCAAACACATTGCAACGGCGCATTTCCGATCCCATCATTGTTCTGGCGGAAACTGCGAGAAAAATTTCCGAGCAACGGGATTATTCCCTGCGCGCGCCCAAATTGAGCGATGACGAACTGGGTTTGCTCACCGATTCTTTCAACGAAATGCTCGAACGCATCCAGGCCAGCGACCAGGCTTTGCGCGCAAGCGAGGCGCAATTTCGTCTCGTGACCGATCAGGCGCCTGTTTTGCTGGCGCACATGGATCGAAATTATCACTACAAATTTGTCAACCAGACTTACGCCGAACGTTACGGTCTTAAACCTGAAAACATCGTCGGCAAACACGCTGCGGAAGTCGTCGGGTTGGAATTGTTCGAGCGGGCGCGTCCTTACATAGACAAAGCGCTCGCGGGATTCCAAATCCAATTTGAACTTGAAGTTCCCGATGCCCATCGTGAACGCCGCTGGAATCATGTGGAATACACGCCGGAAAAAAATTCCGAGGGCGAAGTCGTCGGTTTCGTGGCCGTGCATACGGACATCACCGCGCGCAAACGCACGGAATTGGAAATGGAACGCACCCGCGATCAAGCGCTCGCCGCTTCCCGCGCCAAAGACGATTTTCTCGCCGCGCTCTCGCACGAATTGCGCACACCGCTCAATCCCGTGCTGCTGGTCGCCAGCGATGCCGCCGAAGATCCGCAATTGCCCGCGCCAACGCGCGCAAATTTTGAAATGATCCGCCGCAACGTAGAATTGGAAGCGCGGCTGATTGACGATTTGCTCGACCTGACCCGGATCACGCGCGGAAAATTGTCGCTCGAAAAACGTTCGCTCGATGTCCGGGAAGTTCTGCGCGAAGCCATCGCCACCGTGCGCGCCGACGCCGAAAAAAAACGAATCGTCCTGACGCAGGATGGCATGGACAAAGAATGTCTCATGGCCGGCGACAGCGTGCGCCTCCAGCAAATTTTTTGGAACGTGTTGAAGAATGCCGTAAAATTCACGCCCGAAGGCGGCAAAATCTCCGTCGAAACGCGTGCGTCGGAAAACGGAAAAATCATCGTCCAAGTCACGGACACCGGCATCGGTTTGACGGCGGAAGAAATCAGCCACGTTTTCGACACGTTTGCGCAAGGCGATCACGCCGATCCCAACGGCTCGCATCGTTTTGGCGGACTCGGTTTGGGCCTGGCGATTTCGCGAATGCTCGTGGAACTTCATGCCGGCGTCATTCGCGCGGCCAGCGCCGGACGTGACCGGGGAGCAACCTTCACGATTGAATTGCCCTGCCTGCCAACAGCGGAAAAAAATAATCTTGCGTCATCCGTGCCGGAAAAAACCGGCGCCACCATTTCTCAAAAAAAGAATTTTGGCCTGCGCATTCTTTTGATTGAAGACCATGAACCGACTCGCACCACGCTGGCGCATTTGTTGACGCGCCGAAATTACAAAGTTAAAACCGCGAATTCGGTCGCCGATGCCCGCGCCATTGCCCAAAAGGAAACTTTCGATCTGGTGGTCTCGGACATTGGATTGCCCGATGGCAACGGCTATGAGTTGATGGCCGAATTAAGAGATCAATTCCACCTCAAAGGAATCGCGTTGACCGGTTACGGAATGGATCGCGATGTGGCGGCCGCCCAAAGCGCCGGTTTCGTCGCGCATCTCACAAAACCAATTCGCGTTGAGTCGTTGGAAAAAGCCTTGCTCGATGCGACTTGAAATTAGTTGCAAAAAAGCGCGCCTGATTCTATTCAGGCGCGCTTTGGATTGCCGGATTCCTACTGGCTCATTTTATCGGCAAGCCAATCCCATGCTTGTTGAAGCGAATTCTTCACATCATCATAGGATTGTTGGAATCCAGCTTTAGCATCATCCCACTGGTCCTCCGAGGCGTTCTTTACACTGGCAAGTTTTTGATCGAGATCGGCGCGTTTGTCGCGTAAATCCTGAATTTTAGTTTGCGCATCGGCTTTCACCGACTCACTCGCATTGGCGGCCTTATCGGACAACTCAGTGATCTTCTGATCCATCGCGCTCAAATCAGACTGCGCCTGCGCCACAAACGCATCCTTCTGGGCATAAGTATAATTTGAATAATCATTGGTTCCGAACTCGTTGGTCGAACCATTGGATTCAAAAGTATTTTTAACATCGCCCCAGGCATTCGTCGTGACGTTTTTTGTTTTCTCCCAGGCGTTTGAGGTTCCTTCTTTCACGCCGCCCCACGCGCTGACGCTGGCGTTTGAAGTATTTTGCCATGCATTCGTGACTCCTTCCGCCGCGTTTTCCATTTGCTGCGTTGAACCCATTTCATTGGTTTGAAATCCGTAGGCATTCGTTTCGGCGGAATTTGTTTCGGTAGAATATTCCGACGATGGTTCGTTTTTGTTGCAACCGGCCGCCACGGCGGCAATGGCCAGAACTGCGATTAATACATTTTGATTTTTCATGTTGTTATTGTCTAATTGTGACGGTTGTTTGCCGTAAATTTTTAATCGCGCTTGCGACCGGAACCTTTTTTCTTGCCGCCGCCAGTCTGTTTATTGACCGTCGCCCAAGCGCGCTTCTCGGAAGTTTTGGCGCTGACGCCGCGCTTCTCGTAACTTTTTTCAATATGCCCGGCCATCCGCTTTTGCTTTCCGGTATAACTTGATTTATCACCTTGAGGCATAAATTTTCATTTAATAAATCTGTCGCAACGCAAGACTCTCTTGCAAAATCAATGCCATCGCGCTTCCCGCATCTGAAACCACCCGTTTCTCAAATTTTCAGCGAAAATAAAAAACCAGCAAATGCACAATGCGAGGTCTTGGGCACATATAAATTGCAAATCGCAATTGCATTCCATTAAAAAAGCAGCGTAAAATTCTGAAGCTTCTTCAGAAAATTCCTTATGCCAGATTTAAATCTAAAAAACGGACCTCGTGATTTTTTAAAACAAACTTTGCTTTTCAAAACCGCCTTGAATTGCAAAAGGCATTTTGAATTTTAGTTTCGGTTTGCAAAATGCTGAATCGAAAATGCCTCCGTGAAATCATGAGCTTTTTTTCTTCAAATTTTCGAGCAATATTGATTTTTATAAATCGCAATTTTCTGGCACGCCGCAAGCTAAAATCATTTCAAGAACCGAGGCCGTTGCAAAAAAGTCCCTAAGTGACTGGACATTGGAAAACAAATGGCAGACAAATTTGCAACCCCTCGTTTCCCATAAACAAAAATGATTATGGCCAAACTAAACAAACCTGATACCTGGACGGAAGCGGTTTTTGGAAAATTCCAGACCGCCAGTTATTGGGCGCAACGTTTGCAGGAAAAAATTCCCGCATTGCCGGAAAGCCAAAATCCCGTCAACGAATACGAAATATGGAAAAATGCATTACTTGTGGAAACATTCATGAAAAATCCTTCCAGGTGATCTTGGATGGAAAAACTTATACTTTCGATTCGTTTGATTGCGCCATTCAAGCGCTCGCTGCCGTGTGTCCGCATTGCCACAGCAAAATCATTGGCCTTGGCCTCAAGGAAAATAATAAAATTTATTGTTCAGCCCAATGTGCGACGTTTGAGCGGCGATTGGAAAAATTGCTGCGAGGCGGATTTAACCCATTCCACACTCCGCTTAAAAATGAACGGGCCGCTGCCACAGCTTAACGTGACGGCCCTTTCGTTAATTTTTTCCCGCTTCATTCGGCGCGGAATTTTTTTTGACAGCGCTAGGAGAAATCCGGTGAGCGTGTTAAAATAATTTTATGTATAACGTCAAAGCTTTCGCCGCCGCATCCCAAACATCTTCGCTTGCTCCCTTTAATTTTCAGCGCCGCGATCTCGGCCCGAAAGATGTCCAAATCCAAATTCTATTTTGCGGTGTCTGTCATACCGATGTCCATATCGTGCGCAACGAGTGGCACGGCACGACTTATCCATGCGTGCCCGGCCATGAAATCGTCGGGCGCGTCATAAAAGTCGGTGGGCAAGTAAAAAAATTCAAGGAAGGCGATGCCGTTGGCGTTGGTTGCATGGTGGATTCCTGCCGCGCGTGCGAAAATTGCCGCGACGGTTTGGAACAATTTTGTTCCGAAGGCGCGACCTTCACTTACAATGCGCCGGATAAAAAAAGCGGCGGCATGACTTACGGCGGTTATTCCGAGAGTGTGGTCGTGGACGAAGCGTTTGTGCTGCGCGTGCCGGAAAATCTGGATTTGGCCGCCGCCGCGCCGTTGCTTTGCGCCGGCATCACGACCTACTCGCCGCTGCGCCACAATAAAATTGGCAAAGGCCATAAAACAGGCATCGTGGGACTCGGCGGTCTGGGTCACATGGGCGTAAAATTGGCCAAAGCTTTTGGCGCGCGGGTCGTGGTCTTTACAACTTCACCCGGCAAAGTTAAAGATGCCTTGCGACTTGGCGCCGACGAAGTGGTCATTTCAAAAAATGAAGAAGAGATGAAAAAACATCTCAATACTTTTCATTTTATTTTGGATACGGTAGCCGCCAAACATGACATCAATCCCTACTTTGGCTTGTTGAAACGCGACGGCACACTTACTCAAGTTGGCGCGCCGCCCGACCCGTTGGAAGTGGATGTGAGCAATCTCATTTTTGGCCGGCGGAATTTCACCGGGTCGCTGATTGGCGGCATCAAGGAAACGCAGGAAATGCTCGATTTTTGCGGCAAGCATAAGATCACTTCCGACATCGAACTTACTCCGATCCAAAAAATCAATGAAGCCTATGATCGGATTGTGAAGAATGACGTTAAGTATCGTTTCGTCATTGACATGGCATCGTTGAAATAAAAGGTGGAATCCTAAATTCCGATCAACGCCGCGCCGAGAACTCCGGCGGAATCGCCCAGCCGGTTTTTTACGATAGGTGTTTCAAGCCGGTCATTCAAAACAAATTTTGCGACTTCGGCAATGCCTTCAGAATAAAGCGCCGCGAAATTTGACACGCCGCCGCCCAGAACAATGGCGTCCGGGTCGAGAATATTTATGAGATTTGCCAGCGCGCGGCCAAGGTTGCGGAAGAAAATTTTAACAAATTCCACGGCGTTTGGGTCGCCGCGATAAAAATCATTTTCGATTTCCTTGAACGATTTTTTTATGCCGAACTGTTCGGTGTAACGCGCCTGCAATCCGCCGCCGCTGATGTAAGTTTCCACGCAGCCGCGCCGGCCACAAAAACAAAGTGGCCCTTCGGGATTGATGGACATGTGTCCCCATTCGCCGGCGATGCCCTGCGCGCCGGTGATGACTTCGCCGTGATGGACGATGCCGCCGCCGCAGCCCGTGCCCATGATGACGCCAAAAACCAGTTTTTTGCCCGCGCCCGCGCCGTGCAGCGCCTCGGCCATGGCAAAACAATTCGCGTCATTTTGAATTTCGATTTTTCGGCCCAGGATTTTTTCCAGGTCCGCTTTGAGCGGCTGGCCGTTCATGCAGACGGTGTTGGAATTTTTCAGAAGGCCGGTGCGCGGAGAAATGGTTCCGGGCGTGCCGATGCCAAAAGTGTGCGACGAGCCGGAACAGTTTGCGGCAAGCTCATCATGCAGCGACTTGATGCGGTTGAGAATGTGAAGGTAACCGGACGCCGACTGGGTCTCAATGCGTTTGCGAACAAGTTCGCGGCCGGTCGCGGCGAGAACAATGCCTTCAATCTTCGTGCCGCCGAGGTCTATGCCAATGCGAAACATTTGAGGATAGAACAAAATCCAAATTCCAAGGCTGAAAAGAAGATTTTCAAACTGCTGAAATTTTTTTCCGGACCAAAACCGCCTTGTTTTTTTTCAGGAATTTTTCCACGGTTGACTTGGAGCTGACTGAATTGGGAATCCGCACTGCCTCCGGTTTGGCGAGTTTGTAATGCACGAGCAATTTGCCGACCAGTCCCACTTCCAGGTTCAATTCCGCCATGCGCCATATCTGGCCGGTTTCAAGCGGTCGCGACCGGGGAACACGCACGGGCTTTTTTATCATGCCCCAGCTTGCCAGTTGTCTTGGATTAAACCAGCAAAATCTATTGACGACTTTCCTGGGAGCCTTTTTCAATCAGGCGCTTGGTCAGGAAAACCAGTCCGCCCATCTGCACCCATTCGGAAACAATGTTGCCGACGACTTGCCCCCACTTGCTGTTGGCGTCCATTTTCCAAAAAAGAACCGCCCAGCCGACGCCGGTCACGCCGATGAAAATCAACAGCGAATGCCGCCAAAGAAAATCCAGGAGCGGATTTTTCATCCGTCCTCTGACGCGGCGGCTTTCGGCGGATTGCGATTCCAGCAAAAATTTTGTGCCCAGAATGATGACGACCGACCCGCTCCAGTCGGCGATCGCATTGCCAAAGAATGAGCCGAGGTGCGTGCTGGGATCAGAGTAACAGTAAAGAATAATCCAAAGTGTGAGCAGGGCGATGCTGGCAATGCTCAAGGAGTGCTTGTGAAAAAAACTGCGCCGCTCGTGCTTTTTTATTTCAGCCATGCCAAAGAATTTGCCCGCAGATTCTGTTTTGGCAAGCGCGCGGAAAATTTCCGCGCTTGGGAAACCCGCATCCGTTCAGACAATTTGCGGCTGGATTTTTTCAGGATCAACGCCGAGGTCTTTGATCGCCTGCGCCACGACTTCGCGCCCGATAAGATTTTTTTCCGCCAGGGCGTAAAGCGTGCCGATGACAACGGATTCCGCGTCCACTTCAAAAAATCTCCGCAATCGTCCGCGCGTGTCGCTGCGGCCAAAGCCGTCCGTGCCCAGCGTGAACAATCCGCCGGGAACCCACGACGCGATCTGATCGGGCACAGTGCGGATGTTGTCTGAAACAGCAACGAATGCCCCCTGCTCTTTCGCCAAAAGATTTTCCACGTAAGATTTTTTTTGCGATTCGGTTGGATGCAACATGTTCCAACGCTGGCAACGGATCGCGTCCGTCCGCAAAAGTTTGTAACTCGTCGCGCTCCAAACGTCGGCGGAAACGTCATAGCGTTCGGCGAGAATCTCCTGCGCCTTTAACGCTGAATTGATAATCGGTCCGCTGCCAAAAATATGCGCCTTGATTTTTTTGCCTTCCGCGCCGGGTTTGAATTTATACAAGCCTTTCAAAATTCCATCTTGAACGCCGTCCGGCATTGGCGGCATGGCGTGATTTTCATTGTAGAGGCAAAGGTAATAAAAAATTTCCTCGCCTTCGACATACATCCGGCGCATTCCATCGGCGATGATCACGGCCAGTTCGTAACCGAAAGCCGGATCGTAAGGCAGGCAGGTTGGAATCGTGCTGGCGTGCAGCAAACTGTGGCCGTCCTGATGTTGCAGACCTTCTCCGTTCAAAGTCGTGCGACCAGCGGTGGCGCCGAGCAAAAATCCTTTCGCCCGAATATCGCCCGCGAGCCAGAACAAATCGCCGACGCGTTGCGGGCCGAACATCGAGTAATAAATGTAAAATGGAATTGTCGGCACGCCGTGCGTCGCGTAGCTCGTGCCCGCCGCGATGAACGACGCCATCGAACCGGCTTCCGTGATGCCTTCTTCGAGAATCTGTCCGTCCTTCGCTTCGTGATAAAATGAGAGTGTGTTGCTGTCCACGGGTTCGTAAAGCTGTCCTTTCGACGAATAAATTCCAATCTCGCGGAACAACGTATCCAAACCAAACGTCCGCGCTTCGTCGGGAATGATCGGCACGAGATTTCTGCCGATGCCTTTATGTTGCAGCATCAGGCTGAGCAACCGGCCAAAGGCCATCGTGGTTGAAACTTCTCTAGTCGAACCCCGAATAAGCTCGGCGAAATAATCAAACTTCGGCACGTCCAGCGTCACCGGCTTGACATGGCGCGCGGGCAAAAATCCGCCGAGCGCCTTGCGCCGTTCGAGCAAATACTTCATTTCCGCGCTGTCAGCGGGCGGGCGATAAAAAGGCGTTTCCGCAATCACGTCGTCCGTGATCGGAATCTCGAAGCGTTCGCGAAATTCGCGCAGCTCCTTCTCGTTCATTTTTTTCTGCTGATGCGAAATGTTCCGGCCTTCGCCCGCTTCGCCGAGGCCGTAACCTTTCACCGTCTTCGCCAAAATCACCGTCGGCTGGCCTTTGTGTTCCACGGCGGCTTTGTAAGCGGCATAAACTTTCAACGTGTCGTGGCCGCCGCGCAGCAATTTGCGAATCTGCTCGTCGCTCAAATGATTCACGAGTTCGAGCAGTTCGGGATATTTTCCAAAAAAATGTTTGCGCGTGTAGCTGCCCGGCTCGACGCAATACTTTTGGAAATCGCCGTCCACGCATTCTTCCATGCGCTTGTGCAACAAACCGTTTTTGTCGCGCTTGAGCAATTCGTCCCAGTCCGTTCCCCAGATTACCTTGATGACATTCCAGCCCGCGCCGCGAAAAAGTCCTTCGAGTTCCTGAATAATTTTTCCGTTGCCGCGCACCGGGCCGTCGAGCCGTTGCAGATTGCAGTTGATGACCCAGATCAAATTATCGAGATTTTCGCGCGCGCCGAGCGTGATTGCGCCGAGCGTTTCCGGTTCGTCCGATTCGCCGTCGCCGACGTAGCACCAGACCTTCGGTTCTTCGCCGCTGATAAGTCCGCGCGCTTTCAGATAACGATTAAATCGCGCTTGATACAACGACATGATCGGGCCAAGTCCCATCGAGACCGTGGGAAACTGCCAGAAATCCGGCATCAAATACGGATGCGGATATGACGACAATCCGCCGCCTTCCGCGAGTTCCTGCCGGAAATTTTGCAAATGTTTTTCGTCCAGCCGGCCTTCGAGAAAAGCGCGCGCATAAATTCCCGGCGACGCGTGGCCTTGAAAATAAATGATGTCACCGCTGAAATTTTCCGATGCGCCGCGAAAGAAATGGTTGAACCCGATTTCGTAAAGCGTCGCTGACGAAGCGTAACTTGAAATATGCCCGCCGACGTTCGTCGTCGAGTTGGCCTTCACGACCATCGCCATCGCGTTCCAGCGCATGAGACTTTTGATGCGCCGTTCCACGCGCCAATCGCCCGGATAATTTGGCTGCTGTTCCGCCGGAATCGTGTTGACGTAAGGCGTGGTCAAACCCGCCGCCGGACGCGGCGCGGCGCGCAACTGGCTCGCGAGTTTTTCCAGCAATTGCGCCGTGCGTTCCGGGCCGTGGCTCTCCAGCGCCAGCTCAAAAACCGATTGCAAAGATTCATCCAGCTTCTCGCCATTTCCATTTCCATTGGAAAAAGCAGCCAGACGCGAACCGTAAATTTCTTTTGTATCCACTTTCACTATGATTCAATTTCCCACATCGCGGCAAATCCGCGAAATAAATTAGAACGAAATTTAACATTCAAAGCCAGCGAAATCAATGCCGGTGAAATACCTTGACCTGACATTTCCCACACCCGCTGAAAATCTCGCGGGCGATGAGGCATTGCTCGACTGGCGCGAAGAAAATGGCGGCGAAGAAATTCTGCGCGTTTGGGAATCGCCGGAAATGTTTGTCGTCGTCGGCTATGCGAATAAAATTGCGGCGGAAGTGAACGTCGAAAATTGTCGCGTGAAACAAATTCCTATTCTTCGCCGCTGCTCCGGCGGCGGAACGGTTTTGCAGGGCCGGGGATGTTTGAATTACGCGCTCGTTTTGCGAATCGCCGAAAATTCTCCGCTCGCCGGCATTTCCAGCGCGAACAAATTTATCATGGAGCGAAATCGCGCGGCGATTGAGTCCAAAATCCAAAGCCCAAAGTCCAAAGTTGACGTGTGCGGACACACGGATTTGGCGCTCATCACTCATCACTCATCACTCATCACTTCCCGAAAATTTTCCGGCAATTCCCAACGTCGCCGGAAAAACTTTCTGCTTTTTCACGGAACATTTCTTTTGAATTTCGACCTCGCGCTCGTCGGCGAATTTTTGCGAATGCCGTCCAAGCAGCCGGATTATCGCAGCAGTCGCGAGCACAACGATTTTTTGACCAACCTGAATCTGCCGGTCGCAGAAATAAAAAGCGCGCTCAAAAAAATCTGGAACGCGGACGAAAAATTGGATGAGTTTCCAAAAGAAGAAATCCAAAAACTTGCCGCGCAAAAATATTCAACCGACGAATGGAATTGCAAATTATGAAACGAAAAGTTGCCGTCATTTTGTTCGTCTGGATTTGTTTTGTTTTCCGCGTCTTTTGCGCCGATGCGGAATACAAACTTGTTCGCATCGAAACCTTGACCAATGCCGTGCGCGTCCGTTTGCCGTTGACCGACGTGACCGGCAAAGTTCGCGTGAAGGAAAAAACTTCGGATGGCTTTGGAATTCCGATTGCGCCGTCCAAAACTTCGCTCGGCGAAAAAGATTATCTTGAATGGCAGATCGGTTACGACCTTCCGAACACTAACAGTCCCAGCGTCGTTCCTGAAATAAAATTCCAGCGTAATGGCGAGACGAAATACGGCCACGAACTTTCCAAAATCATTTTTGAAGCCGTTCGCATCGGAATTCTTTCAACGAACGATTTGATTCGCGAACTGGAATCTCTGAAAAAAATTCCCGCGACTGAATTTGAGGAAAGTCAGACCGTGCAGGTTGAAGTTTCCACCAATGCCGCTGCGGACGGATTTCAAAGCGCCGTCGAGCGATTGCCGCAGTTCACCAAATCCACGCCGCATGGTTCGGTGCAAATTCAATTGAAACAAAAGCAACGCGCCGTCGGTTATCAGGCGATGGTTTATGTCTGCCTGCCAATGAATCAGATTTTGGACGCAAATGGAAATTTAAGAAAATCCGGTCCGGCCAAATCCAAAGAAACGGTTTTTTACGATTTCAACCGCGCGAACGCCGCGTTCCTTCTCGACATCATCCACGCCTTCGGCATCGCCTCGCAACAGCACAACGAAGACATCCGGCAGATTCTTGGAAAAATTTTGGAAACGGCTGGCAATTGATACAACGCAAAAACTTTGACACGAATTCCATGAACTAACGCGAATTAAAAATTCCTTCAGCGAAACAAATCGCTGTGCGTGCCGGTGCGCTCAAAGCGGACGTGCGAACCGTTTTCCGCCAGCGTGTAAATCAAAACCCAATCCGGCTCGATGTGGCAGTCGCGGCTGCCGGCAAAATTTCCGCGCAAGGGATGGTCTTTGTATTCCGGCGGCAAAGGCTCGCCGTCAATCAGCAATTCCAGCACGGCCTTGAGCTGCGCCATGTCCTTGCCGCGCTTGTCCGCGCGCTTGACATCTTTTTTGAACTGGCTGGTGCGGCTGCGGCTCCTCACAAGCCCAGATCGGCGTAGAGTTCTTTTTTGCCGCCAAACCGTTTTACACTTTTTCCCGTCTTGCTGGCGTTGAGCGTGCGCGCGGTCAGCGCGTTTGGAATCCGCACGTCAAAGGGCAGACCGCGCTGCAGCTTGATCTGCCGGTAAAGCAGATGCACGGTTTCCGAAACGGTGAGTCCCAAGTCCGAAAGGATGTTTTCGACCTCGGTTTTCAGACCCGGCTCGACGCGGGCGCGGATGTTGGCAGTCTTGCTCATGCGCTGAATGTAGCCCTAATAGGGCTACATGGCAAGCTTCTTTTTTTAGGGAAACAACCGCGAAAAATAACTTTACTCGCAAAAGCGTCGCAAAACGGCGTTCACGAATCCGAAGCGAGAAATGGAAACCGCTTTATCAAGTTCCTTTTGTTCTTCCACGTCAATTTTCTGGAGAACTGAATCATATTTGTTCGCGTCCTGACCGAGATCCGCTTTCCAGCCATCAACGACCTCTTCAATTTTCGTCAATTCGTCTTTGTCCATCCAAATGCCGCCGCACGCGGTGCATTTGTGTAAAATGATTCCGCTCGTGTCGCCGTAATTGAAATGCTCCATCCGCACGTCGCCACACGCGGGGCAATTCAATTCGTCCACGTCGTCTTTTTCAGCAGTGAAAATTTCCTTGTTGACCGCATCCAGCGAAGCGATTTCTTCCGGCATGAAAACCTCGGCGTGATGCTCGGCGATTTTTTGAAGCTCGCCGGCAAAAAGCCATTCGCCTTTGCAATCAGGACAGACTTCGACTTTTTGATTGTCGTATTCGACGGATTGAAGAACAGAATTTTTGCAGCGGGGACAGTTCATAGTTTTAAGATTTAGACAGAATTTACAGAATTAACAAAAATTCCAAGAAATAATTTTGAAATTCTGTCATTCTGTCTTCAAGTTCTTGAAACCAGTTGCCGCAACACGAACGGCAAAATGCCGCCGTGCTGGTAGTAATCAATTTCAATCGGCGTATCTATGCGGCAAATCACGGAAATATTTTCGGTTTGGCCGTTCGCGCGCGTGATTTTCAGGGTCAAATCCTGCTGCGGTTTCAGGTTCGCGCCGAGGCCGGCAATGTCGTAAGTCTCCGTGCCGTCGAGTTTCAAAGTCTGCGCCGTCACGCCGTCCTTGAATTGCAACGGCAATACGCCCATGCCGACCAAATTGCTGCGATGGATGCGCTCGAAGCTTTGCGCGACGACGGCTTTCACACCGAGCAGGTTCGTGCCTTTCGCCGCCCAATCGCGCGAGCTGCCCGTGCCGTATTCCTGTCCGGCCAGAACGACGAGCGGGATTTTTGCAGCCACATATTTCATGGCCGCGTCGTAAATGGACATTTCCTGACTTTGGACTTCGGACTTCGGACTTTGGACTTCAAGATATTTCGTCACGCCGCCTTCGACGCCGGGCACCATCAAATTTTTGATGCGCACATTTGCAAAAGTGCCGCGCGTCATCACGCGGTCGTTGCCGCGCCGCGAGCCGTAGCTGTTGAAATCTTCCGCGCTCACGCCGTTCTCGATGAGATATTTTCCGGCGGGCGAAGATTTCTTGATCGAACCGGCGGGCGAAATGTGATCCGTCGTCACGCTGTCGCCAAAAATCGCCAGCGCGCGCGCGTTTTTAATTTCATGGATTTCACCGGGCGTCATCGAAAAATTTTCAAAGAACGGCGGTTCCTGGATGTAAGTGGATTTTTTATCCCATTCATAAACGTTGCCGGTGGACGAAGGAATTTCATTCCACTTCGGATTTTGTTCCGCGAAATCCTTGTAAAGTTTTTTGAAAACTTCCGGCTTCAGCGCGCTTTGCATCTGGTCGCGAATTTCCTGCAACGTCGGCCACAAATCTTTTAGAAAAACGTCCGCGCCATTTTTATCTTTGCCGAGCGGCTCGCTGTTCAAATCAATGTCCACGCGGCCCGCCAGCGCGAATGCGACGACGAGTGGCGGCGACATCAGAAAATTCGCCTTGATGTTTTGATGGATGCGCGCCTCGAAATTCCGGTTGCCGGACAAAACGGACGCGGCGATCAAATCATTTTTGGAAATCGCCTCGTCAATCGGCGCGGCGAGCGGGCCGGAATTGCCGATGCACGTCGTGCAGCCGTAACCGACGAGATTGAAGCCGAGCGCGTCGAGATATTTTTGCAAACCGGCCTTGTTCAAATAATCGCTGACGACGCGCGAGCCGGGCGCGAGCGACGTTTTTACGAGCGGGTTCACGGTCAGACCGCGCTCGACGGCTTTTT
>JGI20207J14881_1000500_pt1 | contig 14246 bp, 16 predicted proteins | sample NGESurdeep092012_4_FD_14881 | JGI IMG/M metagenome (IMG submission 14881)
CGTGCGGAAATAACTGCCGACGACGCGGATTTTACGGATGTTCGCGTAGGCTTTCGCAATCGCCACGTCCAGTTTTGGCGCGAGCGCGATCACGTCGGCGATGCGATGGCCGGTGGAAACCAAATTGCCATCCGCGCCGCGTGCGACTTCGTTCCACCACACGTCGCAGTCGAATTGGCCGTTCACTTCCAGCGGCAACTGCGGCCCGCGCACTTGCGTGAACGGATAGCCGTAGCCCGCCAGTGTGAGTGAACAGCCGAAATTCAATTTGTCGTTGAACGACAATTTTAATTTTTCATTCCGCGCGGTTCGTAAAACAATTTCCGCCGGATTTTTCAGCATCCGCAAAATCATCGGGCCGGACGTGACGCCGATGCGGATGTTATATTCGATGACGTGCCAGCGTGGGACAGGCATCTTGCCTGTCTCAAATTTTTTTACAGAAGATAACGAAGACAACGAAGATTCTTTGTTTTCTTCGTTTGCTTCTGTTTTTGATTCCATGGACGGGCTGGAAGCCTGTCCCACTTTTATGGCCGTCACTTGAATCGGGCCGTGATAATTCACTTTCCGAAACCACGGGAGCAGTGGATGCAATAATTCCCGCGCCAGTCCGTATTTGTCTTTCTCATCGCGTTCCACAATTCCACCAAGCGGCGCGCCGGCGACGATGCCCATGTTGCCGTTGAAGGCGTATTTGTATTCCTGATTCGTGACGAGTGAATGAATTTCGCCACCGCTGACGAGCGCGATGTGCCCGGCTTCCGCGCGGCCAAGATATTCCTGCAAGAAAACGCCCTCGGCATAATTGACGTGCCGCAGCCAAGCGCGCGTGTCGGCGACCGTCTCGCATAAAATCGTGTGGATCGGGCTCGTCGGCGAGCAGAGGGGGTTTTTGATGACGAACGGCTGCGGATTTTTGGCGAGAATTTTTTCGGCTTCGATGCGGTTCGACGCGACGAATGATTTTGGAAATGGGATTTTGAACTTCGCGCAAAGCTCGCGCGCGAAATCGCGTTCGCGTTCAATCCGCATCGCTTCGCCGGTCGGCGAAAAAATTCCAACGCCAGACTTTATCAAATCTTTTGCCCACGGTTGAGTCGCCCAGTCAATGGATTGCGGAATGACGACCTCAATTTTCTTTTCGTGAATCAACGGCACCGGACTTGGGAACGCGTCGCGCGAAAAAGTTTTTCCAACGAGCGAAGGCGAAAAGTGGCCGTAATTGCGCGTGAGATACGTCGAGACGTTTGCGCCCGCGTCCGCGAGCGTCTGCCCGAGGCTGTGCGCGAACGAGCCGACGCCGAGGATCATCACGCTTGGCGGCGAGATTTTTTTGGCTGAAGTTTTGCGTGGCATGAAATTTCTGTGCGCGCCGAGTGTTCCCAATTCGCGCCCGGTGCGCAAATCCAAAGGTCATTGGCAAAAAGTTCAAATTGGTTTTCTCATCCAATGATGTATGCTATTGCGCAATGACCCCGTTTTATCCGCGACTCAATTCGCTTGCGCTGGCCGTGTGCTTGTCCGGCGCGGTTCCGGCATTTGGTTCGCAGTTCTATGACGACTGGGCGGCGGCGCATTTCAGCGACATTCCCGCGCAAGCCGGATTGACGAACGATCCCGACGGCGACGGCGAACCCAACCTTGTGGAATTCGCTTTCGGCACGGATCCGCGGGCGGCGGGCGGAATCAGCGGCGCGATCAATCCTGTTTTCGGATCGGCCAATGGAACCAATGGGATTTTTTCCGTCGAAATCCTGGAGCGCGCAGGCCGTCAGCCGGGCGTGCAGATTGACCTTATGATTTCGGCGAAGCTGACAGGAACCAATTTTTTCCATCCGTGGTGGCTGCGCGTGACCACGAATTCGCAACCGTCCGATCCGGTCGGTTCCGTCCGCGAAAATTTCACCACGCGATTGCCGGGAACAAATGTCTGGTTCACCCGCGCTTCGGTGCAATTGGTTGAGGCGGGCGCGGAAGCCGCAAAATATTTCGTGGCGACCAACGGCAGCGACAGCAACAACGGCACGTCCACCAACACGCCGTTCGCCACGCTGGGCAAAGCGGCCGGTCTCGCCAGCGCGGGCAATTTGATTTATTTGCGCGGCGGCATTTACAAATCGTCGAGCAAAATTTCACTTTCACGAAATGGCTCGCCAGCACAACCCATCCGCATCCGGCCTTATCCCGGCGAGAATGTGGCGTTTGATTTTTCCGGCGAGGCGACGGGCACTGATGGCATTTCCATCAGCGGTGATTGCTGGTGGATTTACGGACTGGAAACCACCAACGCCGGCCACAACGGCATCAACATCAGCGGCGCGTCCAACATTGTGGAGCGGTGCGTCGTGCATGGTTCCCGCAACACGGGCATCCACATCACCGGCGACACGAACACAAGTTACAACCTGATTTTGAATTGCGATTCCTACCGCAATTATGACGCGCCGACGCATGGCCAGAACGCCGACGGTTTTTCCGCCAAATGGATTTTTGGGCCGGGAAATGTTTTCAGCGGCTGCCGCTCGTGGGAAAACGCCGATGACGGCTGGGATTTGTGGATGGGCACCAACACCGTTGTCATCACCAACTGCTGGGCGTTCCGGCAGGGCACAAATATTTTTGGCGACACCGCGTGGGAGGGAAATGGCAACGGTTTCAAGCTCGGCGGCAACTACGTCGGCACGCCGCACAAGCTGGTGCGCTGCCTCGCCTTCGGCAACGCTGCGAACGGCGTGGATCAGAACAACAACATCGCCGGCCAGACGATTGACAACAACACCGCGTGGGCCAACGTGGGCGTGAATTTTGCCTTGAAACACGGCACCAACATCACGCCGCACATCATCCGCAACAATATTTCCTTCGCCGCCAAAGGCAGTGACTCGTTCACCAGCGGTTCGTTGCTGACCAACAACAGTTGGCAGGTCGTTTCGCCCGGCGTGACGAGCAACGATTTTTTGAGCGTGGATTATTCCCTGGCGACCGGCCCGCGCCGCGATGACGGCGGACTGCCGGAACTGCCCTTTCTTCGTCCTGTCCCGACCGGACGCCTCGTCAACAAAGGCGTGGCGACCGGCGGCGCGTTCACCGGTTCCGCGCCCGACCTCGGCGCGTATGAAACGCCGGAATGGTGAGACGAAATGGCTTTGTAAGCATCGCGCTTCACGGCAGATTATCCGCATGACGGACGACATTTCTTCACGCCTCGGCAAAATTGAATCGCACGTCGCGCATCTCGAACATCAGGTGGAACAGTTGAACGACGTGGTGACCGCGCAGGACAAATTGCTTGAGCGTTTGAAAAAGGAAGTCCAGCGCCAGTCGTCCGCGATGGAGACGATTGAATTGGAGCGCATCAAGGCCAACAATCCCAAGCCGCCGCATCATTAAAAATTTGGTGGGGCGAGCGTCCCCGCGAGCTGTCGCAAATAAAAGCGGCTCGCGAGGACGCTCGCCCCACCAAAATCAAATCGCTTCCTTGGTTTGCACTTCTCGACTTCGCGCAGATTTTGATTAAACTGTTTCCGTGAGTTTTGTCGTTGAATTTAATTCGTTGCCGCTGTCATCGCTCGTGAAACGTTCGCTGGACGCGAATGCAAATTCCGTCCGTGAAAGTCTGGCGAAGGCAAAATTGTCGCTGAACGATTTTGCAAATCTGATTTCTCCTGCCGCTGGTGAAATGTTGGAGACACTTTCCGTTCGCTCGCAGCAATTGACGCAGCAGCGGTTCGGCAAAGTCATCCGGCTGTTCGCGCCGCTTTACGTTTCCAACGAGTGCATCAACAATTGTTCCTACTGCGGCTTCTCGCGCGACAATGCGATTTTGCGCGTGACGCTTTCCATCGAGGAAGTTTTGCGCGAGGCGCGTGAACTGAAGCAGCAAGGTTTCCGCAACATCCTGCTCGTCGCGGGCGAGCATCCGAAATTTGTCTCCAACAATTATCTGCGCGATTGCGTCGCCGCGTTGCACGCGGAAATTCCCAGCGTGTCGCTCGAAGTCGGGCCGATGGAAACGGACGAATACAAACCAATCGTCGCGGCGGGCGCGGACGGACTCGTTGTTTATCAGGAAACTTACGACCGTAGCATTTACGACACGATGCACACCGCCGGGCCGAAGAAAAATTTCGACTGGCGGCTCGAAACCACCGAACGCGCCTACGCCGCCGGATTTCGACGCTTGGGAATCGGCGCGCTGTTCGGTCTGGCGGACTGGCGTTACGAGGCGATTTGTGTCGCGGCGCACGCGGATTTTTTGCTGCGTCATTGCTGGAAGGCGCAGGTCACGATTTCTCTGCCGCGTCTGCGTCCGTGCGCGGGCGAATTCCAGCCGCTCACGCATCTGGCCGACCGCGAACTGGTGCAGATCGTGTGCGCATTCCGGCTGATGTTTCCCGACGCCGGCCTTGTGCTCTCGACGCGCGAACCGGCGCGGCTGCGCGACGGGCTGATTCCGCTCGGCATCACACTGATGAGCGCAGGCAGCCACACCGAACCGGGCGGTTACACCGGCGCGGGCAAGGAAAAAATCCATCACACCGAGCGCGGACGGATTGTGGAACTCGCGTCCGGCGCGAGCGAATGGGCGGCGACGAACGGCAATGCGACGAACGCGACCGGCCAGTTTGAGATTGCCGACGACCGCTCGCCGGGCGAAGTGGCGGAATTGATCCGCAAACTCGGTTACGAGCCGGTGTGGAAAGATTGGGACGCGGCGTTGACGAATTGAATTTGCAGTTGTAGCCGCCAGTTGCACCATAACCTTCATTTGTGATACAGTTGAATCGTGATTGCGCTTATCGAACAAAAGAAGCCGGACATCGCCGACTTGTGCCGCCAGCACGAAGTTCGGCGGCTGGATTTGTTTGGTTCGGCGGCTCGCAGTGATTTTCAGCCCGACCAGAGCGACTTGGATTTCATCGTGCAATTTCGCCGCACTGGCTACGCGGGCTACGCCGACGCTTTTCTGGATTTCGCCGACGCGCTAGAGCAGTTGCTGGGACGCAAAGTGGACTTGCTCACCGAGCGGATGATTCGCAACCCGTATTTTCGCGCCACCGTGGAGGCCAGCCGCCAGGTCGTCTATGAAAATTGAAGCGCAAAAACGGCTGCGGGACATCGCCGATTGCTGCGCCGCCGCCGGCCGGTTTGCGGCGGGCAAAACTTTTTCCGACTATCAGGCCGACGATCTGTTGCGCTCGGCGATTGAACGCAAACTGGGAATCATCGGCGAGGCGTTTGTGAAACTGGAGGAAGCCGACCCGGTTCAAGTGGAGCAGTTCCCTGAACTGCGAAAAATCGTCGGGATGCGCAATCGCATCGTCCACGGCTACGACAATCTGGACGAAGAACTTGTCTGGGACGTGATGCGGAACAAATTACCCGCGTTGCAAAAACAAGTTGAAAATCTTCTTGGACAAAAATGACGACCGTTCGCCGGGCGAAGTGGCGGCATTGATCCGCAAACTCGGTTACGAACCGGTGTGGAAAGATTGGGACGCGGCGTTGACGGTGTGAAAGGAAGTCTATGATGAAAAATCAAATGCAGGTCAGGCCGAAATTTATCGCGATGTTGATAATCGCATTTGGAACTGTTTGGCTAATTGCGCTTTTGCTGCCATCGCTGGCTTCTACCGGAAAACCAACGCCTAGACAACGCGCTTACCGCAGATGTCTCGATTATGCCAAATTTGTTAATTATGCCGCCACTAATAATCAATTTACTCTCGACATCTCAAAATTCACTGACCAAAAAGTTTCCAGCAACTATCAATCAGGTGCGTTGGTTCATCTATTGTTGTCAGCGCAAGATTTGGCGAAACAAGATGAAAATTATCTAATCAAAACCAATTGTAACACGGCCAAAACAAATCGGGAAATCATTATCGTTTGTGAAAAGCAGTTCGAATACGACGAATTTAACACGTCGCTCTGGAATCTATTCAAACACAATTATGTATATGTAGTTGGTTGTTCAGATGGAAAAGCTGGTTTTATTACGCCAACGGATTTTACAAATCTTGATTTGCGCGGGTTTAGTGGTCTTTCGCAAGTGGCTACAAATGCTCTTGCGATTTATTTTGCAAAATGAATCCGTTCGTCACCGCCAACGGAAAACCGGTCGCGGCGCAACTGCCGTGCGCGCTGGAGGAATTTCTGGTCGCGCAAAAACTGCCGCCGCGCAACAACGGCAATCATTCACCGCACTTGCCGATTTTGCGGCGGAGAGCTAGTCTTTGACCATGAACGCGGTTTCTCAAGAATTAGCCGAGATCGTGGACGGACTGCCCGAAGAAAAGGCGCGGGAAGTCGTGGACTTCGCCCGTTTTCTTAAACAGCAGGCCGGCGACCTCGAATGGGAGCGAATCATCGGCGACGCGCGCCCGCGCCCGAAGCTGGATGCGTTCGTCGCTGACGTGTTGCGCGAAGGAAAATCCGAACCGCTCGACACAACTAAATTGTGATCTCCAAAGTCCGGCCTTCTTTCTGGCGCGCTTATGACCGGCTCGCACCTGCAATCAAGGCCTGCGCAAAATCAGCGTGGAAACTTTTCGAGCGCGACCCGCATCATCCTTCGTTGCGTTTCAAAAAACTTCAGGCGCATGACAATCTTTGGTCGGTCCGCATCAACGAACAATACCGCGCCGTCGGCGTCCGTTCCGGCGACACGATTGAATGGATTTGGGTCGGCACGCACAACGAATTTGACAATTTGTTTTCGTGAACAAAAATTTTGTCACCGCTAACGGAAAGCTGGTCGCGGCGCAACTGCCGTGCTCGCTGGAGGAATTTCTGGTCGCGCAAAAACTGCTGCCGCGCAGCGTCGTCGTGGAGCACAACGGCGACGCCGTTGCGCCGTCGGAATTTTCGCGGCGGCAATTGCACGCGGGCGACAAATTGGAAATCGTAAAAATTGTCGCGGGCGGCTGATTTGTTCGGCAAATTCTATTTCCAAATCCGGGCGAAGGTTTAAGCTGAAGCGAATCCTATGGACGAATGGAACCATCTTTTTTCCTCCGAGGAATTTTTGGGCGTGGATTGGAGCGTCTGGAAAATTGTCGGCTGGCTGGGCAACGTGACTTTTTTCTCGCGCTTTTTCGTGCAGTGGTATGCGACGGAAAAAAAGAAGCTGGTGGTCGTGCCGCAGGCGTTCTGGTGGTTGAGTCTGGTCGGCTCGCTGCTGCTGCTGGCGTATTCGATCCACCAGAAAGATTCCGTTTTCATCTTCGCGTATGCGTTCACCTGGATTCCTTACATCCGCAATCTGATGATCCATCGGCGGAACAAAAGATTGCAGGTGAAATGTCCGAACTGCGGCGAAAAATGCGCGCCGAGATCAAATTTCTGCGTGGCGTGCGGCGCGAAACTGGCGGTTATTTCTTAGGCGCGGCGAGCGTTTGCGTCGTGATCCCGTATTTTTTCAAAACCTGCTGTTGAAATTCGGGATGGGTCTGGCCGTAGGCGGCGAGTTGTTTGACAAAGGACTGGATGGCCGGGGCGTCTTGATTAAAAGCCTTGATGACTTGCGCGGCTTGCGGCCGGAGATTGTCAATATCCATGCGCGTGACTTTGGCCTGGCGATATAAAAAAACTGTCAGCGTGCCGCTGACGACGATGAGCGCCAGCAGCAGCGTAAAGGTCTGGCGGCGCAGCGCGGAGATTTGATCGGCAATTTCAATGGGCACTGGGAGATTCGATTCGTTCATGGCGATAAAAAATTTATTTTAACGGGGCGCGGATTTAGTCTGGATGGATTGCAGCAATTTCGTCAATTCGGGGCTGGGATTTTTTTGGTTGTAAGCGACGACTTCGCCGGCCAGGGTGCGCACTTCCACAAGTTTGCTGTTGGCTTGGGTCGCCTCCACCGTCAGCGAACGAAATTCGCGCGTGAGAAAAATGGTTTGCAGCGCAAAAATCACGCCGGCCACGGCAAATACCGCCAGCACGAAGGTTAAAATGGCATGGGTCGTTTCACATTTCATAATGAATGCGGCGAATTTAGCGATTTGACGGCAAATGTCCACTGCCTTTTTGAGTTTGTTCAGTTGAAGTCCACCGGCGCGTCGGTTACTCTTGAATGTCGTATGAATTCAAATTTGATCCGGGAACGGTTGAAGCGGGAAACCAAGCCTTTCGTTTTTCGTTTAAGCGATGGCAGCCCGGTGGCGGTGGCGCATCCTGATTTTGCAGCAGTTGCGCCGAGAAAAATAAAAACTTCCGAATCGAAGGGCAAACATTCCTGCTAAAATTCCCGCTGAATTTATGTTAAACGTAAAAACCATTCGCGAACGGCTGCATCAGTCGCCATTCCATCCCTTTCATATTCATTTGTCTGACGGTCGGCGAATTTTTGTGGAACATCCTGATTTTGTGTCGGTCGGTGGCAGCATCGTGCTCGTGACCGATCTTACGGATAGTGTGCAACGAATTGATTCTCTTCATATTGTTTCGCTCGATGACGCTGCGATGAAAAAACGAAATGGCAAACATTAAAATTTTTTACCATGACATTGACTGAAAAAATTCTTGCGCGCGCCGCCGGAAAAAAATCCGTGCAGGCGGGCGACAACCTCTGGGTCAACGCCGACGTGCTCATGACGCACGACGTTTGCGGGCCGGGAACCATCGGCGTTTTCAAACGCGAGTTCGGCAAGGACGCCAAAGTCTGGGACAAAAATAAAATTGTCATCATTCCCGACCACTACATTTTTACCGCCGATTCCAAATCGAATCGCAACGTGGATATCCTCCGCGATTTCGTGAAGGAACAGGACATTCCCTATTTTTACGACGTGATTGACGACCCAAACGGCCACTGGCATTTCGACGCGTCGAAGGGAATGTTGAACCGCCAATACGGTTCGCGTTACGCGGGCGTCTGTCACACCGCGCTTCCGGCCAAAGGCCACACGCGCCCGGGCGAAATTCTTTTCGGCACGGATTCGCACACCTGCATGGCGGGCGCGTTCAATCAATTTGCGACGGGAATCGGCAATACTGACGCGGGTTTCGTGATGGGCACGGGAAAATTGCTCCTCAAAGTTCCAGAAACCATGCACTTCCGGCTCGAAGGAAAATTGCAACCGGGCGTGATGGCCAAAGACATTATTTTGCATTGCATCGGCGAAATTGGTTTTGACGGAGCAACGTATCGCGCGTTGCAGTTTGACGGCGAAGGCGCGTTGAATCTTTCGATTGATGATCGCATGACGATTGCGAACATGGCGATTGAGGCGGGCGGAAAAAATGCAATTTTTGAATTTGATTCGCGCACGGCAGAATACGTGGACGCGCGCGTAAAATTGAACGGCACGAAATCCACTTACGAACCGGTTGCGCGCGACAAGGATGAAAAATTTGTTTATGAACATGTCGTGGATTTAAGCAAGCTCGAACCGACTGTCGCGTGCCATCCTGATCCGGGCCAGCGCAAAAAAGCGAAGGACATGGGGGACACGAAATTGGATCGCGCCTACGTTGGCTCCTGCACCGGCGGCAAGACGAGCGACTTCGTGGAGTTCGCAAAAATTTTGCGCGGACGAAAAGTAACCATTGACACTTTCGGCGTGCCCGCGACGCCGGAAATTGTCCATGATTTGCAAAGCACGCGTTGGGGCGAAAAAACAATTTGGGAAATTCTCACCGACGCCGGCGTGCAAATGACCGAAAACGCCGGTTGCGCCGCGTGCCTCGGCGGGCCGGTGGACACTTTTGGCCGCATCAACAAACCCGGAATCAATTGCATCAGCGCGACGAACCGGAATTTTCCCGGACGCATGGGCGACAAGGAATCAAAAGTATTTCTCGCCTCGCCGATGACCGTGGCCGCCAGCGCGATTGCGGGAAAGATTGTGGACCCGCGCGAGTATTTGGGGAATTGAAATATATATGGAAATCCTAGATTTACTTAAAGCGCTCGGCTTTAAGCGAGCGGCAAATTATGTGAAAACTGCTGACGGCAAAATTCAATGCCAAAGAAACCATGAATGGAAAGGGAAAAAAGCAACTCGCGGTGCTAAAGTTTATTGCTTGATAGAAATTTGTGGTTCAATTAAAAAAGTTCTTTACGTCGGAGAGACAATCCAAGCGGCAAGAATGTTTCAATATCGTTCGAACAAAGCAATGGCAAAGGTTTATAAGGAGTTATCGAAAAAACCAAAGAGTAATTGCAAAGTAGAGGTATGGGTTTGCATTGATTTTGAAAATGTCCATCTCGCCTTGGCAAAACATCCATTAACAATTGGCAGATTAGGACTGGAAGGAATTTTGATTGAACATTTCGACCCAGATTGGAATCGTAAGAAGAGGGTAAAAAAGACCAATGCCGTTAAATAAAATCAGATTTCACTTCACCAGATTCCCGCCCGGCAGATAAATCGTGAAGGTCGTGCCCTCGCCGACGCGCGTATGGACGTGCAGCGCGCCGTTGCCTTCCTTGATCAGCCGTTGGACAATGTTGAGTCCGAGGCCGGTGCCTTCGCGCGGCCCTTTCGTCGTGAAGTAAGGCTGGAAAATTTTCGGCAACACTTCCGGCGGAATTCCCGGGCCGGTGTCGCGCACCCAAAATTTCACGAGCGGCGCGGAATTTTCCATGCTCTCGACATTCAACAGCCGGTCATTCGGGCCGTCCTTGAACGTCGTCAAATCCAGCGGCGCACGCAGCACTTCGCCGCCGATTTCCACGCGATGATTCACCGGCGCACATTGAAAAGCATTGACGGCGAGATTTTGCAAAATCTGGATCACGTCCGTGCCATTGACTTTGACGCCGATGTCGTCGCCAAAGGGCAGAATGTCGAATTCATTTTCGCGCAGGCTCGGATGCACGCGCACGAGATGTTCCAGATCGTGCAGCAATTGTTTCACGCTCACGCGCGGCGCGCTTTCATCGGAACGGTTCCGCAAAATATCAAGATAACGCCGGGAAATTTCGATGCAATTCGTGGTTTGCCGGGTGACGATGCGCAAACGATCCTTGATGAATTCCAAATCGGCCAGCTCCATTTGCGGATTGCGGTTGAGCCGCTGGTTCATCACTTGCACAAAACCGGAAATGACTGCCAGTGGACCGTTGATGTCATGGATGATGCTCGCATAAATGTCGCCGCGTGTTTGGGCGATCTGTTCCTCAATGCGCTGGTTTTGCAATTCCGCCAGCAACTTCTGGACTTTTTCCGCGCTGCTGTGGATTTCACTTTCCAGCGTGCGCCGTTGCATCGCCTGCGAAACCGCCGAGCGCATCGTCGCCAGATCGAATGGTTTGTTGATATAATCGCACGCGCGCAAACGCAACGCCTGGCGGATCGTGTCCGTCGTCTCAAACGCCGTCATCATAATCGCCTCGATGCCCGGCTTCACATATTTGAGGCGTTCCAAAACTTCGATGCCGGACATTCCAGCCATGCGAATGTCCAGCACGGCCACGTCAATGTCATTTTCCTGCGCGAGTTTGATCGCCGCCGGCCCGTCCTCGGCCATCAACAAATCATATTCATCCTTGAAAATCACGCGCAACGACTGGCGTGGCCCGTCCTCGTCGTCCACAATCAACAACGTGCCGCGACGCTTTGGAGCCGGAGACGCCTCCAGAATTTCGGCGACAACGGAGCTTGCCTCGGTCAAGGGATCAGCAGTCAAAGCCATGCGTGAAAATTAGTTGGGAAATTTGGATGACGCCATTTTATTGTAAAAAATTTAATGCTCAAGCATAAAGCGCGTCACCGTTTGATAATTTCCAAAAGCATTTCCAACGCCTGCCGCGCCGTCGCCGCCTTGAATTTTTCCCGCCCGAAACAATTCAATCTGCGCTCTACGACCGTTTCAAACTTGTTTGCCACGGCAATAAAAACCGTTCCCACCGGCTTGCCTTTGGTCGCGCCGTCCGGCCCGGCGATGCCCGTGACCGCAATCGCCAAATCCGCGCCAAACTTTTTTCGAGCGCCCATTGCCATTTCGCGCGCAACGTCTTCGCTCACCGCGCCGAATTTTTGCAAAGTCCCCGAACGAACGCCAAGAAATTTTTTCTTCGCCTCGTTGCTGTAAGCGACAATTCCGCCAGGAAAAACTTTGGACGCGCCCGGCACATTCGTGATCCGGTTCGCGATCAATCCGCCCGTGCAGGATTCCGCCAGCGCGAGCGTTCGCTTTTGTTTCGTCAACAAATGAACGACGACTTCCTCGACTTTTTTATTGCGACTTTGGGATTTCGGCATTGAAGCTTCCCACGACGTAACTCTTCATTTCGTCCGGCGTGCAAAGATAAATTTTCCCCGGAATAGAATTGCTGGCGGGTTGTCCAAACTCGATCCGCAGCGCGTAGCCCGCCTGCGGTTGTTGCACGGCCCGGCCTTGCGCGTCCTTCCAGCGCAGATTGAGCAACGGCGCGTTCGCGGCCCCGGCCTTGACGACGACCGTTTTCCCAAAAACGCTCGCCAGCGGATTTGGCCGAAGATAAATCGTGACGCCCGCTGCCGGCGGATTTTTCGCCGTGCGGATCGTCAAACCATCACCATTCAAAATCACTTTCTGCGCCGTGAAAAATTTTCCGTGAACCTTTCCGCCAACGGGCGCAGCCGGCGTGGCCACCGCCTCCACGTTCAAAGTCCAAAAATTCGTCCCGCCCGGCGGCGGCAGATTTGCAACGGCCATCTGCTGCGTTGGAGGAGACTTTTCAATCTCTGTGGTTGAATTCGATTGATGATCGCGTCCATAAGTTGGCCCTAAAAAGGGGAGGCTGAATTTCGCTCCATGATAAATATAGGCCACCACCGCGCCCACAAAAATTAAAATCACCACGACCACCAGCGTGCCGGGAAATTTTCTTGCCGCCGGAAGGGATGAACCAACTTCGGGAATTTTTGGCGCCGGTCGCTCGCCAACTTTTATGCCGGTGATGATGAGCTTTTGCCCATCCGACGCGGGCGCCTGGGGCACGGTGATTTTCTGGAAGCACGTCGGGCATTCCATTTGCGTGCCCGCCTGCGACGAATCGCATTTGATATGCTGGCCGCAAACCGGACACGCGTATTTGAATTCGCTCATGGGCGCGAAACATTTCACATTTCCCCGCCAGCGGCAACGCCGTTTTTTCGCGCCAATTCTTTTGGCAAATTCGTTGAAGCATTGAAACCTTGAAAAACCGCTCGACGCTTCAACGATTTAACCCCTTAACATTTCAACGATTGCGGCTTGGCGTCTTTGCGCCTTTGCGTTAAAAACTGACCGTGAGCATGAACAAAAAATCTCCCGTTTCCCGCAGCGGACGCTTCACCAGCGGCCCCGCCGCCGATGTTGCGCAATTCACCGAATCCATTTCCTTCGACTGGCGTTTGTGGCGGCACGACATCCTCGGCTCGATGGCGCACGCCGAAATGCTTCACAAAATCGGCGTGCTGAAAAAAAATGAATTGCACGCCATCGTTCGCGGTCTCGACAACATCGGCAAAGAGATCAAAGCTGGCAAATTCAAATGGAAGCCGGAACTCGAAGATGTTCACATGAACATCGAAGCGGAATTAACGCGACGCGTTCCCGCCGGCGCAAAGTTGCACACGGCACGTTCTCGCAATGATCAAATTGCGCTCGACATGCGGCTTTGGTTGCGCGATGAAATTATTTCTTTGCTCGGCGAAATCGCCAATTTGCAGCGCGCCCTCGTCTCGCTCGGCGAAAAAAATTCCGACGTGCTCATCCCCGGCTACACGCATCTGCAACGCGCCCAGCCCGTTTATTTCGCGCACCATCTGCTCGCCTACGTCGAGATGCTCGAACGCGATTGCGAGCGCCTCTGGGACTGCCACTCGCGCGTGAACGTCTGCCCGCTCGGCAGCGGCGCGATTGCTGGAAGCACCTTGCCCATTGACCGCAAGTTGGTTGCGAAATTACTCGGTTTCGTAAAATTAAAAACAGAAGCAAACAAAGCGAACAAAGAATTTTTGTTGCCTTCGTTATCTTCTGTAAAAAATTCTGAAGTTCGGCTTTCGCAAAATTCCATGGACGCCGTGAGCGACCGCGATTTCGCCGTCGAATTTTGCGCCGCTAGTGCGCTGCTCGCCGTGCATCTCTCGCGGCTCGCGGAGGACGTGATTCTCTGGGCCGGCGCGGAATTTAATTTCATCAAGATCGCCGACGCCTACACCACCGGCTCGTCGCTCATGCCGCAGAAGAAAAATCCCGACATCGCCGAACTCACGCGCGGCAAGACCGGCCGCGTCTTCGGCAACCTGATGTCGCTGCTCACGCTG
>JGI20207J14881_1000504_pt1 | contig 14139 bp, 10 predicted proteins | sample NGESurdeep092012_4_FD_14881 | JGI IMG/M metagenome (IMG submission 14881)
GGTGCCGGTCATCGGCGCGCCCGAGCCGGGCGCTGACCAGTCGCAGGCCGCGGTCGAGCCGAAGGCGAGCGAGACCCCGAGCGAAGCACAAGCGCCCGCAGCAAAATCGGCACAGCGTGTCGCGCCGAAGACGCGCGAGGCCGAAGTGGAACGCCGGCGCGCCGATCGCAGTGCGCCGCGTCCGCCGCGTAACGTACAGCGCTCGAACGACCCGTTCGGCCGCGGTGGGCTATTCGGCATCTTCCGGTAAGTTTCGCCCGTCACTTTGAGGTGCCGTCGCGAAGCGACGGCCTCGAAGGGTCTGTGAGTCAAAGGTCCTTCGAGGCCCGCGCTGTGCGCGGGCCTCGGGACGCCGCCGGGCATCAATCCTGAATGATCAGCATTACGTAGGCGGCGAACAGGATCACGTGCACCGCGCCTTGCAGGACGTTGGTGCGGCCGCTGGCGAAGGTGACGACACTGACCGCCAGCGTCAGGATCAGGATCACGTCGTTGGCGCCGTTCAGGCCGAAATAGAGTTCGTGGTCGGTGGCGTGACTGACCAAGAGCATCACCGGCACTGTCATGCCGGTCGTCGACAGCACCGACCCGAGCGAGATGTTGATCGAGCGCTGCATCCGGTTGGCCATGGCCGAGCGGATCGCGCCGATCGCCTCCGGCGTTGCGACCAGCACAGCGATGATGACGCCGCCGAGCAGTGCCGGCAGCCGCAGCGTTTCGACGAGCTGGTCGATCGGACGGGCGAGCTGCTCGGCGAGATAGACCACCGGCAGGATGTAGGCGACAAGCAGGATGCCGTGCCACGACAGGGATGAAGCAGCGCGCGGCAGTTCCGGCGGTGTGCTCTCGTCGGAGCCGTCGCTGGTGAAGTAACCGCGGTGGCGGCCGGTCTGCACGGCGAGGAATGCGGCATAGAGCCCGCCGGCGATCGCCAGCAGAAACATCTGCTGCCCGAACGACAAGGTCGGACCCGGCGTGGTGGTCGTGAAATTCGGCAGGGTCAGCGTCAGCACAGCGAGCGGAATGATGACGCCGAGATAGGCGTTGGCGCCTTGCAGGTTGTAATGCTGCTCGCGATGGCGCCAGCCACCGAGCAAAAGCGCCGAGCCGACGACGCCGCCGAGGATGATCATGACGATCGAGTAGAGCGTGTCGCGCACCAAAGTCGGATTGTTCTCGCCGTGCAGCATCACCGCAGTGATGCTCATGACCTCGATGGCGGTCACCGACAAAGTGAGCACCAATGTGCCGTAGGGTTCGCCGAGGATTTCGGCGACGCGGTCGGCGTGCCGGACCACCGCCAAAGCAGAACCGAGGATCACGCCGAACAGCCAGAGGAAGATGAGGGCGAACCACGCCGGTTCGGCAAGATGCGCGAACAGGGTCTCGTCGAGAAATGCGAAGGATGCGCAGGTCGCGAGGCTGACGCCGAGGAGCCATTCCGCTCCGGCCCGCCGGGCTATTCGTGTGAGGCCGGTGCTTTTCACGTGTCGCCGTCAGTCAGGACGCCGGGCGGGTGCGGCCGGTCCGCGAATTAAGCCACAACAGCACGAACCCGACCAGCGGGATGCCGATGTCGGTGTAGAGGATGATGCCGCTGTTTCCGGGCGCGAAGTTGCGCGCGACGGCCATTTGATAAAGGTGGCCGGCGGCGGCGCCGAACGTGAACAAGGCCGGGCCGAGAATGGCCGCGAGGCGCATGTCGAAGCCGCGGAAGAAGGCGAGAAAGCCGACCGCGGCGAAGCCCAGGCTCGCCGTCGCCACCTTGAACTGGAACGGGCTGTCCGCCCAGCCGATGAACCGCGCCGACATCGCGCCGAAGAAGCCGTGCATGACGAAATTGTAGGCGTAGCTCACGCCGACATCGAAGAACACGAACCAGGCGAGCAGTCTCTCTGCGGCGGCGCCGGGGTGCGAGAGGCTTCGGCAGACGGGCGATCGCCGCCAGCGCGACCGCGAGCCCGACCACGAAGAAGGTGAGGGTGAAGTTGGCCAACAGGAAGACGATTGCGGCTCGCATGGTCTTCCTTCGTCCGCCGGCGCGCGTAATGCGCGCCGGACATGCGGCAGGCTCAGCGCGGCAGCGTCGTCGAACCCATGAGAAACAAGTCGACCGCGCGCGCGCACTGGCGGCCTTCGCGGATCGCCCACACGACAAGGGACTGGCCGCGTCGCATATCGCCGGCCGCGAACACCTTCGGCACCGAGGTCAGATAGGCGTCGGTGTCGGCGGAGACGTTGCCGCGGTTGTCGAGCGCGACGTCGAGCGACTTCAACAGACCCTCATGCACCGGATGGACGAAGCCCATCGCCAACAGGACGAGGTCCGCCTCGATCTCGAACTCCGAGCCGGGGACCGGCTGGAATTTGGCATCGACGTGCACGCAATGCAGCTTTTTCACCTGACCGTTTTCGCCGGAGAAGTTCTGCGTCAGCACCGCAAATTCACGCTCGGCGCCTTCCTCGTGGCTCGACGAGGTGCGCAGCTTCAACGGCCACAACGGCCAGGTCAGCGCCTTGTTCTCGTGCTCCGGCGGCTCCGGCATGATCTCGAAATTGACGACCGAGACGGCGCCTTGGCGGATCGAGGTGCCGATGCAGTCGGAGCCGGTGTCGCCGCCGCCGATGACGACAACTTTCTTGCCTGCGGCGAGGATCGGCGTGGCGCCGCCCTGCGGCTCGCCGGAGATGCGGCGGTTCTGCTGCGGCAGGAAATCCATCGCGAAATGGATGCCCTTGAGATCGCGCCCGGGGATCGGCAGATCGCGCGGCTTTTCGGCGCCGCCGGCAACGACGATCGCGTCGTGCTCCTTGACCAGCTTGTCGACCGGCAGCGTCACGCCGACATCGGTGTTGTAGTGGAAGGTGACGCCCTCCGCCTGCATCTGCGTGACGCGGCGGTCGACGTGCACCTTCTCCATCTTGAAGTCGGGGATGCCATAACGCATGAGGCCGCCGGCCTTCGCCCAGCGCTCATAGACGTGCACGTCGTGGCCGGCGCGCGCGAGTTGCTGCGCGCAAGCCAAGCCCGCGGGACCGGAGCCGACGACGGCGACCTTCTTGCCGGTCTTCACCGCCGCGACTTCGGGCTTGAGGCCCTGCTCGATAGCGCGGTCGGCGATGCTGCATTCGATCGTCTTGATGGTGACCGGGTTCTCGTCGAGGTTCAGCGTGCACGACGCCTCGCACGGCGCCGGGCAGATTCGGCCGGTGACCTCGGGAAAGTTGTTGGTCGAATGCAGGTTGCGCGCCGCCTCGTCCCACTGGCCGCGATAGACGAGGTCGTTCCAGTCCGGGATCTGGTTGTTGACCGGGCAGCCGGTCGGCTGACCGGTGATGCGGCTGGTGCCGTGGCAGTAGGGCACGCCGCAGTCCATGCAGCGCGCCGCCTGCTGGCGTGCCTCGTCCTCCGGTAGCGGCAGGACGAATTCGCGATAGTGACGGATGCGCGTGTCCGCCGGCTCGTAGTGCCGGTCGTTGCGCTCGATTTCCAGAAAGCCGGTGATCTTGCCCATATCACTCCGCGGCCTGCATGGTGGCGGCCTTCTCCTTTGCCATCTCAGCGAGCGCGCGGCGATATTCGACCGGCATCACTTTCCGGAACAGAGGACAATAACGTTTCCAATCGGCGAGGATCTCGGCGGCGCGCTTCGATCCGGCGTAGCGCGCATGGTCCGAGATCAGTCTGTGCAGACGCGCGGCGTCATTGCCGGTGAGGTCGCCCATCACATCGACGCGGCCGTGCGATTCCAGATCGTTGTAGAGGCCGAACTCGGTCTCGGCGATCTTCTCCTCGTCCGGCACCGGCTCGAGCTCGATCATAGCCATGTTGCAGCGGCTCTCGAACGTGCCGTCCTCGTCGAGCACGTAGGCGATGCCACCCGACATGCCGGCGGCAAAGTTGCGGCCGGTATTGCCGAGCACGACGACCACGCCGCCGGTCATGTATTCGCAGCAATGGTCGCCCGCGCCCTCGACGACGGCAATGGCCCCCGAGTTGCGCACGGCGAAGCGCTCGCCGGCAACGCCGCGGAAGTAGCACTCGCCGGCGATGGCGCCGTACATCACCGTATTGCCGACGATGATCGACTCCTCCGGCACGATGCCGGCATCGGCGGTCGGCTTGATGATGATGCGGCCGCCCGAGAGGCCCTTACCGACATAGTCGTTGGCGTCGCCTTCGAGTTCGAAGGTGATGCCGCGCGCGAGCCACGCGCCGAAGGTCTGCCCCGCCGTGCCCTTGAAGTGCACGTGGATCGTGCCATCGGGCAAGCCCTCATGGCCGTAACGCTTGGCGACTTCGCCGGAGAGCATGCCGCCGCAGGCGCGGTCGAGGTTCTTGATGTCCGAGCGCAGACGCACGGGCGCGCCGCGGTCGAGCGCCGCCTGCGATTCCGCGATCAGCTTGCGGTCGAGGACGTCGGCGATCTTGTGGTTCTGCTTCTCGCAATGATGGATGGCGACACCCTTGCCGGCCTTCGGCTTCACGAACAGCTTGGAGAAGTCGAGGCCCTTCGCCTTCCAGTGCTCGACCAGGCGGCGCTGGTCCAGCATCTGTATCTGCCCGACCATCTCGTCGAAGCTGCGATAGCCGAGCTCGGCCATGAGCTCGCGCACTTCCTCGGCGACGAAGAAGAAATAGTTGATCACGTGCTCGGGCTGGCCCTTGAAGCGCTTGCGCAGCACCGGGTCCTGCGTAGCGACGCCAACCGGGCAGGTGTTCAAGTGGCATTTGCGCATCATGATGCAGCCGGCGGCGATCAGCGGCGCCGTGGCGAAGCCGAATTCGTCGGCTCCGAGCAGCGCGCCGACGACGACGTCGCGGCCGGTGCGGAGGCCGCCATCGACCTGCACCGCGATGCGGCTGCGCAGCCGCTGGAACACCAGCGTCTGGTGCGTCTCGGCAAGGCCGATCTCCCACGGCGAGCCGGCGTGCTTGATCGAGGTGAGGGGAGAGGCGCCGGTGCCGCCTTCGTAGCCGGCGATGGTGACATGGTCGGCGCGGGCCTTGGAGACGCCGGCGGCGACCGTGCCGACGCCAACTTCCGAGACGAGCTTGACCGACACGTCGCCGGCCGGGTTGACGTTCTTCAGATCGAAGATGAGCTGCGCCAGGTCCTCGATCGAATAGATGTCGTGGTGCGGCGGCGGCGAGATCAGGCCGACGCCGGGCGTCGAATGGCGCACCTTGGCGATGGTCTTGTCGACCTTGTGGCCGGGGAGCTGGCCGCCTTCGCCGGGCTTGGCGCCCTGCGCCATCTTGATCTGCATCATGTCCGAGTTGACGAGATACTCGGCGGTGACCCCGAAGCGGCCCGAGGCGACCTGCTTGATCGCCGAGCGCATCGAGTCGCCGTTCGGCAATGGCTTGAAACGGTCGGACTCCTCGCCGCCTTCGCCGGTGTTCGACTTGCCGCCGATCCGGTTCATGGCGATGGCAAGCGTGGTGTGCGCCTCGCGCGAGATCGAGCCGAACGACATCGCGCCGGTCGAGAAGCGGCGCACGATGTTCTTGGCCGGCTCGACGTCATCGAGCGGCACCGGCTTGCGGTGGTCTTCCTCGGCCGACTTGATGCGGAACAGGCCGCGGATGGTGAGCAGCCGCTCGCTCTGGTCGTTGATAATCTTGGCGAAAGCGCGATAGTGGTCCTGCGAGTTGCCGCGCACGGCGTGCTGGAGCTGTGACACGGTTTCCGCCGTCCACACGTGGTCCTCGCCGCGCACGCGCACCGCATATTCGCCGCCGACATCGAGCATCGCGCGGTAGATCGGCGCATCCGAGAAGGCGTCGCGGTGACGGCGCACGGTCTCCTGGGCGATCTCGGCGAGGCCGACGCCCTCGATGCGGGTGTGCGTGCCGGTGAAGTATAGGTCGACGAAGTCCTGCTTCAGACCAACGGCGTCGAAGATCTGCGCGCCGCAATAGGATTGATAAGTGGAGATGCCCATCTTGGACATCACCTTCAAAAGTCCCTTGCCGATCGCCTTGATGTACTTCTTGACGATCTCCTTGTCGTCCGACGGCTTGCCGGGCAGGTCACCCTTCATCGCGGTCAGCGACTCGAAGGCGAGATAGGGATTGATCGCCTCGGCGCCGTAGCCGGCGAGGCAGGCGAAGTGGTGCACCTCGCGCGGTTCGCCCGTCTCCAGCACCAGGCCGACCGAGGTGCGCAGGCCCTTGCGGATCAGGTGGTGATGCACGGCGGCGCAGGCGAGCAGCACCGGGATCGGGATGCGGTCAGCCGAGGCCTTGCGATCAGACAGAATGATGATGTTGCAGCCGTTGTGCACGGATTCTTCGGCGCGCTCGCAGAATTCGTCGATCGCCCAGGCCATGCCATCGGCGCCGTGCTCGGCCGGATAGGTGATGTCGAAGGTGCGCGACTGGAAATGCGAGTCGCTCATCTGCGAGATGGCGCGGATTTTCTCCAGGTCCTCGTTGGTGAGGATCGGCTGGCGCACTTCGAGACGCTTCGTCTTCGACGAACCTTCGAGATCGAACAGGTTCGGACGCGGGCCGATGATCGAGACGAGGCTCATCACCAGCTCTTCGCGGATCGGGTCGATCGGCGGATTCGTGACCTGCGCGAAATTCTGCTTGAAGTAAGTGAACAGCGATTTTGACTTGTCCGACAGGGCCGAGATCGGCGTGTCGTTGCCCATCGAGCCGATCGCTTCCTCACCGGTGGAAGCCATCGGCGTCATCAAGAACTTGATGTCTTCCTGGGTGTAGCCGAAGGCCTGCTGGCGATCGAGCAGCGCCAGGTTCGACTTCGGTGCATGGTTGTCGGTCCCGGGCAGCTCCTCGAGCACGATCTGGGTGCGCTTGAGCCACTCCCTGTAGGGATGCTTCTGGGCAAGCGTCGCCTTCAATTCCTCGTCAGGAATGAGACGGCCCTCGTCGAGGTCGACGAGCAGCATCTTGCCGGGTTGCAGGCGCCACTTCTTGACGATGTCCTTTTCCGGAATCGGCAGCACGCCCATCTCGGAGGCCATGATGATGCGGTCGTCGCGCGTGAGGAAATAGCGCGCCGGCCTCAGGCCGTTGCGGTCGAGCGTGGCGCCGATCTGGCGGCCATTGGTGAAGGCCAGCGCGGCCGGGCCGTCCCACGGCTCCATCATCGCGGCGTTGTATTCGTAGAAAGCGCGCCGCTCCTCGTCCATCAGCGGGTTGCCCGACCAGGCCTCGGGCACCATCATCATCATCGCATGCGCGAGCGAGTAGCCGCCCTGCGTCAGGAATTCGAGCGCGTTGTCGAAGCAGGCGGTGTCCGACTGGCCTTCATAGGAGATAGGCCACAGCTTCTCGATGTCCTTGCCGAACAAAGGCGAGGCGACGGAGGCCTGCCGCGCCGCCATCCAGTTGACGTTGCCGCGCAGCGTGTTGATCTCGCCGTTGTGCGCAATGTAGCGGTATGGGTGCGCCAGCGACCAGGTCGGGAAGGTGTTGGTCGAGAAGCGCTGGTGAATGAGCGCGAGCGCCGACTCGAAATCCGGATCGTGCAGATCGGGATAATAGGTGCCGAGCTGGTCGGCGAGGAACATGCCCTTGTAGACCACCGTGCGGCAGGAGATCGACACCGGGTAGTAGCTCGCGACGCGCCGCTCGCGCTTCTTGTAGACCGCGTTCGAGATCGCCTTGCGCAGGATGTAGAGGCGGCGCTCGAACTCGTTCTCGCTGAGCTTCTTCTTGCCCTTGCCGATGAAGACCTGCATGTGCTTCGGCTCGGTCGGCTTCACCGACTCGCCGAGCGTCGAGTTGTCGCTCGGCACGTCGCGCCAGCCGAGCAGCGAGAGGCCTTCGCGCGCGATCACCTCTTCATAGATGTTGCGGATGATCTGCCGCCAGGTCGCTTCGGTCGGCAAAAAGAGATGACCGATGCCGTATTCGCCGGGCGCGGGGAGGGCAAAGCCAGCCTCCTTGGCCTTCTTGGCAAAGAACTTGTGCGGGATTTGCACCAGGATGCCGGCGCCGTCGCCCATGCGCGGGTCCGCGCCGGTGGCGCCGCGGTGCTCGAGGTTGCACAGGATGCGCAACCCGTCTTCGATCAATTGATGCGACTTGCGGCCCTTGATGTCGGCAATGAAACCGACGCCGCAGGAATCCTTTTCGAGCGAAGGATCGTAGAGTCCCTCCGGCAACGGCATGCCGGGATCAAGCGTGGCCGTGCGCGAAAGCTTGGCGTCGCGAGCCGCGAATTCGCGTTGGAGAAAACCTGCGCCAGTCTTTCGCTCAGTCATTTGGCCCTACCTCGCCCGCGGATTTCGACCGCCGGCGTACCCGTCTCGTCCGCGGCGCGTCGTCCGCCGCGTGCCAAGCACCACCATTCCCGAGAAGGGCGGCTCTCGTCCGGCCTCGTGCGCCGGAGCGCGCCGCTCCCGTTCGCGTTTGCCGATGCCGCCCTGCACTCTGGAGGCCGGTATCGTGCCGACGCGATTAGGACAGCATTACTGTCCTAATGAACCATGCCAAATTTTGCNCTGCCGCACAAGACCGGTCCACGNCGAAATCGCGCCGTGGCGTGGTTTTGTTACGGCCGAGCATTGGTCTTCGGCAACAANAGGACCATGGGTGCCCAAGCGGCGCAATGGCGTTGCGACGCCACGTGGACAACGCGCGCNGGGGTTAACCGTTTAATTGTGAATCGGGGAAATGCGCGTTTTCCGAGCCGCGTTCGCTAAAGTTTTCCGAGAAAATTCTCGGAGCGTTGCCATGCTCAATAAACGCGCCACTCAAGAAGCGGCGTCCGGCGAACTCGCGATGGCCCGCCTGGCCGACCGGCTGGCGACCCTGGTGCCGCCGCCGGCCTTGGAACTCTCGCGCATGCAGGCCGTCTCGATGCCGCGGCCGTCGCCGGCCGTCACCACCGCGCTGAACACCAGCGCGGCGATCGCCGCGCGCGCCGCCGAGCGTGCCCGCCGCTCGCGCTCGGTCGTCGGCATGACCGTCGATAGCTTCATCTCGGCCTGCGCGATGCTGCCCTATGGGCTGGTCGCGCTGGCGCTGCGGCTGCTGATGGCGCGCATCTTCTTCCTCGACGGCCAGACCCGGCTCGCGGGCTTGCGCTGGTCGCTGCATCTGCCGATCGAAAAGCTGCACCTCAGCCTGCCATTCCAGCTACCGAGCCTCGATTTCTCGGTGGTGCTGCCGTTCCAGGTGAAAGCGGACACCATCGCCGACTTCGCGACCCAATATCCGCCGATCCCGATGCCGCCGGCGATTGCCGCCTATGTCGTCAGCTACGCCGAGTTCCTGCTGCCGATCTGCCTCGTGCTCGGGTTCGCCACGCGCTTCGCCTCGCTCGGTCTGCTGTTCATCACGGCGCTGATCGCGGTGTTCGTCGTGCCGAACAGCCTTCCCGGCGAGCCCATCTTCTGGGCGTCGATCCTGCTCGTGCTCTTGTCGCTCGGCGGCGGAGCGGTGTCGATCGACAATATCGTTCGCATGATCGCGCGGCGCTGACATGGGCGCGGCGGCAAAACGGACGGCCGTACTGACGATCGCTGCCATCGTCGGCTTCGCCACGCCGATCACGCTTTACGCCGCCGGCTCGCACTATCTCGAACCGGTCACCGCCGCCGACGATATGCCGACCTACGAGATCCTGACGCGCGTGCGCTCTCTCGCGCTCGATCCGATCGGCGAGCCGCTGCGGCGAGGGCCGTATTACATCCTGCACGCTTACGACCGACGCGGGACCGAGGTGCGTGTCGTCGCCGATGCGCATTTCGGCGATGTCATCTCGGTGACGCCCGCGACGTTGGTTATGCTGCCGGGGCCCGGCACTGTCGGCGGCGCGCGCATCATTCACGTCCCGGCGCCGGGCGAGGAGAATGCCGGTGCCGATCCGGGCGATGAGCCGGACGTCGAAGAAGTGGCGCCGGACGAACCGGCGCCACATCCGCGTCCGACGGCAAGGCCGCACCACCGTGCGAAGCCGGTCACCAAGCGGGAGCCGACGGTTCGCCGCCCCTTCAGCAGCGCGCCTCCGCCGCCGGCCGAGCGCCGCACGGTGCTGAGCGCGCCGCCGCAAGTCGCGGATGACGGGCCGACCCCGATCCGCCCGACACCGCGCTTTTCCGGTGAGGAGCAGACCGGCAGCGTTGCCGCGCCGATCCCGGCGACCGTTACCTCGCCGCCCCTGCCCGCCCCGCCGCCGGCCGACACCGCACCCGCGCAGGACTGACCGGCCTCCAAATCGCGCCGCGGCATGCTATCTAAACGACATGCTCGACAGGAACCGCACATCGACCGCACCGGTGCTCGTGCGCATGCACGCGCGCGACAATGTCGCCATCGTCGGCAATGACGGAGGCCTTCCTTCCGGAACGGAACTGCCGGGCGGCATCGTGTTGCGCGAGCGCGTGCCGCAGGCGCACAAGGTGGCGCTCGCCGATCTGCGTCAGGGCGACGAGGTCGTCCGCTACGGCGTCGTCATCGGCCGCGCGTTGAAGGATCTGCCGGCCGGAAGCTGGGTCAATGAGCGGCTGCTGGAGATGCCGGCGGCGCCAGGGCTCGACGGCCTGCCGATGGCGACGGTGAAATGCGAGATGCCGCCGCTCGAGGGTTATACGTTCGAGGGTTTCGTCAACAGAGACGGCTCGGTTGGCACGCGCAACGTGCTCGCCATCTCGACGACGGTGCAATGCGTCGCCGGCGTGCTCGACGTCGCCATCGACCGCATCCGCCGCGAGTTGTTGCCGAAATATCCAAACGTCGACGGCGTCGTCGGCCTCGAGCACGTTTATGGGTGCGGCGTCGCGATCGAAGCCAAGGACGCGCCGATCCCGATCCGCACATTGCGCCACATCGCGCAGAATCCGAACTTCGGCGGCGAGGTGATGGTGGTGGGCCTCGGCTGCGAGAAGCTGCAGCCGGACCGGTTGATGCCGCCGGGCACCGTGCCGGCCATGACGCAGGTGCGATTGCAGGACGAGAAGCACGTCGGCTTCGGCTCGATGGTCGATGACATCGTCTCAACCGCCGAGCAGCATCTCGAACGCCTGAACGCGCGCCGGCGCGAAACCGTGCCGGCATCGAAGCTCGTCGTCGGCACGCAATGCGGCGGCTCGGACGCCTTCTCCGGCGTCACCGCCAATCCGGCGGTCGGCTTCTGCACGGATTTGCTGGTGCGCGCCGGCGCCACCGTGATGTTCAGCGAAGTGACCGAAGTGCGCGACGGCATCGATCAGTTGACCGCGCGTGCCGCTTCGCCCGAGGTCGCGCGTGAGCTGATCGAGCAGATGGCCTGGTATGATGACTATCTGGCGCGCGGCGGCGCCGATCGCAGCGCCAACACCACGCCGGGCAACAAGGCCGGCGGGCTGTCCAATATCGTCGAGAAGGCGATGGGCTCGATCATCAAAAGCGGCACGGCGCCGATTGCCGGCGTGATCGCGCCGGGCGAACGCGCCACGGTGCCGGGCCTGAATTACGCGGCGACGCCGGCAAGCGACTTCATCTGCGGCACGCTGCAACTGGCGGCCGGCATGAACCTGCATGTCTTCACGACCGGCCGCGGCACGCCTTACGGTCTGGCGACGTGCCCGGTGATCAAGGTGGCGACGCGCAGCGAATTGGCGCGCCGCTGGCACGATCTCATGGANCTCGACGCCGGGCCGATCGCCGCCGGCAAGGCGACCATCGAGGAGATGGGCTGGNCCTTGTTCAAATTGCTGCTGGAGACCGCATCCGGCCGCAAGNCCTGGGCCGAGANGCACGGACTTTCCAATTCGCTGGCGCTGTTCAACCCNGCGCCGGTGACTTGACGCCCTCTCGCGACGCCACACACATAAAAGAAGCGCCCCGGGGGCATCCGGGGCGCTTCCGTTTTGGAAGGTTCGAAACCGTTAGGCCGCGACCTTCGCGTCGACAACCTGCGGCTTAGCCGCATTGCTGCCGATTGGGATCTGCCGCGGCTTCTTCGCCTCGGGAATCTCGCGGGCGAGATCGACGTGCAGCAGGCCGTTCTCGAGCTTCGCGGCCTTCACGACCACGTAGTCGGCGAGCTGGAACACGCGCTCGAAGGCGCGCGCGGCGATGCCCTGATAGAGCACTTCGCCGTTCTGCTCGTCCTTGGCCTGCTTGCCGCCCTTGACCGTCAGCGTGTTGTCTTTCGCTTCGATCGACAGGTCGGCCTCGCTAAAGCCGGCGACGGCAATGGTGATGCGGTAGTCGTTCTCACCGGTGCGCTCGATGTTGTAGGGCGGGTAGCCCGGAGCGGTCTCGAAGCCATCCAGCATCGAGAAGAGGCGGTCGAAACCGACGGTGGAACGATAGAGGGGAGCAAGATCGAACGTACGCATGGCATATCCTCCATGTTGAGCGACATGCGGCGGCCCGCCATATGGCCGAGCCGAACCGTGCACAGCCGTCATTGGCCCGTGCGGTCATAGATGTATGAACGGTTTTTTGGCCCGCAAGGGCGCGCCGTGGTGGGGCTCAAATGGCTGAAATTCCCGGGGAAATCGGTTCGGCCACGGATCCGGCGATTGAGCCCACGGCCGACCCTGCTATAAGCCATGGAAGGGGCCGGAGCGGCCTCGCGGCCATCCATGAAACTCGTCAGCATCCCCGCCAATCCGGTTCCCGACCAGGTCGTCACCGGCGCGATCAAGACGCCTGACGGGGTGGCCTTGCGCTTCGCCCGCTGGGCCCCTCCACCTGGCCGCAAGGGCACGGTGGTGGTGCTCCAAGGGCGCGCCGAATTCATCGAGAAATATTTCGAGACGGTGCGCGACCTGCGCGCACGCGGATTTGCAGTTGCGACGTTCGACTGGCGGGGCCAGGGCTTGTCCGACCGCGCGCTATCCGACCGGCGCAAGGGCCACGTGCGCAATTTCTCCGAATATCTGACCGACCTCGAAGCTTTTATGGAGCAGGTCGTGCTGCCCGATTGCCCGCCGCCGATCTTCGCGCTCGGGCATTCGATGGGCGGCGCGGTTGCGATCCGCGCCTGCTATGACGGCGCGCGCTGGTTCGAGCGCGTCGTCTTGTCGGCGCCGATGATCGCGCTGCCGTCGCAGACGAAGATGAGCCTGGCAGGGCCGTTCGCGCGCGTCTTCCGTATCTTCGGCGGCGGCAAGGCCTTCGTGCCGAGCAGCAAGGAGGCGCAGACCGCGAACAACCAGAATTTCCTCGGCAATGCGCTGACGTCCGATCCGGTGCGCTTCGCCCGCAATGGCGCGATCCTGGAGGAAGAGCCCGATCTCGGCCTTGGACCACCGACCGTGGCCTGGGCCGATGCGGCGCTACGGCTGATGAAGCGCTTCCGCGATCCGGGCTACGCCGGCCGCATCCGCCAACCGATCCTGCTCGTGGCCGCGGGCCGCGACGAGGTGGTGTCGACGCCGGCGATCGAGGCCTTCGGCTCGCATCTCCTCGCCGGCCGGCATCTTATCCTCGCCGCCGCCAAGCATGAGCTGCTGCAGGAACTCGACGTCTATCGCGGCCAGTTCTGGGCGGCCTTCGACGCCTTCGTGCCCGGCACGCCGCGCTACTAGAGCCGCGGGTCGGATCGCTCCCAATGTCGGGGGAATGAACAACCCACAGTGGGGTTCATGCCAGCGAGGGACGCGTCGCGCGAACAGTTTCTGTCGGCGGCCGCAGCAACGCAGATCGATGTTCGGGCGTTTGGCCGTTGCGGCGAATTCGCCGTCCATTTCGCCACCGCCCTTGACCCTTCGAAAGGAAGCTCATGACCACTCTGGAACGCTCTGCTGCCGTGGCGCACGCGCCGTTTGCCGATTTCATCATCCTGGTCGCGCGCGTGATGATCGGCCTCATCTTTGTGATGAGCGGCTGGCCGAAGCTTCTGAACTACCATACCGCGATGAGCGGGATCGCAAAGCGCGGCGTTCCGCAATTCCTCGCCTATCTCGGACCGCTGGTCGAGTTTTTCGGCGGCCTCGCGGTCGTGCTCGGTGTGTTTACCGAGGCGGCGGCGGTGCTGATGATCCTGTTCACGATCATTGCGACCGCGACGTCCCACCGTTACTGGGAGTTCACTGACCCGGCGCAGTATCGGGCGCAGAATACGAACTTCTGGAAGAACGTCGCGATGATGGGCGGGATGCTGCTGCTGTTCGTCACCGCCGGCGGCCGCTGGTCGCTCGACGCGCTGCTCAGGCGGCGCTGAT
>JGI20207J14881_1000513_pt1 | contig 14050 bp, 12 predicted proteins | sample NGESurdeep092012_4_FD_14881 | JGI IMG/M metagenome (IMG submission 14881)
GAGCCTGTGTAAAAAGGTCTGCGCATTGGGTGCGGTGAGTAGGGTAAACATTCATCAGATATTTTCTTCCCATTTTGAACGTCGAGTCGAGGTTTGGGGTTTTCCGGAGTGTTTGGTGTTTCCTAAAACCGAATGCAAAAGCGTGGCGACATGCTTTCAGGCCACTGCAGCCATCAGGTTAGCAAAACTCACCAGGTTCAGCACCCGTTTCAAGTTATACGCCAACGTGATCAGACTCCATTCAGTTCGCACTTTCGCCAACCCCTTGAGCAGGAAGTGGTCGTAGCCAAACCCCCGCTTGATTGTCCCGAATGGATGCTCCACCAGTTGCTTTCGCAGCGCGAACTTTCTCGGCTGCGCCCGCATCCGCGCCGCCATCGCTTCCATCAGGTCTTCGTTGGGTTCACGCGTGATGGTCCGAAACCCTTGGTGGCGTAGGCACTGCTGCTTGAGCGGGCAATTCAGGCAGCCCCGTGCGCGATAGTAGCTCAACCACCGTCCTTTCTCTTGCCGCCGGAAACGATAGGTTAATTCCGCCCCCACAGGACAGACATACACATTCCTCGTCGCTTCAAAATGGAAGTGGCGTTTGTCAAACAACCCCAGCTTGAGGTTGTTGCTGGTGCTGCTGGCGGGCACGTAAGGGGTAAGCTGCTGATCCACGCATTGTTTGATTTCCGCTCCGGTGCAGTAGCCACCATCTGCCAGCACTTCAGCTTGCTGAAGGCCGAGGTTTTCTTTGGCCTGCAAGGCCACGTTCGCCAGTTGGCGTCGGTCGCTTACTTCGTTGGTCACCGTATCGGCGACAATCAACTTGTGTTTGGCGTCCACGGCCAGTTGCGCGTTGTAACCTACTTGATGTCCCTGTGCCACCACCATGTTGCGCGTATCTGGATCGGTAGTGGAAAGCTGCGGCTGTCCGCTCTGTTCCAACTGCGCCAGCAGTCGGGCGTGCCACTCCTTTTTGGCCTGCAACGTCGCGATTTTCTGACGCAACTGCGCCGCGTCCAACGCCGGACTGGCGGTCTCCGTCGCGTCGGCTTGGTCCAGTCGGGTGAAGTATTTCTCCAATCGCGCGTCCGTGTCGGCGAGGATGGCCTTGAGTTTGTTCGCGTTGAAGTTGGCGTCACGCGCATTGACCGCCTTGAACTTGCTGCCGTCAATGGCCAGCAGTTCCCCGCCGAACAAATCCAGCTTTCGGCAAAGCAGTGTGAACTCGCGCGCCACAGCTTTGAGAGGCTGGAGGTTGTCCTTGCGAAAATTGGCGATGGTCTTGTGATCGGGTGCGAGTTTGCCAGTCAACCAAACCAACTCCACGTTGCGTTGACACTCGGTTTCCAGACGGCGCGAAGAACGCAAGCGGTTCAAGTAGCCGTAAAGGTAAAGTTTGAGCAAGACAGCGGGCTGATACGGTGGCCGTCCGGTGTCGGCGCAAGCGGCGTGCATAAAGCCGAGCCGAGCCAGGTCGAGATTGGCAACAAAGGCGTCGAGGAAACGCACCGGGTTTTCAGGCCCAATGTAATCCTCAAGCCGTTCGGGAAACAGAAGGGTCTGGCCGCGATCCAAGCCGGAACGATGATTCATGCCCTTCAGACTCCCAGTCAGGCAAACTGTTCAAAAAATACAATCGAGTTTTTACACAGGCTCGGTCATGACTGCGACCATTCCATCTATGCGTTTTTTGGAATTGGAAAGCGACCTGTTCAAAATTTTCTAGTCCGGGCAAATTAATCATTTACCGCCAATGTCCCGGTTCGCGATGCCAGCCATAACGCCCCTGCACCCAATAACCGCGCACCCAAATCGCGTGCGGATACGGCGCATAACCCCAATGGCCGGCGACCCAAACCCAGCGCCCATTCCAAATCCATTCGCCGCCGATCCAGACATAATCCGATCCGGGCGCGGCGACCACGGTATCCGCTGGCGCGGGTGGCGGAGCTTCCGAGACAACGGTCGTGCCGGATGAAACTTCAGAAGTTCCGCCAATGATGCCGGGCGTGTTGATCATGAAATCAATGACGTTTTCGCTGACGCCGGCATTTCGCAAATCAATGATGTCCGCCGCGCTCAAATGATAAACGGTGTGCGAACTGCGAATCTGGCTGATGATGATACTGTCGCTGACTTTTGCCTGCGCGAGCGCTTTGACATCCGCGACCGCGAGGGGCTGGTTTTGTTCGACGCGCACATACGTTTGCGGAGCTTGCGCGCGCAATTCGGCCTGCTGTTCTTGATCCATCGAATTGCCGATCAAGCCGCCGGTGATCGCGCCGATCGCGCCGCCAATCAATGCCCCCGCGCCGGCATTTCGTCCGCCAAGAACCGCGCCGCTCGCCGCGCCAATTCCCGCACCGATCAGGGCGCCACCGCCGGTATTATTCGGCTCGCCGTTCGGATATTGGCAACCGGTCAAAACCACCGCCAACGTTGCGGTCGCAAAAGTTAAAACATATAATTTATACGATTTCATATTTTTCAAATCCTTTAATCCGACAAATAACCCTATCTTCGCATTCAAAAAAAATCAATTGAACCAATCTCTCGCTTAATGACGATGGCGACGTAAAAAAGTTTCGAGTTCGCGCGGAAAAATTTGCTTTGCGGCGCAAGTGGCCTTTCAATTGAAGCGTGATTGCAAAACGTGTCATCCCCTGCCTCGACGTTCATGACGGCCAAGTCACGCGCGGCGTCCAGTTTGGCAAAGCCGAGGCCGGTGAATTAAAAAACGTCGGCGATCCGGTGGAACTGGCGTTGCGCTACAACGAGCAGGGCGCAGACGAAATGGTTTTCTTCGACATCACCGCCAGCGCGCATGGCCGCGCAACGATGGTGGACGTGATTGAACGCGCTGCCGACCAATGTTTCATGCCGCTGACCGTCGGCGGCGGCATTAAATCCGTGGATGACATGTATGCCATGCTTCGCGCGGGCGCGGACAAAATCAGCATCAATTCCAGTGCGCTCGCGAATCCAGATTTGATCCGCGCGGGCGCGGAAAAATTCGGCAGCCAGTGCATCGTTGTTTCCATTGACGCAAAAAAAGTTGCGCCGGATAAATGGGAGGTTTTTTCTCACGGCGGACGCAAGCCGACCGGTCTCGATGCGATTGAATGGGCGAAAAGAGCCGTCGCGCTCGGTGCGGGCGAAATTGTTTTGAACTCGATTGACGCCGACGGCACGAAAGCCGGATTTGATTTGGTCATCACGCGACGCGTGAGTGAATCCGTGGGCGTTCCCGTCGTCGCGAGCGGTGGCGCGGGCACGCTCGAACACATGGCGGAAGTTTTACTTGAAGGCAAAGCCGATGCGGTTCTCGCCGCGAGCATTTTTCATTTCGGAACTTTCACCGTAGGCGACGTAAAACAATTTCTGGCGAAGAAAAAAATCCCGGTGCGGTTATGAATCAAAATGGCATTTGTCAAATTGCCGCCGATTGGCCATTACTGGTTAAGCACTAGCCGGTAGAACTGCTGCGTGCCGGAACTGGCCGGAGACGCCACGAACTGGTCGCCGACGAGAACCGGTTCCGGCGTAACAGCGCTCCAAGCCGGCGAAGCCAGGTTGGTGGTGGATTGCAGGACGAAGCCGGCGGAATTGGCCGTCCACGCCAGAATGACATTTGCGCCGTAAGCAATGATGCTGATTTGCGGCGGCGGCGCGACAATCTCGACCGGCGTATCGTGCTCTATGTAATCACCAGTCCCCAATTCGCCGTCGGCATTGTAGCCCATACCCCAAAGGCTGCCATCGGACTTGATAAAAAGACTGTTAACACTGCCGCAGGCGACCGCGACGACATCGCTGGCAATTGGCACGGGATAGAAAAAATATGGATTGTCACTCTCACCGGTCGTTTGTATGCCCAACTGACCGACGTCATTAGCACCCATGCCCCACAGGCTGCCATCGGACATTATAAAAAGGGAGTAAGCGTCTCCAGCCGCAGCTGCTACGACAACACCAGTGAGCGGACTAAGGGGAAAACCCACTGAGGTTACGATTGGCTCCGGCTCAGGAATAAACGTCGGAGTATCATAATCAAGCGGGCCCAACTCGCCAATTTCGTTGTCGCCCATGCCCCAAAGGGTGTTATCCAAGATTGACGAAGACGTAAGATAAAGGCTGTGAGCGCGACCGGCGGCAACTTCAATCAAGGGTCCGTAACCGTTATTGCCGGTATCAATCTCGACCGGCTTGTTGGTCATTGTTGAATTGAAAGGTATGCCCACTTGGCCAGACGAATTGGCGCCCATACCCCACAAAGTGCCGTCGGACTTGATAAAAAGACTGTGAGCAGATCCGGCGGCGGTTGCCGTGACAACCGGACTGCCCGAACTATTGGTCAAGATTTCTTCCGGAGCATGGCGATCCGTATAGGAGCGATCACCCAATTGGCCGGAATCGTTTCTCCCCATCGCATAGAAACCGCCGCCGGAGGTAGTTTCGTTGACGCTGGTAAAAAGGCTGTGATTACCTCCGGCGGCCACCGATGAGAGACGGCTGCTGCCGACGATGGAGTAGATCAATTCGGGCACATAATGATTGTTGGTCGTGCCGTCACCCAATTGGCCGTAAGAATTGTCGCCCATGGCCAAAAGCGTGCGGCCCCGGACCAGAAGGCTGTGAGCGGAGCCGGCGGCAATCAAGCTGACGCCGTTAGTAAGCTGCCGGGGAACGTTCACACTCGTGACCGAGGGACCAAGGCCCAATTGCCCGTAAGTATTGTCGCCCATCACATACACCGTGCCATCGGCCCGCGTGAAGAGACTGTGGCTGGTTCCGGCGGCAATGCGGGTCACCGGCCACGCCGCGAAATTTTGCGCCATCGCGCGGCCCACCGGCAGCAGCGCCGCCGCCAGCAGGCAGATTTGAATTAGATTGCGTTTGGCATTCATAAAATTCTTCCGGTTTGGGGCAACATTAATGGCTCTTTTACAAAATCATTTTTACTCCTCGTCCCATTGAATTGCAATCCCAATACTACGACGCGACTCAATCCCGCTTGGTTGTCATGAAAACAAGGGTTTTTGAAGGTTTTTGGCGTGCCGGAATGATTCCGGCGCGTGTTTGAGCAATTCCGGCAGACTTCTGGGAAGTTCCGGCAACTCCCGGAGTAATTCCGGCAGGTTCCTGCGCTCCTCCGGCAGTTGTCGGCGACATTCCGGCACGTGCCGGAGGAGTTCGGGCAGTTACCGGAGGAAGTCCGGCTTGTGCCCGAATAGTTCCGGTAGTTGCCGGAGAAGTTCGGGCGCGTCCTGAAGAATTCCGGCAGTTGTCGGAGAAGTTCCGGTTCGTGCCGGAGAAGCTCGGCGGTGTGCCGGAGGAATTCCGGCACGGCGCGAAAGGCCGCCGGTTGGCATTTGACACCGCTCGCGGATGAATTCATTTTCTCCGGCATGAATTCAATTCAATTCAATCCCGCCGGCTGCCCGTCGTGCGGCCGACCTGCTCAAAATTTTTTCCTGCTCGCGAGAGAATCGTGAAGTTGATTTCTAAAAAAATACTTTTTTTCCCGCGCGGTTTGTGTTTAATGAGTCGCGAAGTGCAGAATTAAATTGGAATGCACGTTTCTTTCAAAATCAACCGGCCACAGGTGATCTCCCAAATCATCGAAGGCGAAGTGGTCGTCATCAATCTTCAAACCGGGAGTTATTACAGCCTCACCGGCACGGCGGCGGCCATTTGGGACGCGCTGGACCGAGGCGCGGCGACGGCGCAAATCGCGGACACGCTCGCGGTGCATTTCACGGATTGCGAAGGCGGCCTGGAAAATGTCGTGGATAATTTTCTGAATGAACTGCGCGGCGAATCGCTCATCGTCCCGGCGGAAAATGGCGAGCCGGTCGTCAGCGCCGCTGCGAGCGCCCTGCAAATCAAGCGGGAAAAATATGCCCGTCCTGCGCTGAAAAAATTCACCGACATGCAGGAACTGCTTTTGCTCGACCCGATTCATGAAGTGGACGCGACCGGCTGGCCGCTCGCCAAGCCCGACCCGAATCATCATGCCGACCAGTGAACTTCTTGTTCAACCGGCCCCGGCTTTCTTGAATTGCGAAAGCCCGCCAATTTCATCGCCCGCCAATAATTATTTTCAAGCCGCCCGCAAAATTTTTGCGCAAGCCACGCGCGGCAAAACGATCCGTGAATTTTTTTGTGGCATGGGCGGTTGTTCCGTGCGGCTGCGTTTGGCCGGCGAATCGCTCGTGCCGCTTGTTCTTCCCGCTTTGGCGCATCTTCAAATTAAATCCGTAGCGTCACCGGATTTGACTATTTGTTTAGGCGACCTTGCCGAATTAGAATTGGCGCTGGAATTTCCCGGCGAGGAATCGAATGACATGGAGCCGCCAGGCGCCATGTGGCGGCATGAAGACGCGCGGTTTTTTGCCCTGGCGCAAAAGGAGACGAACTCGTTGAGCCTGCTGGACGCCGAAGAAAAACTGGCGTTTTATTGGACGCGCAACGCGGCGCGATTGCCGTGGTATGAAAACAGTTTTCCGCTGCGCCATTTGCTCGCGCATTTTTTTCGACGGCACGACCGGCATATCATTCATGCCGCCGCCATCGGCGATGAAACGGGCGCAGTGCTGATTGTCGGCAAAGGCGGTTCCGGCAAATCCACCGCGACCCTTGCCTGCGCCACGAATGGACTTTTTTATTTGGGCGATGATTATACGCTCGTCGGCATCGAACCCGCGCCGCGCGTCTGGAGCTTATATTCGTCCGCCAAAGTGAACGCGGACACGTTGAACTGGTTTCCAGAATTAAAATCTTTCGTGCATCATTCCGGCGGCGCAAAGAAAAAATCTTCATTGTTTCTCCATGGCACACCCGGTCTGCGTTTTGCGGAAAGCCTTCCCATCCGCGCCGTTCTTTGGCCGCAAATCACGGGTCGCGCGGAAACCAAATTGACGGCGGCTTCGTCAACGACACTGTTGCTGGCGCTCGCGCCGAGTTCCATTTTGCAGACGCCCGGCGGCGGCGATTCCGTTTTGCGCGCGTTGAGCCAGCTCGTGCAAGCGGTGCCGACGCGCATCCTTGAAGCCGGAACTGATCCCGCGCAAATTGCCTCGGCCATTAAAAAATTTCTCGCAAATGAAAACTGAAATAAAATGGCCGTTGGTCAGCGTCATCATGGCCGTGCGCAACGGCGAACGTTTTCTGGCCGAAGCCATTCGCAGCGTGCGGGCGCAAAATTATCCGGCGCATGAAATCATCGTCGTGGATGGCCATTCGACGGATCGCACGGCGGAAATCGCGCGCTCGTTTTCCGGCGTGAAATTTCTGACGCAACCCGGACGCGGCGTGTCGGCGGCCCTGAATTTTGGCATCGCCGTCGCGCGGGGCGATTGGATCGCGGTGCTGGAACACGATGACATTTGGACGCCGGAAAAATTGCGGACCCAAATTCTTTTCATGCAGCGACGCCCGGAATTGCAATTCACATTGACTCACGCCCGTCTTTTTTTGGAGCCGGGTTGCGCCTGGCCGTCCGGTTACAATCCCGACTGGCTGAAGGAGCCGCAGATCGGCGCGATCTTGAGCAGTCTGGTCGCGCGCAAAAAAGTTTTTGAACAGATTGGAAAATTTGACGAGCATCTGCAATGCGCGGGCGATGTGGATTGGTTTTCCCGCGCCAAAGATTTGCAAATCCCGATGGCGTATCTCGAAGAAACTTTATTGCTCAAACGCGTTCACGACCGCAACGTCACCAGCCAGACGCAGTTGAACAATGTTGAACTGTTGCAGGTGATCAAACGAACGCTCGACCGCAAACGCATAATGGAACCGGCTCATGCCTAAACTTGCGTCCACCAATGAAGTCAGCGTCGTGATTCCGGCGTTCAATGCCGAACGTTATTTGGCGGCAGCGGTTGAAAGTGTTTTGGCGCAAACTTTTTTGCCGTTGGAAATCCTCGTGGTGGACGATGGCTCGACCGATGCCACGCCCAAAAGCGCAGAACCATTTGGCGGGAAAATAATTTATCTGCGCCGGCCGCACAGCGGCATTTCGGCTACGCGCAATTGCGGCATCAAGGCCGCGCGCGGAAACTGGCTGGCCTTTTTGGACGCCGATGATTTATGGACGCGTGAAAAACTTGAGTCGCAATTGGCCGTCGCCGAAAAAAATCGCGCGCTGGAAATTATTTTTGGCGGCATCCAGCAATTTGTCAGCCCTGAATTGAATCGCGCCGGGCAAATGAAATTGTCCGCGCCGTTGGAAACCAGCATGGCGCCGCACGTCGGAACCATGCTTGTTCGCACAACTGTTTTTGAGCGCGTCGGATTATTCGACGAAACCTTGAACGTCGCGGAATTCATCGAATGGTTTGCGCGCGCGCAGGACGCCGGCGTGAGCCTGACGACTTTGCCGGAAATTGTTTTGAAACGCCGCCGGCATTTGACCAACACGACTTTGCGGCAAAAAAATTCCCTGACCGACATGACGTTCGCGATGAAACGAATTTTGGATCGCCGGCGGCAAACTGCGCTCGCAGCTCAATTATGATTCCCACGGCCAACCAGATTTTGTTGCTGCGCGCGTGTTTGTTTTCCGGCGGCGACGCGGTGAGCGCGTGGAAATCCTGGCGCGAACGCGTCAACTTCGACGACATTGACGCCGCATCGTATCGGCTGATTCCATTGCTCTACAAAAATCTGCGGCGCGAAAATATCGAAGATGAATTGTTGGGCCGGCTCAAGGGAATTTATCGCCACACCTGGTCGCGCAACCAGCTTCTTTTCCACGATGCCCTACAAGTGATGACGGCGATGCAAAGCGCGGGCATTTCGGTGCTCGTGCTGAAAGGCGCGACGCTCGCGAGTTCATTTTATTCTGATATTGGCCTGCGCCCGATGAATGATTTTGATTTCATGGTTCCATTGAACGAGGTGTTCCGGGCGTTTGACGTGATGAAAAACTGCGGCTGGAATTGCGAGGAATCCTTGCCGTTCAAGCAACTGGTCTGGTGTTCTCACGCCGGCAAATGGATGAACCGCGCCGCGCGGCAAATGGATCTGCACTGGCATTTGTTGCCGGAAGGCCGCCAGCCTGGAACGGACGATGACCTTTGGGCGCGCGCCCTCAAAAGGCCGGTGGGCGCGCACACTTTTCTTTCCATGAACGACACGGATTTGTTCTGGCACATCTGCGCCCACGGCGCGGTGGGCGATGAGGTTCCCGCCATCCGCTGGATTGCCGATGCCTGGACCATTTTGCAAAAAAATCCCGCGCTGGATTGGAAACAATTGGTGGCGACCGTTCAAAAACGCAGATTGACTTTGCCCGTTGGCCGCGCGCTGGCTTACTTGCGGGAAGAATTTGGCGTGCCCATTCCGATTTCCGTCGTGGAAACTTTGACCGCCACGCCCGTTTCGTGGGTGGAACGTTGGGAGCATCGCATTAAATCCAGTCCGCGCGGAACTTTTGGCGCGCTGCCTCTGCATTGCGTGAATTATTTGCGCCTCACCACCCATGACAATGCCTGGCGCAAAATTAGCGGCGTGCCGGTTTTTTTCCAGCACGTCTGGGGAGTTTCCAGCACGCCCGGACTGTTGAAGTATGTTGCCAAAAAAGCCTTGAACCGCCCGGCGTCAAGGCAGCAAAATAATTCTTGAAATTATTTTGCTATTTCTGCCGCCGGTTATTAAAATCAAATAATTAATTCCTCAACTATGAAATCATTGAAAACACAATTCGTCACCGCTTTACTCGCGGTGCTGGCCGTTGGCGCCTTTACTGTCGGTTGCAATAAATCCGCCACGGACAAAGCGGTGGACAACACAAAATCCGCCGCCAGCGATGCCGGCAACGATATAAAGAATGCCGCCGATAAAACTGGCGACGCCATCAAAAATGGCGCGGTAGCCACAAAAGATGCCGTGACGAATGCGGCTGAAAGCGCAACTTCCACGAATAATTGATCGCCGAAAAAATTGCGGCAAAGCAGCCGAACTTTCAGGAACCAGCGCAAACTTGTTCCTGATTTTTATTCGCGAAACCGTTCAGGAAATAAAATAAATCATTCCGCGCCATTCGATTCGTTTTTGCGCGGCCAGCGCGATTGGCGCTCCGGCAAACTACTGTCCACTTTCGCGTAATAAGTTTCCTCGCCGAAACGCGCGTCGGCTTCGTGCTGCAATTTCAGCGACGGCGCGACGGAAAAACGCTCATTGGTCTCGACAAAAACAATTTCGCCCGCCGGTTTCATAAAACAAAGGAACAGGGGACATTTTCCCGGATGCGCCGCGACAAGTTCAGTCACGGAATTTAATTGCTCCGGCTGCAAATGCGCCGTGTGCAATCGCAAATGAACCTGCTTCGTGAATTTTTTCGGCGCGTCTTCGAGCGGCAAAATTTCCTGCGGAAAAATTTTCGGCTTGTCCTCGCCGTTGTTGACTTCGCCGATGACGAGGATTGCTTTGTTGGCTTGAAGCAGCGGACGAAATTTTTCGTAATTCTCATTCATGCACAAAATCTGCACCGAGCCTTCCAAATCTTCGAGCGTGACCATTGAATACGGTTTGCCGGATTTTTTTGAGACGCCGTTTTGGACGGCGGAAATCAATCCTCCAATGCGCGTCAAACTGCGGTTCGGCAATTCGGCAAGTTGCGCCGTGTTTGCCAGCGCGTATTTTTTCAAAATCGGCGCGAACGGCGTGAGCGGATGGCCGGTGACGTAAAATCCCAAAAGCTCTTTTTCGTGCGCGAGCAATTCGTGCTGCGGCCATTCGGGCAAACTTTTAATCGTGTCCGGCATCGGCGACGCTTTTTCTTCGAGCGCGCCGAACAACGAACTTTGCCCTTTTTGTTTGTCGGAAAGAATGCTCGCCGCGCGGGCCAGCGTGCGTTCGATTTGCGAGAATAAAGTTGCGCGCGTTTGTCCGAAGCCATCACACGCGCCGGTTTTGACGAGGGCTTCAATGGTTTTCCGCGTCAGGGTGCGGCCGTCCACGCGCTCGCATAATTCGGAAAGCGATTTGAATTTTTCACTTTCGCTGCGCGCTTTCAAAATGCTTTCGACTGCGACCTCGCCGACGTTTTTAATCGCCGCGAGGCCGAAGCGAATGGCTTTGCCATCGCGCGCCGGCGCGAAATATTTTTCGCTTTCGTTCACGTCGGGCTGCAAGACTTCGATGCCGAATTCGCGCGCTTCGTTGATGTAACGGCTCAATTTTTCCGTGTCGCCCATGTCGTTGGTCATCATGGCGCAGAAAAATTCCACCGGATAATTCGCCTTCAAATAAGCGGTTTGATACGCAACAATCGCATAAGCCGCCGCGTGGGATTTGTTGAAACCGTAACCGGCAAATTTTTCGAGCAAATCGAAAATTTCGTTGGCCTTTTTTTCGGGAATTTGATTTTTTTCCTTGCAGCCTTTCACGAAAATCGCGCGTTGCTTCGCCATTTCTTCGACTTTTTTCTTGCCCATCGCGCGGCGCAAAATATCCGCCGCGCCGAGCGTAAAACCGGCGAGAATTTGTGCGGCCTGCATGACCTGCTCCTGATAAATCAAAATGCCGTAAGTTTCCTTGGCAATCGGTTCGAGCAGCGGATGCTCGTATTTGATTTCGATTTCGCCGTGCCGTCGCTTGATGAATTCAGGAATCAAATCCATCGGACCGGGACGATACAGCGCGACGAGCGCGGTGATATGCTCGATGGAACTGATTTGAAATTTCCGGCACAAATCGCGCATCCCGCCGGATTCCAATTGAAACACGCCGAGCGTTTCCGCGCGGTTCAGCAGGTCGTAAGTTTTTTTGTCATCGAGCGGCAAGTGGTCGGTGTCAATTTCAATTCCCTGCGTGCGCTTGACCATTTCGCAAGTGTTGCGGATGACCGTCAAAGTTTTCAGCCCGAGAAAATCCATTTTCAGCAAGCCGAGGTCGCCGACGGGATTCATCGCGTATTGCGTCACGAGCGCGCCGTCTTCGTCCTGTTTGAGCGGCAGCAAATTCACGAGCGGCTGGTCGCCGATGACGACGCCGGCGGCATGAACGCTCGCGTTGCGCGTGATGTCTTCGAGGATGAGCGCGGTGTCAATCAACTCGCGCGTGACGTCTTCGTTTTCATAAGCGGCTTTGAGTTCCGGCGATTGCTTGAGCGCTTTTTCGAGCGTCATTTTCAAATCGAACGGAATCATTTTTGCCAGCCGGTCGCCGTCGCTGTAAGGCAAACCCATCACGCGCGCGACGTCGCGCACGACACTTTTTGCGCCCATCGTGCCGAACGTGATGATTTGCGCGACGGAATCTTTGCCGTATTTTTCGGAAACATATTTGATGACGTCGCCACGCCGGTCGTCGGCAAAATCAATGTCAATGTCCGGCGGATTGACGCGTTCGGGATTCAAAAATCTTTCAAAGAGAAGTCCGTAACGAATCGGGTCCACGTTCGCGATTTCGAGCAAATAAGTCACAAGCGAGCCGGCGGCGCTGCCGCGTGCAACGCAAGAAATTCCTTTGCTGCGACCATAACGAATAAAATCGCCGACAATTAAGAAATAAGAAATGAATCCGGTTTTTTCAATGACACCAAGTTCGGTTTGCAAACGGTCGAGAATGACTTTAATTGCATCAGCGACAGCGGGATTTTTAACGTCGCAGGAGACGACGTGAGGAATCTCTGATTTTTTTTCGGAATTTAATTTGAGACTCCTTACGTCGTCTCCTACGGGAATTTGAAATGTCGGCAACCGCGTCGGCTCATCAATTTTTTCGACGACAAATTCTTTGCCTTCGGCTTTCGCATGAATCGTGTAGCGATGAAACAAACCTTCCGCGAGCCATTGGCGCAAATAACCTTCGCGCGTGAAATGTTCCGGCGGATGGAAAACGGGAAAATGCAATTTGCCGAACTCGATTTCCAGATTGCATTTCTCCGCGACTTCCAAAGTATTTTTGACGGCTTCCGGCGTTTCAGCGAAACGCGCCTTCATTTCTTCCGCCGAACGCAGGAAAAATTGTTCCGGCGCGTAGCTTGCGCCCATGCGCTTGGGATTGCTCAACAAATCCTGCGTGCCGATGCACACGAGACAATCGTGCGCGTGCGAATCGCTTTTGTTGACGTAGTGAACATCATTCGTCGCGATAAGTTTGAGGCCAAATTCTTTCGCCCACGGAATCAAATGGCGATTTACCTTTGCCTGTTCCGCGATGCCGTGATTTTGGAGTTCGAGGAAAAAATTGTCCGCGCCGAGCGTTTGTTTGAAAAAATCAACGGCGTCGCGCGCCTTATCAATCTGGTCTTTGAGAATGAGATCGGGAATTTCACTGGCGAGACAGCCGGACATGGCGATGAGTCCGTCTTTGTGAGCGGCGAGAATTTCTTTATCAATGCGCGGCTTGTAATAATAGCCTTCGAGATGCGCGGCGGTCGTGAGCTTGATGAGGTTTTTGTAGCCGGTTTCGTCTTTGGCGAGCAGGCCGAGATGATGATATTTTTCACCTTCGCTTTTTTTTCGTTCCAGCCGCGAGCCGGGCGCGACATAAACTTCGCAGCCGATGATGGGTTTGATTCCTTTTGCGCGCGCCTGTTGAAAAAATTCAATCGCGCCATAAAGCACGCCGTGGTCGGTGACGGCCAGCGCGGGAAATTTGAGTTCATGCGCCTTTTCCATGAGCCGGTCCAGGCGGCACGCGCCATCGAGCAATGAATACTCGGTGTGTAAATGCAAATGAACAAAGTCCGCGTGCGACATGAGAACAATTTAACTTCTAACTACGAAGACACCAAGACACAAAGTTCCGGAAATATTTTCCGGCCTTGTCTTTTGAAAACTTTATGCCGCCACCAGCCGGGTTTCCATTCGAAAGCCGAGTTCGTGAAGCATGACCTGATAACTTTCGATTTGAGACAAGGAGCCGGATGCCCGGCCGGCGCTCAAATCCGAAAGCACGCCGAGAAGCATCCGCCCATCTTCTTCAGAAAAATCTTCTTTGACCAAGGGGCTGTCCTAGATAACTATGTTAGGAACTGCTGAACCCATTGATTTAATTGCCTCAACTGCGTTTGTGGGTTTGGGGTTGTTAAACCGCCACTCACATT
>JGI20207J14881_1000521_pt1 | contig 14007 bp, 15 predicted proteins | sample NGESurdeep092012_4_FD_14881 | JGI IMG/M metagenome (IMG submission 14881)
TCTCCAGTCCGACGCTTCAACGCCGGATGATTCGAGGTTCAGCACCCCGGAGACTACGCCACACTTAATTCCAACCACTTCCGCGACGGCACCGCGCGATATTGTTTGAAGGTCACACGTGGGCTTCGCTGCGGTCAGCCCGCCCTACAGGTTGCTCGCGGCTGCTCATGTCGCGGGCGGCGATGCGCCGCGCTTCTTGTCAGCCGCAGCCCCAAGCAGCCAGAACAGGATCCCAAGTGCCAGAGCAATGCCGCCGTAGCCGGCGACTTGCTCCAAAGTCGCCGACTTGAAGTCGACCAGTATCAATTTCCGAGCGACGACGATGATCGCGATGAGGACGATCGCCCGCGTTTCGACGACCACGCTCCGCTGCTTGATCGACGTGTACACCGAATGCGTGAACTCCAGCAGGATCAGCACGGTGAGGATTGAGCCGAAAGTGTCCTGCAATAGCTCTTTCTCGATGAAATCCCCGCCAAGCCGAAGATCGGCGACCAATTCAATTCCCGCTGCCACCAGCGGGTACAACGTAAGAAAACCGAGCACGACCACGATGAGACGAGTGAGCACACCCTCGAACAGTTCGTAGCCGGCATCGAATTTGTGCATGGACGTCCCCCGCAGCGTTTGCGAATCGTCTGAGAATACCGCGGCCTCGGCGCGAGATCGGCATGCAAACTGCACCGGCGGATGGTCGTGCGTCAAATGCGCCAGCGGTCGCCGTCGCGGCGTGATAAGCCGACGGGCAATGTCTGAAAAAAGAAACGCTCTCAATGCACCGCGGTGAAAAACCGCGACAGCCGCAGCCCCGACGGCCAGGTCCACAGCGGTTCGTGCTTCATGCCGAGATCCCACGAGCCGACGATCGCATCGACGCGGCCGACGAGATCTGAGACCGGCAGCAGGCCGACGCCTCCCTCGCGTAAAGGCACGCGGCTGTCGGCAGAGTTGTCGCGATTGTCACCCATCACGAAGAGATGGCCCGGCGGCACCGTGACCTCGTCCAAATTGTCGAGCGGCTCGGACGGCGTAAGCTTGAAGATGATGTGCTGCCGGCCGCCCGGCAGCGTCTCGACGTAGCGGGCCGCGCTGGTGCGGCCGCCGTCCTCGTTCTCGGCCTGGCCGGTGCCGTCCGATTTCAGGCCGACCGGCGTGCCGTTGATGACGGGACGGCCGTCGCGCATGGCGATGCGATCGCCCGGCAGGCCGATGACGCGCTTGACCCAGACCTGCGAGCGGTNGCCCGGCCACCGGAAGACGACGACGTCGCCGCGCTTCGGCACGTCGCCGAAGACGCGCTCGCTGTTCGGCAGCGTGACGAAGCCGGGCAACGAGGCGGTGCTATAACCGTAGGGAAATTTGGTCGCCAGCAATTCGTCGCCGATCTGGAGCGTCGGCTCCATCGAGCCCGACGGCACGTAGAACGGCTCGGCGATCGCGGTTTTCGCCGCTATCACGATAAGCACGATGACAATGATATCGACGACGCTCCTGGCCCAGCCGCGCAGGCGTGAAGCGCCCGTGGCGGTCTCATCCGTAGTCGCCATCAGGCGGTCCCCCCGACGGTGATCTTGTCCATGCGCAATGACGGCTGGCCGACGCCGACCGGCACGCCTTGGCCGTTCTTGCCGCAGGTGCCGATGCCGGGGTCGAGCGCAAAGTCGTTGCCGATCATGCTGATGCGATTGAGATCGGTCGGGCCGTTGCCGATCAACATCGCGCCCTTGACCGGCGCGGTGACCTTGCCGTTCTCGATCTTGTACGCCTCGGTGCACTGGAACACATACTTGCCAGAGGTGATGTCGACCTGGCCGCCGCCGAAGTTCACGGCATAAAGCCCGTTTTTCACCGAGGCGATCATCTCTTTCGGATCGTGCTTGCCCGCGAGCATGTAGGTATTGGTCATGCGCGGCATCGGCACATGCGCGTGGCTTTCGCGGCGACCATTGCCGGTCGGCTTCATATTCATCAGCCGCGCGTTCTGCCGATCCTGCATGTAGCCGACGAGCACGCCGTCCTCGATCAGCACCGTGCGGTTGGTCGGCGTGCCTTCATCGTCGATGGAAAGAGATCCACGCCGCGACGACATTGTGCCGTCGTCGACCACGGTGACGCCTTTGGCGGCGACCTGCTTGCCGAGCAGGCCGGCGAAGGCGGACGTTTTCTTTCGGTTGAAGTCGCCCTCGAGCCCGTGGCCGACTGCCTCGTGCAGCATCACGCCGGGCCAGCCGGCGCCGAGCACGACGTCCATCTCGCCGGCCGGCGCGGCGACCGCGTCAAGATTGACCAGCGCCTGACGCACGGCCTCGTNGACGGCGTGCTGCCAGGAATGCNTGGCGATGAAGCGCTCATAGCCTTCACGGCCGCCGAAGCCGAACGAACCGGTCTCCTGCCGGTCCCCGTCGCCGGTGACCACGGATACACTCAGTCGCACCAGCGGCCGGATGTCGCGATAGGTCTCGCCATCGGCGCGCAGGATTTCGACGACCTGCCAAGTCGCGGCGACNCTCGCCGTCACCTGCCGCACGCGNGCGTCCTTGGCGCGGGCATAGGCGTCGATTTCCTCAAGCAGCTTCACCTTGGCGTCGAAGGCCGGCTGCGCCAGCGGATTCTCGTCGCCGTAGAGCTTGCGGTTGGTGCGACCCGGCGCATCGGCGTAAGTGCCGGAATAGCCGCCTTTGACCGCGCGAACCGCCTCAGTGGCCCGGGCGAGCGCGCCCTCCGACATGTCGGAGGCGTGTGCGTAGCCGACCGCGTCACCTTTTACCGCGCGCAGGCCGAAGCCCTGCGCCGTGTCATAGGTTGCCTGCTTCAAGCGCCCGTTGTCGAAAACCAGCGCCTCGGACTGCTTGTATTCGAGGAAAAGTTCGCCGTCGTCGGCGCCTTCCAGGCCGCGGCCCAGCAATTGGCGCACCTTGGCCCTATCGAGGCCGGCGCGATCGATCAGGGACGAAATGGCTGGATCCATTGACTGATTAGCTCCGGAAGAGGGCGCCCTCGACGCATGAGATAAGACGTCCGTGGCGATTTGGCGAGGGCGGGTTCTCCGGTCAGGCCGCGGGGTAGACGACTCCGCCAGCGCCGGACCGGGCGCCCTCGGTCAGCCGCGCCGGATCGACGTGGCCGCGGCCGAGGATGTGGAAGACCGTTTCGTCAGCGGCAATAAGGTAGTCGCTGATGATGCGGCGATGGCAGCGCCACCACACCGCTTCCGCACACATGATGACGCAGGTCGTGGCGTGGCCGAGCGTGCGCAGGTGCGAGAGGCCGTCGCGGAAGCTCTGGCTGAGCGCATAGTCGGCGTAATTGCGAAAGCTGGCGTTCTGCCAGAACGCGTTCGTATCCGGCGGAGCGTCGCGTTTGTGCCCGCGCAGACCGCCGAGCGCGGCGATGTGCTCGTAGCCGATGCCAAACGGCGCCAACGCGTCCGGAAGCGTGTCGCGATTGTATTGCGGGTTGGTGCGCGAGCGCGGCACGGTGCGGACGTCAACGACGAGACGGATTTCGCAATCCCGCAGCAATTCGACGAATTCGCCGATGGAGCGGGTCGAATGACCGATTGTGTAGAAGGGACGAGCCATATCGGCACCAACGCATGCAAGCTTGAAACGATACCGCCGCCGCGCCCGAGGTCGGGACCGGCATCCGTTACCGCCATAACGCTCCGGTTCCTGCGATTGGAACAATGTCCCCGGTATGCGCTTTTTCAGCCCGTCGGGGGGCGCAGGGGGAACCGAGCCATTCACATCGACCGTCGCAATTTTCTGGAGTTGGCCGCTGGGCTCGTCGCGCTTGCCGGCGGCGGTGAGGGCGCCGTCGCGGCAGCCAACGGGCTGCGGTTCGGGCCGCCGCAGCCCTTCAGCTATGAGGGCTTGCGCGATCTCGCACGCAAGCGCGCCGGCGAGCCCTATGCACCGCCGCCGCGGCCCGCGCCGGCCATCGTGCAGAACATCGACTTCGACGCCATTCAGAAAATCAAATTCCGCGCCGACTGTGCGCTGTGGAAGGACGGCGCTATGCCCGTGCGCTTCTTCCATCTCGACAAATTCAATGGCGAGCCGGTGGCTGTNCACGCCGTCGAGAACGGGCAGGCGCGCCCGGTCCTTTATGAGAAGGACGATTTCATTTATGGCGACTCGTCGCTCGCCGCGCGGCTGCCGGACGATCTCGGCTTCTCCGGCTTCCGCGTCCTNAATAGTCGCGACAGCGATATCGACTGGCTCGCTTTTCAGGGCGCCAGCTATTTCCGCAGTTGCGGGCCGCGCGGACAGTACGGCACGTCGGCGCGCGGTGTCGCCGTGAACACCGCCATGCCGCAGCCGGAGGAGTTTCCGCGCTTCTCGCAATTCTGGCTGAGCGAGTCCCGTGATGCGCTGAACACGGTGACGATCTACGCGCTGCTCGAGGGTCCGAGCGTCACCGGCGCCTATCGCCTCGAGGCATCGCGCGGTGCCTCGGTCGTCATGACCGTGCATGCCGAACTTTTTGCACGCACCGATGTGCCCCGCCTCGGGCTGGCGCCGCTCACCAGCATGTTCTGGTATGGCGAGAACAACCGCCGCAGCGCCATCGACTGGCGGCCCGAAGTGCATGATTGCGACGGGCTGGCGATGTGGACCGGCAAAGGTGAGCACATCTGGCGCCCGCTGATCGATCCGCCGTCGGTGCTGACCAATTCCTTCGTCGACGTGGATCCCAAGGGCTTCGGCCTTTTGCAGCGCGACCATGTCTTCGACGACTACCAGGACGACGGCGCCTTCTATGATCGCCGGCCAAGCGTCTGGGTCGAGACGATCGGCCGCTGGGGCGCGGGCTCTGTTCAACTCATCGAGATCCCGACCGAGGACGAGATCCACGACAACATCGTCGCGTATTGGACGCCACAAAAGCCGGTGAAGGCTGGCGATAATTTCGCGCTCGATTATCGTCTCTATTGGCAGGACGACGAGCCGCATCCGTCCGATCTGGCGCGCGTCATCGCCACGCGGGTCGGCCGCGGCGGCGTGCCGGGGCAGCCGGTGCCGCCGAATCGCTGGAAGTTCGTTATCGATTTTCACGGCGGACCGCTGGCGGCGATGGCGCCGCGCTATGACATCAAGCCGGTGGTGACATTGTCGCGCGGCAAGGTGCATACGCCCTATGTCGTGAAGGTAGTCGGCACCGACCGCTGGCGCGGCTTCTTCGACGTCGCGCTCGACAGCAAGGAGCCGGTCGACATGCGCTGCTATCTCCGTCTCGGCGAGCAGACATTGAGCGAGACCTGGCTCTATCAGTTCTATCCGTGACGCTCTTCCGCCCGCCGCGCCGCCGGTGTAGGCGAGGGCGATGGACGGGGCTATCGATATCCGCCGTTACGAGGAGCGCGATGCGGCCGCGTTGCGCGCGCTGTTCGTGCGCGTAAATCGACTGCTGGCGCCGCCGCCTCTCGCGGCTGCCTTCGAGGATTACATCGAACGCTCGCTGGCCGAGGAGATCGACCGCATTCCCGAATACTATGGTGCGCGGCAGGGCTCGTTCTGGGTCGCGCGCGTGGACGGCAAGCTCTTCGGCATGTTCGGGCTGGAAGCAGCCGGCGACGGCGCGATGGAACTGCGCCGCATGTATGTCGATCCGGACGTGCGCCGTCGCGGCGTGGCCCGCGCCATGCTCGCTTTCGCCGAGGACGAAGCGCGGCGCGCAGGCGCGCGCGAGATGGTGCTGAGCACGTCCGAGATTCAGAAAGAGGCGCTGGCGCTCTACTGCAATGCCGGCTACCGGCAGGCGCGCGAGGAGATCGCCGCCGACGCCAGCAACAAGGCGATCGGCGGCGGCATCCGCCGCTTTCATTTCAGCAAGACGCTGTAATCAATCGCGTGTGAAGGTCACGCGCGCCTCGCCGATCGGATCGATGGCGTGCACGAAGGAGGTCTCGTCCGCTTCGATCATCACCGGCGGCGTGATCGAGCCGGTGATGATGAAATCGCCGGCGGATAGTCTCGCGCCGAATGCGGCGAGCGTGTTGGCCACGTGCGCGACGATGTCACCCATCCTGCCGGTGAGTGCCTCCGGGTCGGCGGTTCGATTGACCTCGGCGCCGCGGCGCGTCACGCGCGAGACGATGCCGGCCAGACTCGCACCTGCGCGACTCTCATCACCGAGGATGACGTGGCGCTGATAGGTGTTGCCGGCGAGCACGGCGTCGAGATTGTCCGGCGCGGGCACCGGATCGAGATCGGCGAGTTCGATCGCCGGGCGGATGCTCTCGATGGCGGCGAGGGCGTCGGCGGCGGTCGCGGCGGCGCCGAGGCCACGCGCCATGCGCACCGCGATTTCGGGCTCCGCCACCGCCTGCACGTAGTCTTTCAGCGACACGGCCCCGCCGCTCGGCAGGAGCGCCTTCTGCATCAGGAAGCCGACCGCCGGCGCGGCGATGCGCAGCTTCTCGAGCGAGGCCGGCGCTCCGAGGCCAACTTTCCAGCCGAGCGGCTTCTCGCCGGCGGCGATGCGCGCGCGCCGCGCCGCGAGTTGCGCTGTCATGCCCTTCTTGATGAGCGGATGGTCCCAGGAGTTCATGTGTGTCCTTGTTTGACCCTCCTCTTTGCGGTGAGGGTTGAGGGTCGAAGGCGGTCGGGCGGAATGATTATATTGAGGGACTTACCCCCGCTCGATTCGCTTGCGAAGAGAGTGGGTGGCGATGTCGCCCTACTTATGACTCTCCGGATGCACCTCGTAGCCGGAGTCTTCGACAGACCCAGCGCCCATCCAGCCCCACACCAGAACGACGTCCTCGTTCGACGTATTGTTGAAGCCGTGCCAGCAGTCGCGCGGCGAATAGACGACGTCCCCTTCATTCGAGGGCGTGTCGCCGTGGTCGGTGTAGATGTGTCCGTGACCCTTCAGCACGATGAAGAACTCGTCGCAATTGTGATGGCGATGGTTCTCGTGCCGCGCGCCGGGCTTGAGCACGGTCCAGCCGACGACGTGATCGGCGCCGGCCGATTTCTTGTCGATCAGGAATTGCACCTGCATATCGACCCAGCCGTCGTCACGCTTCAAGCCTTCGACTTTCGGCACGTCCTTGATGTTGGTGATGTACATCACCGGGTCCTTACCCTTCATCGCGGCTGCGGTGCCTTTCACCGCCTTGGCCAGCGCGGCGCCGAATTTCTCGCCCTGTGACGTCATTCTTGTCCTCCCAAACGGCGGTAGACTTGGTGTGCAACCACGAAATCGTTGGCATCGATGCCGAGTCCGCGGCAGGCATTCATCATTTCATTGGCGGCGGCGGCAAGCGGTACGGGCGAGCCGAGACGCCGGCCGAGATTGAGCGCCAGCATCATGTCCTTCTGCTGCAGCATCACGTCGGCTAGCGGTATTGCCGGCATCTGCCCCTCAATGATGAACGGTCCGCGATAGCCGAGCACCGGCGAGGCGGCGACGCTCTTGAGGATCGCGTCGACCGCCGCCTCGCGCGTGACGCCGCCCTTCTCGGCGAGCGCCACCGCCTCGCCGAAGGCGATCACCTCGACCATCAAGAGGAGGTTGACCGCGATCTTCATCTGGCAGGCAAGACCGTTGCCGCCGATGCGCGTCACTTTCGGGCCGATGGCGAGCAGCACCGGTTTCGCCCGCTCGAACGCGGCTTCGTCGCCGCCGATCATCACTGACGCCTGGCCCGCCTTCACCGTCACCGGCGAACCGGACAGCGGGCCGTCGAGCATGGTCGCTCCGCGTTTGGCGAATTCCTCCGCTACCGCGCGGCTCTCGTCCGGCTCGATCGTGCTCATGTCGATATAGATGCCGCCCTTCGTCAGGCCGGAGACGATGCCGTCCGGTCCGAGCGCCACCGCGCGCACCGCCTTGGCGTCGGTGACGATGGAGAAGACGATGTCGGCGCCTTCCGCGGCGGCGCGCGGCGTGTCGGCCCAGCACATGCCGGCGGCCATCAGATCGGCCGCCTTGTCGCGCGACCGGTTCCAGCCGGTAACGCTGTGCCCCGCGGCCATCAGACGCGGCACGATGAGCGAGCCCATCGCGCCGAGACCGACAAATCCGAGATTCATGCGCGTCTCTTCCTTCCGGGCGCAGTATTCATGGATGAGCGTGGGAAGGCGAGGGCGTTCGGCCGGGCTGTGATTGCCCAACGCATCAAGTGGGCAGGAGGCCCCGCCTATGGAAGTTTGTCGTAGCCTTCGCCGAAGCCGGCGAGCGACATCGGGAAGCCGATGCCTTCCTCCGGCGTCTGGAAGATGACGAAGGTCGCCATCTTGCCGTTGCGCAGCTTGCCAATCAGCTTGTCGTCCATCACCACCTCGGCGATGCAACCATTCGGCAGACAGCGAACGAAGCCGGCACGGCCGATATCGTCGTTGTCGATCTTCAATCCCAGGCCGGACGGCAACAGGACACCGAGCGGCGCCACGACGCGCATCAGCCTGCTTTTCTGATCGGCGGTCTTGAGCACGATGACGGTGAGGCCGACATTGGCGCGATCCTCGGCGACGACGCTCTGGATCAGCGCGCACTGCTCGGACTTCGCGCCGGGCGGCGTGTCGCACCGGATCTGCCAGTCCTTGTGCACCGACTTGACCGCGCCTTGCGCGAGCGCCTGATGCGAGGGCGCGAAAATGAGGAGCGCCGCGATCAGCAGGCCGATGCCGATGGATTCAGTCGCCCGTATCCGGAGGCGATCGAAAAAGCCCATGAGTCCAGTCCCTTGGCCGAGCCCGCGGGACCGCCTCGCGGCGTCCCTTGCGAATCGCGGCCGGCTTCTTGTCTCCCCGTCGCCCCCGTTGGCTCATGCCCGGGTGGCCCTGTCAAGCGACGCCGGTCTTGCAGCTACCCGTCTGGTGCACACGCACGTAAGCCGCCCTCGCATGGCGTAAATGCGGCGGCGGCAGGGGATTTGGGGTAAGCGCGACAGAGCTGCCGCAGCCGCAATCTGGCGCATTGCGGCTGCTTCGGAAGTGTGGTTTGAGAGGCCGGGATTTCCCCGTCCCGAAGCACCGTTCAAGCTGCCACGCCCGTGGCAAAATGCCGTGCTCAGAGGGGGTTCCGGCCGAACATCATGCCTGCGGTGGGCGGCAAAAAGGAGCCTTGATTCGCAAGGCCGTTTTTCGTCGAGGAGAGCAGTCGACAATGCTGTTGCTCAAGCGGTTGGTTGCATTCGTGGTCATGAGCATGACCGTGTTTGCCGGAGGTACCGCGGCGTTTGCCGCCAACGAGGCGACCGGTCAGCCTCATCCGTGGGAGATGAGTCTCCAGGCTCCCGTGACGCCGGTGATGGAAGACATCGTCTGGTTTCACGGCTACCTGACCTGGCTCATCATCGCCATTGGGGTGTTCGTGCTCGCGTTGCTCGTCGTCGTGATGGTGAAGTTCAACGCGCGCGTTCATCCGGTGCCGTCGCGCACAACGCATAACACCCTGGTCGAGATCGTCTGGACCGTCGTACCGGTGCTGATCCTGGTCGCCATCGCGGTGCCGTCGTTCCGGCTGCTGTTCTACGAGCTTAAGGTCCCGCCAGCCGACCTCACGGTGAAGGTGACCGGCAAGCAGTGGTTCTGGAGCTACGGCTATCCCGACCAGAAATTCGAGTTCGACTCGCTCCTCATTCAGGACAAGGACCTCAAGCCCGGTCAGCCGCGTTTGCTCGCGGTCGATAATGACCTCGTCGTCCCGGTCAACAAGGTGGTCCGCGTCCTCGTGACCGGCGCCGACGTGATCCATTCCTTCTCGGTGCCGTCTTTCGGCATCAAGATCGACGCCATCCCGGGCCGGCTGAACGAAACCTGGTTCAAGGCTGAGCGTGAGGGCACCTATTACGGTCAGTGCTCGCAGCTATGCGGGCGCGACCACGCCTTCATGCCGATCGCCGTCCACGTGGTGAGCGAAAAGGACTTTGCGGCCTGGCTGGAGCAGGCCAAGAAGAAATATGCCAGCACCGACGACGCTCGTCAGACGGCGGTCGCCGCGGCCGACATCAAGTGAGAGACAGGCTGTTCTGAATATACGGTGGCGCAAGCCACAATCTGCGAAGGGTAATGACGATGGCGAGCAATCCGGCGGCGGTCCACGACACTCACGACACTCATGAGCACCATCCGACCGGATGGCGGCGGTTCGTCTACTCCACGAACCACAAGGACATCGGCACGATGTACCTGGTGTTCGCGATCACGGCGGGCGTGATCGGCGCGCTGATGTCGATCGCCATCCGTGCCGAATTGCAGAACCCCGGCATCCAGTTCTTCCCGTCGTCGCACGAATACGACGTGTTCGCCACCGGCCACGGCCTGATCATGATCTTCTTCATGGTCATGCCGGCGATGATCGGCGGCTTCGGCAACTGGCTCGTGCCGCTGATGATCGGCGCGCCGGACATGGCCTTCCCGCGCATGAACAACATCTCGTTCTGGCTGCTGCCGGCCTCCTTCGCGCTGCTGCTGACGTCGATGTTCGTCGAGGGCGAGCCCGGCTCGCTCGGCGCCGGAACCGGCTGGACGCTCTATCCGCCGCTATCGACCTCGGGCCACCCCGGCCCGGCCGTCGATTTCGTCATCCTGTCGCTGCACCTTGCCGGCGCCTCGTCGATCCTCGGCGCCATCAACTTCATCACCACGATCTTCAACATGCGCGCGCCGGGCATGACCCTGCACAAGATGCCGCTCTTCGTGTGGTCGATCCTGGTGACGGTGTTCCTGCTGCTGTTGGCGCTGCCGGTGCTCGCCGGCGCGATCACCATGCTGCTCACCGACCGCAACTTCGGCACCACCTTCTTCGCCGGCGAGAACGGCGGCGATCCGGTGTTGTTCCAACACCTCTTCTGGTTCTTCGGCCATCCGGAAGTGTACATCCTGATCCTGCCGGGCTTCGGCATGATTTCGCAGATCGTGTCGACCTTCTCGAAGAAGCCGGTGTTCGGCTATCTCGGCATGGCCTACGCCATGGTGGCGATCGGCGGCATCGGCTTCGTCGTCTGGGCGCATCACATGTACACGGTCGGCCTATCGACCGGCGCGCAGGCCTACTTCGTCGCCGCCACCATGGTCATCGCGGTGCCGACCGGCGTAAAGATATTCTCCTGGATCGCCACGATGTGGGGCGGATCGATCGAATTCCGCGCACCGATGCTGTGGGCGCTCGGCTTCATCTTCATCTTCACCGTCGGCGGCGTCACCGGCGTTGTGCTCGCCAACGCGGGCGTCGACCGTGTGCTGCACGACACCTATTACGTTATCGCTCATTTCCACTACGTGATGGGCATCGCGGCGGTGTTCGCGATCTTCGGCGGTTGGTACTACTGGTTCCCGAAGATGAGCGGCTACATGTACAACGAGACCATCGCCAGGTTCCACTTCTGGGTGATGTTTATCGGAGCGAACATTATCTTCTTCCCGCAGCACTTCCTCGGCCTCGCCGGCATGCCGCGCCGCACGGTCGATTATCCGCTGGCGTTCCACGGCTGGAATGAAGTGTCGTCGATCGGCTCCTACATTACCGGGCTCAGCCTGCTGATCTTCTTTGTCGGAGTGATCGAGGCTTTCGCCCGCAAGCGGGTTGCCGGCGACAATCCATGGGGCCCGGCTGCGACGACGCTGGAGTGGACCCTGTCCTCGCCGCCGCCGTTCCATCAGTTCGAGACGCTGCCGCGGATCAAGTGAGAATTCGCGCGGCCCCGGGATCCTGGGGCCGCGCGCCAGACGTCAGGGACCACGCGTAGATGTCGTTAGCCAGCGAAGGCGCAAAACTCTCCGGATCGGACCTCGGTTTCGCCGAACCGAGTCTGGCCAGCGTCTCTGATTACATCGCGCTCCTGAAGCCGCGGGTGATGTCGCTGGTGATCTTCACGGCCTTGGTCGGGCTTGCCGTCGCGCCGGGGCATATGAATCCTGTCACCGGCTTCACCGCACTGCTGTGCATCGCGGTCGGCGCCGGCGCCTCCGGCGCGCTCAACATGTGGTACGACGCCGACATCGACGCGGTGATGACGCGCACGGCGCGGCGTCCTGTGCCAATGGGCCGCGTCAAACCGGGTGAGGCGCTCGCCTTTGGGCTGACCCTCTCCGGCTTCTCGGTGGTGACGCTCGGCTTGCTGGTCAATTGGGTCGCGGCGGCGCTGCTCGCCTTCACCATCTTCTTCTACGCCGTCGTCTACACGATGTGGCTGAAGCGCTCGACGCCGCAGAACATCGTCATCGGCGGCGCCGCCGGCGCCTTCCCGCCGATGATCGGCTGGGCAGCTGTGACCGGCTCGCTGTCGCTTGAGCCGGTGCTGCTGTTCCTCATCATCTTCTTCTGGACGCCGCCGCACTTCTGGGCACTGTCGCTCTACCGCACGCAGGACTATGCGCGCGCCGGCGTGCCGATGCTGCCGGTGGTCGCTGGCGAAGTCTCGACGCGCTGGCAGATCATGCTCTACACGCTGCTGCTCGTCCCGCTCGGGATCGCGCCGTGGGGGCTCGGCTTCGCCGGGCCGATCTACGGAGTCGTCGCCGCAGTGACCGGCGCTATCATGCTGGTGCTGGCGGTGCAGGTGCTGCGCGAGCGCGCGCCGGCCGAACGCGCCAGCCGCAACATGTTCGCGTTTTCGATCTTGTATCTCTTCCTCCTCTACGCGGTGCTGCTGGTCGATCGCGGGTGGGGCGGGCTCCTGGCCCGGCTGGGCGCGTGAGTACCGAGGCCGTCATGACCGAGCCCCGCAACAACGAGAAGGACAAGGGCATCGTCCTCACCGAGGCGCAGAAGCGCGCCCGGCGCTCGCGCTCGATCGCCATCGCCGTGGCGCTCGGGGTGCTGGTGATCCTGTTCTACGCGATGACGCTGGTGAAGGGCCCCGGCGTTCTGATTCGGCCGATCTGACGCGAACCCGCCCATGATCGAAAACAAGCCCATGTCTAAGAAATCGATACTCAGCCGCGACGTCACNGTAGCCGCAGTCTGCGGTATGGTGGTGGCGCTGATGATCGGGGCGTCCTACGCCGCGGTACCCTTCTATAACTGGTTCTGCCGCACCACCGGCTTTGCCGGGACCACGCAGGTTTCCGAGAAGGCGCCGGACCATGTGCTTGGGCGGACGCTCCTCATCCGCTTCGACAGCAACGTCGCGCCGGGCCTGCCGTGGAAGTTCGAGCCCGAGCAGAACGAAATCAATTTGCGTATCGGCCAGGTGACGACCGTGCACTACAAGGTCACCAATCTNGCCGCGCGCGAGATCACCGCGCAGGCCGGCTACAACGTTTCTCCGCCGCAGGTCGGAGCCTATTTCAAGAAGATCAACTGTTTCTGCTTCACCCAGCAGACGATGAAGCCGGGCGAGACGCGCGAGATGACGGTCGTGTTTTACGTCGATCCCTCGATCGTCAAAGACAGCGACCAGGACCAGCTGAACACCATCACTCTGTCCTATACCTTCTACCGTATACCCAATCCGGAGAAGCCGGTGGCCGAAGGGCCGTCGACTTCTCCCAAATCGAGCAAGCTCTAACGGCAACCGGCGATCGGCCGCCAGCGCCGATTAGAGAACACGGGACTTGAACGGAGACGACGATGGCTGAGGCCCATATCAAGCACCACGACTACCACCTGGTCGATCCGAGCGCGTGGCCGGCCGTCGGCTCGATCTCCGCCTTCATCACCGCGGTGGGCGGAATCTCGTGGATGCACCACATGTACGCCGGCGCGCCGTTCGTGTTCGGGCTCGGCGTCCTCGGCGTGCTCTACACCTTCATCGGCTGGTGGCGCGACGTGATCCGCGAGGCGGAATTCGGCGGCTTCCATACGCGCGTGGTGCAGATATCGCATCGCTACGGGATGATTCTGTTCATCGCCTCGGAGGTGATGTTCTTCGTCGCCTGGTTCTGGGCTTATTTCAACACCGCGCTGTTCCCCGACGCCGCCAAGGACGTGGCGCGTGTCGCCTTCACCGGCGGCGTGTGGCCGCCGAAGGGCATCGAGACGATGGACCCGTGGCACCTGCCGCTCCTGAACACGCTGATCCTGCTCACCTCGGGCACGACGGTGACCTGG
>JGI20207J14881_1000534_pt1 | contig 13828 bp, 17 predicted proteins | sample NGESurdeep092012_4_FD_14881 | JGI IMG/M metagenome (IMG submission 14881)
AGCGGGGGAGGGATAAGAAAGCCATGCGCATTCTCGTCACCAATGACGACGGCATCCACGCGCCGGGGCTCGACGCCTGCAAGGAGATCGCGGCCGCGCTCGGCGCCGAAATCTGGGTCGTGGCGCCGGAGACGGATCAATCCGGCGTGTCGCATTCGCTGTCGCTCAACGATCCCTTGCGCCTGCGCGAGGCGGGCGAGCGCCACTTCGCGGTCAAGGGTACGCCGACCGACTGCGTCATCATGGGCGTGCGCCACATCATGCCGGACAAGCCGGACCTTGTGCTCTCCGGCGTCAATCGCGGCCGCAACTGCGCCGAGGACGTCACCTATTCGGGCACCATTGCCGGCGCCATGGAAGGCACCGTGCTGGGCATCCCGTCATTCGCGCTGTCGCAGGCCTATTCGTTCGCGACCAAAAGGCTGCCGCCGTGGGAGACTTCGATCGCGCATGCGCCCGGGCTCATCCGCCGCATTCTCGAGGCCGGCATGCCGAAGGACGTGCTGGTGAACATCAATTTCCCCGATTGCGCGCCGGAGAAGGTGGCGGGCGTCTCCGTCGCGGTGCAGGGCAAGCGCGACCAGGAGCTGCTGCGCATCGATGCGCGTCACGACGGCCGCGGCAATCCTTATTACTGGATCGCCTTCGGCCGCGGCGGGGTCGCCGGCGCGGCGCCCGGCAGCGATCTTGCGGCGCTTGCCGAGAACAGGATTTCCGTGACGCCGTTGCGGCTCGATCTTACCGACGAGCCGTTCATGACCAGATTAGCGGATGTGTTTGCTTGATAGGGCCGCACACTCCGCTCATTCCCGCGCAAGCGGGAATCCAGCGCTGGGTCCCCGCTTTCGCGGGAACGAGCGGGTGAATTATCCCGCCGGCAGCAGCCCCTCGAGCGTCTCCTTGAGCCGCTCGGCCTGGAACGGTTTCTGGAGCGCCGGGCGGCTACGATAGGTCTCGGGGAGCGAGCCCTCGCCGTAGCCGGTGACGAAGACGAAGGGCAGGCCGCGCGTCGCCAGGATATCGGCGACCGGGAAGATCTGCTCGCCATCGACATTGACGTCGAGGATGGCGGCGCTGAAGTCGCCGTTCGTCGCCGCCTCACGCGCCTCGGCCAGCGTTCCGACCGCGGCCGCGACCCGGTAGCCGAGATCGTCGAGCATGTCCTCAAGCAGCATGCGGATCAAATATTCGTCCTCGACCACCAGCAGGCGTGGCGGCATCCGCGAGGATTGCATCGTGCGCTTCTCCCAAATTCCGTGACGGACCGGATCCGTCGCCGGGTTCCACCGAGGCCCAAGGACCATACATCAAAGGATGCCGGAGACGCGATCAGTCTGTCGCAAAACATGCTAAAAATGCGGCGCGAGGGGGCTCATGTGAGGGCAGCGGGGGTGACAGATACGGGGGCGGTGGAGGACGTCGGCCGCATGGAATTCCTTCTGACGCTGCGCCGCCGCGGCATCATGAACCAGGACGTGCTGCGGGCGATGGACGAGGTGCCGCGCGGCAACTTCGTCGAGCCGGGATTCGCCGAAAACGCCTACGCCGACCGCGCTTTGCCGATCGCCTGCGGACAGAGCATCAGCCAGCCTTTCGTCGTCGCCTATATGACCGAGCGTCTCGATCTCACGCCGGCGCATCGCGTGCTCGAGGTCGGCACCGGCTCGGGCTATCAGGCGGCGATCCTGTCGCGGCTGGCCAAGGAGGTGGTGAGCGTCGAGCGTTTCCGTACGCTGGCTGACACAGCACGGGCGCGGCTCGAACGGCTCGGCTGCGGTAATGTCGACGTCGTCGTCGGGGACGGGCTGTCCGGCGTGCCGGAGCGGGCGCCGTTCGACCGCATCCTCGTCACTGCCGCGGCCGAGCGCATCCCGGAGACGCTGACCGGGCAGCTCGCCGACGGCGGGGTGATGCTGCTGCCGCTCGGACCGCATGACGGCACGCAACGGATCATCAAGCTTACCAAATCCTCAACGGGCCTTTCGCGCGAGGATCTGATCCCGGTGCGGTTTGTTCCGCTATTGCCGGGACAGGCGCGGGAGCTGTAGCGCGACGGCACAGCCAATAAGCGACTAACGATCCGGTAGGCTTAAAGGCTTTTTTACCAGCGGCGTGTTTATTCGAACTCTACGTATCATGCGTGTGAGTGAGTAAGCCTTATGCCGCGTCTCACCCTGCCGTTCCGGTCGTGTAACTGGCTCCGTTTTGCAGTCCTCGCCGTGGTCGGCGTGACCGCCGCCGGTTGTGCGGACTCGGCCCGCTTCGACTCCAACCCCTATGCGTCGAACCACCGTGCCCCGTCGCAGGACGTGACCGGCTCGATCTCATCGCGTCCGAGCCGTCGCGTCGAGGCGCAGCCTTTGCCGGCGCCGACCCCGACGCGGCCCTACAGCGTGCCCGCCGGCGTGGCGAGCGGCGCACAGGGCCTCGGCGCCTATCGGCCTTCGGGTCATTCACCGGAATACACCGGCTCGGTGCCTCAGCAGCAGGTCGAGCCGGCAAAGCCCGCCGGGCATTGGACCTGGAACGGCGGCACTCCGATCGTCGTCACCCGTACCGACACGCTGGAAGGCATCGCGCGCAAACACGGCGTGCCGGCGCAGGCGATCCTCGAGGCCAACGGCATTCACAGCGCCGCCTCGATCCATGCGGGCGAGCGTCTGGTCATTCCGCGTTATGTCGTCGGTGAAGCGCAGACGAGTGCGCCCCGCATCGAGGCGCCGCGCGCCGAGCCGGTTCGCCAGGCCGCGGCCCCGTCGCATGCGGCACTCGCCGCGAGCGACATCCACATCGTGCAGCCGGGCGAGAGCCTGATCGGCATCGGCCGTCATTACGGCATCTCGCTGGCCGAGATCGCGCGGCTCAACAAGCTCCAGCCCTACACGAAAGTCAGCGTCGGCGACCGTATCAAGGTGCCGGGACGCGCCGATCAGCGCGTCGCCGCCCGCCAGCCGGCGCCGGTCACGCAGCCCGTTCCGCAACGCCTCGAGCACCGGCGCGTCGCCCAAGCAGCGCCGCCGATCGACAATGTCGGCTCGCTGCCGGCCGAGAATGCGCGCGTGGCGACGCCGGAGCCGTCCGCCGCGCCTGAAAATCCGGTGAAAAAGGCCGAGCAGGTCGCGGCGAATAAAATGCCGCAGTTCCGCTGGCCGGTGACCGGCCACATCATAGAGGCCTTCGGAGCGCGTCCGAACGGCACGACCAATGATGGCATCAACCTCGCGGTGCCGGCGGGCACGCCGATCAAGGCGGCCGAGGACGGCGTCGTCGCCTATTCCGGCAACGAGCTCAAAGGCTACGGCAATCTCGTGCTGATCCGCCACGCCGACAATTTCGTCTCGGCCTANGCCAATGCCAGCGAGATTCTGGTCAAGCGNGGCGACAGCGTGAAGCGCGGGCAGGTGATCGCGCGCGCNGGCCAGACCGGCAACGTCACCTCGCCGCAATTGCACTTCGAAATNCGTAAAGGCTCGACTCCGGTCGATCCGCGCAAGTATCTCGCCAGCAACTAGGCGCGAGANATCCCAANTCCGTTCGTCCCCGCGAAAGCGGGGACCCAGNGCTGGATGCCCGCTTGCGCGGGCATGAGCGGATGGNTGCTGTGCTCTAATCCTTCAGCGCCACGCCGAGCCGGCCGGCGAGATCCTGGATGAACTGCCAGGCGACGCGGCCGGAGCGCGCGCCNCGCGTCGTCGACCATTCAAGCGCGTCGCGATGCAATTGCTCGTTGTCGGGCTTGATGCCGTAATNGNCCACGTAGCCGTCGATCATCGCCAGATATTCGTCCTGGCTGCAGCGGTGGAAGCCGAGCCACAGACCGAAGCGATCCGACAGCGACACTTTCTCCTCGACCGCCTCGCCGGGATTGATGCCGGTCGAGCGCTCATTCTCGATCATGTCGCGCGACAGGAGATGTCGCCGGTTTGAGGTCGCGTAGAAGATGACGTTCTCCGGCCGGCCTTCGATGCCGCCTTCGAGCACGGCCTTGAGCGATTTGTAGCTGGTGTCGTCGTTGTCGAACGACAGGTCGTCGCAGAACACGATGAAGCGNTGGCGCGAACTGCGCGTGACCGCCATCAGCTCGGGCAGGCTCTCGATGTCCTCGCGGTGGATTTCGACGAGCTTTAGTGGCCCGCCCTCGCTCTTGCGGGCAAATTCGGCGTTGACCGCGGCATGCGCGGCCTTTACCAGCGACGACTTGCCCATGCCGCGCGCGCCCCACAGGAGCGCATTGTTCGCGGGCAGGCCGCGCGCGAAGCGCTCGGTGTTTTCGACCAACATGTCGCGCACGCGATCGACGCCCTTGAGCAGCGACATCTCGACGCGGTTGACGCGCGGCACAGCCACCAGCCGCCCGTCCGGATGCCAGATGAAGGCATCCGCGGCGTTGAGGTCGGGCGCCGCCTTTGACGATGGCGCGAGCCGCTCGAGCGCGACGGCGATGCGCTCCAGAACGTCCGGTGCGAGGACGCCGTCGCGCGGCTTCGCCGCGGATTTCGCGCGTGCCTTCCCGGTTGTCTTGTTCGGCTGCTTGTTGGGCTTTTTGGGCTTGGCCATGGGAATGTCGTCTGTCATAGGCAGTCGCGGCTGCTCTTAGCGGGGCAGGGATGGTCCGGCAAGCGCCGCCTCGCCAANGGCCTCGAAACGGCNTGTTTTGGCCTTCCGGGCNGCGTTGCAATTGGGCGGGCGGNGGTTATAGTCCGCGCNAATTTACGGTGCCGGCNAGCGTTTTAAGCGNCTCTGCCTGAGGCATCCACGTAAGNGGAACGAGGTTTTTTCGATGTTCACGACGCCTGCATTTGCGCAAGGGCTGTTCGGNGGGGCAGGCGGCGAAGGCGGCATGCTTGTGCANCTGCTGCCTTTCGCGCTGATCTTCGTCATCATGTATTTCCTGATCTTGCGGCCGCAGCAAAAGAAGGTGAAGACGCACCAGCAAATGGTCAAGGCGGTGCGGCGCGGCGATAACGTCATCACCAATGGCGGCCTGATCGGCAAGGTCACGAAGGTGATCGACGACGACCAGATCGAGATCGAGATCGCCGAGGGCGTACGCATCCGCCAATTGCGGTCGATGCTCACCGACGTCCGCGCCAAGGGCGAACCGGTCAAGGAAGAGGCCTCCGCTGGCTAATCTGCCCCGGCGCGCCTTGTTGCGAAGCTTCTGAAGTCAGGACCTCATGCTCTATTTTACGCGGTGGAAGGCGGCGGCGATCATCCTTACGGCGCTCGTCGTCTGCCTGTGCGCCGTTCCGAATTTCCTTCCGACGGCGACGGTCGACGCCTGGCCCAAATGGGCGCAGCGCCACGTCGTGCTTGGTCTTGATTTGCAGGGCGGCTCGCATCTCCTGCTCGAGGTCGACACCAAGGCCGTGCGCAAAGAGATGCTCGAGGCGCTGCGCGACGACGTGCGCCGCGTGCTGCGTGACGCGCGCATCGGCTACACCGGGCTCGTCGTGCGCGGCAACAGCGTCGAGGCCCGCATCCGCGAAGGTGGCAATTCGGGCCAGGCGCGAGAGAAGCTCGCTACGCTGTCGCAGCCTCTTGGCGGTATCCTCAGCGCCGCCGGCCAGCGCAATGTCGACATCACCAATGACGGCAATCTCTATCGTTTGACGCTGAGCGAGCCGGCGATCGTCGAGCGTGTGCGTCAGTCGGTCGATCAGTCGATCCAGATCATCGAGCGCCGCGTCAACGAGCTCGGCACGGTCGAGCCGCTGATCCAGCGCGAAGGCAACGACCGCATCGTGGTGCAGGTGCCGGGCCTCCAGGACCCGACGCGCCTAAAGCAGTTGCTCGGCAAGACCGCCAAGCTCGACTTCCGCATGGTCGACAGCAACGTCTCGCCGGAGCAGGCGCAGCAGGGCTCGCTGCCGCCGGAAGATGAGCTTCTGCACGGGACCGGCAAGGAATCGAGCCAGCAATACGTCATCGAGAAGCGCGTGCTGGTGTCCGGCGGCGATTTGACCGACGCGCAGCCGGGCTTCGATCCGCGCACCTCCGAGCCGATCGTGTCATTCCGCTTCAACACCTCCGGTGCGCGCAAATTCGCCGAAGCGACGCAGCAGAACGTCGGCAAGCCGTTTGCCATCGTCCTCGACAATGAGGTCATCTCTGCACCGGTGATCCGCGAGCCGATCCTCGGCGGCTCCGGCCAGATCTCGGGCAATTTCACTGTCCAGAGCGCCAACGATCTCGCCATCCTGCTGCGCGCTGGCGCGCTGCCGGCGCCGCTGACCATCATCGAGGAGCGCACCGTCGGTCCGGGCCTCGGCGCCGACTCAATCGCCCGCGGCAAGCTCTCGTCTTACGTCGGCGCGGCGATGGTCGTCTTCTTCATGATGGTGACCTACGGGCTGTTCGGCCTGTTCGCCAACATTGCCGTGGCGATCAACGTCGCCATGATCTTCGGCGTCCTCTCGCTGTTGAACGCGACTCTGACGCTGCCGGGCATCGCCGGCATCGTCCTCACCGTCGGCATTGCCGTGGACTCGAACGTGCTGATTTACGAGCGCATCCGCGAGGAGGTCAGGGGCGGCCGCTCGGCGATCAACGCCATCGACGCCGGCTTCAAGCGCGCGCTGGCCACGATTCTCGATTCCAATATCACAACGTTCATCGCCGCCGCGGTCTTGTTCTATATCGGCACCGGGCCTGTGCGCGGCTTCGCCGTAACGCTCGGGGTCGGCATCATCACCTCGTTGTTCACCGCCTTTACCCTGACGCGGCTTATCGTCGCCTACTGGGTGCGGTGGCAGCGCCCCCAACGCGTTCCGATCTGAGGGGCACGCGCGTGATCCTTAAAAGTGGGTACCGGTTTTCGGACAAGATCAGGCGCAAGGAAGACTAACCATGCGTCTGCTTCGTATCGTTCCGGACGACACCAAATTCGATTTCATGCGCTTCCGGCGCATCAGCTTTCCTGTGTCGGCGATCATGTCGATCCTGGCGATCACCCTCTATTTCTATCATGGGCTGAACTTCGGCATCGACTTCAAGGGCGGCCTGCTGATCGAGGTCAAGACCATCAGCGGCGCTCCGGCCGATCTCGCCAGCATGCGCTCGACGCTTGGTGGCCTCGGACTCGGTGAGGTGCAGTTGCAGCAATTCGGCGCGCCCGACGACGTGCTGATCCGCATCGGCGAGCAGCCCGGCGGCGATGCCGCGCAGCAAGCGGCGGTGACCAAGGTGCGCGGCTCGCTCGGTAAGAACCTCAACTATCAGCGCGTCGAGGTCGTCGGCCCGCGGGTCTCGGGCGAGCTGTTGTCCTATGGCGTCATCGGGCTGATGCTCGCCATCTTCTGCATCCTGATTTATCTCTGGTTTCGATTCGAGTGGCAGTTTGCGCTCGGCGCCATGATCGCCAACGTGCACGACATCGTGCTCACCATCGGCTTCATGTCGATCACGGGCATCGACTTCGACTTGACCAGTATCGCCGCACTTCTCACCATTCTGGGTTATTCGCTGAATGATACCGTCGTCATCTACGACCGTATCCGCGAGATGCTGCGCCGCTACAAGAAGCTGCCGATGCCCGATTTGCTCAACGCCTCGGTCAACCAAACCTTGTCGCGCTCGGTGATCACCCACTTGACCGTTCGCTGGCGCTGCTTTCGTTGTTGTTGTTCGGAGGCCAGGCGATCCACTCCTTCACCGCTACCATGATGTTTGGCGTCGTTTTGGTCGGCACTTACACCTCGGTGTTCATCGCCTCGCCGATCCTGATTTATCTCGGCGTCGGCCGTGGCGGGGATTCGCTCAGCCGCGCCGAGGGCAAAGACGAGAAGCCCTGACCGTGGAGGAGGGCCGGCACCTGCCGCAGCCGGCGCCGGTCGACGCCTACGGCGATGGCGGGTTTCGTTTTGGCGGAATGTCGCATCGCGGCTCGCTTTTGTGCTTTCCGGATGGAATCTGGGCCTGGCCGATAATGAACGTGGCAGAGCTCTCGGCCGAGACGCTCGCTCCGGCCTTTGCTCGCGCCGCTGAACTCGACTTCTTCCTCATCGGCGGCGGCCGCGATCCGTTTGTGCTGCCGGAGAAGCTGCGCCAGCGATTCCGCGACGTTTCGCTTTCGGTCGACGCGATGCCGACCGGGGCCGCAGTGCGGACCTGGAACGTGTTGCTCGCCGAGCGCCGCCGCGTCGGTGCAGCGCTCATTGCCATTCCATGACCGGTGCGGACCATTGTGCGGCGCTGGTGCGCGAGCATGACCGCGACCGCTATATCGCGACCTTGTTCGCGCCGGCCGGCCGCCGCGAGGCGCTCTACGCGCTCTACGCTTTTGCGCTCGAGATCGGCCGCGTCCGCGAGGTCGCGCGCGAGCCGATGCCCGGCGAGATCAGGCTGCAATGGTGGCGCGAAGTCCTGTCGGGCGAGCGTGACGGCGAGGCGGCGGCGCATCCGGTCGCCGCGGCCTTGCGCGAGACAATCGTGAGCTACGGTCTCGACGCTTCGCGGCTCACCGCCTTCATCGACGCGCACGCTTTCGATCTCTACGACGAGCCGTTCAAGACGCTCGACGAACTCGACAATCATGCGGTGCTGACTGAAAGTGTTCTGCTTGCCGCGGCCGCGAAAATCCTGGGCCACGAAGGCTTAGCCGTCGATGTGCTCACGCGGCATGCAGGTATCGCGCTGACGGTCGCACAAATCGTGCTGACGCTGCCGCGCCATGCCGCGCGGCACCAGCTCTATATTCCGCTCGAAGTGCTTGAACGGCACGGCGTCGAGCCCGCCGCAGTCTTCGCCGGCCAGGACAGCGAGCAGCTGCGCGCCGCGCTCGCCGAACTGCGCCGCCACGCGCGGCGGCAGATCCAGGCTGCGGCGATGGAGGCGGGTGTGGTGTCGCGGACGATCATGCCGGTGCTTCTGCCCGTTGCGCTGATCGGATCGACGTTCAGGCGCATGGACCGGCGCGGCTACGAGCCGTTTGCGCCGGAGCCGTTATCGCGGCTCAAGCGGCAATGGCTGTTGTGGCGCGCGGCGCGCGATCCCGAGAGGATATTTGCGGCATAGCGTTCTCATCCCTCTCCCGGAGGGGAGGGATAAATAAATCTATTCCGCCGCCTGTGCCTGCGCGCCGCGCCACACGTCGAGATCGGCGAGCGCGCGCCGCGTCAGCGCGCTTTTCCTGGCCAGCGCTTTGGCGGTGCCGCGTCCGAGCGGACTCTTGCGGTCATAGTCTGGCGCCTGCTTGAGCGGCGGGAACAGGCCGAAATTGATATTCATCGGCTGGAACGATGACGGACCGTTGTCGATGGTATCGATATGGCCGCCGGTGATGTGCGCCAAAATCGCGCCGTGCGCCGTGGTCGGCGGCGGCGCGATGATGGTGTCACCGCGACGTTCGGCGGCCGCGAAGCGCCCGGCCACCAGTCCGACCGCGGCGCTCTCGACATAGCCCTCGCAGCCGGTGATCTGGCCGGCGAAGCGCCAGGCGGGATTCTTCTTCAGTCGCAGCGCGGCGTCGAGCAGCACCGGCGAATTCAGGAACGTGTTGCGATGCAGACCGCCGAGGCGCGCGAATTCGGCGTTCTCCAGGCCGGGAATGGAGCGGAACACGCGGACCTGGTCGCCGTGCTTCAGTTTGGTCTGGAAGCCGACCATGTTGTAGAGCGTGCCGAGCTTGTTGTCCTGGCGGAGTTGCACCACCGCGTAGGGCTTGACGCCGGGCGCGTGCGGATTGGTCAGGCCGAACGGCTTCATCGGCCCGTGCCGCAGCGTTTCGGGCCCGCTCTCGGCCATCACTTCGATCGGCAGACAGCCGTTGAAATAGGGCGTCGTCGCTTCCCAGTCCTTGAACTCGGTCTTGTCGCCTGCGATCAGCGCCGCGACGAACGATTCGTATTGTTCGCGCGTCATCGGGCAATTGATGTAGTCGGCGCCCGAGCCGCCGGGCCCCGCCTTGTCGTAACGCGACTGGAACCAGGCTTTGCTCATATCGATGGAGTCGAAGTGCACGATGGGGGCGATGGCGTCGAAGAACGCAAGCTGCGTTTCACCGGTGAGGGCGCGGATGTTGTCGGCAAGCGCCGGCGAGGTGAGCGGGCCGGTGGCGATGATGACGCTGTCCCAATCGTCGGGCGGCACCGCGACCTCACCGCGTTCGAGCGTGATCAGCGGATGCGCCTCGAGCGCCTGCGTGACGGCGGCGGAGAAGCCGTCGCGGTCGACCGCGAGCGCCCCGCCTGCCGGCACCTGATTGGCGTCGCCGGCGCGCATGATCAGCGAGCCGAGCCGGCGCATTTCTTCGTGCAGCAGGCCGACCGCATTGTGTTCGGCGTCGTCGGATCGGAACGAGTTCGAGCAGACGAGTTCGGCATAGCTGTCCGTCTTGTGCGCGTCTGTCGGGCGCGACGGCCGCATCTCATGCAGCACGACCGGGATTCCGGTCTGCGCGAGCTGCCAGGCGGATTCGGAGCCGGCGAGGCCGCCGCCGACGACGTGAACGGGCTTGAGGGTCATGCGGCGCAAACTAGGGCGGGGTGGCCGTCGCGGCAACGGCCCAAAAACGAAACCGCCCGCGCGAGGCGGGCGGCTTCGACGATGGTGCGTGGCCTTTAGGCCTGTTGGGCAGCGCTCCAGGCGACGCGATTGATCTCCGAGCGGCTGATGCCGATATCGGCCAGCTCACGGTCGCCCAGACGGTTCAGCTCGGCGACGCTGCGGTTGTAGCGCTTCCACTCACGGATCATACGGACAAGTGCGGCAAACATGGCGGTCCTCTTAGCTCTTTCTCTGAAGTTCCGGCCGACCCGGCCGGTTCAATTCGATGCCCGGAACATAACCATTCTCGCACTTGCGAAAAGAAACAATGTTGCGCCGCAGCTAAGTGAAAAACGCATACCTCAAGCTGTTGATACTCAACAAATAATTAGGAATTTTAAGAAAAACGGCGGGTATTGCCCACCGTTCCTCCCGAAATCGGGGAAAGTTCACGCAGCCGAACGCTGTTGGTGGCGGCCTTCAGCCATTTCTTCGATGATTTTGGCCGAGAAAGCGTCGAGATCGCCTGGATTCCGCGATGTCACGACGCCCTGGTCGGCGACTACAGCCGAATCCTCCCATGCGGCCCCTGCATTGATGACGTCGGTCTTGATCGATTTGTACGAGGTCATCTTCTTGCCCTTGGCGATGCCGGTTTCCACCAGCAGCCAGGGCGCATGGCAGATTGCCGCTACCACCTTCTTCTTATTGTAGAAATCCTTGATCAGCTTCAGGGCCTTGTCGTTGACGCGCAGCAGATCCGGATTGATCTGCCCGCCGGGCAGGACGATGGCGTCGAAGTCGTCCGCCTTTACCTCGTCGAGCGTCTTGTCGACCTTCACCGGCCGGCCCCAATCCTTCTTGTCCCAGCCTTTGATCTCGCCTTTCTCCGGCGAGGCGATCGTGACCTCGGCGCCTGCCGCCTTGAGCCGGTCGCGGGGAACTTCGAGCTCAGATTGCTCGAAGCCGTGCGCCGCCATGATCAGAACCTTCTTGCCCGTGGCCTTTGCCATCGTTGTCTCTCCTTGAATGCTGTCGCCCCCGCAGCCCTTGTTGGCTAACGGCAGTTCGCGCGGAGCGTTCCTGTCCGGTTGGAGAGGTTCTCGGACGGCGTCACGTCATTTTGGAGTCGCTGAGTAAGCTGTGGTGGAACGGTGCGACCGTTCAGCCGGAAACCGTCAAGCCGGTGACCGGCGCTGGATGCTCCTGTTCGCTCTGGGCGGCGCTGTAGGAGAAGGCGAGGCCGAGCAGGGTGAGGGCGAAGATGCTGATGGCGAAGCGGATGAGGATCATGGCACAACACACGCTGGTTCGAAGGTCGTTGATCTGTGGCCAGACTGGTTAAGGCAGCGTCAATTGTGCGTGCCCGCGTTCGAATTTAGCGATCCGGGTCAGGCGGCAGCATTCATTGAACAAGCGTGAGGGATCGATGATCCTGCCGTTGCAGATGCTGTTTTTCGAGGATCTCTCGGTCGGGCTGACCGAGACGCTGCGAAAGACGATCGACTCCGCCGACGTCGTCGGCTTCGCCGAAGTCACCGGTGACCGCAATCCGATCCATCTGTCCGAGCATTTCGCGGCGAAGACGCCCTTCGGTACCCGCATCGCGCATGGCCTTTATACGGCGAGCCTGATTTCCGCCGTGCTCGGCACGCGGCTGCCGGGACCTGGTGCCGTCTACATCTCGCAGACGCTGAATTTCCGCGCGCCGGTGAAGATCGGCGACACCGTCGAGGTGACGGTCACCGTCGCCGAATTGATGCCGGACAAGCGCCGCGCCCGCCTGGCTTGCACGTGCAGCGTCGGCGGCGAGGTGGTTGCTCGACGGTGAGGCCTGGGTGAAGGTGCCGTCGAAAGAGGGCGGCGCGGCCGGCCCTTGCCACGCATCTGACGCAATTCGAACTCTCCACATCGTCTTCGGAACGGGCTGCAGTCGCATGGCGTTACGGCCATGCGGGGCACGGTTTTGGCCTCACTGGTTCGCTCAAGTCCCGAAGGCGCCGCATGCCTATACAAAAACCACAAAAACCGAGAGTGAGAGCCAGGGCGGTTGACCCTCTCGAGACGATCGACTGGCTGGCGCTATGGGCCATATCGCTGGGTCTGAGTGCGATCGTTCTCGCCGGCATCGCCTATTTCACGATCGGCGACAATCTCGGTGCGTCGTTCATTCTTGCGTCCGCCGCGGGGATCATCGGCGCGGCGCTACTCGCCAGCAAGCCGCCGGTGCACGAGTAGCTGCGCCCGTTTCGCGATGAGTGGACGTCAATTTGATCGCGCGCGATTGTGATTGCGCGTGACGCGTCAAATCGCCGAATCGATGCTAGCACCTTGCCGCGCGGCGCTTCCGGCGGTACGGCAACGGGTTCATGCAAGGCGATTTGGCTTCCTGGCAGTTATGGCGTGATCGGCGCGGGCGCCTGTCGTGGCTGCGCATTGCAGTGCTGGCGCTGCTCCTGTTCCCCTTGGGCAAGGCGTTGATCGAAGCCGGAGCGATTGCGCATGGCGCGCGGCCCATCAACGATCTCATCCACCGCGCGGGATTCTGGACATTGATCTTCCTCGGCGTGACTTTGGCGGTGACGCCGTTCCGCAGCGTCGCCCGCTACGGCGCGCTCGTCGATGTCCGGCGGATGGTGGGTGTCGGCACGTTCTGCTATGCCGCGGCGCATCTCTCTCTGTTCTTTGCCGACCAAAGCTACGACCTCGGCAAGTTCCTGCACGAGATCACGCATCGCTGGTACCTCATTATTGGGGGCACGGCTTGGCTGGGCCTTGCCGCGCTGGCCGTCACCTCGACCAACGGCATGATGCGGAGGCTCGGGCCGCGTCGCTGGCGGCGCCTACACCAGTTCGTCTACGGCATCGCGTTGCTCGCGCTCATCCATTATTTCCAGCAGACCAAAGCCGACGTTACCGTGCCGGCCTTCGCGGCCGGACTGTTCGCCTGGTTGATCCTCTATCGCGTGCTCGCCTGGTGGCAGGACACGAGCGAACTTTCCACGCTAAGTCTGCTCGCGCTCACAATCCTGGTGTCGCTGCTGACCTTCGCCGGCGAGGCGGTCGGAATCGGCATCGCCTTCCATGTCTCGCCGATGCGCGTCCTCGAGACTGCGTTCGACTTCGATATCGGCATCCGGCCCGGTTGGGAGGTGCTGGCCGCCGGGCTCGCGGTCGTCGTCGTCGATGCGGTGCGCGCCCGCTGGAACCGGCGCACGGTGGGCACCGGGCCGTTGCGCCAGGTCAAGATCGAAACCTGAGCCCCGCGCTGTCGCGCTCCGCAATGCTGGACGGGAGCGTCTCGTTCAGACCGAAGCGCTCGGGCACGCCGCCGAAGAGCCTG
>JGI20207J14881_1000535_pt1 | contig 13820 bp, 10 predicted proteins | sample NGESurdeep092012_4_FD_14881 | JGI IMG/M metagenome (IMG submission 14881)
GGCGAAGAGACCCGCAAGCAGCGACCAAAGGACCCACCAGGAGTAGCGCGACGACGCGGCCGCGCGGTCTTGGACGCGTTGGCGAAGCAGTAAGAACCAGTTGAGGTCGCTGCCCGCTTCGCTGCCGAGCGTGCCGAAGGCGGCGCTCGCGGGATCGCTTCGAGCGTTTAAGAGCCCGTCGGGGTCTTCACGATCAAGGCGCGCCAGCGGGCGCTCGTCGCTCACTAGTACAAAGTGGGCAGTTGTGCGGCGAGTTCACTCACCGACCAGCGGTCGTCCTTCTCGAGTGTCGTGGTCATGGTCCAGTTCTGGAACTTTCGTACAGTGCCGCCTTGGACGAAGAAGACGTGTCCTGTCGCGGCGCAGTCCTCCATGGCCAACGTCGCCACGAGGGGTGAGATGTTGGCGGGGTCCCATACGTCAAAGACCGCGGCGTCGGAAGGCTTCACGACGTAGTCCGAAAGACCCGGCGTCGATTCGGTCATTCGCGTACGAGCGGCGGGCGCGATGGCGTTTACGCGCACGCCGTAGCGACCGAGTTCTTCGGCCGTGATGACGGTGAGCGCGGCGATGCCCGCCTTAGCCGCGCCGTAGTTGGACTGACCGACGTTGCCGAGAAGTCCTGACGTGGATGAAGTGTTGATCACCGAAGCGCGCACCACGTGGCCCGCCTTCGCCTGTTCGCGCCAGTAGTTCGCCGCGTGGTGCAAGGGCACGAAGTGACCTTTCAAGTGCACGTTAATCACCGCGTCCCAGTCCTCTTCACTCAGGTTCACGAGCACACGGTCGCGCAAGATGCCGGCGTTGTTGACCAACACGTGCAGGTCACCGAACGTCTCTAGGGCACTTTGGACCAGTCGCTCTCCCCCTTCCCAGGTCGCGACGTTGTCGTGATTCGCGAGTGCCTGTCCACCCATTGACTTGATCTCGGCGACGACTTCTTCCGCCGGCGTGGCTTCACCCGTGGATCCGTCGAGTCCACCGCCGAGGTCGTTCACGACGACCTTCGCGCCTTCGGCGGCGAAGAGCAGGGCGTGCTCTCGTCCGATGCCGCGACCAGCGCCAGTGATGATGGCGACGCGACCGTCAAGTGCTCCCATGGACCCTCCCGTGTAGGTGTGTCTTTCGAGTGTACCGACGAACGCCGTTCTACAGAGATTGACCTCGTCGCCAAAAGTACGGGGGCCGCGCGTGCGCGTGGTAGTGGTCGGGGATATTTCTCATGTGGTCGTCAATGGTCCACGGGGTCGCGGCGAACTCCTCATTCGCGACGGCGCTGAGCGCCTCGTGCAGGTGACGCTTCACTTCGTCGGCGGGTGCGGCGTCGTGCACGCGCCACACGACCATGGGCACGAGACAGATCTCGCAGTCACCGATCCAGCACGTCTCATCTTCGAAGTACCGCTTGGTGACGACAGCGGCCGCGCAGAGCTCGCAGCCCGTCGTCATTGGACGGTCAGGGTCACGGTGGACTTGTAGGGAACCTTCGTGCCAGCTGTCGGACTCTCTGAGACGACTTTCGTCCACTTCGTCGAGTTCGAGTTCGGACCGACCGTCTTGTAGTACAGGGAGGCCTTCTTAAAGGCCGCCAACACTTGGGCCTGGTTGTCGCCGATCACGTTGGGCACGGCTCGCGGCGCCTGGCCGGCGAGTGTCGTCGTGGTCGTGGGGGTGGCGGACGTCGTCGTGGTGGTCGCCGGCGGCGTCGTGGTCGTCGTGGTGGTGGAGGCCGCGGGTCCCTTCGAGACGGACAGCACCACCGCGGCGTGCAGGGGTACCGTGACTGGGTTTTGACCCTTGTTGTACACCACGCGCGCGACGCCGTTGATCGGCACCGTGGGCGAGAAGATGGCGGCCGTCGCCGGGCACGTCGCTCGTACGTGCAACGTGGCGAGTTGGGCGGTCGCCGCGGCGCAGGACTTGCCCACGAGGTCCGTCGGCATCGTGACGAGCACGGGCCCCTTCGAGACACTCGCCGTGATGGTGGTCCCCGATTTGGCCGACGTTCCCGCGGCGGGTGACTGCGTGACGATGTTGCCGAAGGGAATCGTGGCGGAGAACACGTGTTGCGTGACGCTCAACGTGTACCCGTCGTTCTTCAACACCGTTGACTCTTGGGCGACGGTGTGACCTACCAGATTCGGTACGGTGTGACTCTTCGTGAACAGTCCGGACTTCCACGCCGCGCCGAGACCGATGAGGATCACGACCAGCACGAGGGCCGCGATGATCAGTCCCCAACGACGGGGATCGCGCGGCATGTCGTACTGACCTCGCTCGAAGCGTGGCGTGCGTCCAATCGGTCCGCGCGACGCGCCGGGCGCGCCGACACCGACACTCGGTCGCGCGCGAGGCACGCGCGTGAAGCCGCCCGTCGTGGACAGCGTTGAGCCGACGACCTGATCGGCCGATGGAGCTTGAAAGCCGATCGAACTGCGCAGCTCTTGTGGGGCGAACTGCGCGAGCAGTGGAAGCTCCTGCGCACCCGGACGCACGACGAGGGGCGTGGCGTCGGTGACGGCGGCTCCGAGTCGCGACGAGAACTGTTCGGCGTCGAGGCGAAGTCGCGGATCGGGCACCGCTGCTTGGGCGAGCACCATGTCGAGGGAACCGAGTTCCAAGCGAACGGGAAGGGGCGTGTCGAGTCGGGCGCGAAGGATCGCCTCGGCGGTCGTACCCTCGTACGCCGCGCTGCCGGTGATGGCCTCGAAGAGGATGAGCGCGAGGGCGTAGACGTCACTTTCGGAAGTGGCGGGTTCGCCTATTGCCTGTTCGGGCGAGAGATAACGAGCGTCGTCGAGCGTCATGCGCTCGCGGTAGTTGGTCGCGAGACCGGCGAGGGCGACGTCACTCACGCGCACTTGGCCCTCCGCGTCAAAGAGAAGTTTCGAGGGCGAGAGTGACCCGAGGACGAAGCCCTGCTCGTGGATGTACGCCAGCGCACTCGCGACGTCACGGCCGAGTCGCGCGCCGTCGTCGATGGTGAATCGCCGCCCGGCGCTGAGGACGTCCTCCAACGATCCCCCGCTCAGGTACTCACTAATCATGAAGATCGCCCCGGACTCCTGACCACCATCGAACACGCGCGCGATGTGGGGGTGACTGAGCGTGGCGGCGCGGATGATGTGGTCGCGAAACGCGCGGCGGATCTCCTCGTGCGACGCGAGATCGGCGAGGAGGACCTTCACCACCACTCGTCGATGCAGCGAAAGATCCTCGGCGACGTAGACCTCGGCGGTCTGACCCACGCCGAGAAGTTCGCGGATGCGGTAGCGTCCGGCGAGCGTGTAGTCGGGTGAGAAGGTAGGCGCCATCGGCTAAACCATAGTAAGGAAGTCCTAGGAGGGTGTGTCCTTCGCCACACCCGTGGCGAGGAGCGTTTCGAACTCGTCCGCGCCCACAATGGGGACACCCAACTCCTCGGCCTTAGTGAGCTTGGACGCGCCAGGTGACTCGCCAACGACGACGCAGTAGGTCTTCTTCGATACGGAGCCCGGCGACGTCCCGCCGCGAGCGATAATCGCCGCTTCCGCTTCATCGCGTGAGTAGCCGACGACGGACCCCGTGACGACGACCGCCTTTCCGGCCAAGGTCGCCTCCAGCGTGGTCGTCGCGCCCGGTTCGCTGAGTGAGAGTCCCGAGCCGGTCAAGCGCGCGATCCGATCGCGATTCTCCTCTTCGCGAAAGTACTGGTACACGGACTGGGCGATGACCGGTCCCACGCCGTCGATCCCCTCGAGCTCCTCGAGAGGCGCGCCGGCTAAGACGTCGAGTCGGTGAAAGTGCTTCGCGAGTTCGCGCGCGGCGACCGGTCCCACGTGACGTATTCCTAGTCCGACCAGGACGCGACTGAGCGGCATCGACTTCGCGTCGTCAATCGCTCGCACCAACGACGTCGCCGAGAGCTGTCCGAAACCTTCGAGTCCGGCGAGGTCCTCGACGCGCAAGGAGAAGAGGTCGGCCACGTCGCTGATGAGCCGCTCACCGAGAAGTTGGGCTACGCGTTGCTCCCCGAGCCCCTCGATGTCGAGAGCGCCGCGCGCGGCGAAGTGCACGATCTGTTCGAGCAACTGCGCGGGGCACGTGGGATTGACGCAGTACGTATCGGACTCCGCTCCTCGTCGAACCAGTGGTTCACCGCACTCAGGACACTTCGCAGGAAAGGTCCATCTCTTCGCGCGCCGCTTGCCCGGTTCGCTCACCGCGCCGACGACCTCGGGAATGACGTCGCCGGCCTTTCGCACGATGACGAGGTCGCCCGGGCGCACGTCCTTCGCGACCACTTGATCTTGATTGTGCAACGTCGCCATCGACACCGTCGATCCCGCGACGACGACCGGCTCCAACACGGCGTAGGGCGTCGCGCGCCCGGTTCGGCCAATGGAGACCTCAATGGCGAGGAGTAGAGTGGTTCGTTCTTCGGGTGGGAGTTTCCTCGCGATCGCCCAGCGAGGCGCGCGGCTCGTGAACCCTAACCTCTCGCGTTCCGCGAGATCGTCGACCTTGATGACGACGCCGTCGATGTCGTAGCGAAGGTCGTGACGGTGCTCTTCGAACCAGTCGCTTCGACGAATCATCGCCTCGACGCCTACTTCCTCCTTCGACTCCTTCGCGGTGAGAAATCCCCACGTCGCGACTTGGCGAATCGTCTCGCTGTAGTACGTGAACGACAACGTGTTGTCAAGATCGACCAGATGGTAGGCGAGGAACGACAGCGGACGTTTCGCCGTCGCGGCGGGGTCCTTCTGACGCAGACTGCCCGCAGCGGCGTTTCGGGGATTGGCGAACTCCTTGGCGCCGATGGCCACTTGCTGGCGGTTCATCTCCTCGAAGTCGGCGCGCGCGAGAAAGACCTCCCCGCGCACTTCAACGCGGCCAGAGGGTCCATTTTTCAAGGTGCGCGGCACGTTGCGGATCGTCTTCACGTTCTCCGTGACGTCTTCGCCGACGCGACCGTCACCGCGTGTCGCGGCCTGGGTCAAGACTCCGTCGACGTACGTGATCGACATCGCGAGACCGTCGATCTTCGGCTCGACGACGAAACGCAGCGTCTCGGGGTCTGCCTGCAGCGACTTCACCACCCGCGCGCCCCACTGGCGCAGTTCGTCGACGTCAAAGACGTTGTCGAGGCTCAACATCGTCTCGGAGTGCACCACGGGCGTGAAGAGGTTGGTGGCGGGCGCGCCCACCTTGGTCGACACCGAGTCTTCGGATCTCAACTCCGGATGCTCCGCTTCCAGTGCGCGGAGCTCTCTCGTCAACGCGTCGTAGTCGGCGTCGGGAATGTTCGGCGCGTCGTCAATGAAATAGGCTTCGTTGTGGCGAGCGATTTCGTCACGTAGCCACGCGACACGCTGCGCGGGCGTCACGAGATCGTGACGATCGCCGCGCCTTCTACGATCGTAGGGTCATCGACGGAGTAGAGAACGACGGACTGACCGGCGGCGACGGGACGGGTCGGCTCGTGGAGTTCCAGCCACCATCGTTCGTCGTGGCGAAGCGTGGCGCGTTGCACTCGTCCGTGTGCGCTGCACTGCGCCAGTACGGCGTGGCCGTCTCCTAAGGCGTCGTGCGCGAAGGACAGCGACGATTCGTCGAGTTCGAGCGAGGAGATGAGGATCTCGTCGAGTCGCCCGACTTCGACGCGCTTCGCCGCAAGGTCCACCCGCGAGACGTAGCGTTTCTCGCCGTCACGCCCCGGCAACACGCCGCGACGTTGACCAACCGTCATCAGCTCAGCGGCGTGATTCACCCCGAGCTCTTCACCCGTGACCGCATCCACGATGGTCGCCGACGTGAGTGTCGCGCGCTGGCGCAAGAAAACCTCGCGACCCTTGGAGGCCTCGATGAAACAGACGTCCTGACTGTCGGGCTTGTCCCAGGTACGAAGTCCGAGCCGCTCCGCGTGCTCGCGCACGTCGGTTTTCTTCAGGTGGCCAATCGGCAACAGCAGCATCGCGAGCTGTCTTCGCGTAGATACCCGAGCACGTAGCTCTGGTCCTTCTGGTCGTCGGCGCCGCGCACGAGGTAGTGCGACGTGTCGCGGCGAGTCACCTGGGCGTGGTGACCGGTGGCGACGGCGTCGAAACCGAGTCGGACGGCGCGCTCGAACAGGAGATCGAATTTGATATGACGATTGCACTCGATGCACGGATTCGGCGACGCGCCCGCGAGGTGCCCCTCGACGAATGGCGTCACGACGTGGCGCTCGAACTCTTCGCTGTAGTTGAAGACGTGATGGTCAATACCTAAGGTCTGCGCGACACGACGCGCGTCATCGACGTCCGCGACAGAACAGCACCCCGAGTCCGAGACCCCGCCCCAAAGTTTCAAGGTTGCACCCACGACCTCGTGACCCTGTTCGATCAAGAGTCCGGCAGCCACCGACGAATCGACGCCACCACTCATTGCTACGAGGACTTTCACCCTCCTAGTCTGTCAGGCGAGACGACGCCTATGCCTCGGCCCGTAACCGGTAGACCACCGAGGAAAGAATCCCAATGAGTGCGTCGACGTCATTGTCAGTCGTCTCAGCCCCCATCGAGAACCTGACCGATCCCCGTGCGCGTTCGGGCGAGACGCCCATCGCCTCGAGGACGTGGCTCTGGGTCGCGGCGCCACTCGAGCAACTCGCCGCCGCGGAGGCGCACACGCCCTCTTGGTCCAACAGAAAGAGGAGCTCGTCACTCGCGAGTCCGTCGAAGGTCACGTGCACGGTGCCGGCAACTCGCGTCGCGCCGGGCGCCGTGATGGCACAGCCCGGCAGGAAACTCAAGGCCGCCATCAGCTTGTGCTGGTAGTCGAGCACTCGGTCGGTTACGTCTTCCAACTCGTCTTTGGTGACGCGAAGGGCTTCCGCGAGTCCGACGACCGCCGCGACGTCGACGGTGCCCCCGCGACGACCACGTTCTTGTCCCCCACCGGGCGTCACCGCGTCCAGGCCAACGTCACCGCGAAGTACGAGAGCTCCAGCGTTGACGGGACCACCGAGTTTGTGCGCGCAGATGGAGATCATGTCCGAAGTAGCCGTGATCGTCGGCAAACTCAACCACGGCGCGGCGGCGACTGCGTCGGTGTGCGTCGTCACGCCACCGGCGATGACGGTCTTCGCGAGCGCGTTCACGCCGTCGAGCGGTTGGCGAACGCCGGTCTCGTTGTTGACGGCCATGACACTGACGATCGCCGTCGCGTCACTCAAGACGCCGTGCAGCGAGTCGAGGTCGACGACACCGTCGGCGTCGACGTCGACGTAGCGCACGCTCACGTCGTCGTATCCACGCGCCATCATTTCGGCCGCGTCGGAGACGGCGTGGTGTTCGATCTTCGAGATCACGATCTCAGAGTGCTCGTTCGTTCGACGGTGGTGATTCGTCACGCCCACGATCGCCAGATGACACGACTCCGTGCCGCCGCCGGTGAAGATGACGTCACCGGGCTTCGCGCCGACGAAGTCCGCGACGACGTCGCGCGCTTCTTCCACGGCCTTGCGCGCGGCGCGCGCCGCGCGATGACTTCCCGAAGGGTTTCCCACGACGCCACGCTGCCAAGGCGCCATGGCGTCGGTGACCTCATCGCGACGCGGAGCTGACGCGGCGTGATCGAAGTAATACTGCTCGGTCATGCCACAAAGAAGGACTTCTGGTTCGTGAACTCGCGCGCACCAAACGCCGAGAGTTCGCGCCCGAAGCCGGACTGCTTGGTACCGCCAAAGGGCAACTCGTTCATCGACGCCACGATGGCGTTCGCGAAGACCGTACCCACGTCGAGACCGGCGATCGCCTCGTCGATCTCGTTCGAGTCCGTTGCCCATACCGCGCCACCGAGACCCCACGGCGTGTCGTTGGCGACGCGAATCGCGTCAGCGAGATCGTCCGCCACGAGCACGACGGCCACGGGGCCAAACAACTCTTCGCAGCTAGCACGCGAATCGCGCGGCACGTTCGAGAGCACGGTCGCGGGGTAGTACCAGCCCGTTTGCTCGGGCACGAAGCCACCCGCCAGCGCCGTCGCGCCCTTGTCGAGCGACGAAGCGACCTGCGCCGCGAGTTCGTCGCGCTGGCCCTTCGAGACGAGGGGTCCGAGCTCAGTCGCGGGGTCCATCGGATCCCCCATCCGTACGGCACCCATCGCCGCCACGTAGAGCTCGAGGAACTCATCGGCCCTGTCGCGAACGACGATGAAACGCTTGGAGGCGATGCACGCCTGTCCGTTGTTTTGAATTCTCGCGGTGACCGCCATCGGCACCGTGCGCGCCATGTCCGCTGAGCTCGCCACGATGAAGGGGTCAGACCCGCCCAGTTCGAGCACGCACTTCTTCAAGTGCTTGCCGGCCAGTTCTCCAACAGAGCGACCCGCACGGTCCGAACCCGTCAACGACACCGCGACGACGCGCTCGTCGCCAATGATGTCCGCGACGGCGGCGTGACCGACGAAGGTCGTACTGAGGACGCCGCGCATGAAGCCCGCGCGAATGAAGAGGTCCTCTAAGTAACTCGCGCACCCGGGAAGGTTCGACGCGTGCTTGAAGACCACGACGTTGCCGGCCATGATCGTCGGGACGGCCTGGCGAACGACTTGCCACAGCGGGAAGTTCCAGGGCATCACCGAGAAGATCACGCCGATGGGGTCGAATCGAACGCCACTTCGCGAACCAATAGTTGGCAGGCTCTCTTCTCGCAACATTGCCTCGGCGTGATCGGCGAAGTAGCGCATGGTCATCACGCACTTCAGGGCTTCGCCCTTCGCGGCGGCGAAGGTCTTACCCATCTCGCTCGTCATGAGCTCGGCCACCACCGGTAGCTCGCTGTCGAGCAGATCGGCCGCGCTCTTCATGCACCGGCCACGCTCCGCGAAGGACATGGTCTTCCAACTGGCGAACGCGACGGAGGCCGTGTCGAGCACCTGATCGATCTCTTTGGGGGTGTGGTTCGGAATCTCGGAGAGAACCTGTTCCGTGGCTGGGTTTATGGCGACAAAGGGCATGGGCCTAGTCTGCCAGTAAAACCGCCGGTTGCGTCAGGGGCGAGCCCATTTCGACCCAGAAAGCAGGGTTAAAAAACTTCAGGCCCACCAGGACGAGGACGAGTAGCCCCGCCGCCACGAGAGTGACGGGTCGAACACCGAAACTCTTCGCCAAGTCGGCCTGCACGAAGGCCCCCAGCGGATAGAACATCGACAACGAGAGCGTGTACAGCGAGAGAATCCTCGAGCGTTCCGCACGCGGGGCGTGGACTTGGACCGACGTGTTGAGGCCCGTCATCGTACCCATGTAGGAACCACCCAACACCGCCATGGCAATCATCGCGCACACCAGGTTGGGCGCGACCGCGTACAACGCGAGCGCGACGGTGACACAGCCGATCGATCCGCGGAGCACCTTGAGTCGCGACGTCCGTTTCGCGATGGTCGGCAACGTCAACGCCGCGACGACCGCACCCACGCCTTGGGCAGTGACCAACCAGGTCGTGCCGATCCGGCCCGAGTGCAACACGATGATGGCCATCGCGGGCACCAGCGCGATGAAGGGACTCGCGACGATGCCGATCGTGCCAATGGCGAGGATTGGATTTCGACAGCCCTTCACGTTCCAGGCACGCTTCGCGCCATGCCACGTCTCAGCAAAGAAGCGGACCTTGGTGGTGTTGCGTTCCCTGGGCGGTGTGCGAACGAAGGAGAAGACCACGAGCACGAAGATGAACGACGCGGCGTTGAGTGCGAAGCACAGGCCAACGGATCCAAGTACCAACGCGAGTGACGCACAGACGGGGCCGATGATGCGACCCAGGTTGAACTGGGCCGACGAGAGCGACACCGCGGCGAGCACCTCGTCACGGTCGACGAGGTCAGGCAGCAACGACTGCCAGGCCGCCCACGACGCCGAACCGCAGAGACCTTCGGCGACGGCGAGGTAGCACGCCAACGACGGCGACAGATGGTGCGTCAGCGCGGCGACGGCGAGTGCGCTCGCGGTGCCGGCCATGATCAAGTTGTTGAGCTGGATCCACCGCTGACGACTCCACCGATCGGCGACGACGCCGCCGATCGGTGAGCCAATGATCGCCGGCGTCCACGCGGCGACCGTCAGTAGTCCGAGCCAGAGGGGATTCTTCGTGGTCTCGGTGAGGTAGATACCGAGGGCCACGCTCTGCATCCAGGTGCCGGTCGACGAAACGAACGACGAGGTCATGGCCAATGCGAAACTTCGATGTCGAAGTGGAGCCAACGAAGCCAACGCCATGACTACCCAACCTACTGGGATTGGCGCAAACGAAATCTATTCGTCGGCCGAGGACTCATCCTTGTTGCGACGCGGACGGAGCGCGAACCACCACACGGAGATGATGGTCGCCAACGCTCCGAGCACGCCGATACTCGATTTGACGGATTTCGATCTGCTCTTCTCGGCCATGTTTCCATCGTACCGAGCAGAACGCCGGGGACAAAAAGCCCCCGGCGTCCGTACTGCTGGGGAGACTCGTTAGTCCTGTTTCGAAGCCTCGATGGCGATCTCCAGGACGATCTTGTGGCTCACGACGACGCTGCCGTTCTCGAGCGCCCCTTCAAAGTTGACGCCGAAGTCACGGCGGTCGATGTCGGTCGTCGCCTCAAAGCCCACGACGGTCACGCCGGGAAGCGTCGAGGGGCTGCTACCCAGGTACTCGACGTCAAACGTCAGGTTCTTGGTCACGTCACGCACGGTGAGGTCGCCCTGCAACTCGTACTTGTCGCCACCCTTGGCCGTGACCTTCGTCGACTTAAAGGTCACCTTCGGGAACTTCTCCTGCTCGAGGAAGTCGGCGCTGCGCAGGTGATTGTCGCGCGTCTCGTTGTTGGTCGAAATGCTCGCGGCTTCGGCTTCCGCCTCAACGTGCGAGTTCTCTACGGTGTCGCCGATGGTCAGGGTGCCGGAAAACTCGGTGAAACTACCGCGCACCTTGGACGCGACGAGGTGACGGGCCATGAAACCAAAAGTCGAGTGAACGGGGTCGATGGTGTAAACACCGGGAGCGGGGATGTTGCTCATGTGGTTCTCCTATATATATGGACAAGGGGTTGTCTCTCGCCATTATAGTTGCTTTTGCAACTACTTGTCAAGAAGTTACTTTCTGCACAACTAAGTGGTACACTTAGGTCATGTCTATCTCGACGAGCGCGTGCCCTTCGGGCGACGAGAAGGTAGTCCTCTTCGGTCTCCTGCTGGAGACGAACGCCCGTCTGACGAAAGATCTGGGCGCGGCCCTGGAATCCTCGTGCCAGCTGCCCCTCGCCTGGTTCGAGGTGCTGCTGCAACTGCGCCAGTCCGCGGACGGTCGCCTGAAGATGAGTCAGATGGCCGACGCGATCGTGCATTCGACGGGTGGGACGACACGACTGGTGGACCGTCTCGAAGAGGCGAGCTTCGTTCGTCGAGAGCACTGCCCGAGCGACCGACGCTCCGTCTACGTCTCCATCACGGACGCCGGTAACGCCAAACTCGACGAAGCACTCGGCGTGCACCTCACGTACCTCAACGAGAACATGGGAACCCGACTCGATTCCGGCGAGCGTGAGACGTTGGCCGTACTGCTCGCCAAGCTCAACGCCTCGCGTTAAGCCTTCGTCACCCAGGCCACCGCGTCACGTTCGTCGTCGAGGTCGAGCCGTGTTCCCTCGCCTTCACCCTTGGTCGCGAGGACCTCAACGGCCAGCACTTCGCTCGCGAGCAACGCAAATCCCTGCGCGAGATCGTCGAGACCCACGACGTTCAAGATGACGCGATCGGACACGTCGAGCCCTGAGTTCTTGCGAAGGTCTTGGACTTGACGTACGACGTCGCGTAGGTACCCTCGACGAAGGAGGTCTTCGTCGAGTGCGAGATCGAGCGCTACCACCTCGGCGCCGTCGCGCGACACCGCGTAGCCACCCTGGCCCTTCACGCGAAGTTCCACCTCACTGCGGTCGAGTTCGAACGTTCCCGTTGACAGTACGACAACCACTGCCCCACCGGACTCGAGCGCGGCCGCGGCCGCGACGGAATCGAGCGCGGCGAGAGCGGGCTTCAGTTCCTTGACGGCTTCGCCCAGACGAGGTCCGACGAGACGAAAGTTCGGGACGAGTTCGAAGCTCAACACGTCGGCTAGCTCGCGTCCGTATTCCAACTTGTCGACGTTCAACTCCTCTTCGACGACACCCGCGGGCGGTAACGGTGAACTCGGGCCCAAGAAGACGAGGGCGCGCGCGAGAGGTTGGCGAACCTTGACGCCCGCTTCCGCTCGCGCCGCACGGCCCAGCGACGTGAGTCGTCGTGCCACGTCCATGGACGTCTCGAGCGCAACATTTCGTCGCGTCAGGTCGGCGACGGGCCAATCGACCAAGTGCACGGAGTCGTTGTCGCTCACGTCGTTCAGTTCCTGGAAGAGACGTTCCGTGACAAAGGGGCAAAAGGGCGCGAGCAACAGAGTGATTCGTTGGAGTACCTCTAACAAGGTTGCCTGCGCCGCCAACGAGTCCGACGCCGGTGCGTTGGGATCAGTGCGCCAGAAACGCCGGCGACTTCGCCGCACGTACCAGTTCGAGAGATCGTCGATCAAACCGGCGAGCGCGGCGGTGCCGCCGAGGGGCTCGTAGCCGTCGAGGGCGTCGGTGACCGTCTCGGTGACGCTCTCCAGGCGAGAGAGAATCCACTGGTCGATGGCGCTGCGCTGCTCGAACGCGGGGATCTCGGGGTCGTGGGGGTCGAAGTTGTTGAGCGACGCGTACGTCGTGAAGAAACTGAAGGTGTTCCATAGTGTCGCGAGCGTCTCGCGAAGTGACGCGTCGATGGGCCCGAGTCCCGCGCGCGTGGAGGTCCAGGGCGAGCCCTGCGAGAACATCCACCAGCGAAGTGGATCGGCGCCGCGCGTGTTCAGAACTTCCCACGGGTCGATCACGTTGCCCACGGATTTGCTCATCTTCTTGCCGGACTCATCGACGATGTGACCGAGACAGAGCACGTGCTCGTAGGGCTTGGCGCCAAAGACCAACGTGTTCACCGCGAGCAACGTGTAGAACCATCCACGCGTCTGATCGATGGCTTCCGCGACGAGTTGCGCGGGGAACTGCATCGCCTCCGCACTACCGCGCGCGTGGGGGTAGCCCACCTGCGCGGCGGGCATCGAGCCGGCGTCGAACCACGCGTCGATGACCGGCTCAACCCGGCGAGATTCGTCGCCGCACTGCGGACAGCTAAAGACGACGTCGTCGATGACGGGTCGATGCGGTTCGAGGTCGCTGAGGTCTCGACCCGTCAACGCGGAGAGTTCGGCGCGCGAGCCCACGCACGTCAGGTGGCCGTCCCGGCATCGCCAGATGGGTAGGGGTGTTCCCCAGTACCGGTCGCGTGACAACGCCCAGTCGACGTTGTTCTCCAGCCACTCGCCCATGCGACCGTCACGAATGTGCGCCGGGTGCCAGTCGACGGTCGCGTTCTCCGCGAGCATCTGCTCCTTGAACTTGCTCGTGGCGACGTACCAACTGGGCTTCGCCCAGTAGATGAGCACCGTCCCGCAGCGCCAGCAGTGAGGCAAGGAGTGGGTGAAGTCGTAGCGCTTGATCAGCAGTCCCCGACGATCGAGTTCGTCGTTGATCTCGTGGTTGGTGTCGCGTACGTGTTTGCCTTCGAGCCACGCGACGGCCGCACTGAACGTACCGTCGGGACCGACGGGATTCAACGTGGGCAGTCCGTTCTCTCGCGCGATCTGGCGGTCGATCTCGCCGAACGCGGGCGACTGGTGCACGAGACCCGTGCCGTCCTCGGTCGTGACGTAGTCCGCCGCGACGACGTAACAGGTGTCGACGTCGTC
>JGI20207J14881_1000537_pt1 | contig 13765 bp, 18 predicted proteins | sample NGESurdeep092012_4_FD_14881 | JGI IMG/M metagenome (IMG submission 14881)
TGCCAACGGCCGCGGTGAACTTGCGACGGCATTCCTTGCAGTGAAACCAGCCCGGACCCATCGACTTGCCGCCAAGGGCCTTCACCGTGTCCGTCTGTCCGCAGTAGGGGCAATACGCGCCCTGCGGCCAGCGGATCGCCTCGAAATGCGCCCGGGCGGCGTCAAGGTCGGTGAAAATCGGGTTCGTCAGGTCAACGGTGGCAGTCATGGCTAGCTCCTATGAGCGCCATACTCCCATATCAGCCGTGTTCAGTCAAGGTGATAATTCCCCCCGCAAGGGGGAGGGGAGTAGGGGAGTAGCGCCCTCAACTCTTCATCTGCTCCGGCGCCCCAGCCTGCTTGATGCGCACGTCGCGCACCGGGAAGGGAATGTCGATCGCCTCGCGCTTGAAGGCGTCCCATAGAGCCAGCATCACCGGCGCCCGCACATTGATGATGCCATTGCTTGGATCGGCGATCCAGTAACGCAAGCTGAAGTCGAGCGAGGACTCGCCAAACGTCTCGAAGTAGCAGACAGGCTCCGGATCGGCCATCACGCGCGGCACGCTCCTCGCCGCCGCGACCGCGACCTTTTGCACAAGATGCGGATCGCTGTCGTATGAGACGCCGAAGCGCGAGATCAGCATCATCCGGTTGTTGGAATAGGACCAGTTGATGACGCGCTGGGTGACGAAGTCCTCGTTCGGCACCAGGATCTCGCGGCCGTCGCGCGTATCGACCGAGGTGTAGCGCGCGCCCATATTGGTGACCCAGCCGAACTGGTCGCCGACAGTGATGACGTCCCCCGGTTTGATCGACTTGTCGGCGAAGCAGGATGATGCCGCTGACGAGGTTCGACACGATCTTCTGCAAGCCGAAACCGATACCCACGCCGATCGCACCCGAGAAGAAGGCGAGCGCCGAAAGATCGATGCCGACCGTCGACAGCGTGATCAGGATGGCGAAGGTGATCAGGAGCAGCCGCGTGATCTTGCCGATCAACACCTGGATCGAGGGCGTGAGGTCGGTCGCGCTGTGCACGCGCTTGTCGAGGAAGTCGCTGGCCGCCGTCGCCGCCCACAAGGCCAGCATCAGCAGCACCGCCGTCTTGATGACGAGCAGCGCCGAGATGCGCAGGCCGCCGATGACGATGGCCACCGAATCGAGGGTGGCCATTGTCGGCTGTAGAAGACCCACGATGCTCAGCGCGGCGAAGGTCCACGCCGAGATCGCCACCAGCCGATAAACGAACCGGTTGCGGATGAGTCCGGCGACCACGGCGATGACGAACCAGGCGGTGGCCAGGCTGGCGCCCACGCCGAGCAGGTAGGAACGGCTCGGCCAGGTCAGCGACAACATCGCACCGTGCATCACGGAGATGACGAGCACGAAGGCCAGCGTGCCGATATTGGCGAGCGCCAGGCGGCAGAACAGGCGCAGCGGCGCCGGCCATCCCATCGTCAGCGAGGTAAGTTCGACGCGACGCTGCGCAACATTGGCGACGGCCGCCGCGAATGCCGCGGCGATGCCGATCTCCGCGATCTGCACCGCCAGCCACACCGAGAACAGGTCGTGCGCGAGTGATCTCAGCGTGTCACCGAGAACGCCGAGTTGCTGCTGGATATTGAAGTCCACCGCCCCCTCCGACCGAACCCCCTTGGAAACTGCCTGCAACATTGGCCAATATCAAGCGCGGGATAGCGCCGGCATATTGGCCACGGCCTTCCGCAGGGGGAATGTTCAATGGACGACCGGAACTTGTCCGAAGAGCTGCGCATGATGCGGCGGAGTTGCCGCGAATTCGTCGACGCGGTGGTGCTGCCCTTCATCAAGCAGAACTGGCAGCACGAATGGTCGATGGTGCCGGAGGAACGGCTGCCGCCGCGCATCCTCGAGGAGGCCGACAAGATCGGCGTCCGGACTTTGGGCGTACCGGAGGAGTACGGCGGGATCGAGCTGGAGAAGGGGACCGAGGTCAAGACCTTCGCCGTCATCTCAGAGGAGATCGCCCGCGGCGATTCGGGGCTCGCCGACAAGCTGGTGCAGAACTGGAAGGTGTCGGTGCTGCTGCGTCAGCTCGCGCCGAAGCATTTGCAGGAGAAGTGGTTCAAGCGCCTCGTCGCCGAGCCGCAGTTTCTGATGGCGCACTGCCTGACCGAGCCGCGCGGCGCTTCGGACCGCTGGCTGCCTTACAACGTACCGGAAGCGGCGATGCAGACCAAGGCCGTGAAGGCCGATGGCGGCTGGGTCATCAACGGACGCAAGCAATTCATCTCCAACGGCTACGACGCATCGCTCTACGTCGTCTACGCCAACACCAACCCCAAGGTCGGGATGCTGCAAGGGACGTCCTCGTTCCTCGTGCCGCGCGAGACCAAGGGCTTCACAGTCGCGCGCTGCAACGAGACGCTCGGTTGCCGCTTCATGAACAATGGCGAGATGGTGTTCGAGGACATGTTCGTCCCCGACGACCACCTGCTGGTGAAGGACAGTGCGCTCGGATCGGCCGGTGTCTATTTCCGTCCCGGCAAGATCATCCAGGCGGCGAAGAATCTGGGCGTCGGCGTGCGCGCCTTCGAAGCGACCGCCGATTACGTGCAAAACTACGTGCAGGGCGGGCGCATCCTGATCAAGCATCAGGCGGTTGCGCTGCGCCTCGCCGACATGGCGACCAAGATCGAGGCGGTGCGCGCGCTGCTCGACCGCGCCGCCGCGGCGGTCGACGACGACGCGCCGAATGCCGAAGTGCTGTGCAACATGGTCAAGATGTTCTCCTCGGAGGAGATCATGAAGGTCGCGCAGAACGCCGTCGAATTGCACGGCGGCAACGGCATCATGCTCGATTTCGGCATCGAGAAGGTACTGCGCGACGCGGTCATCTTCCTGCACATGGATGCGACCGTCGACGTGTCGAAATTCAAGATCGTCAAGAACCTGTTCCCGCAGACCGCGGGCAAGTATGCGGGACCGGAGTGACCAGAGTGACTTCTTTATCCCTCCCCGCAAACGGGGAGGGATAAGCACGCGCTCACCTCACCACGAACCGGAAGCCCACCAGCACGATCGCGAGGCCCGCCATCTGCGCCAGGCTGGGCACGACGCCGAGCGCGAGAAAACCGATGATCAGCCCGAAGCCCGGCACAAGCGCCGGAAAGGTAGCCGCGCGGCCGGCGCCGAGCAGGATCACGGCGCGTGCGAACAGATAAATGGGGAGAGCGCCGGCGATCACCCCCTGCACCACGATCTGCAACAGGTTCTCGGCAAGACTCTGATGCAGGATGCCGTCGTAACCGACCAGCACCGCGTGCAGGGGCGCGAACACGACGATCGAAACCGCGCCGACCACACCCGCCGCCTGCAATCCCGGCACACGCCAAAACCTGAGCAGCGTGCCGAACGTCGCCCAGAACAGTCCCGCCGTCGCGAACAGCAGATCGCCGCCGAGCCCATGGCCGCCGATCGTCGCGAGCGACTCAATGCCGTACACGACCAGCCCCGCGACGATGATGATGCCGCCGAAGATGCGTTGCGGCGTTGCCCGTTCGCGCAGGACGAGGCTGGCGAGGATAAGGCCGAATACTGCCGCGCAGGACGGCTGGATCGTCGTGCCGTGGCCGAGCGGGACCAGCATGAAGCCCGTATAGGCGAGCATGGCCTGGGGCGGGCCAGCCAGGACGGCGAGAACAAAGCTGCGGCCCCAGCCGATGCCGCCGAGCCGCACGACGCCATGGCGCAGCGCCAGAACCATGAGGCCAAGCCCCGACCAGAAGAACCGATGAAATGCCAGGTCAGCCGGCGTGAATCCGATTGCCACGATCAGAATCGGCCGCGCCGTGCCTTTGGTCTTTTCATCCACGGCAATGTCCTGGCGGCGCTAGGCGAGGGTGACTTGGCGGGGCCTGATACTCTAGGATTGCCGCCCACGTCCAATCGTGAAAACAGAACCCACGCTTCAACGGGATTGAACGCTCCATGGCCAAGCCGCGCAAAGTCATCATCACCTGTGCTGTCACCGGCTCGATCCACACGCCGTCAATGTCGCCGCACCTGCCGGTTACGCCGCAGGAGATTGCCGACGCGGCCATCGGCGCCGCCGAAGCGGGCGCCGCCATCGTCCATCTACACGCGCGCAACCCTCAGGACGGGCGTCCGGACCAGTCGCCGGAGGCCTTCACGCCGTTCCTGAAGGTGATCAAGCAGCGCTCAGGCGTGGTGGTGAACATCACGACCGGCGGCGCGCCGACCATGACGGCCGAGGAGCGCGTGCGTCCTGCGGCGACGTTCAAGCCGGAGGTCGCCTCGCTCAACATGGGCACGATGAACTTCGGCCTTTATCCGATGATCCCGCGCTACAAGGGCAAGTTCAAATATGACTGGGAGGAGCCGTATCTCGAAGGGTCCAAGAAGGGCATGTTCAAGAACACCTTCGCCGACATCGAGTACATCCTCACCACCTGCTCCGAGAACGGCACGCGCTTCGAAGTCGAGTGCTACGACATCGGTCATCTCTACACGCTGCGCCACTTCCTCGACCGCGGCCTGATCAAGCCGCCGGTCTTCGTGCAGTCGGTGTTCGGCATTCTCGGCGGCATCGGCGGGCATCCGGAAGACGTGATGATGATGAAGCGCACCGCCGACCGGCTGCTTGGCGACAATTACCACTGGTCCGTGCTCGGCGCCGGCGCCAACCAGATGAAGGTGGCGGCGATCGCCGCGGCGATGGGCGGCAATGTGCGCGTCGGCATGGAGGACTCGCTGTGGCTTGGCGCCGGGCAGTTGGCCGAGTCGAACGCGCAGCAGGTCACCAAGGTGCGCAAGATCATCGAGGGTCTCGGCGCGGAGATCGCGTCGCCCGACGAGGCGCGCGAGATCCTCGCGCTCAAGGGTGGCGACAAGGTGAATTTCTGATGCCTGGCATCGCCGCCTGCATTTAGTCGTCGTCCTGAGGGGCACTTTGCCATTGCTCTTGCGGCCGTGAAATCCTCCTATACCGGGAGGAGATTCGCCGCCTATGGCCGCCCTCGACTCGATCAGCATCGCTATCCTGCTCGGGGCGATGCTCGTGCTCGTCGGCATCCTGTCGAGCCTGATCGCGCTGCGCTTCGGCGCGCCCTTGCTGCTCGTCTTTCTCCTCGTCGGCATGCTGGCGGGCGAGGGCGGCCCCGGCGGCCTTGCCTTCAACGACGTCGGCACCACCTACGTCGTCGGCTCGATCGCGCTGGCGCTGATCCTGTTCGACGGCGGTCTGCGCACCCGCTTCGCCTCCTTCCGCAACGTCTTGGCGCCGTCCGTGGCGCTGGCGACCGTCGGCGTGCTGGTCACCACAGCTCTGACCGCGCCGGTCGCCAAATTCGTGCTCGGCATCGACTGGCTGCAGGCGACACTGGTCGGCGCGGTGGTCGCCTCGACGGATGCCGCCGCGGTGTTCTTCCTGATCAATGCCGGGGGCCTGCGGCTGCGGCCGCGGGTGCGCGCGGTGCTCGAGGTCGAGTCCGGCACCAACGATCCGTTCGCCGTGTTCCTGGCGTTGCTCATCGTCGAGATGCTGCTCGCACAGCATCAGAGCTGGGGGCAGGCCTTCCTCACGCTCCTGCGCGACGCCGTGCTCGGCGCGCTGTTCGGCTACACCGGCGGCAAGATCATCGCATGGGTGCTCAACCGCGTGAATCTGGCGCAGGGCCTGCACGCGCCCTTCGTCGCGGTCGGAGCGGTCGTCCTGTTCGCCTTTTGCAACGTGGTGCACACGTCGGGCTTCCTTGCTGTCTATCTCGCCGGTCTCGTCGTCGGCAATCAGCGGACGCGCGCCCACAATTCGGTGGTCGTGTTCCTCGACGCGGTCACCTGGCTGGCGCAGATCGTGATGTTCGTGCTGCTCGGGCTGCTCGCCTGGCCGCACCGGCTCGCCGATTCTCTCTGGGGCGCGATCGCCATCGCCGTGGTGCTGATGCTGGTTGCGCGGCCGGCGGCCGTATTCCTGTGCCTCGCGCCATTCAATTTCCAATGGCGCGAGAAATTGTTCATTTCCTGGGTCGGCCTGCGTGGCGCGGTCGCCATCTTTCTTGCCTCGATCCCACTGCTCGTCGGGCTACCCTCGGCCTATCTGTTTTTCGACGTCGCCTTCGTCGTCGTCGTTTCCTCGCTCCTGGTACAGGGCTGGACGGTGGCGCTGGCAGCGAAGAAGCTCGGCATGTCGTTCACCCGCGCCGACCCACTGCCGCGACGCATCGAACTCGATTTACCAGGTCAGCTCGCGCGCGAGATCGTCGGCTATCCGGTGACGCCGAACAGCCCATTCATGCGCCGAGGCCTGATCCCGAACTGGGCCCGGCCGACCATGGTGGTGCGGAACGAGGAGATCATGACACCGGCGGAAGCCGAGCCGCTGCACGAGGGCGATTACGTCTATTTGCTGGCCCCCCCGGAGAAAGCGCAGGCGCTCGACCGCTTCTTCGTTGACATGCCGCCGCCGGCGAAGCCCGATCCGCGCCTGCTCGGCGACTTCTTCGTGCCGGCCACCGCGACCCTCGGCGCGCTCGCCGAGATCTACGGTTTGCAGGTCGCGGCCGCTTATGCCGATCTGTCGCTCGCCGTTTTCTTCACCGAGCAGCTTGGCCGGCCCGCGCGCGTCGGCGACATCGTCGCGCTCGGGCCGATCTCGCTGCTGGCTCATCAGGTCGAAGGCGGCCGCGTTGCGACCGTCGGGTTGCGCCTGGCCGAGCCCGAAGGGCCGGCGACGTGGCGCGAATGGCTCGCCCTCTGGCGCGACAAGGCGCGGCGGCTATTGGGCTGACGCCCATTCCTGAACAATGGCGGCAAGCGCATCGACCCCATCGGTTAGCGCCGCGGGCCCCGGTTGCAGGATGATGGTCGACTTGATCTCGCGCAGCCAGCCGGTCGCGACCGCCGGCACGCGCGCGAAGCCTGGACGCGCCGCGAAGTGCTTCGCTACGAACTTTTTGCCGCACCAGGAGCCGACGACGACGTCGGGCGCGGCTGCAATCACCTGCTCGCGCGAAACGATGCGCTCCTTGGCGCTCTTGCGTTCGCTCAGGTCGCCGAAGACGTCGATGCCGCCGGCGATGCGGAGCAACTCCGACACCCAGCCGATGCCGGAGATCATCGGCTCGTCCCATTCCTCGAAATAGACGCGCGGCTTGTGCGGGAGCGCCGCGGCCTGTGCGCGAATACGCTCAAGGCGTCCGCCAAGCGAGGCAGCCAGCACGTCCGCCTTGTCGGCCGCGCCGATCAACGCGCCGAGCGTGCGGATCATCGCCAGGATGCCGGCGACGTCGCGCTGGTTGAATGCGTGCACGGCGACATTGGCGCGGATGAGCTCGGCAGCGATGTCGGCCTGGAGGTCGGAAAAGGTCAGCACCAGATCGGGCTGGAGCGCCAGAATCTTCGGCACGTCGGCGGAGATGAACGCCGAGACCCGTGGCTTTTCCTTGCGCACGCGGGCAGGGCGCACCGCGTAGCCGGAGACGCCGGCGATGCGCCGCTCCTCACCGAGGAGATAGAGCGTCTCGACGGTCTCTTCGGTCAGGCAGACGATGCGCTCGGGCGGAAACATTGCGGGTCCCTGAAACGACAATGGCCGCGACAAAAGGGCGCTTACGCCCGTCTTTCGACGGGCTATGCCCGGCCATCATCATTGCAAACCTCTGCGAGGATGTCAGAGCGCGCGCTTGGCCAGCGCCGGGCCATGGAGCACCAGCCAGGCGCCGCCAAAAAACGCGGAAGCCCAGGCGACGTCGCCCAAAACGCTGCGGTCGAGGAACGGCAGTGCCGCAATGTAGCACTGCACGAGACCTTGGAAGGTCGTCGGGTAAAGCGTGTCGAAGGCCCAGACCGCGAAATTGGTCGCCGCGAAGAAAAAGAGCGAGCTGGCAATCATCGCCGCGGCGGTCGGGGCGATGCCATTCCAGCGGCGAGCGAGCATGCCGAGCAGCGCCGGCACACAAAGCGAAGCCGTCACTACCATCAGCACCTGCCAGTGATCGCCCGGCAGGACGAGGTTGCTTAGCGCCACGGCGCTGACCGGCACGATCAGCGACAGCCACGGCCAGCGCAGCATGCGGCCAGCGAACAGGGCGCTCGCCGCGACCGGCCATACACCCGGAACGTGCGGCAGAATGCGCGCCGTGACGTCGAAGCCGATCAGGAACGCCACGAGGGCGACATCCATCCAAAGGTCGGCGCGGGTTCTGGTCGGCTGCATCAGGCTTGATCCTCGTCTCGTCGGATCGCCCGCTTTAGCACGATCGGCCAGGCAATTCACCACCCACGCAGGTCGATTACCGTGCCCTTGAGCGCCCGCATATCGGTGATGACGGAAGTGGCGCCGGCGGTCTTGAGATGGCTGGCCAATTTCACACCCGCATGGCTGCCACCGACAAAGCCAATGACGCGCATGCCCGCTGCCACTCCGGCGGCAACGCCGACCGGGGAATCCTCGACACGATGCAGTTTCGCGGTTCCACGCGCATCTTGGCGGCCGCGTGCAGGAAGAGTTCGGGCGCCGGCTTGCCGGTGCGCACTTCGCTCGCCGAGAAGAGATAGGGCTCGAAGTATTGCAGCAAGCCCGTGGTTTCCAGGCTCGTCCGGATGCGATCGATGGCCGAGGACGAAGCGACGCATTTCGGGCCGCGCAACCAGGACAAAGCGTGCGCGGCGTGTGCCGTGGCCTTCAACTCGGTGCGGAAGCGCTTGAGCGTCTCGTTGGTGAGGGTGCTGCCGAAGTCGGCAGGAAGNCGGCGGCCTGCCGCAATCTCGACCTCGGCGAACATGTCTGCGGGGCGGCGGCCGGTGAAATAACGGGCGACGATGTCCGGGGTCAGCCCAAAGCCGGCGCGCATGAATTCCTGCGATGCCACCTGCGCTGCCAGGGGCTCGCTGTCGACGAGGACACCGTTGCAATCGAAGATGACCACGAGGTCCTCCGATTTCGACAGGAAGCTCGGCCTGTCTCCAAACGCATGCGGCGAATCACTCAGGCTTCATGGATAACGCGACAACCGACGGTATGCAAAGACCGGTGGCCACTGCGCCGGTTCAATCGACAGCAGTTGGCAACTCTGGGGACAACTTCCGTCTGGCCCGCCGATGTGCCTGATACCCAAACGAAATTGGCCGGGCATGAGCCCGGCCAATGGACGCGAAGTGCAATTTTCGCACCGCCGTCAGTTCAATTTCTTGCCGACGTCCTCGATGCCGCGGGCGATCAGCCGGTTCGCGAGGTCGCCTTTCGTCTCCTGCCGCAGAATCATCTCGGCGGCGGCGACGGCGGCTTCCGCCGCGGCAGCGCGCACGTCGGCGGCGGCCTGGGCCTCGGCCTGGGCGATCTTGGTCTCCGCCATCTTGGTCCGGCGCGACACGAACTCCTCGATGCGGGCCTTCGCCTCGACGGCGAGCCGCTCGGCCTCGGCCTTGGCGCCGGAAACGATTTCCTGCGCTTCGCCCTCAGCCTCTTGCCGCTTGCGCTGGTACTCGGCGAGAAGCCCCGCCGCCTCGTCGCGCAGTTTGCGGGCGTCATCGAGCTCGGCCTTGATGCGGCCGGCCCGGTCGTCGAGGGCCTTGCCGACCGTGCGGTGCACGCCGACGTAGAACAGCACCCCGAGGAAAACGAGAAAGCCGATCGCGACCCAGAATTCAGCTTCGTAGATCATCGAGACGATCCCTTACGACTTCAGCACGTCGGCCACGGCATCGGCCACGGCCTTCTGCCCGGGCGCGGCGCCGATCAGGCGTTCGACAATGGCCGCGGCGGTTTCTTCGGCAATGCCGCGAACATTGGACATTGCCGCTTGCTTAGTCGCTGCGATGGTCTTTTCCGATTCGGCCAGCTTGCGGTTGAGGTCCTCTTCAAGCCGCTTGCGCGTGGCCTCCGCCGCCGCGGCCTGCTTTTCGCGGGTCTCGTTGGCGATGGCCTGGGCATTGGCGCGGGCATCCGCCAGAGCTTTCTCATAGGCCGCGAGCGCCTCCTCCGACTGCCGCTTGAGCTTGTCGGCTTCGGCGAGGTCGTTGGCGATGCCTCGCTGGCGACCTTCGACGACGCGAGCCACCTGCGGCAGCGCCCACTTCGCCATCAGGGCGTAGAGCAGGACGAAGCTGATCACCAGCCACACGAACTGCGAGGGGAAGCTGTGCGCGTTGAATGGCGGGAATATATGCTTTCCCGACGGGACCGCGGTGCTCGTAATGTGGGCCTGCTCAGCCATGAATCTGCTCCGGGCGTGCCGCTCCGCTCAGAGCGCGAACAGCAGCAGGAGCGCGATCAGCAGCGAGAAGATGCCGAGCGCCTCGGTGATGGCGAAGCCGAAGATCAGGTTGGCGAACTGGCCCTGGGCGGCCGACGGATTGCGGATCGCCGCGGCAAGATAGTTGCCGAAAATGATGCCGACGCCGATGCCCGCGCCACCCATGCCGATCGCCGCGATGCCCGCGCCGATGTACTTCGCTGCCACTGGATCCATAACCAAGCTCCTTTTGAGTTAGCTTTGCGCGGCCGGGCCTCAGTGACCCGGGTGAATCGCATCGTTGAGATAGATGCAAGTGAGGATCGCGAACACGTAAGCCTGCAGGAAAGCGACCAGCGCTTCCAGGGCAAACAGCGCGACGATCATGGCGAACGGCAGCACGCCGCCGAGCCAGCCAATGGCCCCCAAGGCAGTGCCGAGCAGGATGATGAAGCCGGCGAACACCTGCAGAGCGATATGACCGGCGAGCATGTTCGCGAAAAGACGCACGCTGTGCGAGATCGGCCGCGAGATGAATGACAGGATCTCGATCGCGACGATCATCGGCAGGATGTAGATCGGCACGCCTTTCGGCACGAACAGGTTGAAGAAGTGGAAGCCGTGCCGGGCGAGGCCGTAGATGAGCACGGTGAAGAACACGGTCAGTGCCAGCACGGCGGTGATGATGATGTGGCTCGTCACCGAGAATGCGTAGGGAATGATTCCGAACATGTTCAGGAGCAGAACGAACATGAAAATCGTGAACACGAAGGGGAAGAATCGCATCCCTTCGTTGCCGCCGGTCGAGCGCAGCATGGTGGCGACGAATTCGTAGGTCAGNTCNGCCGCCGATTGCAGACGGCCCGGTACCGGGCGCGCGCCGGCGGTGCCGATCACCAGGAAGCCCGTCAACAGGACGACCGCCAGCAACATGAAGGCGGCGGAATTCGTGAAGTAGATTTCCGAGCTGCCGATCTTGCCGATCGAAAACAGGTTGACGATTTGGAACTGGTGGATGGGATCCATGGCGCAGACTTAGTCTTTCAAATTCCGGTCGGGCGCAACGCCCGCGGCCCGCATCACATTCAGAATGCCGGCCGCGAAACCGAGCAGCAGGAACAGGATCAGTCCCCACGGCGTCGTTCCGAGCCAGCGATCGAGCAGCCAGCCTATCCCCGCTCCGACGATCACACCGCCGACCAGTTCGCTCGACAGCCGGAAACCGCGGGCGAACGCCGAGGTGTCGTTGGTCTGCTGCCGAGGACCGGAGCTTGTTTCGGAGGGCCGACTCGCTTGATCGAGCCGTTCGCCGAGACGCTTGAGCCTCGCGGAGAGGGCGGCCTCGTTGTCCGGCGGTTCTGTTCGGTCGCCTTCGCCCCGCGTGCCGTCAGCCATGCTTTCGACCCGCTCAGACAAGGCCCCGTGTGCTACCGCCGCCCCTCAAAGCCGCGCGGACCATACTGACGCGGTCACAATGAGTCAAGAAAGTGCCATGCAGTGCTAAGTGCATGGAATAGCGAGAAAAACGCGATATTTTTCAACGGCGCGAAGAGCCCGCGCGTGCGTTGCGGCAAAGGATTGGGAATTGCCAGCGGCGACGCATGTTCAGGGCCGCGGCACGGGTGGTAGACTCGCGCGTTGGGACGGATCGATGAGTCTCCGACGAGAGGATCTTGATCATGCACATGAGGGTGCTTGCGATCGTCGCGCTGCTCGGCGGCCCTGCCGCGGCGTTTGCCGACGATGTGCCGCAATCGGCGTCTCAGGCGGAGCCGGCCGCGCCGAACGGCCCGGTGAAGATCATTGACACGCCGGCCGCCCCGGCGGGGAAAGCCGAGCAAGCGCAGCCCGCGTCGCCGGCTCTACCGCCGGTCAGCACGCAATCAAAGACGAAGGAACCGGATCGTGCGGCCGATGAGACCGGCAACCGCTTCAGCTTCGTGCGTGTCGATGACGGCTTCTTGCGCTTCGATCTCACAACCGGCCAGGTCGCTTATTGCAACGCGCGCCCCGAGGGATGGGGCTGCCAGGCGGTGCCAGAGAACCGCTCGGCGTTGGAACGCGAGGTCGGCAAGCTCAAGGACGAGATCGCAGGACTGAAGCGACAGGTCGAAGACCTGCGCGAACCTCCGCCGCCACGGCCGCCGGCCCCAATTCCTCCGCCGCCGGCGCAGGGCGACGTGACCCGCGCCGCGCCGCGCCATGATGACATCGCCCGCGCCAAGGCCATGCTTCAGGACGTCTGGGAGCGGCTGGTCACTGCGATCGTCGGCGTCAAGAACGATGTGATGCGCAAAAGTTGACCACGCGTCTGTCCGATATTTCGACCGCGGCGCCGCAACTCATCGCGCGCGCGACCCTCAATATCGAGACGCGGGGGGCCGGCATCGTCGAGTTCACGCGTGAGGCCGCGGATTTCCTCACCAAAGCCGCGGCAGACGACGGTGTGCTCCTCGCCTTTCTGCGCCACACCTCAGCCTCGCTGACCATCCAGGAGAACGCCGATCCCGACGTGAAGCGCGACCTGATGACCGCGCTGGCGCGCCTTGCGCCGGAGGATGCCGGCTGGGTGCACGACACAGAGGGACCGGACGACATGCCGGCGCATGTGAGGGCCATGCTGACCGGAATTTCGCTGCACGTGCCGGTGGCCAATGGCCGCATGATGCTCGGCACGTGGCAGGGTCTCTATCTGGTGGAACATCGGCGCCGGCCGCATGCGCGCGAAATCGTGTTGCAGTTCGTCGGCAGCCGCCGCTGAATGCCGCGTTCGCGGCATTTTCACCAGGCGAGACACCGCATCTCGAACGATAGTATAAGGACCGGCATGCGGTGCGGCCGGAGGCGCTTTCGTGGCTAAAGGGTTTGTGGGTGAGTGAGGACGTGCAGTACCGGCTGATGATCGCCGACGATCATCCGCTGTTCCGCGGCGCGCTGCGCGAGGCGGTCACCGGGCTGCCCGGGCGCGTGGAATGCACCGAGGCGGGCAGTTTCGACGAGGCGGCTGCGCTGCTCGACCAGGGCAGCGAGTTCGACCTCGTCCTGCTCGATCTGTCGATGCCGGGCGCACGCGGATTCTCCGGCCTGATGTATTTGCGCGCCCAGTATCCGGGCGTGCCGGTTGCCGTCGTCTCCGCCAATGACGATCCGATGGCCATCCGCCGCTGCATGGAATTCGGCGCCTCCGGCTTCATTCCGAAGACGCTCAGTGTCGACGGCATGCGCAACGCAATTTCTCGCATTCTCAGCGGCGACGTTTGGACACCGCCTGACGTCGATCTTTCGTCAGGATCCGACGCAGAAGCGGCCGAGCTGATGGGGCGCATGGCGACGCTCACTCCGCAGCAGGTCCGAGTCCTGATGATGTTGTCGGAAGGTCTGCTCAACAAGCAGATCGCCTACCAGCTCGGTGTCTCCGAGGCGACGGTGAAGGCGCACGTGTCCGCGATCCTTCAGAAGCTCGGTGTCGAGAGCCGCACCCAAGCCGTGATCGCCGCCGCCAAGATCGAAGCCGGCCACTGGCCGCAGGGCGCCGCGACGACAAGCTAAGA
>JGI20207J14881_1000539_pt1 | contig 13702 bp, 12 predicted proteins | sample NGESurdeep092012_4_FD_14881 | JGI IMG/M metagenome (IMG submission 14881)
ATCCCGGGGCCCGCCGCTAGCCTGTGAGGTCAAGCGCTGGCGCTGCCCGACTCGGCCGTCCGGTCACTGCGGTCGGAGTAGATGTAGAGCGGCCGCGCGGTTCCTTCGACCACTTCCTTGGAAATCACGACCTCTTCGACGCCTTCCAGGCTCGGCAGATCGAACATGGTGTCGAGCAGGATGCCCTCCATGATCGAGCGCAGGCCACGCGCGCCGGTCTTGCGCTCGATAGCCCTGCGGGCGATAGCGCCAAGCGCCTCTTCCGCCAAAGTGAGGTCGATCGACTCCATCTCGAACAGCCGCTGATACTGTTTGACCAGCGCGTTCTTCGGTTCGACCAGAATCTTCTTGAGCGAGGCCTCGTCGAGGTCCTCGAGCGTGGCGACCACCGGCAGGCGGCCGACGAATTCGGGGATCAGGCCGTACTTAAGCAGGTCCTCAGGCTCGACTTCGCGGAATATCTGGCCGGTCTTGCGGTCTTCCGGCGCGAGCACCTTGGCGCCGAAGCCGATCGAGGTCGAGCGGCCGCGCGCAGAGATGATCTTGTCGAGACCGGCGAAAGCGCCGCCGCAGACGAACAGGATGTTGGTCGTGTCGACTTGCAGGAACTCCTGCTGCGGATGCTTGCGCCCGCCCTGCGGCGGCACGGAGGCGATCGTGCCTTCCATGATCTTCAACAGCGCCTGCTGCACGCCCTCGCCCGACACGTCGCGGGTGATCGACGGGTTGTCGGACTTGCGNGAAATCTTGTCGATCTCGTCGATATAGACGATGCCGCGCTGCGCGCGCTCGACATTGTAGTCGGCGGCTTGCAGCAGCTTGAGGATGATGTTCTCGACGTCCTCGCCGACGTAACCGGCTTCGGTCAAGGTCGTGGCGTCCGCCATCGTGAACGGCACGTCGAGAATGCGCGCGAGCGTCTGCGCCAGCAGCGTCTTGCCCGAACCGGTCGGACCGATCAGCAGGATGTTCGACTTCGCAAGCTCGACGTCGTTGTGCTTGGCCTGGTGATTGAGCCGCTTGTAGTGATTATGGACCGCGACCGAGAGCACCTTCTTGGCGTGATCCTGACCGATGACGTAGTCGTCGAGGACCTTGCGGATATCCTTCGGCGTCGGAATGCCGTCGCGCGACTTCACCAGCGAGGACTTGTTCTCCTCGCGAATGATGTCCATGCACAGTTCGACGCACTCGTCGCAGATGAAGACCGTCGGGCCGGCGATGAGCTTGCGCACCTCGTGCTGGCTCTTGCCGCAGAACGAGCAGTAGAGAGTGTTCTTGGAATCGCTGCCGCCGACCTTGCTCATTCCATTCTCCGTCACGTTCGCTCGTACACGGTCTCAACACAGCACGAACGAAGCAAGTTACACGCCGGAACTCCGACACGGCGGCCTCAACCGGGGAGGCACGCAAACCCATTACTCCCCCACATCATAAGCGAAGCATGCTAACGACGTGATAATCAAGAATCGATTAACGATAACCGGCCACTCACAGCCTGCAATAAAGGCCGCACCGGGGCAAACATCCCGCTCCAAGNGTGCCCGGGAGAACGGCCCCCAGGCAAGACCGCATCACGCCGGCTTCGGCAGCTGAAGCTCCTCAGCCCGTCGGTCGATAACCTTATCGACAATACCGAAGTCTTTTGCCGCATCCGCGGTCAGGAAGTAGTCGCGCTCCAGCGCGTCCTCGATCTTCTTGAGCGACTGGCCGGTGTGCTTCACGTAGATCTCGTTCAGCCGCTTCTTCAGGTTCAGGATTTCCTGGGCGTGGAGCATGATGTCTGTCGCCTGCCCCTGGAACCCGCCCGACGGCTGGTGGACCATGATGCGCGCATTCGGCAGCGCGAAGCGCTGGTCCTTGGCGCCGGCGGCGAGCAGCAGGGAGCCCATCGAGGCGGCTTGGCCGATGCACAGGGTCGCAACATCGGGCCGGATGAACTGCATCGTGTCGTAGATCGCCATCCCAGACGTCACCACCCCACCCGGCGAGTTGATGTACATCGAGATCTCTTTCTTCGGGTTCTCCGCCTCGAGGAAGAGAAGCTGCGCGACGACGAGCGTCGACATCCCGTCCTCGATCGGGCCGGTGATGAAGATGATCCGCTCCTTCAGGAGCCGAGAAAAGATGTCGTAGGCGCGCTCGCCACGATTGGTCTGCTCGACCACCATGGGAACGAGATTCATGTACGTGGCGACGGGGTCTCTCATTTCGGCTCCTTGACGCGAATCACGAAAGCTATCGGCAGCTTAGCCTTCCCGCCGCGCTGGATGATCTATTTGCGCCGGGTGCCTGGCGCAAGTGAGGCGGCATCAGGCGGCCACCTCGTCCTCGGGCTTGAACAGATCCTCGCGCGATACCTTCTTCTCGGTGACCGTGGCGAGCTCGAGCAGGAAGTCGACCACCTTTTCCTCGAAGATGGGCGCGCGCAGCGAAGCGACCGCCTGGGCGTTCTGCCGGAAGAAGTCGTAGACGCGCTGCTCCTGGCCGGGGAATTGGCGCATCCGCTCCATGATGGCGCGGTTGAGCTCCTCGTCGGTGACGGTGATTTTGTTCTTCTCGCCGATTTCGGCCAGCACCAGGCCGAGCCGGACGCGGCGCTCGGCGATGGCGCGGTATTCCTCTTTCGCCTTCTCCTCGGTGGTGTTTTCGTCAGCGAAGCTCTTGCGCTCGGTCTCCATTTCCTGGAGCACGGTCTGCCAGACGCGGCTGAACTCCTCTTCGACCAGCGACGGCGGCGGCTCGAACTTGTGCATCTTGTCGAGCTCGTCGAGCAACGCGCGCTTGACCTTCTGCCGCGTCATGGCGGTGTGGTCGCGGCCGATCTGGTCACGCACCGCCTCGCGCAGCTTGTCGCGCGATTCAAGTCCGAGCGTTTTGGCGAACTCGTCGTCGACGTTGACGGTGCCCGGTGTCTCGACCGATTTCGCCGTGACCGCAAACTCGGCATCCTTGCCGGCGAGATCCGCCACTTGATAATGCGCGGGGAATGTCACCTTGAGGGTGCGCTTCTCGCCGGCAGCGACGCCGACGAGTTGGTCCTCAAATCCCGGAATGAAGGTGTTCGAGCCGATCAGGACCGGTGCGTCCTCGCCGGCGCCGCCTTCGAAGGGCTCACCGTTGATGGTGCCGAGATAGGAGATGACGACGCGGTCGCCCTGCTCCGCCTTGCCGCCTTCGGACCGCGCCGTGAACGGTTTGTTCTGCTCGGCGATGCGGTTGATGCCCTCGTCGATCTCGCTATCGGCTATGTCGGCGACCGGCTTTTCGATCTTGATGTCCTTGAAGTTGCCGAGCGCGATCGGCGGCACGATCTCGACCGCAACCGTATAGGCGAGATCGCTCTTGCCCTCGATCAGCTTCTCGACCTCGTCCTTCTCCTCCGGCAGCGTCACCTTCGGATCGGCGGCGAGCTTGAAGCCGCGCTCCGAGACGATCTGGTTGTTGGTGTCGCGAACCGTGCTCTCGATGATCTCGGCCATGGTGGCGCGGCCGTACATGCGCTTCAAATGCTCGACCGGCACCTTGCCGGGGCGAAAGCCGTTGAGCCGGACCTGCGTCTTCATCTGGTCGAGACGGGCGTCGACTTTGGCGCCGAGTTCGGAGGCCGGAACGACCACCTTGTATTCGCGCTTCAAGCCTTCGGAGAGCGTTTCGGTAACTTGCATTTGGCCACACTTTTCTTTGCTTGCACTCGCGTCGCATCGGCTCGAACCGTCCAAGCCGCACGCGCCGGTCGTGTCGGGATGCGGGCCGCAAAGACCCGCGAATTCATCGGTCCTTGTGTTGGTGCGGGCGGAGGGACTCGAACCCCCACGACTTTCGCCACTGGAACCTAAATCCAGCGCGTCTACCAATTCCGCCACGCCCGCAAAGGGCGACCACAGGACCATCCTGCGCCGTCGCCCGCAGCAGGGAAATAGCCCCTTTGCAGGCGGCGCGGCTTATAACATGCGGGTTCGCGGGCGCAGCAAAAAAATGGGGTGTGGCAGCGCCGTGCTCAAGTGCCGCGGAGGCCGGCCGATAGGCAGGCATAAATACCGGGAAGCGCGTCCGGAAGGTCCTCCGATATGAGCCCCGGACCGAACGCGGCAGCCGCCTCGCCGTGCAGCCAAACCGCAGCACTGGCGGCCTCGAACGCCGGCATGTGCTGGGCGAGCAGACCGGCAACCATGCCGGCAAGCACGTCGCCGGCGCCGGCGGTGGCGAGGTAAGCCGGCGCATTGGCGGCGATGCTGGCGCGGCCGTCCGGCGCGGCCACCACGGTATCCGCGCCCTTGAGCAGCAGCACGGCACCGCTTGCGGCGGCGGCCACGCGCGCCTGCTCAAGTTTCGAAAGAAGCTTAGCATCTCCAGATATCACTCTGAATAACTTCGAAAACTCGCCTTCATGCGGGGTCATGATGACCGGCTGCGGTCGGGACCGAATGAGGTCGAAGACGGCGTCCGGCTCATCGGCGAAGCTCGTCAGAGAATCGGCGTCAAGCACCACGGCGGCTTGCGACCCGAGCGCCGCGGCAACGGCCGCCCTCATGTCGCCTCCGACACCGCCGCCGGGTCCGAGCACCACGGCATTGCGGCGTGCATCGGCCAGGAACTCGGCAAGCGCCGCCGCGCCATCGACCGCGCGCACCATAACGGCAAGGCTCGCGGCTGCATTGACCGCTAGAGCGTCTTGCGGCGAGGCCAAGGTCACGAGCCCTGCCCCGGCACGGAGCGCGCCGCGCGCCGCGAGACGGGCCGCACCGGTCGTCGACACGCCGCCCGAGACGACGACGGCATGACCGCGCGTGTATTTGTGGCCGTCCGGCTGCGGCACCGGAAATGCTTCGCGCCACAGGCCCGGCTCGTTGGCGGAGGTCGTCGGCGCGATGGTCTCGAGCACGCGCGCGGGAATGCCGATGTCGGCGATCTCGACCGTGCCGCAATGCAGCCGGCCGGGCAGCAGCAAATGACCGGATTTGCGCCGGAAGAACGTAATCGTATGCGCGACGCGCGCAGCGAGGCCCATGACCTGACCGGTCGTGCCGTTGATGCCGCTCGGCAGGTCGACGGCGATCACCGGCGCGCGGGCCCGGTTCATGGCCTCGATCATCGCCCGCGCGAGGCCCGTCACGTCGCGGTCGAGCCCCGCGCCGAACAGCGCATCGACGACGACGTGATCGGGATCGAGCGCGTCCGGCGTTGCATTCTCGGTCGGACCGGCCCAGCGCGACGCCGCCTCGGCCGCATCGCCCCTGAGCCTGGAGCGCGCTCCGAGGAGCAGCACCCGCACAGGCGTCCCGCGGTCCGCCAAAATGCGCGCCGCGACGAAACCGTCGCCGCCATTATTGCCGGGCCCGGCAATGACGGTCACAGGCCGCCCCTGCCGCCGCGCCGAGACCGCATCGGCGACCGCCCCTGCCGCCGCGCCGAGACCGCATCGGCGACGGCGCGTCCGGCCCGCTCCATCAGCGTCATTCCGGGAACGCCGCTGGCGATCGTCAGCCGATCGGCCTCGGCCATTTCGGCGCTGGTGAGCAGTTCGAACATCGCAGCCACGACCCTAACGGCACCGCGCCGGCCGGACAATTCGCGCCCTGTTTGCCTGTTTCAACGCCAGTTTTTCGGCACATTAATTGGTCAATCTGCCGCTTTCTTAGGCGGCTTACTGTCTTTGACGCCGGAACACCCCGCTCCGCCATCCGCAAAGCATTGGCCGCTCGCCCGTTTTCGGCTTTGCCGCCTTGGCACAAGACCTGCTAACGCAGGGGCGGTTCTCCGGATTCACCCCGGCGAGTTCAAGGTCAGGACCGGCAAATGAAAAAAATCGAAGCCATCATCAAGCCTTTCAAGCTGGACGAGGTGAAGGAGGCATTGCAGGAAGTCGGCCTGCAGGGGATTACCGTGACCGAGGCCAAGGGCTTCGGTCGGCAAAAAGGACATACCGAGCTCTACCGAGGCGCTGAATACGTCGTGGATTTTCTCCCCAAGGTGAAAATTGAAGTCGTGGTCGGTGACGAAATGGTGGAAAAAGCGATCGATGCGATCCGGCGCGCTGCTCAAACTGGCCGGATTGGCGACGGCAAGATATTCGTCTCCAACATCGAGGAAGCCGTTCGTATCAGGACCGGTGAATCCGGGATCGATGCCATTTAAACAGGCGGCGGACGCCCGTCCCGCACAGCATTCAGTAACAAGGGGGATAAGAGATCCATGACTACCGCCAAAGACGTCATGAAAATGATCAAGGACAACGACGTCAAATACGTCGACTTCCGCTTCACCGATCCGCGCGGAAAGTGGCAGCACGTCACCTTCGACGTCACCATGATCGAGGAAGACACGTTCGCCGAGGGCCAGATGTTCGACGGCTCCTCGATCTCGGGCTGGAAGGCCATCAACGAATCCGACATGTGCCTGATGCCCGACCCGGCGACGGCCTGCATCGACCCGTTCTTCGCCGAGACCACGCTCGTCCTCGTCTGCGACGTGCTCGAGCCGACCACCGGCGAACCCTATAACCGCGATCCGCGCGGCATGGCGAAGAAGGCGGAAGCCCTCGTGAAATCGATGGGCTATGGCGACACGATCTATTTCGGCCCCGAGGCCGAGTTCTTCGTGTTCGACGACGTCAAGTACAAGGCCGATCCCTACAATACGGGTTTCAAGCTCGACTCGATCGAGCTGCCGACCAACTCCGACACCGACTACGAAGGCGGCAATCTCGGCCACCGCATCGGCATCAAGAAGGGCTACTTCCCGGTGCCGCCGCAGGATTCGGCGCAGGACATGCGCTCGGAAATGCTCGCGGCCATGGCCAAGATGGGCGCCAAGGTCGAGAAGCATCACCACGAAGTCGCGTCCGCCCAGCATGAGCTCGGGCTGAAGTTCTCGCCGATGACCTTCATGGCCGACCAGTTGCAGATCTATAAGTACTGCATCCAGCAGGTCGCGCAGATCTACGGCAAGACGGCGACCTTCATGCCGAAGCCGATCTACGGCGACAACGGCTCGGGTATGCATTGTCACCAGTCGATCTGGAAGGGCGGCAAGCCGATGTTCGCCGGCGACAAGTATGCCGGTCTCTCGGACATGTGCCTGTCCTACATCGCCGGGGTGATCAAGCATGCCAAGGCAATCAACGCCTTCACCAACCCGACGACCAACTCCTACAAGCGTCTGGTGCCAGGCTTCGAGGCGCCGGTGCTGCTCGCCTACTCTGCGCGCAACCGCTCGGCGTCGTGCCGCATCCCCTACACCGAGAGCCCGAAAGCCAAGCGCGTCGAGGTTCGTTTCCCCGATCCGCTCGCCAATCCGTATCTCGGTTTTGCGGCGCTGCTGATGGCCGGCCTCGACGGCATCAAGAACAAGCTCCACCCGGGCGATGCGATGGACAAGGACCTGTACGATCTGCCGCCGGCGGAGCTCAAGCAGATCCCGACCGTCTGCGGCAGCCTGCGCGAGGCGCTCGAGAACCTCAACAAGGACCGCGACTTCCTGAAAGCCGGCGGCGTGTTCGACGACGACTTCATCGACAGCTACATCGAGCTGAAGATGACCGAAGTCATTCGCTTCGAGCACACCCCGCATCCGGTCGAGTACGAGATGTACTACTCGGCGTAAGGCGGCGTCCTTACGACGTCGCGCGACGATACGATTCCAAGGGCGCCCCTCGCGGGCGCCCTTTTTTTCCGGTCGGCCGCGTGATGCGTCAGACGGCCGGTTCAGCGATCGGCGCGCTCTGCGGTTCGGCCGGCACGTGCTTCGGCAGCGGCACGATAACGGGTTCGGCCTGATCGGAGAGGACATCGGGAGCTGCGCACATGCGGTTGCGGCCGCCGCGCTTGGCCGCGTAGAGCGCCATGTCGGCGCGGTTGAGCAGCGCGTCGATATCGGCCACACGGTCGCGCGCGACAGCCGCACCAATGCTGACCGTGCCGCCGATCGGATGGCCTGCAATCAACTCGCCCGCCTGCTCGAAACCAACGCGGATGCGCTCGGCGATCTTCTCCGCAACCTCGATATCACCCGGCACGATCGCGGCGAATTCCTCGCCACCCAATCGGCCGATGACATCGTTCGCGCGCATGCTCGTGTTGAGCACCTCGGCAAAGATCTTGAGCGCCTCGTCGCCGATCGCATGGCCGAAACGGTCGTTGATCGACTTGAAATGGTCCAGATCGAACATCAACAGCGTTAATGGCTCGCGCTTGCGGCCCTGCCGCCCGCACAAGTCGACCGCACCATGGAGGAATGCGCGGCGGTTCGGCAGCCCGGTCAGATGATCCGTGGTCGCTGCGCGGCGATAGACGTGAACGTGACGATCTTTCACCATCAGCAGCACGATGAAGGCCGTGCCGACCGCGTAGATGATGCTCTCCAGCACGAACACGGTCAGCCATTTGTCGGCGACCTCGGCGGGCATCAAGTCCTGCATGGCGAGCGGCATCAGGAAGATCGCGGCATGCAGGCAAGGCACGATCACGGCGGCCACGCGCGAATAGAGCGACTTACGCCGTTCGCGCCACAGTTCGTAGGCGATGAGGAATGTGTAGGTCGCGACCAGAAGCGCACCGAGGCTGATGCGCGTATGCGTGCCCTGGCCGACGCCCGGCATCTGGCACAGCACCGGCCAGACGAGCGCCCCCGCTAGCGCGCCGAGCGGGCGCAGTTCACGGCCATGGAAAAGGCGAACGCCGCTCCAGATCACGCCACAGGCGAGCAGCGTCATCGCCTCCAGCACTTCCGGCGGCACCGGAAAGCGCTGCTGCGGCGCCAACCACAAAGCCATCGAAGCGGCGCCGATCAAATAGGCCGAGCCCCACCAGGCGAGCGGGCGCACGTCGCGCTCCTGCATCCAGCAGATGAGCAGAAAAAGGCCAAGAAGACCCGCAAGCACGATCGAGACGAAAGCGAGCGTCGGAAGGTCCAGGAACGTCGCCGGCGGGCCGCCAGTGGGGAACATCGGTCCTCCGCCCGGCCCTTTGCTTTATTTCGGGTCAAGCGGGCACAGCCTACCGTCGAGGCGTGCGCGAAGCATTGCCCGGCAGGCCACCTTTCTACGAAATACTGGATCGAATTGAAGTCAAACCGGCGCGGTCGCGCCCATTCAGGCGCCGACCGCCTTCCGCCAGCGGCGACGTTCGCCGAGGCCCGCGACGGACTGCGGCACCGTTGGCTCCGGCGCGTCGGTGCATTCGACCCGGTTGCGGCCATTCGCCTTGGCCCGATAGAGCGCCTGATCGGCGGCGGCGAGAAGGCTGGCGACCGGCATGTCCGGATCGTGTCCGAGCGTGACGCCGACGCTCACGCTTGGCTTCAGGTCGTTATGGCCATGGCTTGCGGCGGCGCTGACGAAATTCCGCCTGACGCGGTCTGCAATCGCTTCCGCCGCGCCAAGATCGCCGGCCGGCAGCATCGCGGCGAACTCCTCGCCGCCGATGCGGCCGAACAGGACGTCGGCTCCAAGCGTGCGGGTGGCCGAACCGGCGAATATTTGCAACACGGCGTCGCCGACGCCGTGACCGAGCCGGTCGTTGATCGCCTTGAACCGGTCGAGGTCGAACAGCATCACGGCAAGGGGCTCCGGATCGAGCCGCTGCTGCGCCTGCAAGCGCGCCGCGCCGTCAAGGAAGGCGCGACGGTTCGGCACGCCACTCAGCGGGTCGATGAGCGAGGTGATCTTGTGCTGCAGCTCGGTGCGCTCCTTGGTCATGTTCAGCAGAAGGAACGCGAGTACGACCGTGAACAGGAGCGTGCCGAAGGCGAGCAGCGCGAAGGAGACGCTGCTCATGAACGAATGGCCTTGCAGCGTCGGCGCCAGCAGTGTCGCCGGGATGCGTGCGAGCAGTGTGGCCGCATAGGCAAGCAGCACAGAAACGGTCGGCCAGCGCGACATCAAGGGTTCGGCGCGGCCGCGCCAGAACTCCTCCGCCGTGGCGGCCGTGAGCATGGCCATCAGCGTCGAGACGAGGAGAAGGCGAAAATTGAAGTCGGCGGCGAAGCCCGGCAGCAACGAGGCCGCGAGCCAGAGACCGGGCGCCGCAAGCACCGGGATCGGCCGCACCGCGCGGCCGTCGAACATGCGCGATCCCGCCCAAATGCACGAGGCGCCGAGCAGGATCAGCTCATTGGCAATGGTGGTCGAGGCCCATCCCGGCGTCGCGCCGTGACCGGTGAGCAGGGCCTGACCCACCGCGGTGATGACATAGGCGCCTCCCCAGACCATCGGCGCGCGAACGGCGCGGTTCTGAAGACCGGCAAAGACGAGCAATGCGCCAAGCAACGCCGTGACGAAGACCGTCACAACAGACAGTGTCTGAACGTCGAGCGGCATCCGCGTCCCTCATCCCCCGCGCCAACCTAGTCTTGGCAAGGTTTGGACGTGGTTACCGGATGCATGAACTCGCTGCACAGGCTTGACGAAGGGTAAAGGCAGTGCGGCGAATTGAAACGGGCAAAAAAAGAGCGCGCCGCAGGGGCGCGCCCTTTGTATTTGTGCAGTGAAGCGGAACTTATCGCTTCGAGAACTGGAACGAGCGGCGAGCCTTGGCTCGGCCGTACTTTTTGCGCTCGACGACGCGAGAGTCGCGGGTCAGGAAGCCGCCGCTCTTGAGCGCGCCGCGCAGTTCCGGCTCGAAATAAGTGAGCGCCTTGGACAGTCCATGACGCACCGCGCCGGCCTGGCCCGAGAGTCCGCCGCCGGAAACCGTGCAGACGATGTCGTACTGGCCGTTGCGGCCGGCAGCGACGAGCGGCTGCTGGATCAACATGCGCAGCACCGGACGGGCGAAGAACACCTCAACCGTTTTGGTGTTGACGGTGATCTTCCCGGAGCCCGGCTTGATCCACACGCGGGCGACCGCGTTCTTGCGCTTGCCGGTCGCGTAAGCGCGACCCTGCGCGTCAACCTTCTTTTCGTATTTGGGGCCTTCGGGCGCGGCCGTCTTGAGGCTCGCCAAACCTTCCATCGACTGTACGGTCTCGGCCACGATCAAGCACTCCTCAAATTCTTGCGGTTCATCGAGCCGACGTCGAGCTTCTCGGGCTTCTGCGCCTCGTGCGGATGCTCGGCACCCGGATAGACGCGCAGATTGCCGAGCTGCACGCGGCCGAGCGGACCGCGCGGCAGCATGCGCTCGACGGCCTTCTCGAGGATGCGCTCAGGGAAGCGCCCCTCGAAAATCGACTTCGCGGTGCGACCCTTGATGCCGCCGATGAAGCCGGTGTGGTGGTGGTAGATTTTCTTCTCGCGCTTGCGCCCGGTGAACACGACCTTGGCGGCGTTGACGACGATGACATTATCGCCGTCGTCGACGTGCGGGGTGTAGGACGGCTTATGCTTGCCGCGCAGGTGCAGCGCGATGATCGAGGCGAGACGGCCGACGACGAGCCCGGTGGCGTCGATCGTCACCCACTTCTTCTCGATGTCGGCGGCCTTGGCCGAATAGGTGCTCATGACATGTCCTTGAGGGAGGCCGGGCGCCAAAGACGCGCTCCGAAGGTGGCGGTTATCTAAAGGAGCCATTCGTCACGGTCAATGACTTTAATCGTCTTAAATACTCGTCATATCAATAACTTAGAATAATGGTATTTCGACACCACATAATGGTGGAATGCTACCATCGGCTAATTGCCGTTGGCGGGGATCGAATAAGTCGACGTGACGTGCGCGACCGGCTCGGCAACCCCGTCCGAATAGATCGCCACCTCGCCGACCGCCAAGCGCTTGCCGACCTTGAGTAATTTCGCTTCGGCAATGAGGTCGGCAGCCGCCGGCTTGCGCAGGAAATTGATGTTGAGGTTGGTCGTCACCGCCAAAGGCTGCGGGCCGATGGCAGAGAACACGGCCACGTACATCGCGAAATCGGCCAGTTCCATCATGGTGGGGCCCGAGATGGTGCCGCCCGGACGGACGTAGTCCTCGTGGAAGTGCCGCCGCACGCAGACATTGCCGTAGTCGACCCGTTCGAGGCTCAGGCCGCAGCCCTCATAGAACGCCTGCGGGAATTCCTTGTGCAGCAGGTCCGCGATCTGCTCCGCGTTTAGCGTCGGCGCTCGCATCCTCACCCCCTCGCCGGCATGGCCGGCGCCCTTCCCCGTCATAAACCGGCAACGCGGTGCGTCAACCGGCGCGCTTCCGGTGCGTAGACGCCGCCGTCGATGTGGAAGGTCGGCATCGAGCGGGCTATAGTCGGCCCCGATGAACAAGCTGGTCGATGTCCCTGTTCTCATTCGCGAGCGCGACGGCAAGATCGCGGTCCTGGTGCTCAATCGCCCGCGGCCGCGCAACAGCCTCTCCGAGGCCTTGCTGAAAGCGCTGTCAACCGCGCTGAGCGAGATCAAGGACGACCGCAGCGTGCGCGCCGTGGTCCTGGCGGCGAACGGCCCGGCTTTCTGCGCCGGCCACGACCTCAAGGAATTGACGTCACGCCGCAGCGATGCCGACGGCGGGCGCGCCTATTTCCGTCACATCATGACGACGTGCAGCGCGATGATGCAGCAGATCGTCACGCTGCCGCAGCCGGTCATCGCCGCCGTGCAGGGCGCGGCAAGCGCCGCCGGCTGCCAGCTCGTCGCCAGCTGCGATCTTGCCATCGCTTCCGAGGCCGCTCGGTTTGCCACGCCGGGCGTCGATATCGGCCTGTTCTGTTCGACGCCGATGGTCGCGCTCTCGCGCAACGTGTCGCGCAAGCACGCGATGGAGATGCTGCTGACCGGCGAAATGGTCGAGGCGAAACGCGCCGCCGAGATCGGTCTCGTCAACCGCGTCGTTCCGGCCGGCGAGGAGCGCGCCGCGGCAATCGAGCTTGCAAAGCAGATCGCGTCGAAGTCGTCCTATACAGTCAAGATTGGCAAAGCGGCCTTCTACCGCCAGCTCGAGCTGCCGCTGGCCGAAGCCTATGCCTACGCTTCGGAAGTGATGACCGAGAACATGATGGCGCGCGACGCTGAGGAAGGCATTTGCGCTTTCATCGAAAAGCGTGATGCGAAATGGCAGGACCGTTGATCGGTCGATCAGGGCGAGCCTGCTGCATCACACGCGCTTGAACTGCCCTTTGCGGCCCCTGCCCCAGGCCCTATGTTCGCCGGACCTTTCGTCGCCCCGGACATGAGCCTCATGAACAATTCTTCGATCGTGTTCACGCCGGCCGCAAGGCAAGCGCAGGCCGAGCGCGGATCGGCCGGCTCTTACGAACGTCGGATCACGGAAGGCTTCCCCGATACGGTGACGCCCGAGCTCGCCAAGTTCATCGCCGAGCAGGACATGGCTTTCCTTGGCACGGCGAGCGGCGACGGCGCGCCCTACATCCAACATCGCGGCGGGCCGAAAGGCTTCATCAAGGTCATTGATGAGAAGACGCTCGGCTTCGCCGACTACAGGGGCAACCGGCAATACATCACGCTCGCCAATCTGTCCGAGAACGACCGCGCCTATCTCTTCCTGCTCGATCCGGCGCGGCGGCAGCGCATCAAGCTCTGGGGACGCGCACGCGTCGTCGAGAACGACGCCGCGCTGGTCGAGAAGCTGTTCGATGCCGGCTACAAGGCCAAGCCCGAGCGCGCCATCCTGTTCACCATCGAAGCCTGGGACGTGAACTGCTCGCAGCATATCGTCACGCGTTACACGGAAGCCCAACTCGAGGAAGCGTTTGCCGACGTGCGCAAGACCATCGCAGCGCTACAAGAGGAGAATGCACGGCTGCGCGCTCTGCTCGCG
>JGI20207J14881_1000546_pt1 | contig 13577 bp, 12 predicted proteins | sample NGESurdeep092012_4_FD_14881 | JGI IMG/M metagenome (IMG submission 14881)
GGCGGATACCAGTCCGGCCACTCGGTCTTGCGCGCGACGCTCTTGACACCGGACCAGGTGAAGCCCTGACGGCCGACGCCGATGCCGTAGCGCATCGCCTTACCGTCGCCGAGCACGAGATAGAGATAGGTGTGTGGCGTGTCGACGATGACGGTGCCGGGCGCTTCCCTCCTGGGATAGGCGACGATCTGGCGTTGCAGCCGCGCGGGCATCGCAGCGTCCATGTCGGCGGTGTCGTCGGCAGGCGCCGGATCGACCGCCTGCGGGGCCGGCGCGGCCTGCGTCTGAGGCGCCAGGAATGCGAACAGCGACTGCGCCGAGGCCGGCGTGGTGAAAGCGGCAGTCGCGATCAGCGCCGCGAGCGAAGCGGTGGTGGCGAATTTGTGTGACATGGCACCCCTCGACGAAACCGAACGATTGTTCGTCGAGGCAATGACGGATGGGGGCCAAAGTTCCTGGTCACGACTTTCTCAAATGCGCGAAACCGCCCGGAACCCGCGGCGTTTTGGCGCGTTTGGAGGCGCTTATTCCTTGCGTTGGTGCCAGCCGACGGTCGCGTCGGGGACGCTGTCGGTCGAGGCGAAGTAAGGCTTGATGTCCAGCAGCGGCGTGCCGTCGAGGCAATCGAGGCCCACGACCGAAAGTTTATTGCCGTCGAGACACAGGAGCTTCACCACGCTCATGGCGATCGGATTGGGCCGCGCCGGCGAGCGTAGCGCGAAGGTGCCGCGCTGCGTGCCGTAGTGGCTTGGCGTTTGCAGCACCAGATTCCGCGGCGCTTTGTCCATCCAGTAGAGCAGCACGAGATGCGAGCAGGTCTCGACGTCCTTGAGACCGGGCGCGAAGCGGGTGTCGAGCTCGACCGTGCAGACCGCGTCGCTTTGGCGCGCGTTCTTGGGACAATCCTTGCGCTGTTTCCACGGCGTGTGGATGCGGCCGATGAAGTAGACGCCGGCGTCGGGCTCGGCTGGAAGATCGACCGCCTGCTCGCCCGGGCGGACGCCGAAATCCTGTGTTCTCTCTCGGGCCGGGGCCATGCGGATCCTCGTCGCTTTCAGCGCGGTCGGTTGGGACAGTAGCAATAGATGGCTATCCGGGCCCCAAGAACGGGCAAGGCTTTTCCCGCGACCTCCTCTGGCTGCGCCCTTGCGACGCCCTATTTCAAGGTATAAAGATATCCTTATATAGTGGGAACCAGCCCATTTGGGCGGGCTCTGGTCAAGAGGCGCATGGTGCCAAACAGCGGAAACAGGCTCGGTTTCGAGGCTCTCAACGTGGCGCTCAAGGCCGCGGGCGAGGAAACGCGTCTGCGCGTCCTGGCGCTGGTAGCCGAGGCCGAACTGACGGTGTCTGACCTCACAGACATCCTGCGCCAGTCGCAGCCGCGCATTTCGCGCCACCTCAGGCTCCTGGTGGAAGCCGGCCTGATCGAGCGCTTCCGCGAAGGCACTTGGGCCTTCTTCCGTCTCGCCGAGCACGGCGGCGGCGCCGAAGTCGCGCATGCGCTGCTCGACAAGCTCAACCCCGCCGATCCGGTGATCGCCCGCGACCGCGAACGCCTCGCCGATGTGCGCGCCGCGCGCGCCGCCGCGGCCCAGGCTTATTTCCGCGAGCATGCCGCCGAATGGGACCGCATCCGCAACCTGCACGTGGCCGACGAGGCCGTGGAGGATGCGATCCGCACCGCGCTCGCCGACAAGCCGTTCCGCTCGCTGCTCGACCTCGGCACTGGCACCGGCCGCATGCTCGAACTGTTCGGCCCGGAGATCGAGCGCGGTCTCGGTCTCGATCTGTCGCTCGACATGCTGCTGCTTGCCCGCGACCGGCTCGAGCGCGCGGCGCTCAAGCATTGCAGCGTGCGCCAGGGCGACATCTACGACCTGCCGATCGCCGACGATTCCTTCGACGTCGTCATCTTGCACCAGGTGCTGCACTTCCTCGACGACGGCGGCCGCGCCATCAAGGAAGCGGCGCGTGTACTGCGCCCGGGCGGTCGCCTGCTAGTCGTCGACTTCGCGCCGCACGAACAGGAATTCCTGCGCGAACAGTTCGCGCACCGCCGTCTCGGCTTCGCGCCGGAGACGGTGACGCAGTGGATCACCGGATCGGGGCTCGAGCCGGTCATGCACCGCTCGCTCGCGCCTGAGCCGGGCGGCGAGGTCAAGATCGCGGTGTCGCTGTGGCTCGCGCGTGACGTGCGTGCGCTGATGGCGACGCCGAAGCGGAGGGAGGTCGCCTGATGAACGCCGTTCCGCGCCTCAGCCGTTTCATGCCGGCGGGCCATAACCGCATCGCCACGTCGTTCGAGTTCTTTCCCCCGAAAGATGCGGCGATGGAGAAGGTCATGTGGGAGTCGATCGAACGGCTGGCGCCGCTCGCGCCGTCATTCGTCTCGGTCACCTATGGCGCCGGCGGGTCGACGCGCGAGCGCACCCACGCAACGGTGCGCCGCATCCTGACCGAGACCCGGTTGACACCGGCCGCGCATCTGACCTGCGTCTCTGCCACGCGCGAGGAGATCGACGGCGTCATACGCGACTATCATGATGCCGGCGTGCGCCACATCGTGGCGCTGCGCGGCGATCCCGTGACCGGCGCCGGGGACAAATACACGCCGCATCCGGAGGGCTATGCCAACGGCGCCGCGCTGGTCGAGGGCATCAAGAAGATCGCGCCCGATTTCGACATTTCAGTTTCCGCCTATCCGGAGCGGCATCCCGACTCGCCGACCGTCGAGGCGGACATCGATATGTTGAAGGCGAAAGTCGATGCCGGCGCGAGCCGCGCCATCACGCAGTTCTTCTTCGAGAACGACATTTACTTTCGCTATCTCGACCGCGTGCGTGCGCGCGGCATCGATATCCCGATCGTGCCGGGAATCCTGCCGGTGCAGAACTTCAAGGCAGCGAAGAATTTTGCCACGCGCGCCGGCGCTTCGGTGCCGGCCTGGATCGCCGAGCGTTTCGCCGGCCTCGACGACGATCCGGCGACGCGCAAGCTTATCGCCGCCGCCGTCGCGGCCGAACAGGTCATCGATCTGCTCGACCGCGGTGTCACGTCGTTCCATTTTTACACGATGAANCGCGCCGACCTCGTCTACGCAATCTGTCATTTGCTGGGCCTCAGGCCCGCGGTCGAGCAAGCCGCTTAAGTGGAGTTATNGTTGTGACGTCGAAGATCAATGTTCGCACCGCCTTCGCTGAGGCGCTCAAGCAGCGCATCCTGGTGCTCGACGGCGCCATGGGCACCATGATCCAGGCGCTGAAGCTCGACGAGGAAGGTTATCGCGGCGCGCGCTTCGACGCCTGGAATCGGGAAGTTCGCGGCAATAACGATCTGTTGAATCTCAGCCGCCCGCAGGCGATCCACGACATCCATCTCGCTTATTTCCGCGCCGGCGCCGATATCGTCTCGACCAATACCTTCTCGTCGACNGCGATCGCCCAGGCGGATTACGGCATGGAGGGCATCGCCTACGAGCTCAACCACGCCGGCGCGCANCTCGCCCGTCAGGCTGCCACGCAGNCTGAACAGGAAGACGGCAAGCGCCGNTTCGTCGCCGGCGCGCTGGGCCCGACCAACCGCACCGCCTCGATCTCGCCGGATGTCTCCAATCCNGGCTTCCGGGCCATCACNTTCGACCAGTTGCGGACGGCGTACGGCGAGCAGACGCGGGGTCTCATCGACGGCGGCGCCGATCTCCTTTTGATCGAGACNATCTTCGACACGCTCAATGCCAAGGCGGCGATCTATGCGATCGCCGAGTTATGCGATGANCGCGGCNTCGACGTGCCGGTGATGATCTCCGGCACCATTACCGACATGTCCGGCCGGCTCCTGTCCGGGCAGACGCCGGCGGCATTCTGGAATTCGGTGCGGCACGCCAGTCCGGTGACTATCGGGCTCAATTGCGCCCTCGGCGCCAAGGAATTGCGCGCGCATATCGTCGAAATCGGTCGCGTCGCCGACACCTTTGTTTGCGCCTACCCGAACGCGGGTCTGCCTAACGAGTTCGGTTATTACGACGAAAGCCCGGAATACATGGCCGAGCTGCTCGGCGAGTTTGCCGAAGCAGGTCTCGTCAATGTGGTCGGCGGCTGTTGCGGCACGACGCCGGAGCACATCGCCGCCATCGCCAAAGTGGTCGCGGGAAAGAAGCCGCGCGCTATACCCGACGTGCCGAAGCAACTCCGTCTTTCGGGGCTCGAGAGCTTCGCGCTGACGCCGGAGATTCCCTTCGTCAACGTCGGCGAGCGCACCAACGTCACGGGCTCGGCCAAATTCCGCAAGCTGGTCACCGCTGGCGATTACACCGCCGCGCTGGCGATCGCCCGCGACCAGGTCGAGAACGGCGCGCAGGTGATAGACGTCAACATGGACGAAGGGCTTCTCGACTCGGAAGCGGCGATGGTGACGTTCCTCAACCTCATCGCCGCCGAGCCGGACATCGCCCGCGTGCCGGTGATGGTGGACTCATCGAAGTTCTCGGTGATCGAAGCCGGGCTGAAGTGTATTCAGGGCAAGCCGGTGGTGAATTCGATCTCGATGAAGGAAGGCGAGGCGGCTTTCATCGAGCATGCAAGGATCGTGCGTCGGCACGGCGCCGCGGTGGTGGTGATGGCCTTCGACGAGAAGGGCCAGGCCGACACGCTCGAGCGCAAATGCGCGATTTCGAAGCGCGCCTACGACATCCTGACGCAACAGGTTGGCTTCCCGCCCGAGGACATCATCTTCGACCCGAACATCTTCGCCATTGCCACCGGAATGGACGAGCACAACGGCTACGGCGTCGACTTCGTCGAGGCGACTCGCTGGATCCGCGCCAACCTGCCGCACGTGCACGTCTCCGGTGGTGTGTCGAACCTGTCGTTTTCCTTCCGGGGCAACGAGCCGGTGCGGCAGGCCATGCACTCCGTGTTCCTCTATCACGCCATCAAGGCCGGGATGGACATGGGCATTGTCAATGCCGGGCAGATGGCGGTCTATGACGATCTCGACCCCGAGCTGCGTGAAGCCTGCGAGGACGTGGTGCGCAATCGCCGGCCGGATGCGGCCGAGCGCCTGCTTGATCTTGCCAAGAAATTCCACGGCAAGGGCCACGAGGAGAGGCAGGTCGATCTTGCCTGGCGCGAGCGGCCGGTCGGCGAGCGGCTGACGCACGCGCTGGTCCACGGCATTACCGATTTCATCGAGACCGACACCGAGGAGGCGCGCCTGACCGCGTGCCGGCCCCTCGACGTCATCGAAGGCCCGCTGATGGACGGCATGAACGTCGTCGGCGACCTGTTCGGCTCGGGCAAGATGTTTCTGCCGCAGGTGGTCAAGTCGGCGCGCGTGATGAAGCAGGCGGTCGCTTACCTGATGCCCTACATGGAGCACGAGAAGGACAATGGCGGCCGTTCCTCGTCGAACGGCAAGATCGTCATGGCGACGGTCAAGGGCGACGTGCACGACATCGGCAAGAACATCGTCGGCGTCGTGCTTCAGTGCAACAATTACGAGGTCATCGATCTCGGCGTCATGGTATCGGCGGCGAAGATCCTCGAGACCGCCAAGGCCGAGAATGCCGACATCATAGGGCTGTCCGGATTGATCACGCCGTCATTGGACGAGATGTGCCACGTCGCCTCCGAGATGGAGCGGCAAGGCTTCGAGCTGCCGCTCATGATCGGCGGCGCGACCACGAGCCGCGTGCACACCGCGGTCAAGATCCATCCGAACTATCACCGCGGCCAAACCATCCACGTCAACGACGCGAGCCGCGCCGTCGGCGTCGCGCAGTCGCTGATGTCAAAGGGCAAGGGCACTTACGTCGCCGAGCTGCGCAAGGAATATGCGCGAATCGCCTCGGCGCATGCGCGGGCGCAGGAGGAGAAGGCGCGGCTGCCACTCGCTGCGGCGCGCGCCAACGCGGTCAAGCTCGACTGGTCGGGCGCTTACGTGCCGCCGAAGCCGTCCTTCCTCGGCACGCGCACGCTCGAAGACTATCCGATCGCCGAACTCGTCGATTACATCGACTGGACTCCGTTCTTCTCGGCGTGGGAATTGGGCGGGCGCTTCCCCGCGATCCTGAACGACCCGAAAGTGGGCGAGGCGGCGCGTTCGCTTTACGAGGACGCGCGGGCGATGCTCGACAAGATCGTCGCCGAGCAGTGGTTCAAGGCGCACGCCGTGGTCGGCTTCTTCCCGGCAAATGCCCAGGGCGACGATATTCTCGTCTATGCCGATGAGGCGCGCGCTGCCCCCATCGCCACGCTGTACAGCTTGCGCCAGCAACTCGCCAAGCGCGAAGGCCGCTTCAATTCGGCGCTCGCCGACTTCGTCGCGCCGCGCAGCAGCGGCTTGGCTGACTATGTCGGTGGCTTCACCGTCACCGCCGGCATAGGCGAGGACGAGGTTGCCGACCGCTTCAAGCGTGCCAACGACGACTATTCGGCGATCATGGTCAAGGCATTGGCCGACCGTCTGGCCGAGGCTTTCGCCGAACGGCTGCATCAGCGCGTGCGCAAGGAGTTCTGGAGCTACGCCGCCGACGAGACACTCTCCAAGGACGAATTGATCCTCGAAAAATACCGCGGCATCCGTCCGGCGCCTGGCTATCCGGCGCAGCCGGACCATACCGAGAAGGGCACTTTATTCAATTTGCTGCGGAGCGAGCGCGTCGGCGTGCAATTGACCGAAAGCTTTGCCATGTGGCCGGGCGCCGCCGTGTGCGGGCTCTACTTCAGCCATCCGCAGGCGGCCTATTTCGGCGTCGGCAAGATCGAGCGTGACCAGATCGAGGATTATGCGCGACGCAAGGGCTGGAGCATCGAGGACGCGGAGCGCTGGCTGGCGCCGATCCTGAATTACGATTCGCGCCGAGCGCCAAGCATCGCCGCGGCGTGACGTTGAATCAAAACACCGGAGAACCTGTGGCTCTCCGGTGTCGCGTCAGGTGAACTCAAAAGTCTCAGAAGGCGCCGAGCAACACCGCGCCGACGAACACGAACGCCGCGCACACGGCGATGACGTTCCACTTCAAGGCAAGGTTCACGGCAGCCTCCCTTGGTCGGTATGAGCGGACGTTAGCACGAAAGTCTAATCCGCCGAAGACGCGGGCAGGCATCGACACCGCAAATTTAGGCTGCAAGTCATGCGCATTCGGCATGTGCGGCCTAAGCGATTGATCGTCCGCGCAGAACAAACGCGCCAACCTAAATGTTGCGGCGCAACCGCCGGCGGACGGCAGCAAACATCACCGGGATGACCGCCGAATGGCACTTCGGTTGCCAGCCAGCGGTAACGATGGACGGCGTCATCTGCCAAATGCGCATGGCTTGAGCCGGCGCCGGCCAAAGGATTTGCCCCGATCGGTTCGGCCCGCTATGTCTGCGCTCTCCTGTGGATCGCACCAACGACAACCAAAAAAGGACGGGGAGCCATGAATATCTTGCGTCGCCTGTTTCTGAGTTTCGCCCTCATTGCCGGCGCGCTCGTCGGCACGCTGCCCGCGCAGGCGCAGCAGCCTTCCTGGCCGTCGCGCCCGGTGCACTTCATCATTCCGCTTGGCGCCGGCTCCGGCGTCGACATCACCGCGCGGCTCCTCGCCGACAAGCTGTCGCAGAAGTGGGGCCAGCCGGTTATCGTCGAGAACAAACCCGGCGGCGACGCCATGCTGGCGATCATGGCGGTGGTGAACGCGCATGACGATCATGTGCTGCTGTTTGCGCCGGCTTCGACCTTCACCGCGCATCCGCTGCTGCACGACAAGCTGCCCTACAAGATCGACGACCTCGTGCCGATCGCGCGCGTGACGAATACGCTCATCGCGTTCGGCGTGCCGGCCAGTCTCGGTGTGTCGTCGGTCAAGGAATTCGCCGCAAAGGCGAAGGCCGAGCCGGGCAAGCTCAACTACGCCTCGGTGACCGGCGCCAACGATCTGTTGTTTGCCGCCTTCCTCAAGACGCAAAAGCTCGACGTCGCCAAGGTGCCGTATCGCAACACCGTGGACGCGATCAACGATCTCGCCGACGGCCGTATCCAGGCCTATGTCGGCGCCTATGCCATCATGCGGCCCCGCGTCCAAGGCGGGAAGGTCAAGGTGATCGCGCTGACCAACCGCCAGCACGCCAAGTCGCTCGACGCGATTCCGACCGCGCGCGAGGCGGGTTTCCCCTCGCTCGAGTTCGACGGGCTGGTCGGCGTGCTGGGTCCGAAGGGCATGCCGAAGGCGGCGATCGACCGCATCGCCGCCGACATCCGCGAATACGTCGCCGATCCGGGGATCAACGCCAAGCTGGTCGCCACCGGCCAGGTGGTCAATCCGGGCACCGGCGCCGAGTTCGCCAAGGACCTCAAGGATCAGCGCGACACCGTCGCCCAGATCGGCAAGACGCTCGGCATCAAGGCGGCCGAGTAATCGTTGCGCGACGTCGATCGTCTCCGGCCGGTGAGGCCGGGGACGATCAACCCTTCCTTAACCTCACCGGATTGCTGACGCGCGTCGTTGATATCTCGTTAAAGCCCACGCCCGCATTTTATGCGAATGAAGCGTGGCGTGCGTCTCTCCCTCGGCGGCCTGACCTTGCTGATCGCGCTCGCCGGTTGCGGGCGCGGGATGTGGCAATATGGCGAGCGCGCCTCATGGCGGCATGAGGCCGAGATTTCGTGCCTGAAATCGGGTGCGGTGAAGATCGGCACCGGCGTCGTCCAGATCCAGCCGATCGAAGGTCCCGGCGTCTGCGGCGCCGATTTCCCGCTGAAGGTCTCGGCGCTGGGCGAGGGCGGCGTGCCCATGGCCTATGGCGACGACCTGCGGCCGCCTGCGGGCATCCCGAACGCGTCGCTGGCAAGCATGCCGCGTTGGCCGGCGAGCCAGCCGAGCTTTATGCCGCCGCAACCCGTCGCCAGCGCGCCCACATCCGGTGCGCGCATGCAATGGATGACTGGCCCGCAAGGTGTCGAGCAAGGCCGCGCGCCTGAGCAGGCGCCAGCCAGCGCGCCGTCATACCAGCCGGCCTACCAGCAGCCGTCTTACGAGCAGCAGCCGGCCTATCGGCAGCAGCAGCCGGCTTACGAACAATCCACGGAGCCAGTCGGCGCGCCGATGTCGATCCGCCCGGCCAATGCCGAGGAGCGTGACGATATTCCCGACGATGCCGTTCTGCCCGGCGAGAGCAGAGCGCCGGCGATCGCGCGCCCGCAATCGCAGCCTCCGATGCAGCCGGCGTATCAGCCGCCGCAGGCACCGCCCGCGCTCGGGCCGCAACGCACGCCTGCGGCAGCCACGACCCAGGCAACGCTGACGCCCGCGGCGACGCTTGCCTGTCCGCTCGTCTCGGCGCTGGATCGTTGGGTGAGCGAAGGCGTGCAACCGGCCGCGCTGCATTGGTTCGGCCAGCCGGTGGTGCAGATGAAGCAAATCTCGGCCTATTCATGTCGCGATATGGTCGGGACCAGCAGTCAACACATATCCGAGCACGCCTTCGGCAATGCGCTCGACATCGCTGCCTTCACGCTCGCGGACGGACGAACGATCTCTGTGCAACATGGCTGGCATGGCTCGCCGGAAGAACAGGGTTTCCTGCACGACGTGCAACTCTACGCCTGTGAGACATTCACCACCGTGCTGGCGCCCGGCTATAACGCCGCGCACTACAATCACATCCATGTCGATCTGATGCGGCGCGCAAGCGGCCGGCGTCCGTGCCGGCCGAATGCGGTGGCGGGCGAAGTGGTTGCCGCGAAGGCGCGTGCGCATTATGCGGCCAAGGGCGCGCCGGCCTATACCGGCTCGATTCCGAAGAAGTACGACACGGTGGGCGACGTGCTCGCCGGCGCCGATGGCCTCTATGACGACGACGAGGACTCGTCCGACGCGTCCGCGAAGCGCGAGCCGGTCAAAGCATCGACCAAGAGCGGCGGATTGCTCGACTTCAGCCATTGGAGTCTGTTCGGCAAATCAAGCATGAGTAATGTCGCTTCGCCAGATCCCTCCGCAGCGGCCATGCACTAGAACGCCGCGTCGAGGAGCATCGCTCCGAACAGGACGAGCCCGGCGTCGCGGTTCGATTTGAACAGCCGTAAGCACAGCGCCGGGTCGTCAATGTCGATCCGCCAGACCTGCCACGCCAGTTGGGCGGCGAAGGCGACCATGCCCACCACGAAAATCGCGCGGCCGCCCGCCACCAGCCCCGCAGCGCCGATCAGCACCACGGCGCCCGCATAGAACACGGCCAGCATCGGTTTGGTACCCGTCTGGAACAGGAGTGCGGTCGACTTGATACCGATCATCAAATCGTCCTCGCGGTCCTGATGCGCATAAATCGTGTCATAGGCGATCACCCACAGGATCGATCCGGCGTAGAGAACGAGTGCCGGCGCGTCGAGCCGCCCGAATGTCGCCGGCCATCCCATCAGCGCGCCCCAGGAGAAGGCGAGGCCCAGAACGATCTGCGGCCAATAGGTGATGCGCTTCATGAAGGGATAGATCGCGACCACACCGAGAGAGGCGAAGCCGCAAACAATTGTGAAGCGATTGAACTGCAAAAGCACCAGAAGGCCGACGAACGCCTGCGCGACCATGAAGATCGCCGCGTGCCGCGCCGTCACCTGGCCGGACGGGATCGGGCGTGAGCGCGTGCGCTCGACCTTCGCGTCGAGATCGCGATCGACAAAATCGTTCCAGGTGCAACCGGCGCCGCGCATGGCAAAAGCGCCGATGAAAAACAGAACGAGGTGCGATAACCGCGGTAGCTCACTCGCACGCATCGCGGCGAGCCCGAGGGACCACCAGCAGGGGATCAGTAGCAGCCACGATCCAATGGGACGGTCGAGTCGCGCGAGTCGCAGATAGGGCCGAGCGAATGCGGGGGCGAGACCGTCGACCCAGTTTCCGGTCGCATCGGCGACGCGTCCGGCGCTCTCGCTCATTTGCCGATGGGCGAGCCGGTCAGCGTGTCGAACGTGCCCCGGCCGGTGCGGATGTTATTGGCGTTCGGCACGGGCGCGCTCAGCGCGTCGCTGAGCGACGGCCCGGCCGGCCGCGGCGGCGCTTCCGCCATTTTACACAATTTGGTCCGGATCTCGGCCGCGTGCGCGACGCCGGTCTTGATCTGCTCAATGATCTGCGGCGGGATCCCGCACCAGCTCGCGTTTTCATTCGCGTATTTCAGCATTTTGGCCTGAGCCGCGTGGAAAGCGGTGAACAGGCGGCAGGCCTCCTTGGGCTGAGCGTGGCGCTTGCTCGCCTCCTGGATCAGTTTGGCCTTGTTCTCAGTGTCGTTGCGCAATTTGGTGAAATCGCCGATGCAGGGTGGCTGCTGCGGCTGCTGACCGGGTGCCGGCGGGAATTGCGCAAAAGCGCTTCCGGCCAGCAGCGGCAGCAGGCCCACGGCCAAGATCAGGCCCCGGCGCAAAGTCATGACGATGTCCTCTCGATCATCTCTGTCGGCATTATACAGCCGCTTGGGCCGCGCGCAGCCGAACTTACGACGGTATAACAACCCGCCGAATGCGTCGGGAAGGCGGCAACTTGACCGGCCGGACCTCGCCTCGCGCGCCTCGAGGCGCTAAAACCGCTGTCCGCCAGTCTTTACCTCGTCACGGTCTTTGATGTCGCAGTACGATTTCCGCACGCCCCGCCTTTATGTCGACGAGCCGCTTCGGTCAGGCGCCGAGGTGGTGCTGGACCGCGACCGGGCCAGTTATTTGTTCAACGTGCTGCGGCTCGGCGCCGGCGACGCTGTCCTGTTGTTCAACGGCCGCGATGGCGAATGGCGCGGGGCGGTTGCCGTCGCCGGCAAGCGCGGAGGCGCGCTCACGATCGGCGAACAGACGCGGGTGCAACCGGTGCCTGGCAGCGTGCATCTCCTGTTCGCACCCCTCAAGCACGCCCGGCTCGATTACCTGGTGCAGAAGGCGGTCGAGATGGGCGCCGCGCGCATTCAGCCGGTCATGACGCGGCACACGCAGGTCGCCCGCGTCAATTCCGACCGCATGCGCGCCAACGTCGTCGAGGCGGCACAGCAATGCGGTGTCCTGTCTCTCGCCGAAGTCGGCGAACCGGTCGCCTTCGAGCGCCTGTGCGCGACACTCGCACCGGAGCGCCTTGTCGTGTTCTGCGACGAGGATGCGGATGTGACCGACCCGGTCGCGGCCCTGCGCGGCGCGCCGCATCACGCTGGCGTGGCGATGGTGGTCGGGCCGGAAGGCGGCTTCTCCGAGGAGGAACGGGCGGCGCTCGTCAAGCGCGGAAATGTCGTGCGTCTTTCATTGGGGCCGCGCATCCTGCGCGCGGATACCGCCGCTGTGGCGGCGCTGTCGCTGGTGCAGGCGGTTCTCGGAGATTGGCGATGAGAGGCTGCCGGCCATTGCGGCCGGCAGCCTCGCTTGTCATACGCGGGCCGGTGACCGGCCGCGCGGACGCCAACGCAAGCATACGCCAACGCGACTCTCTCGGCCGCTTCATTGCGACCGTTCGATCGCCGTGTTCGGCCGAACACCTCCTGCTTCGGGACTTTGCCGGCGGTACGCGTGAACGCGACTCGACAGCCGCAGGAATCCCGATTCGCGGGCGGGAGAATGCCGCCGCTTGCGAGGAGTCACGAGTCTTGAAATCCTGGAATCCGTGAATCGAATCGCTTGCAGGACGGAAAGCTGTGATAAAGTCGGCTCCGTCCGAGGGAGTATGCCATGTCGCGTGCGTCGCGTTGTCTGCAATCGCTCGCCGCCGTTGCCCTGTTCGCGCTGGCCGCGCATGCGCCGGCGCAGGCGGCAAGCCCGCTGGAGAAGAACTTCTATCTTTCGGGGCCGAATTTCGACGGCGACCTGCCGCGCTGCGAGGCCGCGCTGAGCCGCATCACCGACCAGTTCGGCGATACGCAGGCCCATTTCTGGGCCAACAACGTGGCCATCGTCGGCTACGAGCGCGTGCGCGAAGTTGCCTATAATCCGTGGGCGCTCGGCAGCAATCCACGACGCTTCTGTAGCGCAGTGGCGCTGGTCAATGACGCCCGCTGGCCGCAGGTGCCATATCGCAAGCACGTGGTGAAATACTCGATCGGCGAAGACACCGGCTTTGCCGGCTTCGACTGGGGCGTCGAATGGTGCGTCACCGGTTACGACCTCGACTGGGCCTATAACCCACGCTGCAAGATGGCGGGGCCCTAGGGGCCGGCGGGCTCCGCTTGGCGGTAACTTAGAACTGCTGACTTAGAGGGTCGGCCTATCGCCGCGGCCGGCAAGCCAGTCGGCAGAGGCTGCGATTTCAAGAAGACCCTCGCGCATGCGCAACATGCGTGCGCGCTCATCGGCGCTCATGGCTGTATCTTCGGCCCGCGCCGCGCATTGCATCGCCAATCGGCGCATCTCGGCTGCATTCAGAGTGTCGGGCATGTCGTGCCCTCCGTGGTGGTCTCTACGCAGCCCAATGTCAGCGGTTTTTCCCGCGAATGCGAGTCACGCGTAGTCTAAGAGCAAGTCACTCATTTGGCCGAGAAAGTGGAAAAGGCATCGGTACGCCCGTCTCGCCGCCGGGCAGGTCGAGCACGCCGAAATCCGCCGATTTTTTTCCAGATACCACCTGTGTCATTCCG
>JGI20207J14881_1000550_pt1 | contig 13527 bp, 7 predicted proteins | sample NGESurdeep092012_4_FD_14881 | JGI IMG/M metagenome (IMG submission 14881)
CTCTATAACATGAATATCACAAAAATTACATGCGCGGCGGGATTACTCCTTGCCGTCGGAGTTGTCGGTTGTAACAACGACAGCATCACAAACATCAACACCAACCCGAATAGCCCGCCCAGTGCCCCACCGGGCCCGGTATTCACGAACGCGGCTATATCATCCGCAGCCAGCTTCCTGGGTGGGTTCAGTTTTGGGCAGACGGAATTGGTCGCGCAGCACTGGGCTAAAGGACAGTACACTGACGAGGATCGCTACGCTCGCCTGGATCCTGCAAGTACGCAGGGTACCTGGAACAACGCGTATCCAGGTCAGCTCAAGGACCTCAAGGGGCTGGCGCAGGCCGGAATGGCTGCGAAGCAACCGGGTTTGTATGGCCCGGCGCTTGTCCTCACGGCGTGGAACTACTCGTACCTCACCGACACATGGGGTGCGATCCCATTCTCGCAGGCGCTCCTGGCCGACAGCGTGGGTGGCAGTCTGACACCCACGCTCGACGCGCAGAAGGATGTTTACGCGGGAATGTTCGCGATGCTCACACAGGCCGCCACGGATTTGCACGCCGCGACGGCTACTAACGTTCTTGGCTCGGCCGATCCTGTCTATAATGGTGACCCGGCCCAGTGGGCAAAGTTCGCCAACTCGCTCCGCGCGCGGCTTGCAATGCGTCTGGTCAACGTAGATCCTGTCACCGCCAACGCGCAGTTGACGGCGGCGTTCCACGACCCGGCCGGCGTGTTCACTTCCAACGCGGACATGGCTAAGCTGGTCTATCCGGGTGACGGTGTTTATAACAACCCGGTGACTAACACCCAGGCGTCACGCGACGATAACCGCGTTTCGCAGACTTTGGCGAATATCCTGTTCGCCCTCCACGATCCGCGCATGCCGATCCTCATGCTGCCGGTCAAGGACTCGTCGCTGGCCGGGACGACCGGTTTCTCCGCCGGCTATTTCGGCATGCCGAATGGGTTGGCTACCGCGGCGGCCGGTTTTTACCTCACCACTGCGTCGCGCCCGGGCTCGTACCTGTGGCCCGGTGTGACGTCGGTCGGAATTATCGGCAGCTCGGCTAACAAGAAGTATCCGTCATTCTACATGATGTACGCCGAGCTCTGCTTCATCCAGGCAGAGGCCGCCGAGCGTGGCATGGGCGGACTTACTGGTAGTGCGGCGTCGTACTACGCCGCCGGCATCACGGCATCCATGAGTCAGCGTGGCGTCGCGGCAGCAGACATTGCGACCTACCTGGCACAGCCGTCGGTGGCGTACAAGGGTGGTACGGCCGGACTCATCCAGATTGCCATTCAGAAATGGGTGTCCCTGGTCGATGATGGTGCCAGTTCGTGGGCGGAATGGCGCAGGACGTGCCAGCCGTCGACGATCGTGGCTGGACCGGCGGCAGTTGTTAACTACGTACCACGCCGGTTCTACTATCCGACGACTGAGTACTCGCTCAATGCCGCCAATGTGGCGGCGGCGGTGACTGCTCAGGGTACGGACAACTTCGGAACCCGGGTTTACTGGGATACCAAGCCAACGGCCGCACCGACGTACGTTTCTGCCCAGGCTTGCGCAGGAACGCCGTAATCGCGAATCTGCCCGGATTGGACCACGAGTGGCGCGCTGCTTATCAATGAGTGCACACTCCTGGCAGGTTGACACGTAGGACAAAGGGGGCTCGCAGCGGCGGGTCCCCTTTTTTTGATTCTGTCACCGACAACTTTGTCAATTCAGTTATGACCGGCGACGGGTGCGGAACGCACTGCATCTGATCTCACTGCGCTAAGACAGGATGATGACCCCGATGCACATCTCTTGCTGCCCGGCATGCCGACTCATGACGTAGCCGTTGATAAGTTGCCGATTCCGCTGCCAGCGCTGAAGGCACCCCGCAGTGGGGTCACGCCAGTCGGGTACTCTTGGTAGTACGATGTGTTTGTACTCGAGAGGGAGCGCCGACCACCCGGCCCCCTTTGTGCATCCTGCAAGACAAACGTCACCTCTCCGGCGCCGCCCGCGCCTAACCCGAGTAGAGCGTCCCATGTTGCACTACCGACAGGCAAAAAAGCACTGGTCGGATCTCCCGGCATGGATGACGGTCGCGGTCGTCACCATCCTGCTCGGCTGCACTCCTCCCAGAACCGCTGCAGCCCGCAACCCCGATTCGATGACGATCACCCAGGACCAGATCGAATCACTCCACGCCAGTAACGCATACGATGTCGTCGCCACGCTGCGTCCGGATTTCCTGCATAGCCGGGGACGAGAGTCCTCGGATCCAAGATTCCCCGGCGTTGGTGTGCGGGTCTATGTTGACGACGTATGGTACGGAGATGCCAACTCACTGCGCGGGATCCCGATCGGTCAGGTTGAGGAAATCCGTTTTTATCAGTCCTACGACGCGCAGTTCAAGTTCGGCACGGGAAACACCGGTGGCGTAATCCAGATTGTCACCAAACAGTAACCAGGCCGATGGGGTTTCACGCGTGCGGGAGAGTGACGTACCATTCGCGACGCGCCACCCCGTTACCAAGTTCTGTCGCAATCAGCATTGCACAACCGAATCCGTGGTGGCTTGCCCAAGACCGCTTCGTCNATCCCCCGCAAAGTGATCCGTAGACCGCGTAAAGCGCTCCATTGACAGCAATCTCACATGCCNGGACTTGCCGTTGCGTGCCCCTGCACCATATTCCAGCGTTGCAACTTGCAAGGGTGCGCCGCAGTCGATACCCGACCGGCTGGTCTAACGCTGGTCTAACGCTGGTCAGCCTGGTTGGCCCGAACGACGCGTTGAGTACCTGCCCGAGTATGTTCCACCGGCTTCCACGAACATTGACCCTAACATGGGAGGAATAAGCCCCGTTTGGTTTGTCATTTCGCCGCGCGACGGTCCCGCCTCACGGCATCACGCAAGCTTTCCATCCACAGATGTCTATCACGCCGGCGGACAAGTCCGTCGGACGGAGGAATGTTCGGATGAAGTCAGTCACACGTCTCTGGATCGCGGCCGTTCTACTCGCCGTGGTCCCATCGCTCGGACGCGCGCAGCAAACGCGACGAGTGACCGGTCATGTAACGGTTCAGGGGACCGGCGAGCCNGTCCCCGGAGCAACCATTCAGGTGGTCGGCACAACTCTGGGCGGCATCGGCGACGACGCCGGTAATTTTTCGATCAGCATACCAGCGGGTGCGCAGCAGCTGCGCATTCGTCGTATTGGCTTCACAGCCAAAACTGTTCCAGTTGGCGCGAACGAATCGACGGTGAACGTGTCGCTGGGGCGTGACGTGCTCCAGCTCGAAACGCAGGTCATCACAGGTCAGGCGACGACCGTCGCTCGCGCCAACGTCGCGAACGCAGTAACAGTCGTGAATACCGAGCAGTTGAACAGGGTGCCGCAACAGACGATCGAGAACGCGCTCCAGGGCAAGGTGCCAGGCGCCGTGATCACGTCCAACTCCGGCGCGCCCGGCGGCGGAATTCAGCTGCAGCTGCGCGGTACCAACACCATCAACGGCAACTATCAGCCGCTGTACGTAGTTGACGGTGTCGTGGTGGATAACTCTGCGTTTGGAAACGGCCTCAACAGCATTACCGGTGCCGGTGGCGCCATCTCGTCCACCCAGGATCAGCAGGTCAATCGTATCGCCGACCTCAATCCGGAAGACATTGAGACCATCGAAGTCCTCAAGGGACCGTCAGCCGGTGCGATCTACGGCTCGCGCGGCGCGAACGGTGTCGTCATCATCACAACGAAAAAAGGGCGCGCTGGCACGCCAACGCTGAACGTCGTCCAGCGATTCGGAACTTCACAGGTGTCCAATACGCTCGATCTGCGCTGCTTTACGCAGGACCAGGCAACGACTTGGCTCAGTGCACAGGATCCGAAGACGAAAGCATATATTCACCTTCCAAGTGTCTACGCGACTCCGGCTGATTATTTTGCCGCGAATCCATACGCGGGCTGCACGGATCCACAGAATCAACTGTATGGTAATCGGGGCCTTTCGTATGAGACGTCCGCATCTCTGCGCGGCGGCACCGCGGATGGAAACACGACGTACTTCACTTCCGCGGGCGTAAGGCATGATGCGGGCATTACCTCGACAGATGGATACGACAAGCAGAATCTCCGGATTAATCTGGCGCAACAGTTTGGATCGAAACTCAATGTCAGTGCGAACACGGAAGTGCTGCACACGCTCACCAAGCGTGGCATTTCTGGTAATGATAACAACGCGATCAACCCGCTTGATGTCATTTCCGGCACTCCGACGTTCTACGACTTTTCCCGCAAGGTCAATGGTGTCTATACGAGCGATCCGTTCGCGACGAGCGGGACCAACATCCTTCAGAATCAGGAAGCTATCCAAACCCCTGAGGACGTTTACCGATTGATCGGAAGCGCCCAGGCGCGTTGGTCAGCAGTTGCGTCAACGCGGCAAACGCTCGACTTCTCGATGCTTGGCGGAGTCGACAGCTATTCGGATCAGGCGCTCGTCTATTCGCCGTCATATACGTATCTGGAGCAGTCGGGTGTCATCAGCCCGTATCCGGGTACTGTCGCTCGAGGCAACACCAACGTCACCAACGCGAACCTGAATTTGAACGCGACGCACAAGCTCATATTATCGCCGTTCACCGCGACCACGTCGCTGGGCCTGCGTCAGTCACGCGCTCAGGTTAACAACATCTTTAACCAGGGCCTGGGAATGTTCCCGGGTGTCACGAACGTCGCGACAGCCATACAGACGGCTGTCAACCAGGCGCAATCTCTCACGAAGTCGTTCTCATACTTTGCCCAGGAAGAGCTGCTGACCGCCGATGAGCGCATCCTGTTGACTGGCGCGATAAACGCAGAGCGTTCCAGCACTAATGGCGACGCAAACGCGTTCTACACGTACCCGAAGGCATCGATCTCTTATAAGCTGCCATGGCTACCGCCAGCGGCGGACAACCTGAAGTTGCGTCTGGCATACGGCAAGGCCGGCAACACGGTCCCTGTCAATTTCAAGTACACCTTCCTCACGCCTCTCCTGGAAAGCGGCGTGAATGGACTGCGCCAGGGTCCGCAGATCGGGTTCCCCGGCATCAAGCCGGAGCAGACGACAGAAGTCGAAGGCGGATTTGATGCCAGTTTCTTCGGCGGCCGCGCCGGCCTCGAAGTCACGCAGTATGAAAAGAAGACGACCGGGATGGTACTCACGGCCGGCCTCGCACCGTCAACGGGCTTCACGACCCAGGTCATCAACGGCGGGACGATGCGGAACGTCGGCACGGAGGTCGGTTTGAACCTGGTCCCGATTCAAACCGGGATGTTCACGTGGACGTCCAATACCACCTTCTCGCGTAACCGGAACAAGGTGCTCAGCCTGCCCGTCCCTGCATTTGCCACGGGCGCTGGCTTCAGCGAACGCTTCGGCAGCTATAAGATTCAAACCGGATACTCGGCAACGGAGGTGGTCGTGTTCAGTGGCTTCGATACCACATTCGACGCCAATGGCAAGTACGTGAGTCGTGCTCGTCATGAGCTTCACATCGGCGACCAGAACCCGGACTTCCAGATGGGGTTCTCAAACAACTTCACGCTTGGCAGACTCAGCGTCTCCAGCTTGCTTGACTGGCGCAAGGGTGGCTACGTGATCAACCTCACGAATAACTACTTCGACTTCAATGTGGATGGCAGCAACTTAGCCGATACAACGAAGGCGCAGGCTCGTGGCAACGCATTCCTTGCCGGCCAACCAGTATATGCGGAGCACGGCAGCTTTGCCAAGCTTCGCGAGTTGACCGTTTCCTATGATCTGGGCGAATCATTCGCGCACAGGTTCCTCGGAAGCCATGCGAAGGATCTTCGGATCGAAGCGAGTGGTCACAATCTGATCACCTGGACGAACTACACGGGCTATGACCCCGAGGTGTCGAACTTCGGCAACGCACCGATCGGTCGCACGCAGGATGTGACGCCGTATCCGCCCAGCCGCCAGTTCTTCCTCTCGCTTAACGCCACATTCTAATCTCGGGGATCTCACTTAATATGAAGAAATACATAGCGGCGGCACTCACCAGCACTCTTGTGCTGGCGAGCGCGTGCCAGGACAACCCGACGTCGCCCAGCAGGGACAACGTTGTGGCTGGATCGCAGCAGACCCTGCAATCGTTGGTCATCGGCATCACAGCGCAGGACCGCGTAAACTACGGCGGATACTATCTATGGGGCGGGATCATGGCGCGCGACGCCATCGTTCCGACCGCCAACGAGAGTCGTTTCGTCACGGAGTTTTATGTCACCCCGCCCGACCCAAGCGATTTTATCGGCGGGTCACAGTGGACGGGCTACTATCAGCTGCTTCGCGCGTCCCAGTTGCTCTTGAAGGACGCATCGTTCACCACACTTAGTACGGCTGATCAGGCCGCGACCCGTGGTTTTGTTCGCACGCTGGACGCGCTCTCCTACATCAGACTCATTGATTACCGCGACCAGAACGGCGTAGTGATTCAGGGACCTGATGCGGCGGCTCAGGATCCTATCCGTACCAAGCAGTCCGCGTTGACCGCGACATCGGCGCTGCTCGATTCGGCGCTCGCAGATCTGACTGCGGGATCGGCGACCCTGCCGGTTTCGCTGCCATCCGGGTATTCGCTCCACGGCGATTACAGCTCTACCGCTAACCTCATCCTGCTTAACCGCGGTCTGAAAGGCCGGGTCGAGGTCATGCGCGCACTCGACCCCGTTGCGCCCAACGCTGCAAGCGCCGCAGCTGCTGTCACTGCGTTGAACATCGCGCTCGCGGGCGCCCCGACACCGATGACCCAGGAATATCTGAATACCGGACCCTGGTACGAGTACAATCCGGCGTCGCCAGAGAATGCGCCGAACCCGTTGCCAGGTTCGTCGAACCTCGTAACCGATAACTTTGCAAGCTCGTTCCTGCCAGGTGACATACGCGCACTCAACGTCGTTCCGGCATCGGCTCCGACCGTCGCCGGCTTCACCGCGTCGCATCGGTTGAAGGTGACCGACCCGAACAACGCGGCGCTCCAGTCTGCGCCGCTTCCGATTGTACGCAACGCTGAGCTGCTCCTGCTTCGCGCTCAAGCGGAGATCGCCACGAATGACCTGGTTGGTGCCACCAGAGATGTCAATGCTGTACATACCGTTGAAGGCGGCCTACCGGCCTACTCGACTTTCACGAGTTCAGCGGATGCCATCAGCAAGCTGCTCTACGAGCTGCGTTATACGTTCGCGTACATTGGTCCACAGCATATCGTCGCTCTGCGGGACTACGGTATGTTCAACCTTGCATACGTCACGCAAGCTGGTATGCCTAACAAGGGCGCGGCCGATGCGCTCGTTCAGAGCCTGCCGATTACTCTGAATGAGACGAACGCACGGAAGGGCAACATTACGCCTGTGCCGTGATCTCAATGCTGTGACGGATATGGTAAAACGAAAGGGGTCCCGTTTGGGGCCCCTTTTGCGCTGTAACGGACGACGCCGGATCATGTCATCTGAGCCGACGCTAACCTGGAGCCTCCAATGACTGCATATCCTGCCGGGTCAAGTTGGCACTTCCACGCAACCTGTAAACTTCTGCCATTTGTGATTCTCGTAGCGGCCTGTACTCACACAAATACCTCCGTAGCTCCAGGTGGCGACCCTATGGTTGTTACCGAGGACCAGATTGACCAGCTGCATGTCACCAACGCATATGACATCGTGGTGCAGACACACGGGAACTTCCTGCACAGTCGCGGCCGTGAGTCTCAGAATCCCAATGTTCCGGCGATACCAATCCACGTGTATGTCGACAACGCTTACTACTCGAACGACGTCACGTCATTACGCGATATCGACGCTATGGACGTGATGGAGATCCGCTTCTACCAGTCTTACGAGGCCCAATACAAATTCGGCAGTGGCCATATGGGCGGGGTGATTCAGGTGATCACCAAGAACTAGTCAGCGTCCGGGGCGTCCCAGATTACGTCCATCCTGCTTAATGCGTCTCTCGCTTCGGAAACAGCGATGCACCCTTCGCGACGCGCCACCCCGTTGCGTCGAACGTCATCTTGCCGTCCGCGCCAAGCCGTTCCACGTCATTCCCGCGAAGGTGGGAATCCATTTTCTCGTCCACGTTCAGAAACTCCGCCGGGGCACCGAGCTGCGAAAGTAGTTCTGTGCAGCGGCCGGGCATGAATGGCGACAGCACGATCGCCTGTCGAACCAGCTGCCTGACGAGAGCAGCGAGCGTTGCTTCCAGCTCCCCGCGCTTCGCGGGATCCTTGGCAAGTTTCCATGGCGCCTGTCGGTCAACGTATTCGTTCCCACGCGCAACAGAAGCCCACACGTGCTCGAGCGCGCGGTTCGGAAGATTCTCACGCATCGCGGAGTCGTACGCGGCCATGTCAACCGCATCCAGCGCATCGAGGTCGTTCAGTTCCGCGGCTGGTACAATCGCCCCACAGTACTTCTCGACCATCGCAATCGTGCGACTTGCGAGATTACCCCATGCATTCGCCAGATCGGAATTGTAGCGCTCCTCGAATCGCTCCCACGAGAAATTCCCGTCTGCATCGAAGGGAACTTCTCGCATCAGAAAGTACCGGAACGGATCGGCGCCATACCTGCTCACTGCATCCTGCAGATCCAGNGTNACACCGGCAGACTTGCTGAATCTGTCACCACCCAGCAGCACAAACCCATGCGCCCAGACAAGCCGTGGCAACGGCAGCTCCGCCGCAATCAGCATTGCAGGCCAGATCAATGAATGGAAGCGTGTGATGTCCTTGCCGATGATATGCACGTCGGCAGGCCACCACTTCGCAAATTCTCCCTGGGTGTCGGGGAAACCAACTTCAGTGATGTAATTCGGAAGCGCGTCGAACCAGACATAAGTGGTCTGTGGCTCCCCGTCGCCCGTATCACGCGGGAAGGGAATACCCCAGCCGGCACGTGCGCGGCTCGCGGATACATCGTCGAGTCCCTGATCGATCAGCGATAGAATCTCGTTCGCGCGGCTGCGCGGCTGCAGGAACTCGCCGCTTGCTATTAGCGTACGCAGCCGGTCCGCATATTCGCTCAGCCGGAAAAACCAGTTGCGCTCCTCGACCCATTCAAGCGTACGTGTGCCGTGCAGCACACACTTGCCATCGACGATCTCTTCGTCCGTCTTGAACGCTTCACACCCGACGCAGTACCAGCCGGCGTACGTCTTGGTGTAGAAACTGTCCGGCGAACGATCGAAAATCCGCTCGATCAGTGCCCGGACGCCAACTTTGTGCGACTCACTCGTGGTTCTGACGAACCGGTCATACGAAATTCCGAGTGCGGCCCAGGCTTCCTGGAATCGGCGTGCGATTTCGTCCACCTGCTGCTGCGGTGTACGGCCTTCCTTTGCCGCCGATTGCGCGACCTTCTGTCCATGCTCGTCCATGCCCGTGACGAACAACACGTCGTCACCGCGCAGGCGATGGTAACGCGCCAGTACGTCGGCGCCGATTTTCTCGAAGGCGTGACCCAGATGTGGGTCGCCATTCGCGTAATCGATGGCTGTAGTGATGTAGTACTTTTTGTGCACGCTGCAATCTAGCCGATCAATTGTTCGGGGTTGGCCCCTTATTGCCATCCGGCTGCCCGGGCTCGCCTCGACCGCCGCCCGGATTGCTACCAGAATCGCCACCGCGCCGCCCACGCCGATGACGATCAGGCCGCCGCGCTGGAGCAGGTGCAACGGGTTCGGTCTCGACAGTCTCCGTCAGGATCACGAGCCGCGGTTGTGGGATTGCGAATTCGGACGTGTACATGAGTTCCGGCGATATCTCTTCTGCCTCATCTACATCATCCTGGACAGTCGAGACAGCACCGGCAGGCTTACCTTCGATCTCGTCCTTGTACGCGGCCAGCGGGATGGTCCGCGGCGCCCCTTCGGCGGTTCGCAGCGTCACCGTCTCGCGGAAGATGTCGATGGCAAGCACCTTCTCCTCGCCAACCGTCGTCGTAACGATCCGCCCTTCCTTCGGAAACCGACGCCGGGTTTCGACGTAGAACTCGTGCTCGTATCTGAGACAGCACATGAGCCGCCCGCACGCGCCGGAGATCTGCGACGGGTTCAGCGAGAGCCGTTGATCCTTTGCGACACCAAGATTCACCGGCCGCAATTCGGGTAGCCACGCAGCCGAGCAATACTGCCGGCCGCACCGGCCGATTCCGTCCAGCCGCTTGGCCTCGTCGCGAACACCAATCTGCTTGAGTTCGATCCTGGTACGGAATGCAGCCGCGAGATCGCGAACGAGATTCCGGAAATCGACCCTCTTCTCAGCGGTAAAGTACAGTGTCAGCTTCTTCCTGTCCCACTGCCACTCGGCGTCGGAGATTTTCATCTCGAGTTGTGCCTCGCGGACCTTGTCCGCAGCACGCTGGCGCGCTTCGTCGTTCGCGGCCTGAAGCGCGTCGCCATTTCGAATGTCGCGCTTTGTGGCAATGCGGAGTGCCTTGCGCACCGGCTCACCGCAACCGTGCGAGCACCCTGCATTGCGCTGCGCAGCAAGGTCCCCAGTCGCGTGCACGATCCCCAGGTCTTCACCGCGATCGGCCTCCACAACGACATGCGTCCGCGTAGCTGGCGGCGTAGCGCCATCCCAACCAAAGAACTCCTTCCGATTCCCGCGAAACGCTACTTCAATAAGATGCATATCTCTTCCGTGTAGTCATCCCGCCGAAGGTCGGTTGTCATCCCGCCGAAGGTCGGGATCCAGTCCTCCTACTCTTCCCACTGTCCCATCCTCAAATACTTCTGCCGCCGTCTCCTTACCAATCTCTCCGGCCGCAACTTCCGCAGCTCCTCAAGGTTCGTATTGAGAACTTCGCCGAGCGCTCGAGCCGCTGCTTCGTGATTGGCATGCGCGCCACCCTCGGGCTCCGGTACAATCTCGTCAACTACGCGCATGTCCAGCAGGTCCGGCGCGGTGATTCGTAGCGCCGTCGCAGCGCGATCTCGCATCTCCGGAGACTTGCCATCCTTCCAGAGAATTGCTGCACACCCTTCGACCGTAATCACCGAGTACACCGCATTCTCCATCATCAGCACACGATCGGCGACACCAAGCGCGAGTGCACCGCCAGATCCGCCCTCACCAATTACCGTTGCAATGATCGGCACCTGCAGTTGGCTCATTTCGAGCAGATTCCGTGCGATCGCCTCGGACTGACCACGCTCTTCCGCACCCAACCCAGGATACGCGCCGGGCGTATCGATAAACGTCAGCACTGGAACGTGAAACTTCTCAGCGAGCTTCATTAACCGGAGCGCCTTTCGGTATCCTTCCGGATGAGGCATCCCGAAATTCCGTCTGAGATTCTCCTTGGTATCGTGACCACGCTGATGGCCGATAAGCATCACAGTTTCGCCATCAAGCCTCGCCCAGCCGCCAACGATTGCGGCGTCGTCGCGGAACGCACGGTCACCGTGCAGCTCGATGAAATCCGTGAAGATCCGCGCAACGTAGTCGAGCATGAACGGTCGCCTTACATTCCGGGCGACCTGCACCCGTTGAATGGGGGTGAGATGCTTGTACACGTCGCCCCGCAGTTCACTGAGCTTGCGCTCAAGCGACACAACCTCGTCGTCGACGTTTACGGCCCGCTCACCCGCAGAATGCTTCAGCTCCTCGATCTTCCGCTCGAGCTCTGCGATGGGCTTCTCGAAGTCCATCGTCGTCGCACCAGTTGCCATCCGGACCTCCTAGGTCCCTAAAACTACTGAAACACGCTCCTCTCCGAGTAGCGCGCGCAATTCCTTTAGAGCTATCCCGTCGGCCGACAGCTTGAGCGACCGGGAACGCAGGCGGCCAGCCGAACCCAGGCCGTCGCTCCAGCGAATCTCCAGGGGCGCGCTGCCCGGGTGCGCGTTAACCACCACCTGGACGTCCTGCATCACCTGTGGGTCCAGAGCCGACCCCGGCGCCAGGTCGATCGCCACCGCCACCTGACCATTGGTCCGCTTCTCGGCGAGCTTTGTTACCGACTCGACAATGAAAGTCGGAGTGTCAGCGCCTTCGTCCCGCCGCGAATAGCCCCCCTTCATCACAACCGGAACGTCTGCTTTCACCTGGTCGTTGATCACGCTCCAGGCCTCCGGAAATACCAGCACCTCGCTGGAGCCAGAAAAGTCCTCGATCGTCAACCGTGCGAATTCGGCGCCGCTCTTCTTGCTCGTCTGTCGCTTGATCGATGTGATTACACAGCAAAGCGATATTGACTCGGCCGTCCAGGCACCGAGATCGCTCACAACATGCGTGGAAAACAGCTCAGCCTCGGTTCGAAATGGCTCCAGCGGATGTCCCGATGTGTAGAAGCCGAGGATTGCCTTCTCGTTTGCGAGCCTCTCGCTTTCCGGCCACGGCGCCACACTCGGCAGCGTCGTCTGGTGCGTCGGCTTGGACGTCTCGCCCAGCATGTTGCCGAAGATGGACACCTGGCCAGTCGCGACATCGTCCTGCGCCAGCGAAGCCTCGCGAATCGCCGTGTCGAGCGCGGCTGCCAATTGCGACCGATGACCGCCCAGAGAATCGAGCGCACCGGCGTGAATCATTGCCTCGAGCACGCGCTTGTTGCACATCCGCAGATCCACCCGGTTGCAAAGATCGAAGAGCGAAGTGAACGGACCGACCGCACGTGCCGCGAGAATCGCCTCGATTGCCGTCTTGCCAACGTTGCGAATCGCGCCGAGCCCAAAGCGCAGACGCTTGTCGGCAATTACCGTGAACTTGTAATTCGATTCGTTGACATCCGGAGGTAAAACCTCGAGCCCAATCTCTCGCGCCTCGTTGATGTACTTGACGACACTGTCCGTATCACCGATCTGCGACGACAACAACGCCGCCATGAATTCAGCAGGAAAGTGCGTCTTGAGCCACGCAGTCTGGTATGAAAGAATCGAGTACGCGACGCTGTGACTTTTATTAAATCCGTAACGCCCGAACGTCTCGATCTGCGACGCGATGTCGTTGATGATCTTGCGGTCATGTCCCATCGCGACGGCCTTCTCGACAAACTTGTCGAGTTCCTTGCGAATGAGCACCGCATCTTTCTTGCCCACTGCCTTGCGCAGCACGTCGGCTTCCGACAGCGAAATGCCCGCGAGCTTCTGTGCGATACGCATCACCTGTTCCTGATAGGTGATAACACCGTACGTCTCGTTCAAAAACTCTTCGAGTTCCGGGAGCTGATATGTAATCGGCTCCTCGCCGCGCTTGCGCCGGATATAAACCTTGTGCATCCCCGCGTCGAGCGGCCCCGGTCGCATCAATGCATTCGAGGCAACCAGGTCGTTGAATCGATCGCATCGCAATGACCGAAGCAGATCTGTAGCGAGCGGCGACTCGAACTGGAATACGCCCGCTGTTTTGCCGAGTCGCAGCATCTGATACGTCTCTGCATCATCGAGCGGAATGTCGTCAAGATCCGGAATCACTCGACCGCGCGCACGTACATTGTCCACAGCGTCGGTGATGATCGTCAGCGT
>JGI20207J14881_1000555_pt1 | contig 13455 bp, 15 predicted proteins | sample NGESurdeep092012_4_FD_14881 | JGI IMG/M metagenome (IMG submission 14881)
GCGCGGTGTNGCCGGCGTGAATCGTCCACGCACGAACTTCTTTTTCGCCCGCCGTGAAATACGTCCGCAGTCCAAGCAAATGATATGTCGCGCGGATGAGCGCGCCGACGCCGGATTCCGCGACGCCGAGTTCCTTGAGAAATTCCTTTGCCTCGGCATCGGACAAATCAATCAAGTCACTTTCGATTTGCGCGCTGATGACGACGGCTTCGCACGCGAAATGATTTTTTGCGTAGTCGCGCACTTTTTGAACAAACGGATTTTTGTCAGCGGTCGCCAAATCAGATTCTTTGACGTTACAGGCAAAAATCGTTGGTTTGTCGGTCATCAACCAGAACAACCGTGAAATCATTTTTTCTTCGGGCGCAAGTTGCAGCGTGAGCGCGGGTTTTCCGGCGTTCAAATGCGGCTCAATTTTTTTCAAAATATTTTCCTGCGCGAGCGCTTCCTTGTCGCCGCGTTTGGCGTCTTTGGCGACGCTGGCGAGACGTTTTTGCACGGCTTCCAAATCGGCAAGAACTAATTCCGTTGTGATTGTTTCAATGTCGCGGACAGGATCAACAGAACCGGCGACGTGATGAATGTCCGCGTCTTCAAAACAGCGAACGACCTGCACAATCGCATCCACTTCGCGAATGTGCGTGAGAAATTTATTTCCCAAACCTTCGCCCTGCGACGCGCCTTTGACGAGGCCAGCGATGTCCACAAATTCAATTGCGGCGGGAATCACGACATTTGTTTTCGCAATTTTTTGCAAAACGTAAAGGCGTTCGTCCGGCACGGTGACGATGCCAATGTTTGGGTCAATGGTGCAGAACGGATAATTCGCCGCTTCCGCTTTGCGCGTGCGCGTGAGGGCGTTGAACAGGGTTGATTTGCCCACATTGGGCAGTCCGACGATTCCAGCTTTCAGCATAAAATTTAGGACGGAGAATTAACCACAAAGACACGAAGGCACAAAGATTTGTTTCTCAAAGTTTATGATGCGCGAGTTGCCACGCGATATGAATGCCATCGAAAGTTCCCAGCGCAATCAGGCACAGGCCGGAAAAATGTTGCAGGCGCAACAAGGTTTCTTTGCCAAAACGTCCGTGCCCGCGCGACATGCCGAAACTCAAAAGGCAAAACCAAAGGTTCGTGCCGAGCGCGACGCCGATGACGCAAGCGGCCTTGGCCGAAAATTTGTCGGCGACCCAATCGTTGTCCGTGAAATAAGTTTCGTGCGACATCAGATACGCGGCGATGACCAGCCACGTCAGCAGCACGCCGACGTTGCCCATGACGCGCACGAAACCGATGGCGAACGCCGAGTGCGGATGCAATTTTTCTTCGATACGCCCTTCGAGCGCTTCGGCTTTGGAGCCGAATTGCGTCGTCGCGGCGATTTTTTTGGCCGTGAGAAATTTCGTTCCCAAAAACAACAGAAAAACGAAGGTGACGACTTCCATCATGGCCTTGACCAGATGCGTGTCGAAAAAAGACGAGAAGCCGGCGAAGGCGATCGCGCAATAAATCACTTCCATCGTGGCCGCGCCGAGGCCGATAAAAATCGCCCAGCGAAATCCGCGCCGCGCGCCTTCGTTGATGATGGTGAGGTTGACCGGGCCGACGGGAATGGAGGAAAATAAAAGCGCGCTGATGAAACCGGCAAGGCCGGCCAAAAAAATGGAATGCGACTCAAGCATGAATTTAATCCGCCTCCGGTTCGTCGTCTTCCTCTTCAATTTCCCGCCGCCACGCGCGCGAGAGACTGGGACGCACAAAGCCATAAACCAGATACGCCGTGAAAAAAATCGGCAGGACGTAATAAAGAATTTTTTCGCGCAAGATTAAAATGCAGCCGACGAACAGCGCCGCGCCGATCATTTTCCAGAACGTGCTTTTGGAACGCAAGCCGAGCGATTTGAAGCTGGGATATTTCACTGTGCTGACCATCATCGCCGACAAAAACAAGAGCACGAAGGCGATCAAATAATTCCAATGGCCGAGACTTTTTTCTTTTTCATTGAAATGGATGATGAGCAGCGTCAACGACGCCACGAGTCCGGCGGCGGATGGAATCGGAAAGCCGAGAAAATCCTTGGTCGCGCCGCTGTTGGGCATCGCGGCGAGGCAATTAAACCGTGCCAGCCGGAACGCGCCGCACAAAAGATAAATGGAAGCGATGAACCAACTGACCTGATGCAATTGCGGATAATCGCTGAAAGCGTCGCGCAGCACGACGCGCTGGACGAGAAACGCGGGCGCGACGCCGAAGGAAATCAAATCGGCGAGCGAATCAAATTCGCGCCCGAACGGACTTTCCACGCCGCCCATGCGCGCGACGCGGCCATCGAACAGATCAAAAATGCACGCGAGCAAAATGAAGGCGAGCGCGAATTTGATTTGGACAAAATAATTGTCGCTGAACGGATCGGCCTCGACAATTTTGGTCAGCGCGACGAATCCGCAGAATAGATTTCCCGCTGTCAACAAATTCGGCAGAAAATAAATTTTTAATTTTTCGTCCGAATTATCCGGTTGCGGTTTTTGAGTTGGCTCGTTCATGCAAATTCGCCTGAAAGGCGGTTTCCATTGTAGTCGAGGGCAACGCCCTCGGAAATGGACGCAAACATTTTTCGCCCTGAAAGGGCAAACCAAAAAGGTCGCAATTTTTTGGTTTGCCCTTTCAGGGCATAATCACACAACGGGAATGACCGAGGGCGTTGCCCTCGGCTACGATGGTTCAGGCCGTTGGCCTGAGAAAACTGGCATTCATTTGTATTCATTTTCATTTCAATCAAAAGCTGCAATCACGGTTTCGCCGCCGACGGCTTTCTCGCCGAGGTTCACTTTTATTTTTGCGCGCAGCGGCAGATAAATATCCACGCGCGACCCGAATTGGATCAGGCTGATGCGTTCGCCGCGCTGGACCGGATCGTTTTCCGAAATCCACGGCACGATGCGGCGCGCGATCAAGCCGGCGATCAAGCGCACGCCGATTTTCTCGTCGCGCGGATCAAAAGAATCAATTCCGATCAACACATTTTCGTTGAATTGGGCGGAGTCAATGCGCATGGCGTTGACGTATTGGCCCGGCGTGTGTTTGAAATAAGCCACGCGACCGGTTGTGGGCGCGCATTGGACGTGAACGTCGAACACGGACAAAAAAATTGAAACGCGCCGGCATTCGCCGCCCATGAATTCGGTTTCGGTGGTTGTGTCAATCACGTCAATTTTTCCGTGGCCGGGCGCGACGACGAGTTGCGGCAGCGTCGGCACCAGCGGTTCGGGATCGCGGAAAAAATAAAAAGTGAAGACGACGACCAAGGCCCAAAGCACAATCAGCACGCCGCTGATCGCCCAAATTAATTTGCCGACGAGCACTGCCAAAAATCCGAACACCAACAACGCGACGAGCGCAATGGCGGACCAGCCGATGATGCGCAGCGCGGCGTTGGCGGCTTTGCCAGAATGTTTCACACAGGCACGTTAAAATTTTTGCGCGCGACTTGCAATTCGGCATTTTCGAGGCAAGTTGACTTGTCGCGAAAACTGGACGCGATTTAACCAAACAAAAAATTCAAAAAAAATTATGTCACTGCACACTCCTGATCTGACGAAGTTTCCGCCGCGCAGTCCGCGCGTGCGGTTGGGCGGCTATGTCATCCTGCCGCGAATGCTGGATAAAGGCCGCGCGACGCTCGCCGGCAAAAATGGCGAGTATCATTATGCCTGCCCGCTCGACCAGCGATTTTTAGAATTTGCCGGCATTGATCCCGAGGCGTTGAAAAAAGAACTCGGCAAAAGCGACGGCGAAGTTTTGGAATGGATCAACAAAAATGCGAAAAACAAACATTGCGAAATCAAAATCTGCGCGTGGTCGAAGTTCAACGAACATCGCGTGCCGATGAACGCGGAATCGCGCGGTTATTTCAACGAACAAGTCGGCAAAGTCGCGGCGAAACGCGAAGACATTGGAACATTTTTTGACTGGCTCGATGTGGACGATTTCGTGACGTTCGGCGGCAAAGCATGATTTTTTAACCACCAAGACACGAAGGCGCGAAGAAAAATCTTCGCGCCTTTTTTATGCCTCAATCAAATCTGTAAGTTGATTCATCGGATAATTTATTTTGCCGATTTGGAAATTTCTTTGCGCGCCGGATAAGAATCTTGCCCAAATCAATCTCGATTGCTTCTGCAATTCGCAATAAAGTGTCCAACGTGGGATTTCTTAAATCGCGTTCAATGAGGCTAACGATTGATTGTGAAAGACCCGAACGTTGGGCAACGGCATTCATGGAAAGCCCACGTTTTTCACGCTCTTCCCGCAAGAGTCGAACGACATTGGCAGCAATAGCTTCTCGCAAGCTGTTTTTTGACACGCTTTAGTCATACGCGGAAAATAGGTTGACAAGAGATGTGACGAGAGTCGCAATGCGCTCCAATTCCAAATCAAGAAACTTATGAAAAAGCTTTGGCTGGTTTCGGTAGGGGTCGCCTTTCTTTTTACAATCACCATTCCTTCACGCGCGCAAGAAGCTCCTGATATTTCAGGAGACGCCAATTCTCCATCCGATTTTGAAACCGAATTGCGAGCCGTCGAAGCAACCACGCCGCTGCCGGCGGCGGATGTGCCGGACGTTGGAAATTTTCTTTCGGCTAAACATGCCATGGACTGGCCGCCATTTCCTGACTCGATGGGTTTGCCGGCATGGAATCTCGGCGATGGCTTTTATATTTTAGATGATTTAGGAGTGAATTACAGTGCCGCAGCCAGCAATGGAATGCTCGCGATGGATGATTTTAGTGGAGAGTCGTCTGCCAATACTAATTTTTTTATCGGGATTGAAAGAACAAACATCATTGTTAGTTGGATCAGCCGCACCAATAAAATTTATCTCCTGGAAGACCGGGCGACTTTGACCAGTGAAACACATTGGGGCGAATTGCAGAATTATCTTCTCGCGGCAGAAAATACGAATGTGACCAGCTTTGTTCACACAAATATCCTTCAATCACAACCAACTGATTTTTATCGGCTCTTCGATGTCACGCCCGTTGCGCGCGCCGACTTTTTTGCGATTGATCAGGACAGTTCAGATAATCAATTCGATATTTTTCAAAATGATTCAGACCCAAATGATGATTTATTTTACATTTCAAATCTGGTTCCCGCCCATCACGGAAGCATTAACTATTCATTGGACGCGACGACATTTCAATACACGCCTGATTCAGGTTTTTATGGGGTGGATTCTTTTGCTTACAGCATTACGAGCGGCTATGGTGACATCTCATCAAACGCCACCGTTACGGTTTTTGTGAATCAATCCGGGAATTCACCGCCTTCGGTCAATGACCTTATCATCACCCTGCAAACAAATATTTATACGGCCACCTTCAATGCGCTGACAAACTCATCCGACCCGGACGGCGATACGCCCATTCTTTTTTCAGTCAATTCTCCGAGTTTGGGAAGCGTTTCAAATGATGCCAGCGGCAACATCACTTATAACCGAAATCCGAATGTATTTGGCAACGATGCGTTCACTTACATCATCACCGATGGAAAAGGTGGTTACACCGTCGGCAATGTAAAAATCTGCAATTGGATACGGACGGCGACGGAATGCCTGACCAGTGGGAAATGGCAAACGGCCTCGACCCGGCAACCGACGATTCAATGGGCGATCCTGATGCTGATGGTTTGCCGAACCTTGCGGAATTTCAACTTGGAACAAACCCTAATGGCGCTGACAACCCGCTGAATCTTTCCAGCGTCACGAATGGAATGCAGATGAGTGATTTCGTTCAAATACCAATTTATGGTTTAAGCGCGTCAGTCCAGAATCCGCCGATAACTTTCTACGTGAATGGCGCGCCCGCAGAAAATTCATCGCTCTGGCAGGGGCCGGATGGAACCTGGTTTGTGAACTGGGATACAACATTTTTAACCAACGGCGATTATCAAGTTCAACTTGATTGCCAGGTTGCTCCGTCATCATCTCCCGATTCGATCACCGATGTTCTTGGCACTGAAAAAACAGTTGAAGTCAGCAACCCGATTATTTTCGACAAATTGACCAGTCAGTTCAGCAGCTTTCTGCTCATCAATGCCACCCTGGCGGCAACCAACGACACCTGCGACGTTGATTTGTATGACGACGATGGCAATCTGCTTGTCTATGCGACTGGTTTGACACCCACCGACGGCCAGATTCAATTGTATTGGGATTTGACGGATGGAAATGGACATCAAATTTCCTTCGGCAACATTCAGGCCGTTTTTACGCTTCATCCGGCGGAAGGTCCTGACGGAATTCATGCCAACGACGCATCAAGTTCTTCGTCGGTTTCTCACTGGTTTATCAAGGATGCTGCAAATGTGGGCGGTCCTTTTGCGCTTGCTTGGGGATGGGATGGAATTGCTTCGTATTATCCCCCCTTTGTCGGCCATCGAACCGAACTTATGCAGGACGGCGTTATTAATATTCTGGGCAATCCATCCGATTTTAGTTCTTATGATTTGCTGCCAGTTGAAAATATACCTTATGGCGACAGCGCTTTTCGCTATGATACTGATTCCGACAAAAATATAATGATGCACGCTTTGAAAAGCAGCGGGAATTTCTTTTGGCTTGGCCATTGCGATGACGATGCCATTTTTGGGAATCCGAAGGTTTCTGGAATTGGCACTGCCGATGTTTCAACTTGGTTGGGCAACTACCGATCAACGCCAAAACATCCAGGAACAAACAAGCATCCCTATCATCTGGTGATTTTGAATGCCTGTGAATCCTATAATTCCGATTGGGCAAATGTTTTCGGCATTGATTTTTCCGCCAATGGCAGTTCTGATTCGGTTGCTGATTATCAATATGCGGGGCGGGCGCCGCGCGCGTTTGTTGGCTGGACGAAAGTGATACTTGTTCCTGGCGTGGGAGATGTATCGGGATTGGCGCACGCTGAATATGCTGGAGCGCTTCAAAACTTATTCGGATATTGGATGGATGGGTATCCACTATATTTCTGCGTCGGCCAATTTGCGGACGCGGCGATACCAGACGGCTTTGATGGCATAGAATCATGGCAAATTTCAGGTTGTGTTGATTTGGAAAGAGGTGAATAACATTGGTATGCAAATTTATCCGAATCGAAAATCGCTTCACGGTCCGCTTCGCATCATTGTGGTGCTTTTGCTCTACGTGGCTTTCTTTTCTCCTATCATAAGTCCACGGGAAGGAAACAGCTATGGCTTCAAAACTGCATTGAATGGATTTTTGATGGTTTTTATTCCGACTGTGGCGATTGTGATTTTGATTCCAGTTCTCATTCGAGGGACGCTTGGCGAAAAAATCGTTGCCGTCATTCTTCTGCTGCCGCCGGCATGGTTTGTCTTTTGGATGTGGTATGGCGTTGTTTCTGATTTCTTGAACAAATGAATAGCACCTGCCCGCAAACTTCTAACGAAATACAACGACCGCTTCGCGCACCGTCTCGCATAGCGGTCTGTCTTGTCCTTCAGCTTTTAATGTTTTTAGTTGGTCTTTTCTTTCCCGAATGGGATTATGGAATATATAGTCGGGCGACTTTCTGGTATGCGTTTAACAATTTCGTTTTAGAGTTTTCAATGCTTTTTTTGCCGACGACAGCGGTCTTTTTATTGATCCCCGTTTTTCTGCGTGGTTCGTCTTGGGAAAAAATTATCGCTTTGATTGTTTCCCTGTTCCCTGCGTGGCTTGCAGTGCAAGGCTGGCAAGGGATTTTTTATCAGCTATGCCATGAAAACTAACACGCCGACAAAATCAAAAACCGGCTTCACGCTTGTGGAGATGTTGGTTGTTTTAGTTCTCGCGATTTTTTTAGGGATAATCCTTTGGCCGGCAAATCACGGAATAATGGCCGGAAATTTGAATTGCATAAACAACCTGAAAGAAATCGGCCTCTCATTAACAATATATGCCGATGACAATGATGGAAGATTTCCGCTTCAGATTGCGGCCACAAATACCAGTCTAATTGAAATCATTTACAACAATCATGTTTTTCCGCGTTACCAAGTTGCCTCCAATGAACTGGGAAATGATCCCAAAATTCTTCTTTGCCCTTTCGACATAACACGACGAGCAGCTACCAACTTTGAGACGCTGACTGACTCAAACATAAGTTATTTTTTCAACGCGGATGCTGTAAGAAATTCTTCAACTAATTCAATTTTGTCCGGCGACCGATTTCTGGAAAGTAATGGCCGGCCTGTGAGTTCGCGACTGCTTGTGCTTACAACAAACTTAAATATGAGTTGGACATCCGGCATCCATAAAAGTGGTGGAAATGTGCTTCTGTCAGATGGCAGTGTTCAGCAAACGACAAGTTCTAGTTTGCCTTCGATTATCCGCAGCCAATTATTGGCTACCAATCGCCTTCTCATCCCTTGATTTCAAATGCCTTTACCATTAGGAACAACCGTCACAAATAAATTGCTTCTCACCGCCGCCTATAAATATGTCGCCATGGCCGTGATGCTTACCAATTGTAATCTTTTCGTCCAAGAGACGCATTTGCCTCTCGACCATCCCCTAACTCAAACAAACATCATTTTATCCCGATGCAATGTCGCTCCGCCCCGGCTCATGGGTTTTGGCGGCAGCATCGTCACAGAAAAATATTTCTTTGGTTTCGGTCATGATCATCTGGCCAATTTTTGGCAATGGGAATTTCATGCCGAATCCATGAAAAATATCCGGGCGCAGCAGGAACAATGGTCGAAGATGACTTCGCAGATTGATACAAACGGAGTCCACGAACTTGCCTTGGACTGGCTGACCAGCCTGGGCGTGGATGTGGCGACGCTGGAGAAAAAATATCCATGCAAAATTTCACAAAAATTCTTTTACAAGCGCGCTGACGGAAATTTAGAATCTCAATCCAAAAGCATCATTCCATTGCCCATTTTTCAAATCTCGTGGGGTTCAATCCCGCTGCGCGGACATCCTCAATACAGTTTTCCCGCCGCGACCATGACTGTTTTCGGGCCGACGAAACAACTTATCGAATATCATTTGTTGGACGATGCGTTGATGCTTCGCCCAAAATTGTCCGTCAAAGACCCTAAAACACTTCTTTCAATCACCAACGCGGAATTTGATAAATTCGACGAAACGCAGAGGAGCAACCTTATAAAGCAATTTGCGCCATAAACAGTGTAAACAGCCGATAATTAATGTTTTCTTTAATAAACAGCCACTTTTCATCTCGCGGACGACGCTGGCTGCCGAATTTTTGAGCAGTGATCAGGTCGCATAGAAAGCATTGGATTTAATAAGCCGCGAAGGCGCGAAGAAAAAATTCTTCGCGCCTTTTAATTTTGTTGGAAGCGAAAGGAATTATGCGCTTTCGGCGGTGGATAATTCGTTCACCGGAACAATGGATTTATTCGTTTCGATGTTTTCGATGCGATAACGCCGTTTGGTTTCGTGCAGTTCAAATTCCACCTCGTCGCCGACTTTGTGGTTGAGCAGCGATTGGCCGACCGGCGTGAGATAGCTGATGACGCCCTGGTCGGGATCGGAATCCCACGCGCCGAGAATTGAAAACGATTCGGACTGGTTGGTTTCAAGATTGGTGGCTTGCACGATGGTGCCGATGTTGACGGCATCGGTCTTGGCGTTGGAAAAATCGGTGCCGCGCGCGCGCGCCAGTTGCGCTTCGAGTTCTTCTTTGCGGCGCATCAGAATTTTTTGCATTTCCTTCGCCGCCTTGTATTCGTGGTTTTCGCGCAAATCGCCGTAGCTGCGCGCGATGGCGATTTCCTTCGAGTTGGCCGGAATTTTTTTCTGCACGAGTTCCTGATATTCCACGCGGCGGCGTTCGAGGCTTTCCCACGAAACCTGGATGGTGCTGTCGTGCTTGGATTGTTCGCCGCTGACGAGCGATTGCACGGCGGGATGTTTTTTGACGAGGCGCGCGAGCAGCGAGCGCTTGTCCATGTCGTCAAAAACCGGCGAAAGTTGCAGCGCGCGCGTCAAATCTTTGACGACTTCGATGTCGGCGGAGGCGGTGAGTTCGCCGAGCAATTCCTGGTCTTCCAAAATAAAATCGCGCAAACGGTTTGAACGGCGTTCGTTGAATTGATCGCGTTCCATCGCCGTGAGCATCGCGCGAAAAACTTCCGGGCCGAGAATGTCGGCAAAGGAATCGCTGCGTTCGCGGCCGAGCCAGAGCAACAGCTCGCTGCTGGCCGTGTGCTGGCGGATGAGCCGCGCAAGCGTTTCCTTGAGCAAATCCCATTTGCCTTCGGCGATGAGCAAATTGGCAAATTCCCTGGCCAGTTTCGCGGAAACAAAATTCAACGAACCGCGCAAAATTTCCTGCCAGCGGTCGGGATTGGCCTGTTTGAACGATTCGAGCGCGCGATGATGTTTGGCCGACGGAATTTGTTCGAGCAGCGAACCGAACTTGACGTTGTCCTGCGACCAGATTTGCGCGGCGGTGATTTCGCCGGCGACCGGCTGCAGGCCAGCGGCTTCGCGCAGTTCGTCGCGCGCAAAAATCGCCTCGAGCGCCACAGCGGGTTGATTGCGTTGATACGACGCGATGTCCGTGTTCAGCGCGGAAATAATTTCGATCACGGCCGTCTGCTTGTCCGCCAGATCCGAAATGACTTTGGTCAATTCCGCAACCACCACGACGCGCGCCTTCAAACCTTTCGCCGCGCGAAAATCCACGAGCGTGCGGTCTTGCAACGACGTTTCCTGCGATTGAAAAACGACCGGCTCGGTTTTTTTCAGCGGCACGATGAAGTGGCCGTCCTTCTTCATTTCGCGCTTGGTCGTTTCCCACCATTTTTTCCAATCGTCGCGGATCACGTCCGGCGTGAGCGCAGCCTGAATCTGATCCGCCGTCGCCTTGCCGCCGTAACTGTTCAAAACCAGTTTGATCAAATCCAGGTGATGCGCGGCGAGATGGCGCACGCTTTCCAAATCGTTCGCTTTGCGCGCGAGAATGTGATCCTTGGGAATCGCTTTGAGATTTTCAGCGGCGAACGCCAGATCCATCGTGTGTCCCGGCTTGCCCGGAAAATCAATCGTGAAGCGCGCGAACACCGTGTCCACCGTTTTGATTTTTCCGAAGCCCCAACTGCGGTGCGTGCAGCAGCCGCTTTCGGCCAATTGCGTCAGCGGTTCCACGTGACGGCCCTCAATTTTTCCGGCGGCGGCTAATTTTTCAAATTCTTCTCTCATATTAAAATCGTATTTTTGTCGTCACGAACTCACAATGCTCCATTAAACGCGGTGAACGCACAAAATCCAAGACAAATTGCGGCGCGAGTTTTAGGACAACGCCGCGCCCACGGCGAATTCACGGAAAATTTACTCGAACGCGAGCTGGCCAATGCGAAATTATCGGCGGTTGATCGCGGATTGTGCCAGGAAATTATTTACGGCGTCGTCCGCCGGCAATCCACGCTCGACTGGCTCATCGCAAAAAAAACCGGCGGGCGCGAACAAAAATTACCGTTGCAAAATTTGCTGCGCCTCGGCCTCTATCAAATTTTCTGGCTCGACAAAATTCCGCCGCACGCCGCCGTCCACGAAACCGTCGAACTCGCCAAACAAAATGGTTTCGGCCCGCAAGCCGGATTTGTGAATGCGATTTTGCGCGGCTACCTGCGCGAATTTGACGAAACCAAAAAAATTCTCGCGGAGTTAAAAATTTCCAATCCCGCAATCGGCTTTTCCCATCCGCAATGGCTTGTGGAAAAATGGCAAAAGCGTTTTGGCGCGGAAAAAACCGCGCAACTTTTGGAATGGAACAACACGCCGCCAAAAACTTTTGCGCGCGTGAACACTTTGAAAATTGATGCGGGGAAACTGCTCGAAAAATGGCGCGATGAAAATGTTGAATATGATTTCGTGCGCCGCGATTGGCTGGAAGAAAATTTGATTTTTGAATTAAAATCGCATCCGCCGTTGACTTCGCTCGAAAGTTTCTGCGACGGTTGGTTTTACATTCAAGACCCGAGCACCTTGCTCGCGCCGGTTTTGCTCGCCGCGCAATCCGGCGAAACCATTTTAGATTTATGCGCCGCGCCCGGCGGCAAAACCACGTTCATCGCACAGATGATGAACAACGCAGGAAAAATTATCGCCTGCGATATTTCCGAAGAGCGATTGAAATTGGTTCAAGAAAATTGTCAACGACTTGGAACTTCATGCGTTGAACCCATTTTGTTTTCAACCTTCAACCTTCAACCTTCAACTTTCAACCACGTCCTTGTAGACGCGCCGTGTTCCAACACCGGCGTCATGCGCCGCCGCGTGGATTTGCGCTGGCGGATTTCGCCGGAAGAAATTTTGCGTTTGCAACAAACGCAACTCGATTTGCTCAAACTTACGGCGACGAAATTAAAATCCGGCGGCGTTTTGATTTACAGCACTTGCAGTTTGGAGCCGGAGGAAAATGCCGAAGTCGTGAAAGAATTTTTGCGCGAGCACAAAAATTTCAAATTGGAAAACGAACGCGAACTTCTGCCGTTTGCGGACAACGTGGACGGCGCATTTGTGGCGCGCTTGAAAAAATTGGTTTAACCTGACTCGCATTATGGAACTCGACCTCGAAAATGAATTTGCCGACCGCGCGTATCCGTTGCTCGCCAGCCTCGTCACGCCGCGACCGATTGCGTTTGTGACGACGTTGAGTCCCGACGGAAAAATCAACGCCGCGCCGTTCAGTTTTTTCAACCTGCTCGGCGCGCAGCCGCCGATTTTGGCATTCGCGCCCGGCGACCGCGACGATGGCACGCCCAAAGACACCGCGCTGAACATCCGCGCCACGCACGAATTTGTTGTCAATCTCGTGGATGAAAAAATTGCCGAAGCAATGAACCAATGCGCCGCGTCGTTGCCTTACGGCGAAAATGAATTGGCCCACGCCGGTTTGACCGCCGCGCCGTCAACCGTCGTGAAACCGCCGCGCATTTTGGAATCGCCCGCGAGTTTGGAATGCGTCGAATGGGGCACGTTGCAAATCGGAAAAAATCGCGTCGTAATTGGTTCGATCAAACGCCTGCATTTGCGCGATGAGTTATTTGACGCCGAGAAAAAACGGATTCACACGGACAAGCTTTTTACGATTGGGCGCATGGCGTCGCCGCACTGGTATTGCCGCACGCGCGACCGGTTTGAAATGATTCGACCAAAATAAAATTGAAATTGTGAAAATTGATTTTGGTGCAACGTTGTTTTTATTATGGCCTCAACCAAACAACGCGCGGCGGCGAAACAAAACATCAAAAAAGCGGTAGCCGCCGCCAAAAGAAAACAAACTCTCGAACATCTGCCGAAAAAAACGCGAACCGCTTTGGGCAAACAAGCGGCCAAAGTTCGCAAAGAAAAACGCGGAAGTTAGCGCAAATTAAAAATTACTTTACGGCGTATCGCGCTTCCATTTCGGCCTGCGTGTAAGTTTTTT
>JGI20207J14881_1000556_pt1 | contig 13427 bp, 13 predicted proteins | sample NGESurdeep092012_4_FD_14881 | JGI IMG/M metagenome (IMG submission 14881)
GCCACTCCCCCGGCGAAGGCGATCGGCGCGAAGATCGCGGTGATGATGATGAGCATCTTTCTGATAACGAGAGCGAACCAGACAATCGCTACTGCGACGATTGCCACGAGCGACAGGATCAAGACAGTGGCGGGACTCGCCAACGCCGTGGTGAAGATGGCGCCGCCGATGAGCTTCGTACCCAGTGACGCGATGGTGCCACCCGTCGCCGTCTTCACTACCCCGACGCACAGTTGATCGACGCCGACGAGAAGCACGTTCAGAGTCGCCAACGTAATCGCGCACCCCACCGTCGCGATAACGAGACCGCGCAGGGCTCGGCCGACGCCGCCCGCGTCCCGGCGTAGCGCCGACACCGCCATCTGGACGACGAAGAGTCCGAGGCAGAGCACGACCGCGATTGAGACCACGATGCCGAGGTCCAGCTCGAAGTTGGCGCCACCGAGTGAGACCGTCGTCGACGAGGAGAGCTGTTGCCAAAGCCAGTTGATCGCGGAGTCGGCGGTGTTCCCGAAGGCCGACGCGACGCTACTGAACACTGACGACGTGACGCTGCTTCCGAGGCGACCAATGAATTTTACGCCGTCACAGATTGGATCCAGCGAGTTACACACTCAGTTCACCGTCCAGTTGTTGACGGCGACGGCGCCGTAACCGGGGTGCCCGGACGCACCGCCGAGCGTGAGGGCGAAGAAGATCGACTCGATGACCGGTGCGCGACCCAATGTCGTAACCGTAAGGGTTCCCGAGACGTCGTACATCACCATCAGCGGATCGACCGGCTTCCAACCCGTACTCAACATCTGCGTCCAGATCGGACTGACCGAGGTCACGAGACCGCTCACGCGCCAACGCGCTCGCGAGGCGGCCATCGTTGCCCACTGCGTCTTCGTGGGCACCACGGCGGGTCTTGCCGCGAGAGAGCCGGGAAGGATCTTCAAGTTCCCCGTAGCGGGAATGTTCGCGAGCGTGTTGGGTGCGTTGTTGTAACTCGCCCAGGCGAGAAGCTCCCTTCGTGTGGAACGGGCAAAGTCGACATCCAGGAGTTCCTGCGTGAACGCCAGGGCGTACATCGACGGCAGCGACGAGTCCACTGCGTCGATCGGCGGAAAGGCCGGACAGGTAGCAGCACCTGGAAACTGAGCCGCCTGCGACGTCGTGAAACTCCCGGAGTTCTCATTTTGCGCCATGATCGCGTTGGCCGTTCGCTCGATCGCCGTCTGGGGAGGAGTGACGCGAAGCGGGTGGTACGTGGGCGACGCGGCCACGGAGTTGGCCGGACTTGTCCGCGCCGTCGCACCTTTTACCGGCGACTCCGACGAAAGCTTCAGTGCAAGTAGCACCACCACGACGAACACCGCTATCACCGGAGCCGCCATCAATAACTTCACGCGCACGGATCGCCATTCGCTCATTAGCTGAGGCTCGATCCGAGGTTGTAGAACGTGTTGATTAAGAGGTCCGAGCCGCCGATGAGCATCGCTGCGACAAGGCACACGAGCAGGCCCATCTTGCCTCTCGTCGACCACTGCGGATTGGCACTGTGGTGTCCAATCGCCATGACGATGGCGCACCCCACAAACCCGGCGAGGGAGAGCACGAGGCCAAAGGCCATGAGCGAACCTACGAGCTTTGACAAAGTACTGATGCCGGGAATCGCCGTGCTGTTCGGCGTGACGTTCACGCCGCTGCCCACGAGCCTGGCTGCTACGAGTTGGGTAATCACTGCTGCTCCTTTATTTGGGTTGACTTTCTTTTTCGACGCATTTCGCTTGCGCTTAGGTCCAGTTAGCCGACGTGGCGAATCCCGGAGAGACCGCCGCCGACGAAATTCGAGTAGGGCTGGACAATGACGCCGTATTGGACGTCGACGGCCGACTCCACTAGTCCGTCGCCGAGATAGATCCCAACGTGGCCGGGGTTGGCAATCGTGCCGTCGCTCCCTGGTACGAGGACTAGATCACCGGGTGATACGTCCGCGTAAGAACTCACTTCAGTGCCTTCGTTGATCTGATCGCCGGTGTAGTGCAGCAACGTCACGCCAGCCTGGGCCCAAGCCATCATGGTGAGGCCCGAGCAGTCGAAGGCCGTGGGGCCCGTACCACCCCAGAGATACGACTTGCCGAGCTGCGCCAGGGCGTAGGTGATCGCCACCGTCTCCGCGGCCGTGGCGTCGGCGGGGACTACGTAGTTCGTCGGTAAGCCGTTGTTGATTACTGGCGAACTGGGCAACGTGGCCGAAGCTGCCGCGCCACAGTTTGGGTTTGAAACCAGTGTCGTGGTTGTGGTCGTAGAGCCAGCCTTGGCTGGTGGTTGGATTTTCGATATAGCGCAGGCGGCGGCCTGGGCCGTCCCACCCACGGTGCTGAACAGGATGACCAGTCCCAGCAGGGCCACGGCGAAGCAAACGAACGGAGCAACAACAAGTAGCACGATCTTGTTCACGACGACGCTGACCCTTCAACGAAAGAGTTCTGCGGCACCTGAAATTGAATCGAATCACTTTTGGCCATTGAAAGCCTCCGATATTTGGCATGTAGTGCAACGGTCGCGCCCACTCGCACTTTCAACAGAGCATGTTGAAGTGATCAACGAGCGTTGATTTCTCCCACGACTTCTGCGCACACATTGACCAGAAGTCCGCACTGTGTCGGGCTTTCAGAGGCAGGTGGCCCGAAGAGCGAGTGTGATGAAAGGGCCCATACGTATTAACAAGCCGAAAGCCGAGTTGCGCTCACGTTCCAGCCCGTGGCGGCCAATTGGTTCATCGGACATAATGAGGAATGGACGTTGCGATTCAAATTACGGGATGGATTGCGACCCTTCCTGACTGGCAGCAAGATCTAGCTCGACGTGCATCCTTATCGATTAAGCCAAGTGCAGCGGAGTTGCAAGATTCGATTTTCATGTTCAAAGCTGCGACGGGGTTCCCGGACATTGAAGATCCACCGGCCCCGCATCCATTAACAATCGAGCACATTCCTTCGGTCGCCGCGTCTCCAACTGCGGTTCTAACAAAGATTGGCCAACTAAAGGGCGTTGGGCTTGTGAGTCCGAAGTCTTCAATTGACTTTGCAGATCGAGGTGTAACAATAATCTTTGGCGGGAACTCTTCTGGGAAGAGTAGTTTCGTTCGTGCGTTAAAGGCCATCTGCTACACAATTGACGACGATAGCAAGATCAGGTCCTCCATCTATGAAACTGCGGTAGAAGCACCGAAGGCTCACGTCGAATACACGATTGACGGTGTGCCACATGTTGTTGATACAGATCTTGTCGGCAATCATGTATTGCGGTTACCCGGAGTATCGGTGTTTGATGCCGCATGCGCAGAACTCTACATTGATGATTCCAACACGATTCAATATGTGCCAACCGAATTGGCCACGCTAACTCGGCTCGCCAGTTTGCAAGATGACATCCGTTCCGTCCTCGAGGGCGAGAGACAAACTCTTCTCGCAAATCCACCTTCTCTCGTAGACGTTGGGGAAGATACTCCAGCCGGGGTCGAAATTCGAAAACTTGATGGAAGTGATGCTGATGTGGAGCGGCTTGCCATCGGGCAGCTCACCCCTGAGGAACGTAATCGTATTAATGAATTACGGGCAGCAATCGCTGCGGCTGACTCTTCATCAATATCGGCGGATGCCGCCGCTGCGGTTACTGATGCCGAATCTGCCTTGGCATTCTCAAAAAAACTTGAGGATCTCTTCGAGAAAGTCTCGGGTGACAACGCACGTACGGTTGCCAGTCTCGCAGTCGATGTCGAAAAAGCGAAAGCTGCACTCCAATTGGCGCGAGACCAATTCGATACAGCTCCAATGTCAGGCATAGGTTCCGAGCCATGGGTGATTCTTTGGGGCGCGGCGCGGTCGTTCGCAGAGAGTCAGGGCGTCGCTTTTCCACCCAGTGAAGGGACAACTTGTCCGCTTTGTCTTCAGAACATTGACGAAGAAACAGAGCAGCGGTTGGCACACTTTGAAGCCCACGTGTTGGGAGAGGTAAATACAGTTGCAGAAGTCGCGTTAAATAAGCTTGAAGTTGCGAACGGTCAATGTGATCCTGGTCAAGTTGAAGATCTCACCAGCGTCTTTCTTACTCAACTTAAACTGGTAGTACCTGACCTGGCATCGGAAATTGAAGTTTTTCTCGCGGTTGCCAAAGAACGCTTGTCGGTCATTACCACCACGCCGACCAGCGTGATCCAAGAAGTAGAACGACCTTCTGTTCTCATTGCGTCGGTAAAGGCATGGGGCGAAGCACGTCGGAAATATGGTGAGGATCTCAAGGAAGCAGCAAACCCTACGGGACTCGTCCAAATGAAGGTTGAATTTCGCGCCCTCCTTGCAAGGCGCACTATTGAAGTTCGGATGGGTGAGTTCAAGGAGTGGAGCAAGAAGCTAAATATTGCGACGTTGATCGATGGAGCGCGAACGGCGCTAGCAACTAACAAGATATCAACTCAACAACGGCAGATATCCGAGGACTTGGTTGGGGACGCTCTTCAGGCAGCTCTGCTGCAAGAACTAGACCACTTGGGATGTGGCCATCTTCCCGTCTCGATAAACCTTAAGGTCGAGAAGGCTGAGGCGAGCGCGAAGCTCAGCCTGCTTGCAAAAAATCCCGGACGTCTATCGGAAATATTCTCGGAAGGCGAGCGCCGGGCTGTTGCGCTTTCATTCTTTTTTGCTGAACTTGAAGTGCAGCGCAATGAAGGCGTCGTCGTACTAGATGATCCCGTGTCATCCCTCGACGACGAGCGCAGAGAGTGGATATCAAAGAGACTTGTCAAAGAGGGCCAACGTCGACAGGTGGTCGTTTTCACACACGACCTGCCATTTGTATGTGATCTCCAGTCTCATGCGGAGTCCGAAGGCGTTCCGCTTTCGGTCAAGGGAATCTGGCGGACCCGAGAAGCGGTCGGCTTTATGGACGAAAATCCTCCAATGAGGACCATGAAGTTGAAAGAGAGAGTGAATGTGCTGAAGGTGCGCGTTCAGGAATGGAATAGCGAGCCTCGCGCGACAACTCAAGAAGAACAGTGGAATAGAGTGAACAATTTCTACAATGACTTACGGACAGCATGGGAACGAGCCGTGGAAGAACGTCTTTTCCGAGGCGTAGTCGAGAGATTCCGTCGCGACATTAAGACGTTGTCTTTGCGCGAAGTCCAAGTCACCCCAGAGTTGAAAAACGCCATCAAGTCAGGTATGGAGCGCGCTTCATTCTTCGTGCACGATGCACCAAGCGCCGGTGGCGTTCCTTTGCCTGACAGGGATCGATTGCAGGAGGACCTCGAACTTCTCGTTAAATTCGAGGCGATGACCCGATGATTCTGTTTTAGGTAGATCTGACGGAAGGAAACAGATGACAAACCACGAGATGGTGTCGGAGACCCGACGTGACTCCAACACGCACTTGATACTCGCAATTCATCGCCCAGCAAGAGATTCTTCCTCGGGCCTGGTTTCCGGTGGGGCAAACTAATCGAATGGAAGTGTTCCGATTTGATACAGACATCGCGATGACGGTAGCGAAAGGCGAGGTCCCGTCAAAGCTTGGCCAACTCATTGGCAACGCGAATCTTGATCAGGCCGGAGTTCTCTTTCTCGATGAAGGATCTCAGTACAGTCCAACGGCGTCTGGACTACGGCAACTCTTTGCAATTACCACCGGTTCATGCACTGTGGAGGCGGACCACCTCTCTCCGTTCATACTTCAAACTCAACAGGCTGTCGTCGCGGAACCTCATGAGCGGTGGTCGGTGTCTGCAAATGAATCGGTCGTCGGTCTATGGATGGAAGGTTCGTTTGACATTTGGGCCGTGGCCGTGACCCAGCCAATAGTCGTCGTTCCGTACGACGAAACGTGGCCAATATCTTTCAACGACATTTCGAAGGCGCTGTGGCCCCACGTTGATGACGTAGCTCTTCGCATCGATCACGTTGGTTCCACTGCGGTTCCGGGCTTAGGTGGAAAGCCAATCATCGACATCGACGTCGTCGCTTCGCGAGACACCCACGTCAAAACCTTGATCCATCGCCTGGAGTTGGCTGGCTATCGATGGCGTGGTGATCTTGGCGTTGAAGGGCGCGAGGCCTTTAGCCCCATTGCTGAGACAGATTTGCCGGAACACCATCTCTACGTTGTTGTTGAGAACAATCGAGCTCATCTTGATCATCTTCTTTTACGAGATCTACTTCGTGAAGATCGCCACGCTCGAGACGAATACGCCGCTTTGAAGGTCTCAAATATGGTGACGGCAGATGGAAACATGGATGTATATCTCAGGGCCAAGGCGGCTTTCGTAGCCAAACTGTTAATTCGAGCTAGAGCTGAGCGAGGTCTGCCCTCGGTCGCTTACTGGAACCCTGAATGAGCGAACGATTTCTCGAATCCAATGGGATGCTTATCTTGAAGAAATACTCCCACGCGCTAAAAGCAAGTCTGTTGATGTCGGAGACGAGACTTGAACCAACACGCCCCAAGGGCGCCAGCTCTTCATGCTGGACACGCTTCACAGCTGCTCGAAGCAAAAGTAGTAGTCACGTGGTATTTCTGCCAGCCGGTATTCGCTTTTCTTACCGGGTGGGCCATAATGTGGACCGGCCCAGGAGGCTCCAATGAAGCGCAGGATCGCAGTAGCCATTGCCGGCCTCGTCCTCGGCTTCGGTGGCCTCGTCGCCACCCAAGCAAGCGCTGCCAATAGAACAGTGAGCGCGTCCGGAGGCTCAGTGACGTTCACCGCCGCGGTCAGGGGTGCGACAACGTGTCAATGGTCAGCGCGTCCGTCGATCCCAGGATTCGCGACCACCGTTCGATGCACGTCCGGCAACGCTTCTCGATCAGCAAGGTTCCGAGCAAACACCTCGACCAGCGTGAAGGCGTACACCATCACATTGACTGTGCGCGGCCACAGAACGGCTTTCGATCACTGGAAGGTCACTCAAACTGGTAAGACCACCACGCTGCCTCCCGTACGGTCATTGGTACTTTGGAGTTCCAGTGGACAGGGATCGATGTCGGGTCCGAAGTTCACGGTGCCCGCGCAAGCGACGTCGTGGACGGAGAATTGGTCCTACGACTGCAGCAGTTTTGGCACCAGTGGCAACTTCATAACGTCGATTACCGGATACGGAGCTAGCCGCGGGACGACCGACAGTGGCGCTAATCAACTCGGGACCAGCGGTTCGGGCGTGAATCACTACTACGACACCGGAACATTGAGCATTCAGGTGAACTCTGAGTGCAGTTGGACTGAATCAATTGTTGCTGTCGGTCCGATTCCGAGTGCCGTGACGGCTAGCCCTCTGCCGAGTTCGACGAATGTTCTCTGGTCGATGTCTGGACAGGGTGCATTGTCGGGACCTCAGTTCACGGTTTCATCGTCGGCGTCAGGATGGATCGAACATTGGTCGTACGACTGCACCAGTTTTGGCACCAGTGGCAACTTCATTACGTCGATTACGGGATACGGCGGTGCCTCGGGTACTACTGACATGGGAGCGAATGAACTCGGCATGAGTGGCTCCGGTAGTAATTACTACTACGGCACGGGAACTTTCAGCATCCAAGTGAACTCTGAGTGCAATTGGATTGAAACCGTTGGTTCGTACTGAGTCGAACGAAATACACGTTGCCCACAGAGACAACATGCGCCGCAATGCCCAGAATCGAGTTAGATCCAACTGAAGCGATGGATGGGCCAGAAGCGCAGGAAGACTTTGCCGATGATTTCGGAGCGCGGCACGGTACCCCACCTACGGCTGTCGCAAGAATTGGCGTGGTTGTCGCCCATCATGAAGTACCGACCCGCTGGCACCGTGACGTTCCCTATCGCGAGGCTCAGGGGCTCCCAGTGGGACCAATTCTCTCGCAGTGGTTTGCCATTCACATAGATCGTGTTGCCTTTGGACGTGAGATGATCGCCCGGCAAGCCAATCACGCGCTTGACCAGATCTGCGACGGGATCATGACAGTCCTTGGCCACGTCGGACGGCGCTTTGAATACGACGACGTCACCGATGTTGATGGCGCCATATTCAACGCTCAGTTTGTTCACGACGATTCGATCGCCGATGTGCAATGTTGGTTTCATCGACTTCGAGGGTATGTAGAAGGTCTGGAACGCGAAAGTTCGGATGAGGAGAGAGACCAGCAGCACTAACGCGACCGTGACGACCCACTCTATGGCCACCCGTCGTCGAGACTTCAGTGGGTGACCGCTGACTGCTTCATTTTCGCTCCGTGTCTTTCGAAATCGAGAAGGCACTCGCTACCGCCTTCTCACCGCTAATGCGTCTTTCGCTATGGTCGACAGCACCAGGGGCGATACGCGTCGTCGCAGTACGTACACGTCGTGATCGGATGCACGCCTAAGGTGCATCGACGTCCGCCTAAGAGGCACTAGTTGCCGGAGAAGTCGGAGCGCTCGTATAGACCGGCGTGGTCTTAGACCCTTGATCCGAAATTCCGAGAGCGACGCAGCCGTTGACTTGCGGACACTGAATCTCACCCACGGCCATGAACGCGTCGATCTGTACGCCACTCGGGACCGATGAGGGAACGGCGAACGTGACGTCGCTCCAACTTGCGCCACCGTCGTGTGTAACGAGCATCATCGCCGAACTTCCGTTTGCCTTGTTCGGGCCAAACCGTTGCGGGATCGCCGCGGAACCCGCGACAACGCAGTATTCGTTGCCAGAGCATGCGATGTCGGACAGTTGCGGATTCGGCGCGGATGACGGTAAAGCTTCGGGCGTCCACGTGAGACCCCCGTCGCTGGTCGACGCAATGTCATTCACAAACTGAGTAGAACTGCTACTGCAATAGGAGCCGACTCCGTCGCTCGCCATCTTCGCGTACGCCGCAGCTGTCAATGCCGATTCCATGCTCGAGATCGCTTGCACTTCCGGACTCTGAGGCGTCGTCGCCCCGGGTGTACTGGAAGGCGACTGGTTCGTACCGGGACACACTTGACTAGGGACGTTGATAGCAATGATGCCGATAACTGAGCAGTGTCCGGCGTCAACGCAGGTGAGCCGAGATAAATAGTTAATGCCAAAGCCCGCCGGAAGCGCACCACTCGTCCAGCTCGCGCCACCGTTCGTTGTGCTCGCGACGACACCCGCAGTCCAGTCGCTCGTACTCAGTGCGTCGCTTGTCCCTACCGCGACGCAGGTTTCAGCGGTCGGGCAGTCGAGCGACTCCATCGAGTCGCCCGACGGCAGCGGTGAGTCGCTGAAACTCGCTCCGTTGTTTGCGGTCGATAGGAACGTTGCGTCGATTGGGGTGCCGTTGGAATTGGCCGCCGTGCCCGCGAGGCCTGCACAGAACCCCGTCGACGGACAGCTCAGTGAATAGAGCTTTCCGTCTGCCGAGGGCAGCGGATCGATCGTGAAGGAGTGTCCACCGTCAACGGTTGAGACGAAGACGGGTTGACCGTTATCGGTGGCACCGGCGGCACAGTCTTCGGCGGTGGCACAGGCGAGTGACGTCGTGAAGTCGAGGCCCCCGGGTAACGGAAGCACGCTCCAGTTCAGTGCTGCGTCGTTGCTGACATAGAGAGCTCCCAACTTGGCTGGCCCACTGCTTGAGGCGGTGCTGTCTCCCGTCACATAACACGTGAGCGATGTCGGGCAGGTGAGAGGGCCGGGTTCTGGACCCGTAGTGTTCTGTTGCCATCCTTCACTCGTGATGTAGTCCGCGAGCATAAAAGTACCGGCCGGAGCTTTCACGTGTGTTGCTGATCCGGGAAGTGTTCGAGCCGCCTTCCAAGCTGTATGCACTGGGACCGACAGACCGTTTCCGCTGGATAGTACGGTCAAAGCCGCTCCTACGATCAGTGCGATACCTACGATTGTCGACATCGCCACTAGGTAGCGAGGTCGGTGGCGTTCGATTGGGTGTGCTCTGCGGCCGGTGGTCGAAAGACGCTGAACCGACGTTCTAGAAATTGCGCGCGCTTCGCTCATGTCGGGTTCCGGGATGGGTCCCTCGCGCGCGGGATCAGAATCACGAAGAAGTGCATCTAGGTTCATGGGAGTTGCTCCTTTTGGATCGTCAAGGCTTGCGAATAGAGGTTGGGGGGAGAAACCGACGCGGCTAATTTTGATTGAAGACGAGCCTTCGCCTTTTTTGAGCGAAGCGCGACCGCGTTCACCGAGCAATCAAGGACGGACGCCGCCTCGACGTGGCTCAGTCCGTCCCAGTAAACGAGGACTAGTACTTCTCGATCCCTAGCGCGAAGACCACGTAAAGCTGAACGAACCTGGAGATGAAGCGGATCAGTCTCGGCGCTTACAAGTTCAATCCGATTTGGCTGAGCTTCTAGATTTGAAAGCAGTTGGAGGCGACGCCACCCGCCTCGTTGGTGCGCGAGTAGACACCGATGAGCAACTCCGAACAGCCAGAGTCGATCCTGAGGCGGAGGAGGTAGTTCACTGACGCGACGCCACGCGACTGTGAAGACGTCCGACACAATGTCGGATACGTCTGAGCTGGAAGGGACGCGACGCCGAACGAAGGTATAGATCGATTTGTACTGAGCCTGATACAGAGTCTCGAATATCACCCTGGACTCGTTCGGCAGTTCGGGCGTCACCATTCGTCCTTCCTAGATCGTCGCACACCATCTACATGTCTGAATTGACCGCAAATCTGTCCAAACGCGCAAAATTTTGTCAATATGCTTTGCGGAACTGGCCCGCAGCAGGTTTGTGGCACTTCGCAATGGACTTGCAGGACTTACTACGCACGAGACTTTGCACTCACAACCAAATGGGTCAACCAGATTGTTGAAGTCGGAGAGCCGACGCGGCAGGTCTGCCACCCTGCACTGGGGACTTGACTTGTAGAAGATACCCATCCTTGGGAGTTGCCCGAATCGACATACCGGGTGACGGAATTCCAATTCTGGTCGCAAGTGCCTCGAACGGAAGGGAGTGCTAATCCGAATCAGTTGCGGATCATCGTGTCGACGCCGATTCGACCCAGCCGGGAAGTGGCTCCCTAACTGAACCAAAAGGCCAAACCGGGGGAAACGTCGGGGTCCCTACCGGGAGCGAATATTTCGAGTTCACACGAGTGATCCCGGCGAACACGAAGTCAGTGTAGGACTGAATTTCACCCACGAACGGAGTGGGTCCAGGTAACGGAGACGTCACCTTGGGCTTCGGAGGCAGAGTGGTGAAAACATAACGATCCTCAATCAGATTCGAAGATGAGGGATCGAAGATGGCCTCTTCCGTCAAGCCAGACCGTCCTTGAGGTAAAGCAATCACAGATCCCCTCTGACCTGTGGCGATTGACGTCGCGTGACCCTTGAGTCGGACACCTGGAATCGTGGCAACGAACCTCAGAAGTGCAGCTCGTTGAGCGGACGAAGCCCCGTTCTGAAGAAATCCTAAGGCCGTGCCGAATTCCCACGATGGCAAACTCCCGTACCAAGATTCGGTGGGAAGGTAGATCTGACTCTTGAAATACGTCACCATCTCCGACGCCTTAGTGGGCAGTCCCGCGACGTCATAATAAGGCGGCGTCGGTCCCGCCGAGTTACCACTGCCGAGGAGCGGAGAACCGTCGATCACCCAGATCGCACGGTCAGCCGCCGACACGAACTCCGGCCTGCCGACGATCACATACGACTGATGATCCGGTGCAGTTGGCGACGTCCACACCTGATGGAGTTCCTCCGAGTCAAACCAGAACGTCTTCGGCGAGGGATGCTGGCCTTGACCGTTGGTCATCGTCTCGATCGTCGCCACGTAGAGGTACTGACCAGGCCCGGGCACCAGCGGCCTTTCGCTCGCCGCCTTGGTCGCGACCGACGCGAGAAACGTTACCGCAGAAGCAGGGGCGACACCGGGGTTCTTCGCACCCGGGACCGTAACCAGACCAACGCTCACGAGCGCAATTACAAGCGCCGCAACACCGATAGGCACCAAGAGTCGCCGCCGCACGCGCGGTCGGACTCGCTCGGCATTGGTCCTCGCCTGTACGGAGGGACGCGTGGCGAAGATCTCCTCGGCGGACACTGGCGCAATGCCGGTGTCAATGAAATCGCGAATACTTTCGTTCAGTTCAGTCATTCTCGACTACCTCCAAGGCGTTTCGAAGGGAACGCATTCCCCGCTCCAGGTGGCTCTGAACCGTCGAAATACCAACGTTCAAGAGTTCCGCGACCTCGCGGAGCTTCCAATCAAATCCGTTGACCAGTACGACTGCGACGCGCTGGTGTTCTGTAAGCGAGCAGAGGGCCGGAGCCAAGCCCGGGTCGAACCAGGGATCGCTCGAATCAACCCGCTCGAAGGTGACCGGCGTCTTGCGGTCCCGGCTCTTGCTTTGTCCAACGCGGAAAAGATAGGCGACCTTGTTGTCGAGGTCCTTCGCTTGATCCCAGTACTCCCACGCCCAACCGAGCGCCTCGGCGGTGGCATCGCGGCCACGCTCGAAACCATGGGCAGCAATAAGGGCGCGACGCAGGGGTGGCTCAACGTCGCAGACGAATGCCTCGAACTCCCTGCGCAAGGCATCTTCCACTGGTCTCCTACCTGTCCCTACTTATATAAACCCGCGAGCGGCGGACTTTTACGACATCGACGTTGGCCAAACGGCATTTTGGCGCCAAGTCGGTGCCTTGCATGCAGCAAGTTCGCAATTTGTCGTGGTACTCGACTCGTTTGGGCTGCGCGTTGGTGGCAGATTAGTGGTGTCGGAGGAAGTGTCGGAGAGCCGACGTCAACAATCCGACTGGCGAATCTCAGCGTGGGAAAAGGCGTGAGCATCGAGCGACCTCCCATATGCGCGCCTTCACAGCAAAGTTCCGAATTAACCACAGGGTCGGTCATTCGTTTTCGTGACATTGCGGAGATCGAATAAACGATTGTGACTGGTGCATCGTCTTACTATTGGGAACCCTGAACCCCGAGTCGAACGGAGCGTTGCAACCAGTGGACTTCGACACCTTCTACTCGGCAAGTTATGACCGCGTGCGCCGAGCGATGACGCTCGCGTTTCGCGACCCAGCGCTCGCGGAGGAGATAACTCAGGAGGCCTTCTTTCAGACGCTGAAGAGATGGCCGAAGGTCTCGGCGTTAGACCACCCAGAAGGGTGGACGATAGTTGTGGCCCTCAACAAAGGTCGTGACCTTCATCGTCGTCGTGTTCGTCACGATGCCAAGCAGGGTCTCCTCGTCGTCCAACAGCCCGACGCCGAGTCAGGCGAGCGTCACGTTGAGAACCGGATGATGGTCTCCACTCTCCTCGAAGGCGTTTCCGATCGCCAGCGTCAGGCGTTGCTGTTGCGCTACGTCACCCAACTCACTATCCCCGAGATCGCCGTTGTTATGGGCTGCGCCGAAGGAACCGTCAAGGCCACATTGCACTCCGCTCTCGCCAAAGCGTCCCTCCAATCAAAGGAAACCACC
>JGI20207J14881_1000566_pt1 | contig 13313 bp, 13 predicted proteins | sample NGESurdeep092012_4_FD_14881 | JGI IMG/M metagenome (IMG submission 14881)
TGGCTTGTATGGCGCGCCGGTGCATTGGTCGGCGGTCGCCTTGACGAGCTGGTTCAGGTGGCCGGCGTAGAAATACGCGATGCGCTCCTGCACGCCGGTGTATTGCCGGTTGGTGTCGCGCGAATCGAACCGCATGCAGACGACATAGCGCTGCTCTCGGCCTGCCTGCCTGAGCATCGGTTCGGTGATCCCTGCCTGCCGGATGCCGCTCGGATCGCCGAGGCTGGCGGTCAGTGTCGTCATGATTTCATCGCGGTATTGCGCCGGGAAAATATTGGGGTCGGGCCCCGGTCCTGATGGCGAGCTTGAGCAGGCGCCGAGCGCCATGGCTGCAATCGTCAGCGAACCCAGCATCAGCCTCCGCATGGCGTCTCCCCTTTGCTACCCCGCGCGTCTCAGTCCCGCTTGAGCGTATTCCGCCGTTGCCCCAGGGTCCGCAGCCGCAGCGCGTTGAGCTTGATGAAGCCTTCGGCGTCCTTTTGGTCGTATGCGCCCCTGTCGTCCTCGAAGGTGACGAGCGTCGACGAGTAGAGCGAGGCCGGGCTCGCCCGGCCGGTGACCATGACGTTGCCTTTGTAGAGCTTGAGCTTGACCTCGCCCTCGACCAGTTCCTGCGACTTGTCGATCGCGGCCTGAAGCATCTCGCGCTCGGGCGAAAACCAGAAGCCGTTGTAGATGAGTTCCGCGTAGCGCGGCATCAGCTCATCCTTGAGATGGCCGGCGCCGCGGTCGAGCGTGATCGATTCGATGGCGCGATGCGCCTGCAGCAGGATCGTGCCGCCGGGCGTCTCATAGACGCCGCGCGACTTCATGCCGACGAAGCGGTTCTCGACCAGGTCGATGCGACCGATGCCGTTGTCGTGCCCGAGCGTGTTGAGCCGGGCGAGCAAAGTCGCAGGCGACATCGCCTCGCCATCGACCGAAACGGCGTTGCCCTTCTCGAAGCCGATACGAATCTCGGTCGGTTTGTCGGGCGCGTCCATCGGCGAGATGGTGCGCTGATAGACGAGTCCCGGCGCCTCGATCGCCGGGTCTTCGAGCACTTTGCCTTCGGACGAGGAGTGCAAAAGGTTGGCGTCGACCGAGAACGGCGCCTCGCCTTCCTTGTCCTTGCTGATGGCGATCTGGTGGTCGCGTGCGAACTTCAAAAGCTCCTCGCGGCCTTTGAAGGCCCATTCGCGCCACGGCGCGATGATCTTGATGCCGGGCTCGAGCGCGTAATACGACAGTTCGAAGCGAACCTGATCGTTGCCTTTGCCGGTGGCGCCGTGACAGACCGCATCGGCGTCGACCTTGCGCGCGATCTCGATCTGCTTTTTGGCGATCAGCGGCCGCGCGATCGACGTGCCGAGCAGGTACTGCCCCTCGTAGACGGTGTTGGCGCGGAACATCGGGAAAACGAAGTCGCGGACGAATTCCTCGCGCAGATCCTCGATGAAGACGTTGTCGGGCTTGATGCCGGCGCGCAGCGCCTTTTCGCGCGCGGGTCCGAGCTCCTCGCCCTGGCCGAGGTCGGCGGTGAAGGTCACGACCTCCGCCCCGTAGGTGGTCTGAAGCCATTTCAGGATGATCGAGGTGTCGAGGCCGCCGGAATAAGCGAGCACGACCTTCTTGATGGACTTCTTGTCGCCGCTGGACATCGGGAGTCTTTCTGGCTCCGGGCGGTAGGCCCGGGATGGGATGTTCTACGGGCTGTTGAACTTTAGGCGGCGCGGGAGGTCAAGGCTGGCGTTTTCTCAGCCATGGGAAGCTCCGCCAGGGCTCGGGGACAAGCGCTAGCCCGTCACGTCCACATAAACGTCCATGTCGGCGCTGCCGGCCAGCATCTGCTTCCAGCCCATCAGAAAGCTGCGCAACATCGGGTCGGAGGCGACCTTTTGACGATTGAGCTCAATGGCGGAATCGGCCTCGTATTCGATCTCAATCAGCAGCTGAGCCGGGTCGTCGACGTTCTGCAAGGTGCGGAACGAGGCCGCGCCGAAGGCCCGGTAGAACGGCGTTGCGCCCTGCATCAGCGCCAGCATCTGCTTGGGGTCGCCGAGCGCGCGCAGCTTGACGTGCAGGACGCGCTTCACCTTCTCCGGGGCCTCGGCCATGGGAACCTCACGTCTCGGATAATGCTTCGCGCGCAGCATGGCCCGGAACGGCGCCGCTCGTCCATGCGTCACGTCGATCCGCGCCGGCCGTTAGCGCCGGCTGAGCCAGCGCACGATCGAGATGCGCTCGAGCCCGGTCTCGATCTGCTTGTCGTCGAGACGCGTGCGCCACCGGTAGATGAGCGCGTAGGCAAGCCACACGATCAGGAACGTGAACACGCCGGCGAAGATGGTATCAGACGGAAAATGCCCGCCGGCCATGATGCGGATCACGGCCATGAAAACCGTCAGCGCGAGTGCTGCGCCATAGGCGACCGCGCGGTAAGGCAGTGGCGCCAGCGCCGCGGGCGCGAAGGTCCACGCGGCGGTGGCCACGTCGCCGGACACGAACGAGCAGTTGTCCGGGCAATCGCCGCGCGGATCCCACCAGGCGACGAAATGCTGGTCGCCGCCGAATTGCGTCACGTCGATCGGCCGCGGCCGGCCCCAGTGATCCTTGAGCAAGACATTCGTGATCAGGCCGGGTGCGAGCAGCATAGTCGAGATGAGGAAAACAATGGCGCGGCCGGAGATCAGCATATGCGTGCGCGGCAGCAGCAGCTTGAGCACGGGCGCGATCACCGCCGGTGCGACCAGCACGAAGCCGGCGTTCAGCGCGATGTTGTGCACGGCGGACAGCGTCGGCGACAGGCGCCAGGCAAACATGTTGCCGCCCAACCTCACCGGGTAGAATAGGGCCGCGACCTTCAGATCGAGCACCGGGAATACCCCGAACACCAGTCCGGCGACGGCGGCGATCGAGAGCGCGACGATCAGTCCGCTGCGGTTCATGGGCACGGTCCCTTCGCCGGGCGATCTAGCCGAGCCTCGCGCAAATGGGAAGCCGCGGTGAGCGGATCACGCGATAAGAAGCGATCACGCGCTCGGCCGGTTGCGTTCGCGCCATCGGCCTGCGTTGCGGCCCGCGATCAGCCAGTAGACGAAGCCGCCGACCGCGCCAGCCGCGGCAGCAACCTGCGCCTGGCGGGAGATCGGCGGCGGCGGCGCGTCGATCGACTCCTCGTAACTCGGCTTCGCGATGCCACTGCCGTAATAGCCGGCAATCAGCAGCGCCGCGCCGGCGGCCGCATTGATCAGCAGCGAGCGGATGCGGAACGCTTCGGCGAGCACGATCAGGATGACCAGCGGCAATAACCCGATCGCCCCTGTGAACACCGAGCCGAAGAAGGCGACGCCCCAGAACGTCACGCGCTCGCCGATGTCGCCGCTGAAGGCGTGCCATTGCGGGCCGAGGAGGCCGAAGGCGATCGTCATGCCGACGGCGAGGCTCGACACGAAGATCGCGAAGATGATGACGAATATACGACCGAGGAGGGACATGCGCTTGCCTGCTTCACCTCTGCCCGGCTGCGTGGAGTGGGCTCACTCCGTCATTGCCATGGCGCGCAGTGCCAACCGTTCGCGCGCGGACAGTTTTTCACTGGCGCTCTTGAGCTGGCCGCAGGCAGCGAGAATGTCGCGGCCGCGCGGCGTGCGCACCGGCGAAGCGTAGCCGGCGTCGAACACGACCTGCGAGAACTTCTCGATCTGTTCCCAGTCGGAGCATTCGTAAGTCGAGCCCGGCCACGGGTTGAACGGGATCAGATTGATCTTGGCCGGAATGCCCTTGAGCAGGCGCACCAGCGCCTTGGCGTCAGCGATCGAGTCGTTGACCCCCTTGAGCATCACGTATTCGAACGTGATGCGCTTGGCGTTCGACGCGCCGGGATAGTTGCGGCACGCCTCGAGCAACTCCTTGATCGGATATTTGCGGTTGAGCGGCACCAGTTCGTTGCGCAGATCGTCACGTACGGCATGCAGCGAGATCGCCAGCATGCAGCCGATCTCGGCGCCTGAGCGTTCGATCATCGGCACGACGCCGGACGTCGATAGCGTGATGCGGCGCTTGGAAATGCCGACGCCGTCGCCGTCGGAGACGATGAGGAGCGCATCGCGTACGGCCTCGAAATTATAGAGCGGCTCGCCCATGCCCATCATCACAATGTTGGTGACGCATCTCTCGCCGGATGGCACGACGCCGTCGGTCGGCCGCGTGCCACCGGGCCAATCACCGAGGCGATCGCGCGCGGCGAGCACCTGGCCGGCGATCTCGCCGGCGGTGAGATTGCGCACGAGCCGCTGCGTGCCGGTGTGACAGAACGAGCAGTTGAGCGTGCAGCCGACCTGGCTCGACACGCACAAAGTGCCGCGCTCGGTGTCGGGGATGTAGACGGTCTCGATCTCGTGCGGCAACTTGCTGTCGGCATCGCCCGGCAGCCGCATCAGCCATTTGCGCGTTCCGTCGACAGAGACCTGCTCGGCGACGACTTCCGGCCGGTCGAGCGTGTAATGCTCGGCCAGCAGCGCGCGCAGGTCCTTCGACACGGTGGTCATCCCGTCGAACGACGTGAAGCCGCGGAAGTAGATCCAGTGCCAGAGTTGCTGCGCGCGCATCTTGCGCTGGCCTTCAGGCACGCCGATAGCGCCGAGCGCCTGGCCGAGTTCCGCGCGGCTCAGGCCGACGAGTGACGGCTTCTTCGGCGCCACATAGCGCTCGAGCGGCGCCTTCTCCAGGAAGGCGGCCGCGGCCGGTTCGGTATCGATGGTCGTATCGGTCAACGCTGGTCGTCCTGCTCGCGCGCTCGGCGCGCCGACGACAATATAAGGGGCGCGGGTCCTACTTGCACTCCTCCGACACCTTGTCGAGGGCCTCGGCGATGCCCTTGAGCGAATAGGTGTCGGTGGTCTTTGTGCCGGAATTCGACTCGCTCTTGATGACCAGGTCGTGGCCCTTGCGCATGGCCTCGACCATCTTCGGCTCCTCGGCGGCGTTCTTGACCCAGGCGCCGTCGTTCTGGGTGTAGAGCACATAGCTTGCGGAGCCGACGCTGGCGGAGGCGTCGTGGCCCGATTTCTGCGGATAGCCGACGATCACCGATATTTCGTTTTTGACCTTTTCACCCGGCCGCGTCGAGACGAAGGCGTAGGAGGGGTCGCGCTTCTTGTTGGCCGGCTCCGTCACCGCCGAGGTCGGCTTGGAGAGGGCGAAGCACACCTTCTTGCCGCCGGGGGAAGCCTTGTATGCGCCCCAGTCGCCGAATTGGCCGAGCAGGACCGCTTGCTCCGTCGGGTTCTTCTTCGGCTGCGCGAACGCGGCGGAAGCGAATGCGACCGCGGTCAACAGGACAAAGGTGCTTCGGGTCAAATGTGTCATGTCCGTCGGGCCCTACCGGTTTGACGTGACGGCGGTTGACCGCCGCACTTCGGTTCGCGTGGATACAAGCCCGATTATGGGCGAATATCGGCATTGTGAAGGCGACCAAGGGTCGCGGCCCGCAAGATTGGGCGCAGGAAAGTTAACATCGGCTGACGTGCAAGCTTACAGTCCCATGCTAAAAACCCGCCCCCGGCCGCACGCCATCCACAGGCGATTTTACCCATGAAAGCCTTGCTTTGCACCCACTATGGTACGCCCGACGATCTTGTTCTGAGCGACGTACCCAACCCTGTCGCGGGCAGCGGCGAAGTCGTTGTCCGCATCCATGCGGCCGCGCTGAATTTCTTCGATACTTTGATCNTCGCCGGCAAGTACCAGGTCAAGCCGCCGTTTCCGTTCTCCCCGGCGGCCGAATGCGCCGGCGTGGTCGAGAGCCTCGGAGCGGGCGTCACTACGCTGAAGGTGGGCGACCGGGTGCTCGCTTATTCGCGCTATGGCGCGGCGCGCGAGCGCATCGCGCTGCCGGCGGCGCAGGCGGTGCGTATCCCGGATGGGCTCGATTTCGACCATGCCGCGGGGCTGTGCGTGACCTACGGCACCTCGTATTACGCGCTCAAAAATCGCGCCGGTCTGAGGTCCGGTGAGACCATCGCGGTGCTCGGCGCCTCCGGTGGCGTCGGGCTTGCGGCGATCGAGATCGGCAAATTGATGGGCGCGCGTGTCATCGCTTGTGCCTCGTCGGCCGAAAAGATCGACTTCGCCAGGAAACACGGCGCCGATCTCGGCATCGATTATAGCAGCGAGGATTTGAAAGAATCGCTGCGCAAGCTCACCGAGGGCCGCGGCGTCGACGTCGTCTACGATCCGGTCGGCGGCTCGTATTCCGAGGCAGCGTTGCGCGCAATGGCGTGGGAAGGTCGCTTCCTGGCGGTCGGTTTCGCTGCGGGCGAGATCCCGAAGATCCCGCTCAATCTCGTTCTGTTGAAAAACTGCGACGTGCGCGGCGTCGCTTGGGGCGCATGGACCGAGCGCGATCTCGCAGGCCATCGCGAGAATACCGCGCAACTCCTCGACTGGGCGATGCAGGGGAAGTTATCGACGCACGTACACGCCGTCTATCCGCTCGCCGAAGCGGCAACGGCGCTGAAAGCGATCGCCGCGCGCAAGGTGATGGGCAAGGTCATCTTGCGCATGTAGCCCGCTCGTCGCAGCCGGGCACCTCAAGCGCCGCGAGCCTGCTCCAACATGGCCGTAAGCTTTTCCAGGGCCATCGTGCGGTGCTCCGGCGTCACATGGTTTGCGACCAGGCGCAGCGCGGTGGTGAGCACGGCTGCGTCGTCGGTGAAGCCGAGTATCGGAAGCACGTCCGGAATCGCGTCGATCGGGAGCACGAAATAGGCGATGGCACCGACGAGCGTGGCCTTCACCGACACCGGCGTGGCGCGGTCGAAAGCACAGTAATAGGCGGCGAGCAGTTCCTCGGCGAAGGGGACGCGCGCGATCACCGCGGTGAGCTTGCGCCAAAATCTGCGCCGCAACGANTCTTCGCCAGTGCCGGGTTGCTCCTGCCGCCAGAAGGCTGTGCGTGCGAATGCCATGCCCGACATGTGGTTGGCGTGCCGGCGCGCCGCAACCCGCGCTCGGGCTCTCGCATTAGCCGATCTGCACCACCCAACCGGGCTAGGCCCGCTGCGGTGGAAGCCCCGCATTTCCCGAAGCAAGCGGCGGGAACGGACCGGCAAAAGCCGCTATTAACTGCGCAAGGACACGGCGGAATGGCCGGTTGCCAATCGGNCTTTCGTGACTATATTGCGCCGCAATAGTGTCGCGTGTCGCGGGCTCCCCTAGGGGGCCCGCGCTTTGATTTTTGGAAACGCAAATGGACCTTCGCAACGTCGCCATCATCGCGCATGTCGACCACGGCAAAACGACCCTGGTCGACCGGCTCCTGCAACAGTCGGGGGTCTATCGCGAGAACGAGCGTCAGGTCGAACGCGCTATGGATTCCAACGATCTCGAGCGCGAGCGCGGCATCACGATCCTCGCCAAGGCGGCCTCCGTCGAATGGCAGGGTACCCGCATCAACATCGTCGACACGCCCGGCCACGCCGACTTCGGCGGCGAGGTCGAGCGCATCCTCAACATGGTGGACGGCGCGCTGGTGCTGGTCGATGCCGCCGAGGGTCCGCTGCCGCAGACGAAATTCGTGGTGTCGAAGGCGCTGCGCATGGGCCTCAAGCCCATCGTCGTGATCAACAAGGTCGATCGTCCCGACGCACGGCCGATCGAGGTGATCAACGAAGTGTTCGATCTTTTCGCGGCCCTGGACGCGACGGACGAGCAACTCGACTTCCCGATCCTCTATGGCTCGGCCAAGCAAGGCTGGATGGCGACCAGCCTCGAAGACTCGCACGACGACGGCATGAAGCCGCTGTTCGATCTGGTGCTGCGCCACGTGCGGCCGCCCGTCGTCGAACAGGGCCCGTTCCGTCTGCTCGGCACGATCATCGAGGCCAATAATTATCTCGGGCGTATCATCACCGGCCGCATCACCTCCGGCAGCGTCAAGCCGAACCAGACGGTGCAGGTGCTCGACCGCGACGGCAAGCNCATCGAGAGCGGCCGNGTCACCAAGGTGCTCGCGTTCCGCGGTATCGAGCGCCAGGGGGTCGAGGAGGCCGACGCGGGCGACATCGTCGCGCTCGCCGGGCTGCCNAACGCCACCGTGGCGATGACGATCTGCGATCCNTCAGTGGAAANTCCGATCCCGGCGCAGCCGATCGATCCGCCGACCCTGGCGATGACCTTCCGCGTCAACGACTCGCCGCTCGCCGGAACCGAAGGCACAAAAGTCACGGGCCGCATGATCCGCGACCGCCTGCTGCGCGAGGCGGAAGGCAACGTGGCGCTGCGTGTGCGCGAGTCGGACGACAAGGACGCGATGGAAGTCGCCGGCCGCGGCGAATTGCAGCTCGGCATCCTGATCGAGACCATGCGACGCGAAGGCTTCGAATTGTCGGTGTCGCGGCCAAGGGTGCTCCTGCGCAAGGACGACGCCGGTGAGCTGGAAGAGCCGATCGAAGAGGTCGTCATCGACGTCGACGAGGAGCACTCCGGCATCGTCGTGCAGAAGATGTCCGAGCGCAAAGCCGAAATGACCGAATTGAAGCCGTCCGGCGGCGGCCGTGTGCGTCTCGTCTTCCACGCGCCGACGCGCGGGCTGATCGGTTATCAGGGCGAACTGCTCACCGACACGCGCGGCACCGCCATCATGAACCGCATCTTCCACGCCTATGCTCCGTACAAGGGCACGATCCAGGGCCGCCGCAATGGCGTTCTGATCTCCAACGACAAGGGCGAGGCGGTCGCCTACGCGCTGTGGAACCTGGAGGACCGCGGTCCGATGATGATCGAGCCCGGCTGGAAGGTGTACACCGGCATGATCGTCGGCGAGCACACGCGCGACAACGACCTCGTCGTCAACGTCTTGAAGGGCAAGCAGCTCACCAACATCCGCACCACGTCGAAGGATGAAGCGGTGCGTCTGACGCCGCCGATCAAAATGACGCTGGAAAAGGCGCTGGCCTATATCGAGGAAGATGAGCTGGTCGAGGTCACGCCGAAGTCGATCCGCCTGCGCAAGAAGCTGCTCGACGAGAACGAGCGCAAGAGAGCCGATCGGCAGAAGGAAGCCGAGGCGGTCTGAGGCGCGTTCTGCGACGCACCTGGCTTGTCGACAGCGGCCGGTCACTTCAAGAAGAGCCGGCTGCGTTCTTCAGATCGGCTCGGACGAGCTGATTCGGACGCGAGTCGCGGTGCGCGAACGCGGCTCCTGACAAAAAAACGCGGTCGCCGGAATTAAATCGAACCGATTCCTCGTCTTGCGCGCTCGAATTCCTGACTCCGACGCTGACCGCTTGTTCTGACTCGGGATTTTTCGTCGCCGGGTCGTCCGTTGAGCCCTTGTGTGGCCACTAATCCACACCGTTAACCCATCATTAACGATAGGGCTTGAAGGCGCCGGAGTTCGTTGCTTCTATCCTCATATGAGCACGACCCTCATAGAGATTCGCCGCGCCAAGACCTCCGATGCGAGCAACGTCGCGGAGACGCATGACGACGCATGGCGCGGCGCCTATCAGGGAATCATTCCGGGCAACGAGCTGGACAAGCTGATCAACCGCCGCGGCCCCGACTGGTGGGATTCGGCGATCCGCAAAGGCAGCCGGATCACCATCCTTCAGTTCGGCGAGCGCATCGCCGGCTACGCCAATTACGGCCGCAATCGCGCGCGCAGCCTGTTCTATGACGGCGAAGTCTACGAGCTGTATCTGCGTCCGGAATTCCAGGGCCTCGGCTTCGGCCGCCGGCTGTTCACCGCCGCGCGCAAAGATCTGGTGCAGAGTGGTTTGAAGAGCCTGGTCGTCTGGGCGCTGTCGGACAACGAGCCGGCGACGGAGTTCTATCGTGCGCTCGGCGGTCATGCCGTCGCGCGCTCATCGGAACGCTTCGGCGCCAAGACGCTGGATAAGGTCGCCTACGCCTGGCAGGCCTAGGGCTTTTCCGCCGCAATGCGGCTGCCGTGGCCGGGCGTGTCCCGGCCATTTCGTTTAGGCGTACAACACTCTCAGATCAGATTTGCGGCTCCGGCAGCCTGTTCTGGGCGCAGGCGGCGCGCAGCGTATTCAGGAGCAGGCAGGCAATGGTCATCGGCCCGACGCCGCCGGGCACCGGCGTGATTGCGCCGGCGACCTTCTCCGCCTCGGCATAAGCCACGTCGCCGACGATCTTCGACTTGCCGGCCTCGTCGGCGACTCGATTGATGCCGACGTCGATCACCGTGGCGCCCGGCTTGATCCAGTCGCCGCGCACCATTTCCGGCCTGCCGATCGCCGCCACCAGGAGGTCCGCACGCCGGCATACTGCCGGCAAGTCGCGCGTCTTCGAATGGGCGACGGTCACCGTCGCGTTCTCGGCCAGCAGCAGTTGCATGACCGGCTTGCCTACGATGTTGGAGCGGCCGACGACGACCGCCTCCATGCCGGCGAGCGAGGAATGCACCGTCTTGGCCAGCATGACGCAGCCGAGCGGTGTGCACGGCGCCATCGTGGAAAGCCCGCGGGCAAGCCGGCCGACATTGACCGGGTTGAAGCCGTCGACGTCCTTGGCCGGATCGATCGCCGCGATGACGCGATGCGGATCGATTTGCTTCGGCAGCGGCAGTTGCACCAAGATGCCGTTCACGTCGTGGTCGGCATTGAGCTCGGCGATCAGCGCCAGCAATTCGGCTTCGCTCGTCGTCGCCGGCAGCTTACGGTCGCCGGCTCGCATGCCGGCTTCCGCGAACGCCTTCGATTTCGACCGGACATAAACGTCGCTCGCCGGATCTTCGCCGACCAGCACCACCACGATGGCCGGGACGACATTGTGCGCGGCGGCGACGCGCGCAGCCTCGCGCGCGACCTTGCCGCGCAGTTCGGCCGCGATGCTCTTGCCGTCGATGATTTGTGCGCTCATGTCCGTGCCCGATCGAAGGGCTTTTTAGCGCCAAGCGCGGGGCTTCTCCAGCGCCGCAATCAATGTTCCGATGTCTCCGGATCGCGGTGCGTCTGCGCGAGCCGGGGTGAACTTGCGCCGGCTACATGAACAGACGGAAATAGAGCCAGAAGATCAGTTGGCGCAGGAACAGCAGCCCGATGATGAGAATGACCGGCGAGACGTCGATGCCGCCGAGATTGGGCAGCATGTTGCGGATCGGCCGCAACAGCGGCTCGGTGATGCGATAGAGGAATTCGCCGACCGAGTGCACGATCGGGTTGCGCGTGTTGACCACGTTGAACGCGATGAGCCACGACAGCACGGCCGAGGCGATCAACAGCCATATGTAGATGGTGATGATTGTATCGACCAGCCACAAAAACGGGTTCATCGAAGCCTCCCTGGGGCACGCCCGCGTCACGAATACCTGCTTGGCGCGCCGCCGAAAAGGGGGCCCCGCTCCGGAGCGACGCTTGCCTTGACAGCCCTCCAAGGCGGCCCTAAATGGCGGCCACTTGTGAAAAATTCGGGTGTGCGCCTCCGCTTTGGCGTCCGCCGGAGTCGGTTGGGGCCATAGCTCAGCTGGGAGAGCGCCTCGTTCGCAATGAGGAGGTCGGCGGTTCGATCCCGCCTGGCTCCACCAATCGACCCCGCTGCCCTTCCAGTCAGCCCGAACTGCCGCCGCGCGCTGCGCCCGTCGCCATCTCCATCGGAAACGTCATCTCGCAGGTGAACCCCGCCGGCGCATAATTGAGGCGCGCCGTGCCGCCGAGTTCGGCCGCGACGCTTCCCTCGATCAGGCGCGAACCGAAGCCGCGCCGCTCCGGCACGGCAACCGGCGGCCCGCCTTGTTCGGTCCAGCCGATGCGCAAGATGGCGCGACCGTTCTCGACCGCCGGCCGCCAGGCGATCTCGACGCGGCCGCCCGGCACCGACAACGCGCCGTATTTCGCCGCGTTGGTCGTCAGCTCGTGAAACGCCATCGACAGCGTCAACACCGCGCGCGGCCGCAATATCAAATCCTCGCCGCGAAGCACGATGCGGTTCGACCCCGCGCTCGCATAAGGCGCCAGACTGGCGGTGAGCAGTTCGCGCAGCTCGGCGTTCTCCCAATGCCGGATGGTGAGCTGGTCGTGCGCCTTCGACAGTGCAGCGAGCCGGCCCTCGAAGCGTTCGCGGAAGAGAGACGGCGAGGGCGCGCCGCGCGCCGTCTGCGCGGCGAGCGACTGCACGGTGGCGAGCGTGTTCTTCACACGATGATTGAGCTCGTCGATCAGGAGCTTCTGCCGTCGCTCCGCAATCTTGCGCTCGGAAATGTCCTGCACCACGCGCACGACGTAGAGCAGTTCGTCGTTGGCGGCGCGCACCGGCGAGGAACGCACCGACACCCAGATGTCGCGGCCGTCCGGCCGCACCAGCCGCTTCTCGACGGAATAAAATTCGAGCTCGCCGGCGACCTGCTTACGAAAACCTTCGCGGTCGGGATCGGCGTCGTCGGGATGCGTGTAGCGGAACAGCCGTCCGGAGAGCAGGTCCTCGCGCGAGCGCCCGGTGATGGCGCAGATCGCCTCGTTGACGCGCAGGAAGTGCAGATCCGGCGCGATCTCGGAGATGCCGATGGCCACGTGTTCATAGGTCGCGGCCAAGCGCTGCTCCTGCTCGCGCGCGTGCCGCTGCGACTCCTCGAGCGCGGCCATCATCCGCCGCCGCTCGGTGATGTCGAGGAAGCAGTTGACGACGCCGACCAGATCGCCACGCGCGTTACGCAATGGATCGATGTTGACGGTGACGAAGACCTCGGACCCGTCGGGACGCTCGACGCGCATTTCGGCGTCGCGCACCGGTTCACCGGTCGCAAGCACATGCTCGACCAGCGAGCCGCCTGCTGCCGTGCCATCCAAATTGTAATACCGCGAGCCGCTGGTGAAGCTGCGGTGGTTCTGTCCGGGTGCGGGGACGCGGCCCCAGATTTCGACCGCGCGCCGGTTGTACTGGAGGATTGCGCCGTCGGCGTCGCAGACAAGCGTCGCGATTGGCAACATGTCGAGGATGTCGCCCGAGCCGCGCAGCATGGCGGTGGTCAAAAGAGGCACGGGCCGCGCGGAATGCCGCGGGGCCTCGTTTGCGTCGCGCATCGACGGACACGCCTCCCCCGCGTGACCACTCCCTGCCCGCGATCAGCCGATCAAGGCGGCCCGGCCTTGTCAATACGTGAAGCTGACGTGTGAGTCCGAAAGGTCCTCAGAGTCTGACTCAAAATGCGCTGAGTAAAATCGATGAGTTTGGATCGGCTTCTGGAGGTATCAGATTCAGCCCAGCCGTAAAATCCTCGAATGGCGGGCATTCGCTGGCTCTGATGTGAATTTCCTCGTCAAGAGCGGCTTCGGTAACTCATTGAAATGACTCAGTTTCATTTTCGGTCA
>JGI20207J14881_1000572_pt1 | contig 13276 bp, 11 predicted proteins | sample NGESurdeep092012_4_FD_14881 | JGI IMG/M metagenome (IMG submission 14881)
GAATGTGATGATGGCAATTCGTCCCCCTGGTCGTAGTAACTTCCACGTGGACTGGATTGCATCTCTCACTGCACCGAGCTCGTCGTTGACTGCGATGCGCAATGCCTGGAAGGTGCGCGTCGCCGGATGCAATCTGCCATTGCGATACACCCCTGGCACTGAGGCCTTAATCGTGTCGGCAAGATCAGTCGCGAGGATGAAGGGTTTTTCTTTACGACGCTCGACGATTGCTCGTGCGATGCGACGCGAATATCGCTCCTCTCCCCATCCGTAGATAATGTCTGCAATAGATTCTTCTCCCCACGAATTCACAATCGTCGCGGCATTTAAGGTGCCTTCTGATTGCTCCTTGGCGTAGGTCATCAAGAGCGGTTCGTCTTTGAGAAACGAGAATCCTCGTCCTGCAGAAAGCTGAAACGCACTCCATCCGAGATCGAAGAGTGCCTTATCGACGCCTTCGATTCCCCGTTGGGTTAGCTCGCGCTCGATATCTCTGAAGTTTGCCCGTATAAAATACGTCCGTGGTGTGGCACCCTTAAGAGATTCTTCGGCGCGTAGAATGGCGTCTGGATCGAGATCAAACCCGATACAAGTGCCTTTCGCTCCCAGGAGCTCTACGATACGACGTGTGTGTCCTGCACCCCCGAGAGTGCCGTCGACAACCGTATCCGTACTCTTGATTGTAAGACCGTCTATTGCCTCATGTAAAAGAACGCTTTGGTGCACCTGCGTTGCCGGCACCGAGTCGCTGGAGGATTGAATATGTCGCGTGCGCATGACGTATTAAGACCCTCCAACGACTCAGAACAATCAACGGGAGCCTACAGAGCTCCAATCTCCCCGAGCTTCTCTGCCATCGCGTCTGCCTGCTTTTCGATGCGAGCCTTGTAGGCCTTCCACACCGTCGCATCCCAAACCTCGACTCGGTCAGAGACTCCCGCAAACACTACCGACTTACCCAATCCCGCGAACTCCTTTTGGTGTTCGGGAATGAGAATGCGGCCCGCAGTATCGACCTCGACCTCCGCTGCTCCTGAGAGGATAAATCGATTGAACCCGCGCGTGTCTGCTTGAGCAAAGGAAAGTTTCTCGAGCTTCTCGGCGACTTTTTCCCAATTACTTCTCGAGTACATGAAAAGACAATTATCCAAACCGCGCGTCATTACCATTTTCTTTCCGAGACCAACTCGAAAGGCTTTTGGTAGTGAGACGCGCTTCTTCTCATCGAGAGTATGTTCGTATTCGCCGATAAACATGATGGTTTTCCTTTATCCCACTTTTTCCCACTGGAATAGATTATAAACCACTATACCCCACTGCAATACAGTTATCCACACATCCCCTGTGCATAGTGAGTTATGCAATAACCCGCTTGTGCCTTGAACCCCTCTTGCTACGATTCTATGTAGAAGCCAGAAGGAGGAAAATGGCCATGAAAAAGGTACTTTGCGCGTTACTTCTATCGTCCGTCTGTATATCACTACCAACACTCGCCTTTGCGGACGCACAAACATGTATTGATGGTGCGCTCCAAGCAGCAAAAGCAAATGTCAAAAACCAACGCGTACTCGGTGCACTCTTCGATACATACTTCGGTGAAGCGTTTGCTCGTTTCCCCGTGCGCCGGGAGTGGGATGGTATGTCTCAAAGCGATCATAACGATCAGATTGCCTACGCTCGAAACGTTGTGGTGAGTGAAGCGTCGCAGTTGGCAGAGTTTGCCGATGCAAATATCAAGTTTGTTGCAGATATCACGGATAGCCATATCATCCATGGCTATATGAAAAACGGAAAGTCATCCCGAAAGATTACCGTCTTTATGGGGTCGGGCTGCCATTTCGTCGATATTGAGGTAGAGGGTTACCCGAAACTCTCCTCAACCATTAGTGATGTCAGGAAATTAGTCAGAAAGTGACAAAGACTCTCCTACTCCTATACGTCCGCGAAGCAACACTTCGCGGACATTCTGTTTTTGGCAACGAAACAGGGAAATGCCAATTGGTGTATTATATAGCTGTGGGAGATACTCAACACACAGCGCAGACAGATGAAGCAATAGCGACGCGGGTCCAGGGGGGCGAGTCTGAGCTTTTTGGCATGCTTATGGAACGATACGAGTCAAAACTGGTACGATATGGAAGGAAGTTTCTTTCAAATCCCGACAATATCGACGATATTGTCCAGGATGTTTTCATCAGCGCGTACCAAAACATCAAGAGCTTTGACGCGGCGAGGCGCTTTAGTCCGTGGATTTATCGCATCGCACATAATGCGTACGTCAACGCGCTCAAGAAAAACAGTCGCATGCCCATTACCCTCTTTGATTTTGATGCGTTAGTCTCACATACCCCATATGAAGACCCAGCGGAATTTGTGCGCGAACAAAAGGACATTCGTACCATGCTCGACGATTGTATGGATAAGATTCCTGCCAAGTACAAAGAAATCCTACTTCTGCGATACTTCGAAGATATGGATTACAAAGAAATCGCCGACATTCTCTCAATCCCTGTTGGTACGGTGAGTATTCGTCTCAAGCGCGGACGCGAAGCGCTCAAGAAGATATGGGACGAGTCTCCGCATGCAAGTTCACTCTAATAATTATATGGAACACGAAACCAACAACAAAAAAATCTCAATGAGCGAGCAGGTCTTGCAAAAGATCCATGCCCACGAGCTGACCATGCGTCCACGCATGTACTTCACCCTGCGCACGATTGCACTAGTAGTGTTCGCGTTCCTGGCCTTTACGCTCACCATATCACTCGGATCGTTCATTCTCTTTAGTATTCGCGCATCACACCAAATCTCACTTTTGGGATTTGGACCGTCGGGATATCTCATCTTTATCAAGCTCTTCCCGTGGCCACTTGCGATTCTTGATATCATTTTTCTCGTCGCACTTGAACGCATCTTGCGCACGTTCCGCTTTGGATATCGAAGCCCCCTTCTCTACTTGCTCGTAGGTATTCTTGGACTGTCCCTTGCAGTGAGTATTTTTATCGACCGCGGTCACTTGAGTGATTCACTCTTGCATAGTGCACGCGACTACAATCTCCCATTCGTACGGCATTTCTATGATCATGGCCGTCGCCCACCATCAATTGAAAACGGCGTATGTCCATGCAGTATCGTTAGTGCGACAGGCACGGTCGTTACAGCAAATGAATTTATACCTGGTGAACAGCCTCGGCAAATTGATATTTATCTGCCTGCAGATGTAGCAACGAGTACCATGCGCCAAGGAGATCGATATTTCATCATCGGTGAATATACGGGAGGAATACTTCATGCCAGTCATATCCGTGAAATGGATGGGGACATCGATGAAGACTCCCCCATACCGCCTCCCCCTCTGCGATAATTTGCTGTATTGTGCGAGGTAATGAAAGCCCAAAAGATACTCATCCTCGTGGGTCCCACAGCATCCGGCAAGAGTAGCCTTGCGGTCGAGCTTGCACGACGCCTGGATGGCGAGGTGATTTCAGCTGATTCTCGCCAGGTATATCGAGGACTCAATATCGGTACTGCCAAGATTACCAAGCGTGAGATGCACGGCATCCCCCACCATCTCATTGATGTCGTATCGTCTCGCACTGCATTCTCCGCCGATGATTTCGTTAAACATGCGCAAAAGGCGATCAGTGATATATCCGCTCGCGGCAAACTCCCCATCATTGCCGGAGGCACGGGATTTTATATTGATGCGCTTGTGGGAAGAATCACTCTGCCAAAGGTCGCACCAAATCCATCATTGCGAATTCGACTCGAAAAGAAATCAGCCCAACAGCTCTATGCAATACTCCAAAAGAAAGACCCTGAGCGGGCAAAATCAATGGCAACGCCGAGTGAGCGCAACAATAAAGTCCGCATCATCCGCGCTCTCGAAATCGCCGCATACCGAGGTCGGTCCTCTGCACTGCAGAGGACCGACCTCGGTAGTTATGAGTGTCTCTGGATTGGCATCGCTCCGGATATTGAGGTGCTTGATGAAAGAATCGCCCAGCGTTTGCAAAAGAACTTTAAGAGCGGGCTCATCCGTGAGGCGCGTGAATTGCATTCAAAGGGTCTTTCCTATAAGCGCATGACTGAATTAGGCCTTGAATACCGCTCTCTGGCACAATTCTTGCAAGGAAAGCTTACTCGAGTGGAGCTTACACAAGAATTAGAATCCTCAATCAAACGCTATGCGCGCAAACAAATCATCTATTGGAAACGCAACAAAGAAATAGTGTGGTTCACTTCGCCTACGGCAAAGGAAATCCAGCGCAAGGTCAAATCTTGGCTTGGGTAGTAGCGGTCACAAGTATTTTATGTACCTCATTCAGCAGAATGACCACTGGGTTCGCTCACAAAATTCTCTGAAGCCTCTCGGCACGAATCTCTATTCGCACGTCTCGCGGTTGCGCGTGCTCGCGCAACATCGCTGCGACCCCCGCAACGTACGAAAACCATGCGCAGGCATGGTTTTCGTTTGGTTGCGGGCCCACTAGGAATCGAACCTAGATCCGCGGTTTTGGAGACCGATATTCTACCACTGAACTATGGACCCGTTGTGTAGCCGTGCGCTACGTACCCCCAAGCTTACCCTACATGCAAAGAGACTCAAAGTGAGCCTCTCTACAAAGACGATTCAGTATACGTGCGGTGGAATGTTATTTCTTCACTTCTTTGTGCTTGGTATGAGCCTTGCACCATTTGCAGTACTTCTTGAGATCGATTTTGCGCTCCACGAGCTTACGGTTCTTGCGTGACCAGTAATTGATACGGCCGCACTTGGAGCAGGCCAGTTTGAAAAGTTGATCTTGCGACATAGAGACACAAATATACTCAATATAGTCCAAAGAGTCAATCTATTGTTTAGGGCCATTATCGACACCAGAGACGCATATCTGATTCCATGGCATTCCAGAAGGATTCCCCGAAAGAGTACGAATAAGGGTGTCGACGATAAGCCACGCCGAGAGAATGATGATGAGACCAATGAATACGGCCGCAAATACCTCATTGGCCTTCTTGATTTGCCCCGCATCCCCGCCGGCACTCATATGCTTCCACCCCGCCCAGGCGAAGAGGAATGCCGAAAGGAGAACGGCGAGATAAATACCGTCATTGAGGATGTTTTGGGCGAGAAGTGCGAGGTCGCAGATGGACTGGCAGCCACCAACACCATTACAGTCACTGCCTTGGTTACTCTGTGGAATAATTGGAACAAGCCCTGCCGCCGATGCGATAACAGGCGCGAGCGACAAAAACGTCATGAACGCTATGAGCCACTTGCTACGAGTTGTCATGCAAATAAGTGTAACATAAACAAAAACACCCTTATCGGGTATCTTTGTTTTCTGGTGCGCCGGGTTGGATTCGAACCAACGAAGGATAAATCCGACAGGTTTACAGCCTGTTGCGTTAGACCGCTCCGCCACCGACGCAGTGGCCATATTATGCACCACCACCGGCTTTTTTGCGAATTGTGCGGGTTGCGCATGGGCACCATGCGCAATGCGGTTGAGGTACTAGACCCGCGCTGCTGCTCGTGCTCGGACACCACGTACGCGCTCAGGGCCTTTGCGGACGTCGAATTTGAATTCATCACCGACATAGTCCACCTTGATGGAGCCCCCTTCGAGGACCCCTCGTGCAACCATCATATTGGCGACCGGAGTCAAAATCTTGGTCTGGATGAGACGCTTGAGGGGACGTGCACCGTATTGCGGGTTGTATCCTTCGATACCGAGGCGCTCGTATGCCGCCTCCGTAAGCGTCAGTGCGATGCTCTTGTCGGCAAGGCGCTTGGCAACGATGTCTACCTGCATGCGCACGATGTCTTTCATTGCTTCAGGTGAAAGGATGTTGAAGAGGATTATCTCATCGAGACGATTGAGGAACTCTGGACGGAAAAAGTCTTTGAGTACACCCATTACCTTATCTTTGGTCTGGTCATAGCGATCGGCTGCTGTCACACTCGCACCACTCGTGAAGCCGAGACCCGACATCTTATCGATGAACTCCGAGCCGAGGTTGCTGGTCATGATGATGACACAGTTTTTGAAGTTGACGGTGCGACCCTTGGCATCGGTGAGGCGACCATTATCGAGCACTTGGAGCAAGATGTTGAAGACCTCTGGGTGCGCCTTTTCTATTTCATCAAAGAGAATGACTGAATACGGACGATGGCGCACGAGCTCGGTTAATCCCCCACCTTCGTCGTGGCCGACATAGCCTGGCGGTGAACCGATGATTTTCGAGACCGAATGCTTTTCCATGTATTCCGACATATCCACACGGATGAGTGACTTATCACTATCGAAGAGGAAATCAGCAAGCGTGCGGGTAAGCTCGGTTTTGCCGACACCCGTTGGGCCTAAGAAGAGGAATGATCCTACCGGACGATTCGGGTCGCTGATGCCTGCGCGGGAGCGCTTGATTGCATCGGATACCTTCTGCACTGCTTCGTCTTGGCCGACGATGCGTGCTTTGAGATCGACATCCATACGCGAGAGCTTTTCTGCTTCTTCTTCGAGCATGCGCGAGACTGGCACTCCCGTCCAACGAGAGACGACTGCAGCGATGTCTTCTGCAGTAATTTCTTCTTTGAGTACACGGCGCGTAAGCTGGAGCTTCTTGAGTCGCTTCATTGCAACGTCGATTTCGCGCTCGAGTGCCGGAATGCGGCCGTAGCGAATCTCGGCGGTCTTGGTGAAATCCGCAATGTTCTCAGCTGCATCAGCTTCCATACGCGAAGTCTCAAGCTCGCTTTTGGCGCGCTTAATTTCGGCCAGCGTCTCTTTTTCGTTTTTCCACTTGGTCTCAAGCTCACGAGAGCCGTCGCGCAGGTCTGCAATCTCAGCATCGATAATCTTGGTGCGGCCAACCGCCTTCTCCTCGCCGGCTTCATTTTCTTTCTTGAGAGCTTCGCGCTCTATCTCGAGGCGAGTAATCTTGCGATGCGCTTCTTCAAGTGCTGGTGGCTTGTTTTCAAGTGAGAGTCGAAGTGCTGAGGATGCTTCATCGATGAGGTCGATGGCTTTGTCGGGAAGGAAGCGCTCTGTAATATATCTGCTTGAGAGCTCTACGGCTGCTACCATCGAATCGTCGGTGATGTGGACTCCGTGATATACCTCGTAGCGCTCTTTGAGACCGCGAAGGATTGCAATGGCGTCTTCGATAGAAGGCTCATTGACGTAGACCGGTTGGAAGCGACGCGTGAGCGCTGCATCGTGCTCGATATGCTTTTGGTATTCTTTAATTGTCGTGGCACCAATGACGCGTAGCTCTCCGCGTGCGAGCGCAGGTTTGAGCATATTGGAGGCATCCATCGAGCCTTCGGCGGCACCAGCACCCACGAGGGTGTGTATTTCATCTATGAAAAGAATGATGCGTCCTTCAGCTTTTTCAACCTCTTTCATGACGGCCTTCAAACGCTCTTCAAACTCACCGCGGTATTTAGTACCGGCAATGAGAAGTCCGAGATCGAGTTGCACAATGTCTTTCCCGCGAAGTGAATCAGGGACATCGCCTGCAGCAATCCTGCTCGCGAGTCCTTCGGCAACGGCGGTTTTGCCGACTCCGGCCTCACCGATGAGGATTGGGTTGTTCTTGGTACGACGAGAGAGGATTTGGATGACGCGGGTGATTTCGGTGTCGCGGCCAACGACCGGGTCGAGCTTGTTTTCGCGGGCGCGCTCCGTAAGCGAGCGGGCAAATCGTGCGAGTGCTCGTGGCTTCTGAGCGACGTCAGATTCACGGATTTTGCCTTCTTTGATATCAGTAAGTACGCGGGCAAGAGCAGTGCGGTCGATGCGGAATCGCGCGAAGAGTTCTGCTGCAGGACCTGGATGCTCAGCAAGTCCGAGAAGTAGGTGCTCCGGAGAGACGAATTGATCATTAAATGATGCCGAGATGCGCGGTGCCGCTTCAAAGACGCGCACGAGCTCTGGCGTGAGGTATAGCTGGAAGCTTGGCGAAATAGTACTCGAGCCTCCGTTGCCTTCGATGAGCTCGAGCGTGGAATCGGTAAGGTGTGCGACATCAATCTCGACTTGCTCAAGCATCGGCAAGACCATCGATTCCTCTTGGGTCAGAAGTGCCGCAAGCAAATGCAAAGTGGAAACCTGGTTGTGACCTCGCTCCACGGCAAGCTGATGCGCGCGGTGAATAGCCTCTTTTGCTTTGGTTGTGTAATTGTTGAATGGTGCCATATATTTGTGTTTGAGACGCTGCCTCTAATACTACATGTACCGCGACTTTATTTCGCTTCGGCCTTCGTGAGTGACGGGAAAATGAGCGATGCGGGTACGAAAGCGCTCGCCGATGAGGCACGAGAAACCTCTGTGTTTAAGCCTACGAGACTCCCCGTAACATCTATAATGGGACTCCCGTAAAGAACATTATCACCCGAAATATTCGTCTTGACAAGTGCCACTGATGTATCGGATGCGGGTATCAGACTACTCACGAGACCACTACCAACGAGCGGATTTGTCTCCCCCGCAATGAGCACTACCGTCTGCCCCAGTGCCGCAGAGTGTGCAGCTTCTGCAAGTGGTACCCATGCAGGTGTCGTTGTGGAAAGTGTTGATGTTGCAATTGTTAGGAACGAAACGCCAAGGGATGCATCGTGTCCAAATATTGATGCTCCGACACTTGTATCTTTATCGATTGCGACAGAGACACTTTGTGCAGTTCCCACTGCTGCCGAATCAGTAATCAACGTCCCCTGCGCATCGGCGACGACCGCGAGCCCGAGGAATGTAGAACCGTCTGTAGAATACAAACGTACAACCGATGGCGAAGATTTCGCGACCGCTCCAGCAATCTCATCGGATTCTTTGACGACGACTGTCTTTGGCGGTTGGGTTGCGGTCGAGGCAGATGCTGTCTCACTCGGTGCCGTGACTTCTTTGATGGTTTGCTCAATGACGCGATTGACTGTCTGCGCGACAGATGTCGGTGCTTGATCCATGAGGGAGACCGTCACGATGCCCGTCGCCATAGAAGTGACGAACGAGACAAGGAGGACGAGAAGGACGGTTTGAGATTTGGAGAGTTCTTCTATATCCATAGACTCTCAGTCTATCACTCTGTGTGGGTGGCGCAAAATTGCACGAGGGTATGGATAACTCGATCTATATCGTGTGCATGTGTATCACGACCCAGGGAGAATCGGAGTGTGTTTCGAGCACGCCACTCATCCCCTCCAAGCAGCGCCACGACGTGAGATTTTTGATGTTCCCCTTCTCTGCAGGCGCTCTTGGTAGAGACAGCGATTAGATTGTTATCGAGTGCGAGTGTGAGGTATTCGCTATCAATTCCCGGGATTGAAATATTGAGCATGTGTGGAAGCGAGCGCTTCAAGTCGCCATTAACGACGATTCCTGCAATACCGTTACGAAGTCCTTTTTCCAACGTCTCTCGAAATACCTGTAGTCGTTTGGATTCTGACTGACGCTCTCGAGCAATCGCAGCAAAGCTTTCAGCAAACCCAACAGCAAGCACGACATTTTCCGTCCCTGCACGTAGCCCGCGCTCTTGGGAGCCGCCGAGTTGGATGGCAGATAATTTCACTCGATTGCTGATGTAGAGGGCGCCAATGCCGCGCGGGCCATAAAGCTTGCCAGAATCGAGCGTGAGAATGTCGAGGCCGAGTGAATGCACATGGGCACCATCATACAAAGGTGCTTGTCCCGCATCACTATGTAAAAGTACAATCGTTTGATTCGTCTCTTCGTGCGCCCGTAGTACTTCCTTGATGCGTGCAATTGGCTGAACGACCCCTATCTCGCCATTGGCCCATCCAATAGACACGAATATCGTCTCGGTGCGCAATAATCGCTTCACCCTCTCGGGTTGAATAATTCCAAGCGAATCCGGATCAACAAAATCCACGTGACCGCCACGAAGTTCTATTTCCGCAAAACATTCGAGTACCGATGGGTGCTCGATGGAGCTCACAATCCAGTGGGTGCCTGAGAGTGCCGAGGTCGGGCCTCGGGCTTTGCCGAGGCCCGACCTCGGCACAACTTCTCTCTCCAGTGATTTTGCAAATCCTAAGATTGCCAGATTATTTGCTTCAGTCCCGCCGGAGGTAAAAATCATTTCGCGCGCCTTACATCCAATCTGCTCAGCGATGCGTGCACGTGAATCTTTGAGGAGATTTGCAGCTGCGACCCCTTCCTGGTGAATTGAGCCGGGATTGCCAAAGGTGCCCATTGCCCGGGTCATTGTTTCAATGACGTTTGGCAGTACCGGCGTCGCACTTGCATAGTCGAGATACACACGAGCGTTCCGCGTACGCTTTTTATTGAAAAACGATACCAATTGCTTCCACATTCCCCCATTGTGTACGCCAGACACTCTTTTTGCAAAATCGTCAATTTAGAGCTATAATACGGGCACTTCAGAGTCATTATGTTTTTCGAGACCCTGTACATCAATTCCTATGTCAAAAACCACATCACAGACTATTGTGCGTCCTCCCATCGTCGTGGTGATGGGGCACGTCGACCACGGTAAGTCGACGCTTCTCGATTTCATTCGCCATACCAACATCGTCGCAGGCGAAGCCGGTGGCATCACCCAGCATGTCGCGGCCTACGAGGTCACTCACCAGCACGAGGGCGTTGATAAACGCATTACCTTTATCGACACGCCCGGCCATGCTGCCTTCTCCGCCATTCGCGCTCGTGGAGCCAACGTTGCAGACATCGCCATTCTCGTCGTCGCAGCTGATGACGGTGTAAAGGCACAGACACTCGAGGCGCTCGCTCAAATCCGCGAAGCCAAGATTCCCTTCATCGTTGCCATCAACAAAATCGACAAACCAAATGCCAACATCGAGCGCACACAGGCATCCATCCTCGAGCAAGACGTCTACTTGGAAAAATTCGGAGGCGATGTGCCGTGGGCGGCAATATCAGCGAAGGTCGGTACAGGTGTTACCGAGCTTCTCGATCTCATTCTTTTTGTTGCAGAAATCCATGACTACAAGGCAGATGCGACACTCCCTGCGACCGGCTACGTCATCGAAGCGCATCGCGACCAGAAGCGCGGCATTGCTGCAACGCTCATCATTACCGAGGGTACGCTTGAGAGCGGTATGTCCATCCTCGCGGGACGTGCCATCTCTCCGGTGCGAATCATGGAAGACCACGCGGGCAAAAATATTCGCTCTGCAAGCTTCTCGACTCCAGTCACTCTGACGGGCTTTGATGTACTTCCAGCCGTGGGAGAAACATTTCGTGCATACAAAAACAAAAAAGAATGCGAAGCCGCACGCGATAATATGGTCGCTGAGCTTCATGAATCCCCTATCGAGAATCGTCTCGGCTCCGACAAATTTTACTTGCCGGTCATCATCCGCGCAGATGCCAGTGGCTCACTCGAGGCCATCTCGCACGAAGCAAGCAAAATCGGCGACGAGCATGCTGCCGTTTCTATCGTCCTCTCTGGTATTGGCAATATCTCAGAAAACGACGTAAAGGCCGCTATGGCGGGTACCACGCACGCAGTCCTTATCGGATTCAACGTCACGGTCGACCCTATCGCGACAGCTCTCGCCATCCAGCACGGAGTGACCATCGTCACCTTCAACATCATCTACAAACTCACTGAGCACCTCGAAGAGCGGTTGCTTGCCATGAAGCCCAAGCGCGTCGTCGAGGAGATTGCCGGGCGTGCCCGTGTCATCAAGCAGTTTAGTTCTCAAAAGGAAATCCACGTCGTCGGAGGTGCGGTGACGGAAGGCTATCTCGCAAAGGGCGGCACCGTGCGCATCATCCGCCGCAAGGTGGTTATTGGCACCGGGGAAATCCTCAACATGCAGGCCAACAAACAAAACGTCTCACGTGTGGAAGCCACGAGTGAATTCGGCACACAGATTGAGGCAAAGTTTGAAATCGCCGAAGGCGACATCCTGGAGCACTTCGTCATGAAGAATGTATAGCTATGGCAAGTCGTCGACAAACACAGGTCTCAGATATGTACATGCAGCTCGCAGGTAGCTTCTTTGCGCGCGAAAGCAATGGTAATTCCCTTATTACCGTGACGCGCGCCGATGTCTCTCCGGATTTGCGCAACGTGAAGATTTATCTTTCGGTCTTGCCGGCCTCCTACGATGACCAGGCGCTCCACTTCGCCCGTCGTAACCGCACAGAATTCCGCGAATACATCAAGGCCAACAGCCGCACACAATACTTACCCAATGTAGATTTCGAGATCGACTACGGCGAAAAAAACCGTCAGCTCATCGACGACCTCACAAAGCCAACAGCCTGAGCGTGTGGTATATTGTGCTTCGTTGACCTGGTGGCGAAGTGGAAACGCTGGGGACTGCAAATCCTCGATTGCGCGGGTTCGATTCCCGCCCAGGTCTCAAGTGTTGAAGCACAGTGCCTAAGCACTGTGCTTGGGAATCGAAGGCCGGAGCAGCTGCCCCTAGGGTCATTCTGCTGAATGAGGCGCGAGCGGGCGACCAGTAGGTCGTGTCGGGAGACTTCGCGGGTTCCCCGAGCACGCGGAAACCTGTGACCGATTCCCGCCCAGGTCTCAAATCTCAAACGTGGGTTCTATATGATAGATTTATAATGTGCCCTACTTCGCCAAGGCTTCGAAGGGCAATGCCGGGATGATGGAATGGTAGACATCAGAGACTTAAAATCTCTTGCTCCGTAACAGGGGCGTGTGGGTTCGAGTCCCACTCCCGGCACAGACTGAGAGAATCGAGGGCTGTGCCGGGAAGCACAGCGCCTGCGCGCTGTGCGAGTGGGACTCGAAAGGCGCAGGTATATCGCAACGACCACGTTGCGATACCGAGCCAGGGTCGTGAAAATTCTTGTGCGACGGCACAAGAATTATTCCTGACCGAGTCCTTGTTGATTTCAGAAAATGTTCTTGGCCGAGTCCCGGCACAAAAAGTAAGCGCGACACCATAAGTGCCGCGCATTCTTCATTCTTGTTGTAGTTGTCCTAGACATGAACAAACTTCGGAAAAAATACTTGGTCTCGATACGCTTCAATTCGAGAATAGTATTTGTCTGCCTCGTCATCCTTAATCACATGCACCGGTAATCCAATGAAAAGCCGTATGTGATTGAACATCACTCGAGCAGTACGGCCATTTCCCGTCTTAAATGGATGCATGCAGATAAGTCTGTCGTGCATACTCCACGCAAACGCATCTTTTTCGAATTCAGAAGTACAAGAGAAGACGTCAATCTTTTTTGCAAGTTCTTCCCTCCATTCCTTTAAGAGCTGATTCATACGCTTGATCTCAGGA
>JGI20207J14881_1000573_pt1 | contig 13271 bp, 12 predicted proteins | sample NGESurdeep092012_4_FD_14881 | JGI IMG/M metagenome (IMG submission 14881)
AGTTGGGGAAACCGGAGGTGGTATTGCCAATGCTTTAGTTGGAAGTTTATTAATCGTTTTTTATGCGTCGCTTATTGCAATTCCTGTTGGTGTTATGTGCGGTATTTATTTGAGTGAAAACCGGAATTCTCGATTAGCAAACTGGACGAGGCTTTCTGTAGATGTATTGCAGGGAACCCCCTCCATCGTTATGGGGATTGTGGTATATTTCTGGGTTGTTAAACCTCTGAGTACATTTTCAGCCCTTTCAGGCAGCATAGCACTGGCAATAATGATGTTGCCAATTGTGGTTCGATCGACTGAAGAAACTTTAAAACTCCTTCCTGATACTTTAAAAGAAGCGGGACTTGCTTTGGGGTTACCTTATCATAAAGTTATATTGAGAATTATTCTACCTTGTGGAATCGGTGGTATTATGTCGGGAGTCATACTGGCTGTTGCAAGAATAGCAGGTGAAACGGCTCCGCTATTATTCACTGCTTTTGGGAATCCATATTTTTCCACCAACATTTTTAAACCTATGGAAAGTTTACCTCTGTTGATCTTTAACTACGCAACAAGCGCCTACGATGATTGGCATAACCTTGCATGGGGTGCGGCGCTTATTCTATTGATATGGGTATTGTTATTAAATATTATTACTAAGATCATAACAAGAAAATGGAGAGTACAATTTTAAAAGCGCTTAATTTCAATGCTTACTTTGGCGAAAATCGTGTTGTAAAAGATGTAAATATTGAAATCCCGAAAAACAATGTGATTGCGGTGATGGGACCTTCTGGCTGCGGAAAAACCACCTTTCTTCGTTGTATTAACCGAATGCATGAATTAATAGAGGGTACCTCAACGAAAGGCACCATGTTGCTTAACAACGAAGATATTTATAGCATGCACCCCATTTTGGTACGACATAAAATAGGAATGGTATTCCAGCGTCCAAATCCTTTTCCTAATTTGAGTATTTATGATAATGTAATTGCCGGATACAAGCTCAATGGTATGAAAATGTCAAAGCATGACAAAGATGCTATTGTCGAACAATCTTTACAAAAAGCTTCTCTCTGGAATGAAGTAAAAGAATCCCTCCATAAAAAGGGAACATTTTTATCAGGAGGGCAGCAACAGCGCTTGTGTATTGCGAGGGCGATAGCCATGGAACCTGACGTGTTGTTGCTTGATGAACCTACTTCTGCACTGGATCCTATTTCCACATCCAGTATAGAAGTATTGATGCAGGAACTAAAGAAAAACTATACGCTTGTAGTAGTAACTCACAATATGCAACAAGCCGCCAGGGTTAGTGATAAAACTGCATTTTTTTATCTTGGAGAATTAATTGAATATGATATCACCAAAAATATGTTCACTAATCCAAAGGATACACGTACCCAAAATTATATCACCGGAAGGTTTAGTTGATTGACTTAAAAAATTAAAAAATATGACTCAGTTTGAAGTAGAAATTCAGGATGTAAAATCGGAAGTAATCAATATGTGGCAATTAGTTCTTTCGCAATTAACCAAAGCAAAAGAAGCCATGCTTGCCTTTGATAAAGACCTTGCCCGTGAAGTAATGGCCCGTGAAAAAAGGGTCAATGCTCTTGAATTGAAAATAGACAGAGATTGCGAAAACATCTTTGCCCTTTATTGCCCGGTGGCTATAGATTTGCGGTTTTTATTGGCTGTACTTAAAATTAATACTAACCTCGAGCGGATTGGTGATATTGCTGATGGCATCGCGAGGTACATTGCATATTCACCTGTGAAATTTAATACAGGTTTTTTGGAATCAAGCCGGTTAATTGAAATGTACAATGGCTCTATAAGCATACTTTCCGATACACAGGCTTCTTTTGAGTTTGAAAATACGATTCTTGCGCGGACTATCTTTTCCAGGGACGATGTTCTGGATACGATAAACAAAAAAGCAGATGATAATATCGCTAAATATATTCACGAAGACCTCAATAACATCAATGAAGCACTGAATATACTTTCAATCATCAGAAAGCTGGAAAGGGTAGGTGATCAATCAAAAAATATTGCAGAAGAAATTATATTTTACGTAGAAGCAAAGGTGTTGAAACATCAATAAAAAATGATGCTTGTAAACATCTGAGAAATAAATAAAAAAAGAATAAGCTCAAACAGATATCATAAGCTGTAATTAGGTCCAGGAAAGGTTTGTTATAAGCAAAACAGGATTCTATGCTATACAACCTTATATTTCTATAAGGAGGTTTTATCTTTATTCTCTTCAATTCCCTGACTTAGTAAACCAACAAATATTACAGATTTTTATTTTTAAAATCGTTATAACTATCATGCATAAACAAATATTATTCTCATAATAATTTGCCAAGAACATGATAACAATTCCATGATATTCCGATAAGAAGAAGGTAACATTAGAACCTTCTCTTTGCAAATCAAATATTCAGATTAGTAGTGCAGTGGAATCTTCCAATATTAAGAAATTGTAAAGACGCTAAATTAAATAGCTATTTACTATAAGTTTGCATGCAAATGAATTATGAAACAAAATCTCGCACTATATTAATAGCCGATGATGAGCCTGACATTTTAGAAATACTTGAGTATAATCTGCAGGCACAGGGTTATGATGTAATCGTAGCTAATAATGGCAACGCAGCCATTGAACTTGCAAAACATCACAAACCTGATCTGATCATTCTGGATGTGATGATGCCAGGTAAAACGGGATTTGAAGTCTGCAAAATTCTGCGCATTCTCCCCGAATTTCAAAATACCATTATTATATTTTTGACAGCGCTGAATGATGACCGTACGCAAATAAAAGGATTAGAAACCGGGGGAGATGATTATATTACCAAGCCAATAAGCCCCAATGTTTTATTAAGCCGTGTAAACGCCCTTTTTAGAAGAATAATAAAAGAAACAGGAAGCGTATTGCAGATAGGGGATATTTTAATTGACCGGGAGAAATATATTGTTACCTCCAATAATGAACAAATTATTCTTGCACGCAAAGAATTTGAATTACTCGCGCTCCTTGCTTCAAAACCTGCAAAGGTATTTTTACGAAATGAAATTTTGCAAAAGGTATGGGGAACCGAAGTTATCGTGGGTGCTCGAACTATTGACGTACATATCAGAAAGATTCGACAGAAATTAGGTGATGACTGTATATCCACCGTGAAAGGAGTCGGATACAAATTTACGATGTAGCCTTAAAAAAATGTTAAGCAAAAACTTTTCACCGCAACAGGCTTCTATTATCACTGCTATCCCAATTAGTGCGTTGGGAAGCGTAGCTTTTTACATTTACAGCGGAGATATCAGGTTGTCAATTATTTTTTTATTTTCTTTAGTAATAGTCGCGTATTTCATAATTTATTTCACCATTCAGCGATTTATTTACCGGAAAATAAAATTGATTTATAAATTGATTTATCAAACCAAGGCAAGTAAGAAAGAAGAATTTTATTTTAAGAATATTTTGCCACAAAAATCAATTGAAGAAGTAAATGAAGACGTGGAACAATGGGCCGCACAACATAAAGAAGAAATGGAACTTTTGAGAAAGAATGAATTGTTTCGAAAAGAATTTTTGCTTAATCTTTCCCACGAATTGAAAACGCCGGTTTTTGCCATCCAGGGGTATGTGGACACTTTATTGAATGGAACATTGGATAATACCGCTGTTAATAAAAAATTTCTGGCCAATACTTCAAAAAATGTGGACAGGCTTGTAAATTTATTAGATGACCTGGATGAAATTACTAAACTGGAAAGCGGTGATTTATTACTATACAAAACCAATTTCATTATTCAGGATCTTATTAAGGAAGTTTTTGAATCTCTTTCAATAAAAGCTGATGAACATAAAATAAAATGCTTTATAAAAAGTGGCTGTGAATTGCCACTAACTATTTATGCTGACAAAGAAAAAATTAGAATGGTCATTATAAATCTTGTTGATAATGCCATAAAATACGGTAAGCAAAATGGTACTATTGAAGGAAGCGCCTATAAGATCGATGGAAAAAAAATATTGATAGAGATCAGTGATGATGGCTATGGAATTTCAGAAGAAAATTTACCAAGGATCTTTGAAAGATTTTACCGGACAGATCTTGCCCGGACGCGTAAAGCGGGTGGAAGCGGATTGGGCTTATCTATTGTAAAACTTATTATTGAGGCGCATGACGATACGGTACACGTAAGAAGTAAAATTGATGTAGGAACTACATTTGGATTTATTTTACCTTCAGCAAAAAATTAAAGCAACTTGTGAAATGGATATTTTCCTTCATTAGAACCGATAATATTTAAAGTTCGTTTGCTATGACGTTGCCCTTCCGATTGTGTTGAATTATTATTCTACTGCTTTTTATATGCAAATACTTTCCGTTTTTTGCATTCCGTAGAAAGCAAATGGAAACCAAGTATTCTCCTGACTGTTTGAAAACGACAGATAGGAGTCGGGGAGATTAATCTTCAATCGAAATTTCTTCCTGTGCTAATTTGTTTAGACCCTTTTAATGAATTGGTTTTTCAAAAATAGACAATCTAACCTCTTCGTAATACCTCTTATTGTTGTTGTCAGGTATTTATGCAAAAGACTTTGCAGGGGTGCAATCGGGTTTTTTAAAAGTTTTTCCACTTCAGTTACTGAATTATAAAAAGAGGTTTTGCTGGCAAGTAAAGTAGCAATGGTTTTGAGTGTTAGCCATCCTTCCAAAAAATCATTTTTTTGAAAAGGTTCAAAATTCTATACTTTTTTTAGTCTTTCGCCCCTTACAAATGGAATTTTAAACAGTGATCTAAAATTACTATTGTCTTTTTTCTCCATGTAGGTATCTAACCCATAAACCAATTCCTTTGAATTTAATTTTTTGAAAGTGCCAAACATTCTATCCCAGATGCTTAGCACATCTCCATAATTACTATCGGTATAAGGTTTTTGATAATGATGATGTACATGATGCAAATTGGGAGTAATGAAAACGAGGCCTACTAAAGAATCTACCTTGTTTGGTAACTCATAATTTATATGTGCAAATAAAGTGGTAAACACCTGGATAATCTGTCTTAAAATCAATGCCCAAAAGACTGCGCCACTTAAAAAAACCCATAACAAGGTAATGGAAAGTCTGATAATATTTTCTCCGGGATGCTCTCTGAATGTAGTGGAAACATCCACTACATTATCGCTGTGATGCACCGAATGAAACATCCATAATCCTTTTACCTTGTGCATGATAATATGATAAATATATTCTCCAAAATCAAGGAAAACAAAAGTAGCAATGAAAAGGAGGAATGGACTTTTACTTAGAGGCAGAAGATAAAGAAACCCAAAATGATGTAGGGTAGTCCATTCAATTATTTTAGCAAACGCCACGCCCAGCAATAATTGCCCTGGAATATTCGTGAAAATAAAAGGAGCATTGACAAAAGCATGTTTCCATTTTTTATAGTTAAATACAACCCCGGCAATATTTTCAATATTCCACGTTATAAAAAAAATGGAGATGAAAATAAAAATTTGCAACATTTCACTATGCAGTGAAATAAAATGTTCAAAATGATTACTCATTGATTAATAATAAGGTTATAAAACTTTTTTAAAGCTTAAATCCTTTCCCAGAAATTCAACTCCAATGAAGCCGCGCACTTCTAAATATCCGTTATTTGTCAACCAAGCCTTCGCATCTAATTGTTTACCGGCGTGAGGATTATAAATTTTACCGCCCTCCCAGTCTTTCTGTTCTTTATTATAAACAAGGTGATCCAACACAACAAGACCTATTAACTTTCTTGTTCGCAAATCCGGATTGGGATTGTGCTTGTCAATTCTTGTATTCATTGGCCTGCTTTTATCATTACTATCGTCAAGCCATATTATTTTTCCGTTGTATTCATTTCCGCACTTATATATTTCCACTTCAATTGTTTTATCAGCGCTTAGCCAACGGCCAACGATAACATCAGAATTATTTTGTGCGATTGTTTTAAAAACTGCGGTAATAGAAATGATTGAAACCAGAATCAGACTTTTCATAAAAATAATTTTATCAAAATGAAAGTGTAATGCCAAGATAAATTCCGTCCCTTCTGGCATAAGGATTATTTAAATAGTTTAATCTTCTGTAATACTCAATAGATAGTATGTGAAAAATATTTTCTATCCCTGCACTTGCTTCCATAAAAGGCCCTTTATTTGTTAAATTAAAATTTGAATTTTTATTGTAATCCTGGTTTGCTTTGCTCATTCCGCCCCAATAGGCATTGAAAGAAAACCGCTCACGCCAACCCCATTTTCTTAACAAGGGTATTTTATCAAATAACACACCGCCAAGGTAAAACCTTGTATGCAGGCTTATATAGCGGTCAGACGCAAATTCGTAAGGTGCCATAGTATTGAAGAGGTATTTGCTGGCAACATAATATTCGTTTCCGGCAGGTATGTCCAGTAACAGGTAAGGTAAGGTGCCAAAAGTTTTTCCCGCTGCTATTTTATAATAAAGAAAACTCTTTGGTGGTAAACGCAACCGTTGCTCAATACTCATGTCTATTTTATTGAAATCAAACAACGCTTTTCCATATTCAAAACTATAAGTGTAATTGGCAGTGATTATAGGATAGAAAGACCCTAACCGGATGTTGTCGTAATTTAGGATTTTTGTTCTTTCCTTGTATGCATATCGTATTCCAAAAGTAGCTGAAGTAACCGGTAAAATTTTTGCAAATACACTATCATAAGGTTTGTCAATTGCCGGATTAATGGGCCGGTATTTAAAATCAAAAACCGGGTCAATTTCCTTATAACTTAAGATTGCTTTGGCAGAAAAATTCTGAGTAATATATTGTTCATGCTTCAGCATACCCTGTTTAATATACATTCGGAAGTAGGGAATCTTTTTTCGTAAAAATGAACTGATAATATTGTCATCATCCAGTTCGTCTTCATTATCTATAATAAAATCATAATCGCTCCCATAAATTATTGATGTTTTAGTCCATTTTGCCTCATTCCATACATATTTAATTCCCAGCATACCTTTTATTTTCTGATCTTTGGTTCCGTAAGCTCCATAGCCAAACAGGTCTATTTTTTTACTAATGCCGGGCATTGTCCAGAATCCAAGCCTGAATCGCCAACCCTCTAGTGAATCGCTACTCAAAAAGGAAGAATATGGGCCTATTCGAAGCTCGCTTCCAAAATCCCAATAACCTGTACCTGCAAACGCAACCAATTTTATATCCCGTTGAAAGCGCCTGTTTCCCTTCAAAGAATCCACCATTTTATAAATATTTTTTTCGTGAAGAGTAAGCTGTTCAGGGCGGTTTTGCTCCCAGTAGGAATCTGGTTTATCCCAATTGGTGGTTTGTTCTTTTTTAATAAGATGGGCCATTACTACATCCGGCTCTCCTGTATTCAGTTTTATTTTATCTGTAACTGTTGTGTTCCTGATAATGAATTGCAGGCTGGTTTTGGTTTCAGGAACCGGAAGCCCCAATAATGCAAGGCTACTTTCAAACTTTACCGCTGATGTAAATTTATAAGGCATGTACACCAAATTATCTGAAGCGCTGTCATACACCTGCCTATAATTTTCACTATAGATGATGTCTTTTACAAAATTAATATTGGCGGTTTTATTCAAATGCATTTCTACAGACTCCACAGCAAGATTACTTTTATTGATCCACAAAATACCGCTAAAGGCTCTTTCATAATTGCGCATTGGCACAAAACGTACTTCCTTAATGGTATCGTCATTTTCAACGGTAGAATCGCCTTCAAAAAATTTATAATAATTAAAAGCGTTTGAATTTAGAGGGCTTACATAAGTCTGGTCAAAAACAGGTATCCAATCGTCATAGATATTAAATTGGAAATAAAATTTATCAAGCCTGGCAACAAGTTCGTCCGTTTTAAGGCCCAGTTTCTTTTTAGCAATAATATTTTCCCTGTCAATATTTGGTGAAACAGAATGATAATTATTGGCAAGCCTTTCTGCAAAATAAATCGGAAGCTCTTTATCTTCTATTGCGTTGCTATCTAAGCCGGCATAAGTTTTCAACATCAAATTTTTTAACCCGGTACCTTTCTCTTTTTGAAAATCAATTTTATCAATATCCATTTCGTTTCGGGTATAATTCTGGTAACTGTAGCTCCGGAGCCTTGATGGGTTATTATTCTGTTTAAAGTCAATTACTCTTTGCATAAATGATTTCCCGGGTTTTTTAAATCCTCCGATCACCACTGCTTTTAAAACATCAGTTTTATTTTTCATGCCAATAGAGAGGTGAATAATATGGTCTTTATTTAGCCCAATATCAAAAGTTTCAAATCCTATACTTGAAACTTCCAGACTATCATACCATCTGGCGGTGATTATCCTGAACGAGCCATCCATCTTTGACAGTGTACTGAAGTCACTTCCTTTTAAATGCACCGTAGCATTTTGCATAGGCTTGCCGCTATTTGCCTCAGTTACCTTACCGGTAATTAAATAACCATTTTGTGCAAACGTTATGATTGACAAACAAATAAAGATGATTGCCAAACAAATTCTAATAGAGAGTTTATACATACCATTATTTAAAGGCAAAATTTACTGAGACATGGTTTTGCAAAAGAAAATTAAACGATTTGCCAATGATGTTTTACAATATCATAGTTGCAGCTTTTAATAGGATAGTTGGGTTAATATCCAATAAAATATTTTTTCTCAATATATAATAAAGAATTTCTCCAGATTTCAGCCTTAGTTTTGTAAAATGTGAAAGTGTTCTTTTCGCGAAAAAAATTTGCTGTCGCCCAACCTTTTAATATGAATATCCCACTATGAATATAAACTCACCTGGTGTAGTGGAGCAAACTAAAGAACTTATACAAAATTGTATTAATGGTGATAGGTATTCCCAAAACAAATTGTATGAACAGTATGCTCCCAAAATGTTTGCAGTTTGTATGAGGTATTCAAAAAATAGGGAAGAAGCCGAAGATATTCTACAGGATGGGTTTGTGCAGGTTTTTAAATCGTTACACAATTTTAAATTTGCTGGTTCTTTTGAGGGATGGATACGCAAAACAATGGTTTATACTGCAGTGGCAAATTATAGGGCAAAATCGAAAATGCATGTGGTAATGAATATTGCAGAAATGGAAAATATAGCGATAATAAATAATGAAGATATAATTGCTAAACTGGGCAAAAAGGAATTGCTTAATATGGTGCAATCCTTACCTCCGATGTATAGAATGGTTTTTAACCTTTATGTTTTTGAAGGGCTCAAACATCGTGAAATAGCTAAAGAGTTAGGCATTTCAGAAGGCACTTCAAAATCAAATTTATTTGATGCAAAGGTGATATTGCAAAGAGCCGTTGTGAACAGTTTGAAAATTGCTAATCAAAATTTTTCAAATGGATAAAAATCTACATGATATTGAAAATTTATTTAGAAAGGAACTTGAGGATAATGAGGAAACGCCTTCCCCAAATACGTGGGACCGCATTGATAAAATACTGGACAAGGATAAAATAATAAGTATAAATAAAAAATACACACGCTTAAAACGGGTAGTTTTTCTTTTGGTGTTTTTATTAGCAGGGTTGAGTATTTATCATTGGAACAACAGGAATAAGAATAATCCTGATAAGATAAATAGTGCCATTTTAAAAAATGGGAAAAAGACAAAAAATAATAATACTGATTTATCATCTGCAATCAACAAAAATGCCAATGCCAATAATAATCAGAGGTTAATAAGGAAAGTTGGCAAATCAAATATTGATAACAATATTCTGAAACAACCCAATAAAAAATCTGAAGAAACAATTTCATCATTTATCAGAGATGATGATACAAATTCTTCAGTTTTAAAATCTGGTGACAAATCTGAAAAAACGATTTCGACTGCCTCAAATAAGAACTTAAAATCTTCAATTACAAAACAAGGAAAGACCAAAGTAAATATGTTGGGTATAAAAACACCTGCTCAAATTGAAAATGAGCATGATGTTGTTGTAAATCATATTAATATTGATTCAAACAAAAGATTATTATCCTTAATACAATTTAATTCTTTGTCAGTTACAAAAATAATATGTACCACAGATTTGATTGAAACAAAAAAAATACTTAAGGCTACTGCTCTGTCTAAACCTAGTTTTAAAATAAATAACTCCACAAATGTTTTTCAAAAGCAAACAACACAATCTCAAAAAAAATCTCAATTTTATGTTACAGGATTCTTTTCACCTGAAATATCATTCTCTCGTATGTATGACAATCATTCCGGCAATCAGAATGGAAATACGAGGGATGCCGAAAATAGCGAAACAGGAACTTTTTCATATACCTTTGGTGCATTAATTGAATATAAGACAGGCCGAAATTGGAGTTTGCAATCGGGATTTGCACTTTCAACTACAAATAGGGATATAGATCCCTGCACCATTTATGCAAAACCTGATAATACCGGCACCGTTAAATACCAAATAAACACATCTTCAGGATACGGCTACATTTTGCCTTCTTTTAGTAATAATCCAAATGTAGGAGACAGTATTTTCTCAATGTCAACAACTAATACACTGCAATTTTTAGGAATTCCATTATCTATTAAGTATTCTTTCACAAAAGGAAAATTTACTTTAAATGCAATGACAGGGATATCGCCCAACTTTTTGTTACAAGGTAAAATTACTTCAGAGGTGGAAAAAGGAAATGATAATGAAATAGAAACAGCAATTAAAATAATTGGGCTAAAGAAATTTTACCTTGACGGAATGGCAGGCGTTGGTTTGGATTATAATTTTTATAAAAATCTATCGGCTGATTTTTCGCCTACCTTTCGGTTTGCCTTAAGCTCTATAAATAATGAGGTGCCGGTAAAATCTTTCCCTAATTCATTGGGATTCTCCTTGGGTTTAAAATTAAAGTTATAAAAAAAGACGGCTTATTTCATGATGCTCTTTAGCATTGCCTTTTATTTTTATCTATTTTTTATGAAACCCAACCAATTGATTATAATACCTCACTATTTAATAAATGAACAAGGGCATGGGACAATTTCGAAATCAAATTCCCTGGTTTTAAATTCTTTTGTAAGTATAAGGTTTGAAAATGTGAAATTCATGAACACAAAAATTAGTTTTGAATTAAGGGTTGTTAATGCCTCTCTTTCTTTGATTTGAGAGGCATTTTTTTATTTTATTATTTCTCATAAAGGCCGACAACCAGTATTTCACCTGCAAAATGAAATTATTATGGATAAAAATATTTATACTTGGAAACTATCTTCTATCTTCTCCTCAAATTCAGATATATAATATTATTCCCCTTAGATGTTGTGGAAGGGCCAATATTAGCAGTGATTACAGGATTTTTATGCACCGAAGGATACTTAAACATATTTATTGTGTATCCTATCATTGTGCTTGGAGATATCACCGGCGACACCATTTGTTATATGTTTGGCAGATGGGGAATGCCACGATTCCTCAAAAGATTTATTGAAAAACTTGGGTTGAAACCTGGAAACATAGACAAGGTGAGGATTTATTTTGATGCAAATCCCAAAAAGACGATCTCGCTATCAAAGATTACACTCGGAATTGGAATTGCAGGGATTTATCTTGCCGGAAATGCCAGGATCCCTTACCACAGGTTTATAAGAATCTGTTTAATTACCTCCGCATTGCAATACATAATATATTTAGCAATAGGTTTATTGTTTGGCTCTGCATATAAACAAATCAGTAATTACTTAAACTTTTTTGCCGCTTTTACTATCGTGACTTTCCTATCAATCATTTTATTTTATATAATAAAATCAATACGAAAAAAATTATGAAGATTCTCTTTGTATCCAGTACTTACTATCCTCATATCAATGGAGTATATTATTTTGTATGCCGCATTGGGCCTATGCTTCAGGACAGAGGGCATAAAGTGGCTGTGATAGCTCCTTCAGAATCCGCACGTTTCTCCCTTAAAAAAATCGATAATCTTGATGTCTACGGAATGCCATCTCTTTCTGTTATAGTTAATCCTTCAGTCCGCCTTCCCATTCCCTTTTTTCTTACGTCACGGATTAAAAGAATAATAGAAAATTTTAAGCCGGATGTCATACATATCCAGGATCATTTTCCATTGGGTAAGGCGGTGGTAAATGTAAATAAGAATATGAAAATTCCTATAATAGGAAGCAATCATTTTATGCCTGAAAATTTGACGGTTCTTTTAAAGAATGAAAAATTAAAACAAAGATTTGAAAATTATTTATGGAAAGGGTTTTCAAAAGTATTTAACCAGGTAAGCCTTGTAACAACTCCAACGGAAACCGGAGCGCGGTTAATAAGGCCAAGATTAAAGGTAAAAGTAATTGACATTTCCAGCGGAATAAGTCTAACAAATTTTAACCCTTTTGGAGATACACGTGAGATAAAAGAAAGATATTCTCTTCCTGATAAACCCATATTACTTTATGTAGGCAGGCTTGATCCGGAAAAACATATAGAAGAGATCCTTCAGGCAGTGGCTTTAGTAGGTAAGAAAATTGATTTTTGTTTTGTAGTGGTTGGGAAAGGCACCAGCAAAATCCCTCTTGAAAAACTTACCAATCAGTTAGGCATAAAAGACAAAGTTATTTTTACAGGTTTTGTTTCTGACGAGGACCTTCCTTATTTCTATAAATTAAGTCGTTGTTTTATCATCGCAAGTATTGCAGAACTACTCAGCCTGACCACATTGCAGGCAATGGCTTCGGGGCTGCCCGTTATTTCAGTAAATGCCGGAGCCCTTGTCGAATTAGTAAAGGATAAGATGAATGGTTATTTATACGAGGAAGGCGATATACCTGCTATTGTTCAATTCATTGAAGATATAATTATTCACGACGATGTGTACACGAAAATGAGCGAAAAAAGCCTGGAATATGTTCAGCAACATGATATAAATAAAACATTGGAATCCTTTGAAAAACTCTATCAGGATCAGACCGGCAAATCTTAGATCATTCTATTTACCATACACAGGCTGGAAGCCATCTTTCATTGAAAAATAAAAAAACGCTTTTCAAAATGAAGATAGATTGGTTCTTAACTTTTATTTCATTTTAATTTTCCCGTTTCCTCAAATTTACTCCAGATTCAATTCATAGGTTTGTATAAAATAGTAATAAATAAAACCAACCAAATGAAAAAACTATTAGGTTTTGCAGCTATTATGCTCGCGTTGAACACTGCTTCCTTTGCACAGGAAAACGA
>JGI20207J14881_1000575_pt1 | contig 13243 bp, 8 predicted proteins | sample NGESurdeep092012_4_FD_14881 | JGI IMG/M metagenome (IMG submission 14881)
TCCTGTACGGTCATTCCAAACTCAACCACGTTCAGGAAGAATTGCAGGAGATTCTGATCCTGTGAGTCTCCGCCCTGTACCGCGAATGCGAGATACGGCGACCCGTCCTTGAGAGCGAGCGTTGGTGTCAGCGTTACACGCGGCCGTTTACCCGGCTTAATGACGTTGAACGGGCCGTCCTTGGCGTACGTGACGAAGCTCTGGGCGCGTTCGCTGAGCCCGATGCCGGTGTTCCCCGCGATCACCGCGGGAACCCATCCACCACTCGGCGTAACAGAAACTACCCAACCTTCTGCGTCCGACGCTTCAATTGATGTCGTCCCTGCGTAGAAGTCGTTGTCGAACGCTGAGTCCGCGCGGGTTGCATTATCGGGGAAGAATTCCGCGGCGCCGGATCGACCGGATGACCGCGCGAAGTCGACGGACGATGTATCCTGCCTGGGTGGCACCTTGTCCTGCTGCCCGCTGCGCGGCTGCGCCTTTGCCGGCGCGAAGTCAGCGGGATTCCATTCTGCGAGAAGTTTCCTGAATGGATTTGTGTCGCCCTGGAATGGATAGGGATCGCCCGGCTTGACGTTCGGATCGTTCCTCATGGAGTCGATTTCGGCGAAGCGCGCCTTTGCATACGCCTTGGACATAAGTCCCTTGACCGGCTCGACTGGCGGAAAGTATGGATCACCGTAGTAGAAGTCGCGATCGGCGAACGCCATGTTCATCGACTGGTACAGCATGTTGATGTACTTGGGCGAGTTGTAACCCATGCTCCTGACGTCTGTGTTTTCCAGGATGTTGAGCGCCTGAAGCATGGCCGGCCCCTGTTGCCAGATAGGCAACTTGTACACTTCTATGCCCTTGTAATTCGTGTGCAGCGGTTCTTCGATGTGGACTTTCCAGTTGGCGAGATCCTCCATTGTGAACAATCCACCTTCCTCACGCATGCCACGCACGATTTCGCGAGCAATGTCGCCCTTGTAGAAACGATCGTATGCTGCGTAGATCGCTTGCTTGCGCGTCTTTCCTTGCTTCAGCGCAGTCTGCTCCGTTTCAACCAGCTTGCGCCACGTCGTTGCGAGGTCTTTCTGCACGAAAATCTCGCCGGGTTCCGGCGCTGGATGTGCGGTGCCGGGATGCGTGAGCATGACGGCCCTTGAGTACTTCCACTGTGAAAGCGTGTCCTTGTACGCTTCGATCGTATTCGATAGCTGGGCTTCCATCGCGTATCCGTCTGCCATCTGGATTGCGGGGGCGAGCACCTGTTTGAGCGACAGACTTCCGTATTCTGCAAGCATGGTAAGCAATCCACCGACTGTCCCCGGTGTAACCGCCGCAAGTGGGCCGTATTCTGGCGGATAACGATACCCGCGAGAATGGTAGTACTCCGCCGTTGCGCCAGTCGGTGCAACGCCGAGTGCATCGATGCCGATTACCTTGTGAGTGTGCGGATTGTAGATCAGCGCCTGTGTTTCACCGCCGCACGAAAGCGTGTCCCACATTGTGCAACCAGCCGCGAGCATTGCAGCCGCGGCATCGACGGCGTTGCCGCCTTCGGCAAATATCAGGGCGCCGGCAGTTGCAGATAGTGGCTTGCCGGTAATTGCGAGCCAGTGAGTTGCGTGAAGCGGCGGCTTCTCGGTCTGTGAGTAGCGCGGATCTTCAGCCTGACGTGGTTGCGCGGTTTGCGGGTGAGTCGCGCGCTGTGCGCGAGCGACGAGCGGTGCAAGTGCTACAAATGCGGCGATCGTAATCGGGGCGAGTCGCAGCCGCACGAAGGAATTTGGCTTAACCATGAACCACCTCACGGATTTGAAGTCGTTTTCGGTCGCGGGACGATCACCGCGGCCTTTCCTTTCAGCATCGTATTGAACGCCGTTACCTGAGCACCAAGAAGGTCATCGATACGAGCCTGGGTTCCCGTCCATTGCTTCTCAAGATCGCCAAGGCGCTCCTTCGCTCCGTTGGTGACTGGCATGTAGGAACCGTCAATCTGTCCGGCAAGATAGAGCCAGTCGTCGACGATGCCGTTCGGGAATCCGATTATATCCTGTCCATTCGTATGTTGCGGCTGCACGAGGTCCACACTCAATGAGTCGAGGTGCGCTTCCAGCTTCTTTCCACTGCTTGCAACTTCGCTGCTGTCCGGGAGGTCCGCTGCATGCGCAACGATCGTCTTCACCTGATCGCGCACGTCGTTCAGCCGCTTCGCGTCCTGGAAGATCATGTTGGAGCGTTCGGTTATCGTACGCATAATCCTATTTTCTTCCGCAAGCTGAGCCTCAGTCATGTGCACACGCGGGTCCTGCGCCACTTCCAGTGGTGCAGAGAACATCTTGCCATTAACCACCAGTTGAACGATGTACTGCCCCGGCATGACTCGCGATCCAGCCGTCGATCCGAAGAAGCTCATTCCTTTCGGTGCATCGAGTGCTGCAGCACGGAGGTCCCACACGAAGCGATGCATCCCTGGTGTGCCCGGTACCATTCCAATGTTATCAGCGCGTTTCGTCTTGCTCGAGAATTCGCGAACAGTGGTATGGGAAGCGTCGAGGATCGTGAGTTGCACCTTCGTAGAATCCGTGCCGGCACCGATGTCATAATAGATGATCGCGCCACTCGGCGGATTGGCACCAGCATCGCTACCACCGCGCGGCGAACCCCACGATGTGAGGTATGCCCGGCGCGGGTTGAACAACCTGGAATCATTCGCGCCGACGGATTCTGCGTTCTGTTCAAGAGGCGTGATGTCATCCAGGATCCAGAATGCACGGCCCTCGGTTGACGCAACGAGATCACCATTACGCAGTTGCAGATCGGTGACTGGAACCACAGGGAGGTTCGCTTGCAGGCTCTCCCAGCGTTGACCGTCGTTGAACGAGACGTAGGCGCCAGTCTCGGTACCGGCGTATAGCAATCCCTTGCGCGCTGGATCAACACGTACGACTCGAACCTGGTCGCCGTCACGAATGCCGTTGACAAACTTGGTCCACGAACGGCCGTAGTCGGTGGTCTTGTATATCTGCGCCGACCAGTCACTCCACTTGTAGCCGTCGTATGTGATGTAGGCCGTACCTGCGTCAAACGGCGAAACTTCGATCGCGTTTACAAAACCCGGACGCAAATCCGTTGGAGTAACGTTCGTCCAGTTCGCGCCGCCATCCCGCGTGAGTTGCACCAGACCGTCGTCGGTTCCGACCCAGATGGTGCCGCTGTCGTGTGGTGATGGTGCGATGTAGTAGATCGTGTTGTAAACCTCGCCACCAGCGCCTTCGTTGGTGATTGGTGCACCGCCGGGGCCCTGGTGCGCCTTTTCGTTGCGCGTGAGATCCGGACTGATGACCGCCCATGTCTGGCCGCGATCGCTCGATTTGAACAGGCGGCTTCCGCCGTGATAAATCACGTTGCGATCCATCGGCGATGTGGTAATCGGCGCACTCCAGTTGAAGCGATACTTCTGGTTTTCCGGCGAAGTCGAAAGGCTGAGCGCCGGATACTCCATGACGCTTCTCTGCTCACGCGTTACACGATCGAACTCGGTGATCGCACCCTGATAGCAGCCCGCGTACAGAAAACGGGGATTGGCGGGATCGAAGGCGATGTGCGAGCTCTCGCAACCGCCAACCGGATACCAGTCAGACGTCGTGATGCCACCGCTCCCAGTCGCGCTTGCAATCGCGATCGATGTATTGTCCTGTTGCGATCCGTACACCCAGTATGGATACTGTGAATCGGTATTCACACGATAAATCTGACCCGTGGGCTGATTGTCCTGTGTGGACCAGGACGCTCCCCCGTCGAGCGTGATTGACGCGCCGCCATCGTTCCCGTTGATCATGTCATCATGGTTCAACGGATTGATCCACAGATCGTGATTGTCGCCGTGTTTGGCGCGCAGCGGCTGAAAACTCTTGCCACCATCGATCGATTTGACGATCGGTGCGTTCATGACGTACACGATATTCTCATCATGAGGATCTGCGGTGATGCGTGTGTAGTACCACGCGCGCGACCTGATCAACCTCTCCGCGGACAGGTGATGCCAGCTCTCTCCAGAGTCGTCGGAGCGATACAGACCGCCCTTGTCGCCCTCGGCTTCGATGATTGCGTAAACCCGATTCGGATTCGCGGGCGATACTGAAACGCCGATTCGGCCCACGATTCCAGTTGGAAGTCCGTGTCCGACCAATCGAGTCCATGTTTCACCTTCGTCCGTGCTCTTGTATATCGCGCTGCCTGGACCGCCGCTTCGTATCTGCCACGGAAGACGCTGAAAATCCCACATTGCAGCGTATAGAATGCGCGGATTGGATGGATCCATGCTCACGTCGATCGCACCGATTCCGTCGCCCGGATGCAACACGAGCTTCCAGCTCGCACCGCCGTCTGTGGTTCTGTAGATCCCGCGATCCGGACCTGGAGTCCAGCGGCTCCCCTCGGCGGCGACAATGACGTTGTTTGAGTTGCGCGGATCGATTGCGATCTGCGCGATCGAAATCGTTTTCTCGAGACCGAGCGACGTCCAGGTCTTACCTGCATCGGTGGACTTGTACATGCCATCGCCCCACGTCGACGACTGACCGCGTGGTTCGCGCTCACCCATTCCCGCGTAGATCACATTCGGATCGTTCGCTGCGACGGCGAGCGAGCCGACGGATCCCGTGTGAAGCTTGTCATCCGAGATATTGCGCCACGACATGCCGGCGTCGTCGGTCTTCCAGATTCCGCCGCCCGTTGCGCCCATGTAATACGTGAGCAGCTGAGTCGGGACGCCAACAACCGTAGTAACGCGACCTCCGCGATACGGGCCGATGCTGCGCCAGTGGAGGCCGCCAAAGCGTGCGGAGTCGAACGAGGCGGCGCCCGGCGCGCGCGCTGGAGAGAGGGAGGAGGCTGCGTGCTCGATGTGCGCATCCGCGCCGCGTTTCTGCGCCACGGCGCTCGACGGTGTTGCGAGAAGCAGTGAAGCGATGGCGACAGCCGCCGCTCTTGAGAGGCTCGGAGATGAAATTCGCATTGGTGGAATCGAGAAGCAGAGCGCGCGTAAGGACGGGCTCGGACAGAGTATATCATTTCCAGCACCCTGCCGCGAGGAACAGAGTTGTGCCAGCGGCCGGCGTCACGTTCTCCTCAGCTACAACTCGTCGCTCGCGCGATTGGCGCGTGGCGGCTGCCCGATTGCGGAAGCGCTCGTCATGCTGGCAAGACATTGGTGCGTAGGTCGCACGACGCCTCCATCCTCACACACCCGCGATGCTCCTCAGCTCGGGGTAACGAGGGTGCGCGTGAAAAGCTTCGATGTTGGGCCAGCGGAGAAACCATGGGCCGAACGCGTCGAATTCCGTCACCGATCGGAAGGCGAAATCCATTGCTTCATCGATTCTGCCGAGCGACAGGGCTGACATTGCGAGCCAGGTGCACTGGACGTAGCCAGTGACCGCTCGAGCCAGTAGCTCCTTATGGATAGCTTCTGCCTTGGCTTGGTCGCCCATCGCGACAAAAATCTGCGTCATCGTTGCCAGGACCCACGGGTGCCGCCCAGACATCTGGAGCGCCGGCCCTGCAGCCGAGAGCGCACCCGCGAGATCTCCGCTCCAGGTTCGAGCGAATGTAACAGCAAGGTGCGATGAAAATGCGTCTGGATTGAGTTCCAAGCTACGGATTGCAGCCAGTAAGGCGTCATCATGGCGCCCTAATAGTATCATTCCAATACTAGCGTGGCCGGCGCAAATCGCGCTAAGAGGGTCATCACGCAAGGCCCGCTCGATCTCGGCAAGTCCACGCGCATCGTCGTTGCGCAACAAAATCAGTCCCCAAACAGCGTAGAGACACCTGATTTCCGAGAGCATCGGGCTGACCGCAAGCGCGCGCTCGAACAGGTCCATAGCCAGCGGAGCGTCGAAGTCCGAAGTGAACGCAATGAGCGCACGGACACCCAGTGCCTCGCCGAGCTCCGGGTCAAGCTCGAGCGCGCGGGAGATCGCGGCCTTGGCGCGCGGTATGGCGTCGACCGCTCGCACCGATCCATACTGTGCGAGGACCCGAAGCGCTTCCGCGAGACCTACATGGGCGGGCGCATAGGATGGGTCGAGTTCGATTGCACGCTCGAAGCACTCCACAGCCTGCGCGATTCCGGTGCCGCGCTGCATCGTCAGCGCTCGTCCGCGGACAAACAGCTCGTACGCCGCGACCTGCGTGGTTGTGGGGCGGTCGGTATCGGCATCGGCTTTCACCAACGTCACCTGCAGTTTCGCCGCGATGGCGGCGGCGATCTCGTCCTGCACTACGAACACGTCGGTGAGGTCACGATCGTAGCGCTCCGACCAGAGGTGATAACCATCAGTCACGGAAACGAGCTGCGCGGTAATCCGGAGTCGATTCCCGGACTTCCGTACGCTCCCCTGCAGCACTGTAGTCACGTGAAGCTGCTCGCCAATCATGGCGAGTGACGCCTGTTTTCCCTTGAATGAGAATGCAGATGTTCGCGCTGCAACGTGCAGTCCGTCGATCCGTGTCAGCGCGCTCATGATATCCTCAGCGATACCGTCGCCGAAGTACTCGTTCTCCTTGTCGGCGCTGAGGTTTTCAAATGGAAGCACCGCGATCGACCGCTCGGGTGCCGCCTGACTGCCGGAACGCGTACCGGTTGCATTTTCGTGGAGAGCGGTGATAAGTGCACCGGCAGTCTCATAACGATCCGTCGGCGTACGCGCCAGCGATCGTTGCACTGCTGCGGCGATGGAGCGCGGAATACCTTCGCGTAGTGCGCACACATCGGCCGGTGTCTGCACAAAACGCTTCGCAATCACCGCTTGTACCGTTGGTCCCGTGAATGGTGGTTCGCCGACGAGCATCTCGTAGAACACGCAGCCGAGCGAGTAGAGATCGCTGCGGCCATCAACTGCCTCACCCACCGCCTGTTCGGGACTCATGTATGTCGGCGTCCCGACATTCATTCCAGCCTGCGTGAACGTCGCAGTTCCCGCGTCGCTCAACGCCTTCCCGATCCCGAAATCGGCGACGACTGCGTGCCCATCGTGGAGAAGGATATTTTCCGGCTTGATGTCGCGATGCACGACACCGTGCCGGTGCGCGTATTCGAGTGCGCTCGCTACTTCCGTCACGATGCGTAGCGCGTCGTCGATGGGCAATTGTGGTGTGCCATCGAGCAGTTCGCGCAACGATTGTCCATCGACTGCTGGCATGACGTAGAACAGCACGCCATCGACGTTACCAGAGTCGAATAGCGCGACGATGTTCGGGTGATTGAGTTGCGCGGCCAGATGTATCTCGCGCAGAAAGCGATCGACCCCAACCGAATGTGCAATGTCCTCCCGCAGCACCTTGATCGCGACCTTGCGGTCGTGCTTGACGTCGTGAGCGAGATATACGGTTGCCATACCGCCATGGCCGAGCTCGCGCTCGATAGTGTAGCGGCTGTTCAGGTCGGCGGTAAAGCGGGACGATGCGTCAGTCATGATCGGGTTTGCCGAATGTCTTGTCGATAAAGGCGAAAGTCGACGATAGAGCCTTCAGATTCGCGTCGCGTGTCAACTGTGGAGTCTTTCCGAGCCAACTGTGATTGGCACGCGTGCAATCCATATCACGGTAGGGTACCTAACTGTTCTACATCACCGCCAATCGGATCGTAGCTGATGCGCACTGATTAATGCAACTACAACAATACTACGCCGCAAGCGTTAGCGTATGCGGGTTAGCTTGTGCGGGCTACAGTGAGGCATTCATTAATGTCCGGCTAATTGTCGTACATTCCGTACAGTCAATTCCGGCGGCATGGGTCGGCCAGAGTACTGAGCGCAGTCATGACGATAGGCTTGGCCCATTCCGGTATTGAATCGAGAGGTGCTGTTTGAAGTACTGCGCCCGTCGCGGTTCGCAGCAACAGACGCGGTTCCGGGCGACCTCCCTGCTCCGGGGGCGACTCGGCGCTGTTGTCGAATATGGTGAGATCTGTCAGTCGCGGAAGCAGGCGAATCAGATTGTGTCGGCTGTGCACATAACGCTCCCGGATCTTCTCTTCTGGAATGTCATGACCACCCTCCGCGACGCGGGTCCGGACGCGAGCGATGTGCAGATCTACGCCTTCGAGCCCAACGTATCGCACGTGTACTTCCACTCCGGCATCCAGTGCTTGCCCCAGAAGTCGGGTAATGGTGCTTCCGCCGAGTGTAGTCTCGAAAGCGTAGTTGAGCCGTTCCGCGATGGCGCGCTTGAGCAGTCGCTTGCCCTGGAGCCACGCGGCGACGTTGGCTTGTGATAACGTGGCTCCCGGATTCACGGCCATTATGCGCGCGGTGGCTTCGTCAGGGTTGAAGTATTCACCGCCCGCCGCGCGAACGGCCGCACCGGCGACGCTACTCTTTCCAGCTCCGTTTACTCCTGCGAGTACAAACAGTCGGCCGCGATCTCCCGTTGCCGCAGTTGCGAGCCCCGGCGCTCTGACGGGCTGCTTCTTCACTAACCCTTCTTGCCTCGGCCCGCTGCCTGTTGTGCTGCCTTTCCCATAGCTGCAGGCGTCGCGCGGAATCCGCGCTCCGTTCCGGATCGGACCTTCGGTGTCTGCATGCGCGCCAGCATCGCATCGAACTCGCCAGTGAGGCTGTCGAGCGCCATGGACTCGGCGGACGCAAGTTCCCGATATCGCTCGACGGATAGCAGGACCACCTTCGGGACGTTGTGCCGAGTGATGATGACGGTATGGTCGCGGATCGCCTGCTCCATGACCCGCCCGAACTCGTTCTGGGCGTCGGTTGCTGATACGGTCACAACTCCAACACCGGGTAAGGCTGTCGGGGTACCGGATGGAGATTCAAGCTTGCGTTCGCTCGCAGGCGGTAGGCGTTTGGTTCTATTCATGCTGATCCTCCACTGTCGAGATAGTAGCTAATATCCATAGATTAGCTATTGTCGATGCATCCCGCAAGAAGCCGTCAGTCCAACGAACACCATCCCACCCGCGCCGACCTCACGCTCGATCGTGTATCGGTCAGAGAGTGCGGCCGCGAGGCGAGCGGCCGGCGTCTGCGTCAGGGAAGCTCCCGCTTGAGTTCAGTCATGAAGTTCTGCACCAGGATAAGATCCGATGCTTCCTGTTTTGCGTCGGCCGTGGCACCGGGACGGATCATCACGAATCGCTGGTCGTCTGGCGTCACATCGTACATGGTGTGGTCACCGCTGGTAACAAGCCCGTTTGTCGAGAAGAGACGCGTCTGTCCAAGCACAGTGAAGGACGGGGCCAGCTTCACGCGCGCAGAAATCATTTCGTTGTCGGCGCTGATGTAGAACAGCTCGTCGCCCTTGTGGCCCCAGCGCGGCGATGTTCCGCCTGCCGTCGATACCTGAATCTTCCCAGCACCCACCTCCGGGAATGGTCGCACGTAGATCTCCGCGTGCCCAGTTTCGTTGGAGCTGTATGCCAGCCAACGACCGTCCGGGGAAAGTGATGGCGCGAGCTCCTGAAATCTGGTTGCCATAATCGGTTTCGGTGTTGTATCAACTCCGATCTGCATCGCGAGGATGTCGGCATCACCCGGTGTTCCCAGTCCGGTGGTGAGCACGAGCCAGTGCCCATCCGGAGACTCGAAGCCATCGGCGAAACCCTGGAAGCCGTAAGCGCTGTTATGGTTCGTGGCAATGCGCTCGGCCGGAGCGCTTCCGTCGGCGCGCTGGCGGTACAACGCCGGCGGTCCAGCACGGGTGGACAGGAAGAGCACATCGCGACCATCGGGAGACCAGCTCGGGCGACGATTCTGTTCTCCCTCGGTAGTCAGCCGCGAGAGCGGGCCGGCCGGAAGTTGCTTGACCCATGTGTCTTCGCTTCGGCCGGGTCCATCCAACAGCATGTCAGTGCGACTGATTGCGAGCTGCTTTCCATCAGGCGAAAGTGCAACGCCATTCGCGAAGACATCACGCGACGTCGAGTCGACTCGCGAGACCGCGCCGGCGCGCGTGACCCACACTGGGTCCGCCTGAAGTATCCCGCCTCCGGTGGAGTACAGCAAGGAACCGTCTGTCGAAAGTGTGAAGTCTGCGGCGCCGTGCCCGTCGATTCTGACACCGCGCGCGACAAGAATCGGTGCGCCGGTGAGTACAAGATGGTCCAGGTCAAAGTGAGATGCCATCAAGGATCCATCCGCCAGCGCGTATAGCAGATAGCCCGGCGCATACCGCGCGTAAGTCGCTGTGACCAGTTTCTTGCGCGTCCGCGACTTGAGGTCAACTACATCGATGGTGTACTGATCGGGAGCGTCGCCGGCGCGTCGCATCCTGTAGATCACACCGCGCCCGCCAGGGAGCGCCTGCGGTCCCAAAACGCCGATCTCATTGCGTAAGGTGTCGAGCGGTGCGATGACTTCGCGGCCGGTGCCATCAGGCCGGATCCGCGATATGGAAGTCGCTCCGTCGAAATAGATATAGCCATCCTCTGCCCAGTCGGCGCTACCGCCTGAGAGAGTATCGCTGACCAGCGTCCGCGGCTTCCCGCCAGCGCGGGGAACAATTTTGAGTGAGAACGGTGTTTCTACCTCGAAGCCGATCTGCTTGCCGTCTGGCGAGACGAATATCGTGTACGCTCCGTTAGTACCGGAGATGGCGGTTGCTGCGATGGTATCAAGCGACCTGAGAAAGATCTGACTGCCGCCGCTGGGTCCCGTTCCCACATAGGCGAATGCACGCCCGTCTGGAGTCCATGCGAGCCGGTCCTGCGCGTTTGGTCCCAATGCCTGGCCAGCACCGAGTTCCAGAGCGAAGCGATTGACGTTCGTCGTAGCATCATCACCTCGTCTGTACCTGATAGCGAGCGCAGTCGCGGCCAGAGTGGTGACAGCAAGAATCGCGATGAGTGGCGTCGCATGACGCTGCCACCATGTTGTGTGTGCAGTTGTGACGGCGCGGCGCGTGGTTGTCGACGCCGGTGCCACGAGCGCGTCGGCGAATTGCGCCGCAGTGCCGAGCCGGTCTGCAGGGAGTTTCTCGAGCGCCGTAAGTACTGCATCTTCAACTGCCAATGGCACGCGTTCGCGCCGCGCGACGATGCTGCCGGGTTTCTCCGTCATCACCTTGGCGACGATCGCCTGTGCCGTTGGGCCGCTGAATGGCGGCTCGCCGAGCAGCATTTCGTATGTCACGCAACCCAATGCGTATATGTCTGATCGCGCGGTGATCTCGCGCTCGCCCATCGCCTGCTCGGGGCTCATGTAGCGCGGCGTGCCGAGCGACATGCCGGTCTCGGTCATGCGATTTCCGCCGGCTTTGCTCGCAGCGAGCGCGATGCCGAAGTCGGCTACGAGCGCGCGGCCGTCGTGCAGCAGGATGTTCTCGGGTTTGATGTCGCGATGGATTACGCCGTGCTTGTGCGCGTAGTCCAGCGCATCCGCGACCTCTCGCGCAATGCGCACTGCGTCGTCCACCGGGAGCTGTTTCTCGCGGTCGAGTCGGTCGCGCAACGACTCCCCTTCTACGAACGGCATCACATAGAACAGAAAGCCATCGGCCGCGCCGGAATCGAACAATGGAAGGATGTGCGGATGCTGCAGATGTGCGGTGGTTTTGATCTCGCTCAAAAAGCGATCGGCACCGATCACGGCTGCCAGTTCCGGACGTAATACCTTGATTGCTACGTCGCGATCGTGCTTGATGTCGTGCGCCAGGTAAACCGTCGCCATGCCGCCAGCGCCGAGCTCACGCTCGATCGTGTATCGGTCGCTGAGTGCCGAGGCGAGTCTGTCTATGTCTGGCATAAGAAGTCAAAGATGCGGCACAATCGTCGCGCCCGCGAGAAGTAGCTGGCTTTACTGGCCGGCTGGAAATGAAGGGCCCGAACCGTTGCGGGCTTACTTGCGGGTTACGCGGTCGTGGAGAGTGGATGCTGCCACCGTAGCCCGGCGAATCGGCTGTAGTCGCGATCGGTTGTGATGAACTCACAGCCCGATTCGATCGCGAGCGCGGCCAGCCATGCGTCGGGAATCAGATTTCCCCGCGCATCGGCGTCGCGACAGAGTCGCGTAAAAATCTCCCAGTGCCGCGCGCCCGGTTGAATCGGAACCGCGTTCGGCTGCTGACGAAACGCATTGGCGAAGGCCAGCGCGGCTTCGATCGGTGCGGGTGGATGGAAGATTCGGGGGTGTGTTACGATCCGCATGAACCCGCTCAGCACATGATCGGATACGGCATATGCCTCGTCGGATTGGACCAGGCTCATGAGCCAGTCCCTGTGAGGCCCGTGCTCCGGGGCGTCCTCGCGGAAGGAATAAACGAGGATGTTCACGTCAACGAGTCGCAGCTGCCTACTCCTCCATCAGTTCGATCAGCGCCGCCGAATCGTCGAGATCGACACCCGGAAGCAGCCCGCGACCGGCAAATTTGGGCAGCACGACCCGTTCTGCTGAGCCGGTAGTAGCGGCAGCTGTTTGAGCCTCGAGCGCTTCGAGGCCACGGCGTAGTACGTCCGACTTCGTGGCGGCGAGTCTATCCGTCAGCCGGTCGAGCCGGTCGCGGTCCGCCGATTGGAGATATACCTGCACCGGCTCTGCAACGCGCGCAGGTGGTTTCTTCTTATCATGATGGCCTTTCATGAATTCATGATATCGGCACTTTCGCGTAGTGTCAACGCTTGGCGATTACCGCCTGCACACTCGGGCCTGTGAGCGGCGTTTCACCATGGCCAAACATCTGCGCGTGCCCTGTCATCCGGTCGACACGCACAGAATGCCGCGCGTCAACAGCCGAGCCATCTTCGTCGTAAGATTGGATGGCTACCGTCGGCTCGCACGGCACTATGATGCCCTATCCCGGGAAGTTTAGAAATGTTTCGTAAAGAACTGTCCTTTCTTCACCAGATGAATCGCCCGATCTGCCTTGCGGTTGAGTCCGCACTTCTGTTGCTGGCTTGGGCGGCTCCCGCGGCTTCACAGGGGGCTGCGCAATCTCAGTCCCAGGTTGGCAGCCGCGCCAATCAGGCAAACTGGACGCTTGCGAACCGTTTCGACCCGACCGCTCTCAAGCCCGTGATGTACAGCGACGCCGTGCAGCCGCACTGGCTCGGTAAAACTGATTCGTTGTGGTATAGCTGGCGTGATCACACCGGCTCACAGTTCTACCTCGCGGTTCCGCAAACGAAAACAAAACGGGATCTGTTCGATCAGGCAAAACTTGCCGCGGCATTGACGGAGTTGAGCCACAAGGCGGTCGATCCAAAGGACTTGCCGTTCAAGACGCTCGACTTCACAAAAAA
>JGI20207J14881_1000582_pt1 | contig 13194 bp, 14 predicted proteins | sample NGESurdeep092012_4_FD_14881 | JGI IMG/M metagenome (IMG submission 14881)
TGAGGTGCGGGCAGGGGGTGTGCTGCTCGCCGAAGACGGCCTCGAACTGACGTTTTGAACCCGCGCTTGCGGTTGCCGCACGGACGTGCGTCTGCGCGCTTGAGATGCTGCGCTTTCCGCTTTGACCGATCGTCCACGCCGGCAACGTTCGGCTGGTGCAGCGCCACTCCCTCCCATTGCCAAGGGAGGGAGAGCGTGTTCAGCGGCGCAGCTGACGGTACTAGCGATCGAGCAGCGCCAGCAGTGCCGAAGTGTCCCAGCGCTTGCCGCCCATACCCTGCACCTGCGCATAGAACTGATCGACCAGCGCGGTGACGGGGAGCCGCGCGCCGTTCTTGCGCGCTTCGCCGAGGCAGATCGACAGGTCCTTGCGCATCCAGTCGACCGCGAAGCCGTGGTCGAACTTGCCAGCGGCCATCATCTTGTAACGGTTCTCCATCTGCCAGCTCTGCGCCGCGCCCTTGGAGATGGTGGCGATCAGCTTGTCGATGTCGAGGTTCGCCTTCTTGGCGAAGTGCAGGGCCTCTGAAAGGCCCTGCACGAGGCCGGCGATGCAGATCTGGTTGCACATCTTGGCAAGTTGTCCCGAGCCCGGCGCGCCCATCAGGTTGCAGGCGCGAGCGTAAGCGTCGATCACTGGCTTAGCTTTGTTGAACACGGGCTCGTCGCCACCGCACATCACGGTCAGGATGCCGTTTTCGGCCCCGGCCTGGCCGCCGGACACCGGCGCATCGACGAAATCGAAGCCGCCTTTCTTCGCGGCGGCGTAAAGTTCGCGCGCGATCTCGGCGGACGCGGTTGTGTGGTCGACGAATATCGTGCCCTTACCCATGGCTTGGAAGGCGCCGTCTTTGCCGAGCGTGACCTCACGCAGGTCGTTGTCGTTGCCGACACAGCACATCACCATATCCTGGCCTTGCGCGGCGGCCTTCGGCGTCGGCGCCGAGTTGCCGCCGTGCTGTTTGACCCATTGCTCGGCCTTGGCGGCGGTGCGGTTATAGACGGTCACGTCGTGGCCGCCTTTGTTCTTCAAATGACCGGCCATGGGATAGCCCATGACGCCCAAGCCGAGAAAAGCCACTTTCGCCATCATCGTTCTCCTTCGAAATACGCCGTAGCGTGAGACTTACTGAATGTGGACGTTAAGGTCCTTGGCGAGCTTGCCGAACTTCTCGTCGTCGCTATGGATGCGCGCGGTGAATTCTGCGGGCGACATGATGAGCGGCTGCAAGCTGCCGGAAACGTTGATCTTGGCGGCCACGTCCGGTTTCGCCAGCAGCGCCTGCACCGTGGTGCGCAACTTGTCGACGATCGGCTGTGGCGTTCCGGCCGGCGCGAACAGGCCGAGCCAGATGTCGACCGCATAACCCGGATAGAATTCGCCAATGGTCGGAACGTCGGGGTAGCGCTTGGAGCGTGTCTTGCCGCTGACTGCAAGCGCCCTCAGCGTGCCGGCCTCGAACTGGCCGGCGCTCTCGCCGCCGGCGAACAGCACTTGCGTCTCGCCGGCGATCGTCGCCTGCATGGCGGGGGTGCCGCCGCGATACGTCACGTTGAGCAGCTTGAATCCCGCGCGCTGCTTGAGCTGCTCCATCGCGAAAAAATGCTGACTGCCGACACCGCCATTGGCGAAGGTGAGCGGCGGATTGGCCTTCTTCGCGTAGGCGACGAACTCCGGAAGCGTCTTCACCGGAACCTTGGGATTGACCGAAAGCACGAATTGATTGGTTGCGACCGAGGTGATTGGCACCAGATCCTTCATCGGGTCGAAGGACATGTGCGCGTAGACGTGCGGATTGATCACGATCCCGCTGTCGGCGGCGAGTATCAGCGTGTAGCCGTCGGGCGCAGCCTTGGCGGCGGCTTCTCCGGCTAGGTTGCCGTTGGCGCCCGTGCGGTTCTCGATGATGACGGGCTGGCTGACCGCCTGCGAGAGATATTGACCGACGAGCCGCGCCACGACGTCGGGCGCGCCGCCCGGTGGGATCGGCACCAGAAGCTTGATCGGCCGGTTTGGATAGGCGTCCTGCGCCGCGGCGGGCAGGGCGGCGACGCTCAGGCTAGCGGCCAGAGCGATGGCGCAGAGTGAAAATCTCCTCATGCCGCAATCCTCCTCGATCAGTGCTTTTGGCACGCGCCTTCGCGACGTTTTGCCCGTCGTACCAGATAATCGAAGTTGATGGCGAACTGTTCTGAGCGGCTGATGTCGCCTCTCAGCTTCTCGATGTCGGCGCGTGGAAATTCGGGCGCCAGGTCGCCGGCAGCTTCGGCCACAAGTTGAACCATCGCGGCGTTCTCCAGCATGATCACGCCGATGACGGCTTCGGCGATAGTTGCGCCTGCCGTCACCGCGCCATGGTTTTTCAGCAGCACCGCCCGATTCGGACCGAGCGCGCGCGCGACGCCGGCCCCCATTTCCTTGCTGCGGATGAGATTGATCGTGTCGGTATAGAGGCCGATCGCTTCATAGAAGAGGGCCCCCGGCTGGCTATAGGCGCGCATCGGTCGTCCGGTTGCCGACAGCGCGACGGCGTAAGGAGGATGCGTGTGCAGCACACAGCGCACGTCGGTGCGCTGCTTGAAGATTTCCGAATGGATGTAGACCTCGCTGTGCCGGCGTGCGGTGCCGGCCACCACATTGCCGTCGAGATCGATGGTCAGGATGTTCTCGGCCGTAATCTCGTCGAGCCCGACGCTGTGCGGCTTCATGAAGAAGAGCGAGGGGTCGTCCGGCAGCCGGAACGAGATGTGGCCGCGGGTGAAATCGTCCTGGCCCTCGGCGACCAGGACTTTGCCGGCCCAGGCCATTTGCTCTTTGATCTCATCGTGGGTCATTCGGTACTTCCACGGCATGACGGTCTCGGGGACGCAAACTGACATGTGCACGGCGTTGGACTCAAGGCTGCATTGACGCCCGGGCGGGCTTGCCTATGGTGGCGCCGAACGGAAAGGGTCGTGCGATGGCGGTGACCAAGGAACAGGTGTTGGCGGCCCTGGCGCGCGTGCCGGCACCAAACGGCGGCAGCCTCACGGAAGCGCGCGTCCTGTCGGACATCGTGGTGAGCGACGGCAAGGTTTTCTTCTCGATCACCGTCGATGCGGCCGATGTGAAGGCTTGGGAGTCGGTCCGCAAGCGCGCCGAGGATGCCGTCAAGGCGGTAGCGGGCGTTGCCTCGGCGCTGGTGGCGCTGACGGCGGAGCGAGCGGGCGGGACGACCGCGCCACGCCCGCAGCAGGCGGCGCCGCAGCGGCCGGCCCAGGGCGGTCACCATGCTCATCCCGCGCATCCGGCCGACAGGGTGCAGCCCGGGATACCCGGCGTCGAAGCCGTGATCGCGGTCGCCTCCGGCAAAGGCGGTGTCGGCAAATCGACCACCGCCGTCAATCTCGCGCTCGGCCTTCGCGACCAGGGGTTGAAGGTCGGCATGCTCGACGCCGATATTTACGGGCCGTCGCTGCCGAAGCTGCTCGCGATCCGCGAGAAGCCGGAGACGATCGGCGGCAACCGGCTCAAGCCGATCGAGCGCTACGGCCTCACGGTAATGTCGATTGGCTTCCTCATTGAGGAGACCACGCCGATGATCTGGCGCGGCCCGATGGTGATGTCGGCGATCACGCAGATGCTGCGCGAGGTCGAATGGGGCAAGCTCGACCTGCTCGTCGTCGACATGCCGCCCGGCACCGGCGACGCGCAGCTCACGATCGCGCAACAAGTGCCCTTGCGCGGCGCGGTCATCGTGTCGACGCCGCAGGATCTTGCCCTGATCGACGCGCGCCGCGGCGCCGCGATGTTCAATCGCGTCAACGTGCCCGTGCTCGGCGTCGTCGAGAACATGAGCTATTTCCTCTGCCCCGAATGCGGCACGCGCACGGACATCTTCGGCCATGGCGGCGCGCGTCACGAAGCCGAGCGCCTCGGCGTGCCGTTCCTCGGCGAGGTGCCGCTGCACATGGCGATTCGCGAGAAGTCGGATGCGGGTACACCGGTGGTGGCGACCGAGCCCGACGGTCCGCATGCCAAGATTTATCGTGACATCGCGGTCAAGGTGCTCGCCGGGATCAAGGGCGGCGGCCGCGTCGCGCCGAATATTGTCGTCGAAGCGTAGCGGCGGAACGGGGACGGGGCATGAATGCNGGAAGCGCCATTCGCCTCNGTCTCATCGNTCTCGGTCTCGNNCTCGCGCCGCTCGGAGCGCTCGCGCAAATGTCGCCGGAGGTGAAGGCGGCGCCGGCCGTATCGNTGGNCGAGCCGGCCTTGCCCGCAGATGTCGAGTTTGCTCGCAACATCGCGCANNTCCGGGCCGATCTCCTGATCGCCGACGCGCTGGTGAAAGAGCGCGACTGGGTCGATGCGCGGCCGCACGTGANTTTCCCACGCGAGGAGATCTACGGCGTCATTCGCGACGAATTGCGGGCCTATAAGATGCCGCCATTCGACGGCGCGCTGCGCGAACTCGCGCGGGCCGTGGCGGCGCGCAACATAAAGAACTACGGCCGCGCGCTGAAGAAAGTGCAGGCCGCGCTCACCGTCGCCGACATGGGCTTGCAGGCGCGGCAGAAGGATTGGCCGCGATTCACGCTCATGGTCGCCGCGGCGATCTTGGGCGACGCCGCCGACGAGTATGACGACGCCGTGACGAACGGCCGTATCGTGCACGCGATCGGCTATCAGAGCGCCCGCGGCATCGTGTCCGAAGCCGACCGTATGGTCGAAAACGTCGTCACGGAGCTCGCTGCCCGCGACGCCGAGACGTTGCAGGGCGTGCGCGGTAATATGACCCATCTGAAGGACGTATTCGCGTCCGTTGCCGCACCGAAAGAGCCGCGGGCCGATGTCGACACCGTACGCAAGCTCGTTGCGCAGACCGGCGCGTTGATGCGTGCGCTCAAGTAATCCGACTTTGGTCTGTTGCCAATGGAAGCCTGCCTGAAGGCCTCGAACCAAGTGAACGTTGAAGAGTCGCCCAGGAACCCGGAATACAAAAAGGTCCAGGCGATGAAGGCGTTCCGCAACGACGAATACGTGTGGCGGCAGGTCGCGAAATATGGCTTCGACAGCTTCATAATCCGCACGCGTAGCCGCGGCGCGTCCCGCGGGATTCCCGCCATTTCCTGGGGACCGGCCTCTGGCCGTTCCCTTTTTCGCTTAATCGACAGGGAACTTCGCTCTTACAGTTTCTGACGAACCAGTGCAGACTGGAACATCGTGTGGGGCCGTTCGACGCCCCACCAAGCCCTCTGGGCGAAGCCCGTGGGCCAAAGGATCAAGAACGGTGCAACGCCTCCGCGTCAGCCCGCTTCATCAATTTCTAAGGGAGGAAGTTCAATGAAACGTCGTGAATTTCTGAAGACGGCCGGTATCGGTGCCGCCGCCACCGCCGTCGCCGCGCCGGCCATCGCGCAGTCGAGCCCTGTGCTTCGATGGCGTATCGCGGCAAGCTGGCCGAAGTCGCTCGATACGCTTTACGGTGGAGTCGAGACCTTCACCAAATACGTCGCCGAGGCGACCGACAACAAATTCCAGATCCAGGGCTTCGCGGCTGGCGAGATCGTGCCCGGCCTGCAGGTGCTCGATGCCGCCTCCAACGGCACCGTCGAGATGGCGCACACCGCGACCTACTATTATTTCGGCAAGGATCCGACCTGGGCGCTGTTCTGTGCCGTTCCGTTTAGCCTGAACGCCAGACAGATGAACGCCTGGTTCTATGACGGCGACGGCCTCAAGCTGATGAACGAGTTCACTGCCAAGCATAACCTCGTCGCCATGGTGGCCGGCAATACCAACTGCCAGATGGGCGGCTGGTATCGCAAGGAGATCAAGACGCCGGCCGACTTCAACGGCCTCAAGATGCGCATCGGCGGCTGGGCAGGCAAGACACTGCAAAAGCTCGGCCTCGTTCCGCAGCAGATTGCCGGCGGCGACATCTATCCGGCGCTGGAGAAGGGTACGCTCGATGCCTGCGAGTGGGTCGGCCCCTATGACGACGAAAAGCTCGGCTTCTACAAGGTCGCCAAGTACTATTACTATCCCGGCTGGTGGGAAGGCGGGCCGGCTCTGCATATTCTGACCAACAAAGGAAAGTGGGACAGCCTTTCGAAAAATTACCAGGCTGTCCTGCAAGCGGCTGCGGCCTATTCCAACCTGGAGATGATGGCGCGCTATGACGCCCGCAATCCAGTGGCGCTGAAGCGACTCGTGGCCAATGGCACGCAACTGCGGCCGTTCACGCAGGAGATCATGGAGGCGTGTCTGAAGGCATCCGATCAGGTGAACGCGGAGACCTCGGCGACGAATCCCGCCTACAAAAAGGTGCTGGCCAATCTGGAGGATTTCCGCAACAACGAATATCTTTGGTGGCAGGTGGCGGAATACACCTTTGACAGTTTTATGATCCGTCACCGTTCCAAAACTTGAGTGAAATCACGAAAGCAAAACCGATCAAGGCCGGCCGCTTTGCCGGCCTTGTTTTTTGGGTCTGATGCAAGCCGGTGCAATATCCGGTCGTGCCACGTGCGACGCTGCCGGGTCGATCGGCTTTGCGTTTTATTGAATCTTTTGCGGGATATCGAAATTGAGCGGCGGTGGCGCTTCGATCTGCGGAATATCGATTTTCACTTTGTCGAGGTCAATTTTTGGACCGGTGCTTTTGTAGTGCATCACCATGGCAGGGAAGAAGATGACGAGTGCCACCATGATGACCTGGATCCCGACGAACGGGATTGCACCCCAATAAATCTGCCCCGTGCTCACTCCATCGGTCTTCTTGCCGGTGACCCGGTCGATGAAGCTGTCGGCCGGTGCCACCGAGCGCAGATAGAACAGCGCATAACCGAAGGGCGGATGCAGGAACGAGGTCTGCATGTTCACGCCGAGTAGGACGCCGAACCAGATCAGGTCGATGCCGAGATGCTCGGCGGCCGGTCCGAGCAGCGGAATGACGATGAAGGCGATCTCAAAGAAGTCGAGAAAGAAAGCGAGGAAGAATACGAAGGCGTTGACGAATATCAAGAAGCCAATCTGTCCGCCCGGCAGCGAGACCAGCAGGTTCTCGACCCAAATGTGACCGCTCACACCGTAGAAGCTGAGCGAAAACACGCGCGACCCAATCAGGATAAAGATCACGAAAGCGGAAAGTTTGGCCGTCGACTCGACCGCCTGGCGGACCAGGTCCCAACTCAGCCGGCGCGTAATCGCGCCAAGGATCAGCGCACCCGCGGCGCCCATGGCGCCACCTTCAGTGGGCGTGGCAACGCCGACGAAGATTGTGCCGAGAACCAGGAAGATCAGGAACAGCGGCGGCACCATCACGAAGGTCGTCTGTTGCGCGATATGCGAGAGGAAGCGCAAACCGAACAGACGGCTGGTGATCTTGTTCACCACCGCCACCGCGAAGGCGAAAATGATTCCGTAGAACATGCTGATCACGACATAGTCGGCGCCGTGCGTGTCGGAATTGCGCATCATGCACCAGGCGAAAATCGTCGCGACGACGGCGAGCGTGGCAAGCGAAAGCAGGCCGCGCTCGTCGCCGCCCAAGCGGACGCGCGGCACCAGTCTTGCCAGACTCCACAACAGGGCGAGAATAACGACGACCTCAATTGCGTAGCCCAGATAGTCCGCAATCGCCGTTGCAAGATCCGGGCTCGCGGCGATGGCCTTCAGCTCACCGTTTTGCGTGACCGTGTAAACGTGATGGCCGAGCAGCCACAGGGCCGCCACTGCGCCGATGCAGAGCAAGCCACCATTGGTGCGGGCAAGCACATCGCGCGGCCCGGCCTCGGTTTCCTTGAAGCCGACGTCATCGACCGGCAGCCCGGGCACCGCTTTCGGGTTAACCAAAGTGACGATGAATATGTAGACGGCATAAAGCCCGGCGAGGAATAAGCCGGGAATGAATGCGCCCTCGTACATGTCGCCGACCGAGCGGCCGAGCTGGTCGGCCATCACGATCAATACCAGCGACGGCGGGATGATCTGGGCCAGCGAGCCGGAGGCGGCAATGATACCGGTGGCGACACGCCGATCGTAACCGTAACGCAGCATGATCGGCAGCGAGATGAGGCCCATCGATATCACGGAGGCGGCGACGACGCCGGTGGTGGCGGCGAGCAGCGCGCCGACAAACACCACGGCGTAGGCCAGTCCGCCGCGCACGGTGCCGAAGAGTTGACCGATCGTGTCGAGCAGGTCTTCCGCCATTCCGGAGCGCTCGAGCACCAGCCCCATGAAGGTGAAGAACGGAATGGCGAGCAATGTATCGTTGCTCATCACACCGTAGATGCGGTCCGGCAAGGCTTGCAGGAAATTTGGCGCGAATTGCCCGAGTTCTATGCCGATAAGTCCATACAGCAGGCCAACCGCACTAAGCGAGAAAGCCGCCGGGTAGCCGAGCAATAAGAATAGCACCAGCGACACGAACATGATCGGCGCCATGTTGGCGATGAAGAAGGCCTCCATGTCTAACCCCGATCGTTCGATGCGCGACTAGGCAGCGATCCGGTCACGGCGGTTCGCTTTGCCGCGCATGTCGCCAACAAAGCGGAATCGAGCGGGCGGAGCGCCTCACTTTTCATGAGCCGCGCCCTCGTGTTTTCCCATCGCCCCGATTACCTCTTCGGCTTCCAGTTCAAGCGAGCTCTTCTGACCTTCGTGCGGATCGGGGATTAGACCGCGCATAATTGCGACGCGCTTTACCAGCTCCGAAATCGCCTGCAGTAACAACAACCCAAAGCCGATCATGATGAACGACTTGGCGGGCCATTGCGGAAGACCGCCGGTATTCCAGGATTGCTCGTTGATTGCCGCCGACTTGAGAAAGAACGGGATGCCGGTGATGACCAGGATGAGGCAAAGCGGCATCAGAAAGAACGCGTGACCGACCAGTTCAATTGTATTGCGCACGCGCTTTGGCAGCAGATTGTTGAGGATGTCGATGCGGACGTGCTCGTTGTTNAGGAGGGTCCAGGGCGAGCACAGAAGAAACACAGCGCTGAACAGCACCCACTGCAACTCCAGCCAGGAATTGGAGGAAGTATCGAACACCTTGCGCACGGTGGCATTCACTGCCGAGACCACCACAGCGAGGAGGATCAGCCAAGCCGCGCGTTTGCCGATCCAGGTGTTGGCGGCGTCGATTGCTCGCGTTGCCGGCAGCAACACCTTCAGAGCTGCGTCGAGGGCGCCCAAGTCAAACTCCCCTCTGCGGCCGGGGTCGCCGGCGCGCATGTTATTTTTCTTGATATCCCACGGCTTGGACCCCGCGGCCAAGCGTGTCACCTAATCCGAATGCGGGGACGCCCGTCAATGCCGAAATTGGTTGCCAAGGATAACCATGGCATGCGGGCGGTGGTCTTCAGGGCGGCGGCGATCAGCCCCCGGTCACGCTCATGTGCCGCGAGACGGCCGGGCGCTGATGATTGCGGTCGATGATGAAGTCGTGCCCCTTGGGCTTGCGGCCGATGGCCTCGTCGATCGCGGCATGCAGGGGGGCATCGCCTTCCGAAGCGCGGAGCGGCGAACGCAAGTCGGCGGCGTCGTTCTGACCGAGGCACATATAGAGCGTGCCGGTGCAGGTGATGCGAACGCGGTTGCAGCTTTCGCAGAAGTTGTGGGTCAGTGGTGTGATGAGGCCGAGCCGGCCGCCGGTTTCCTTGACCTGCACGTAGCGCGCCGGGCCGCCGGTGCGATAATCGATGTCCTCGAGCGTATATCGCTCCGAGAGCCGCGCCCGCGCGAGCGACAAGGGCAGGTATTGGTCAAGCCGGGACTCGCCCGTCTCGCCGAGCGGCATCACCTCGATCAGCGTCAGATCCATGCCGCGGCCGTGCGCCCAGGCAGTCATATCGGCGAGTTCGTCTTCGTTGACGCCCTTAAGCGCCACGGCGTTGATCTTGACCTTGAGACCGGCCTTCTGCGCGGCATCGACGCCTTTCAGTACCTTGCCGAGATCGCCCCAGCGAGTGATGGCGCGAAACTTGTCCGGATCGAGCGTGTCGATCGACACGTTGATGCGCTCGATGCCGTGGTCCTTCAACTCGGCGGCGTGTTTCTCGAGCTGCGAGCCATTGGTCGTCAGCGTCAATTCCTTGAGCGCGCCGCTCGTAAGATGTCGCGAAAGCGACGCAACCAGCGTCATGATACCGCGCCGCACCAGCGGCTCGCCGCCCGTCAACCGCAGCTTGGTGACGCCCTTGGCGACGAACGCGCTGCACAGCCGGTCGAGTTCCTCAAGCGTCAGCAGATCGACCTTCGGGAGGAAGGTCATGTGCTCCGACATGCAGTAAACGCAGCGGAAGTCACAGCGGTCCGTCACCGAGACGCGGAGATAGGTGATGGCGCGCGCGAAAGGGTCGATCAGCGGCCGCGGCATTGCGCCGGCGCGGTCGAAGTCCGTGGCTGACTGCTGTTCGACTGCTACCATCCGAGATCCCGTCAAGCGGAGTGCCCGCCGTCGCTAGATATAGGAACTGCGGTGGTCAAAGGCCAGCAGGGCCATCGACAAACGAAACGGCCCGCATCCTGAATGCGGGCCGTCAATTTACTCCGGGAGCAGCTTCAGCGCTGGGGCGGCGGCGCTGAAGGCCAAGGCGAGGTCGCCTGCTGCGCCGGTGCGGCCGCCGGGGCAGGGGCAGGGGCCTGAGCGGCGGGTTTGGGCGCCGCCGGCTTCTTGGCGACAGGCTTCTTTGAACGACGCACAGGCTTCCTCGCCGGCTTCGGCGGCGGCGGCGCCGGCGAGAGCTCGGACAGGACTGGATTTGGTCGCAGCTGCGGCGGCGAGCCAGGCGTGTTGATCACTTCGAGCTGATCGGTCTCGGGCAGGTAGCCGTTGAGTGTGAATGTCACAGTCTGCGCCGCATCGGTTGGCATCGCGAGCGCGCAGGGCGTGCGGCACGACTGGCCGTTTGCGATCTTGGCCTCAGCGCCCGGCGGCTCCGACTCGAACCGCACGGTGTCCATCACCGGCCCCGGCTTGAGGCCGTCGAGGCTCATCCAGTCGGGAGTTGAGGAGCACGCCGCAAGAGCAAGCGCACCGCCGACGATGGCAATCACACGATACATTTTTGAATCCATCCCCACGCGAGCCGCACCCAAATGCCCGCCCGCGGCAAGATAGGGGGGTTGACACATGCGCGCAATCAGTTCGATCTCATTAACCTTACCGCGTTAACCCTGTGGCCGCGGGGCTTTCAAAATCGCCCCGATAACGCGGCGATTTCCGACGGTAATTGCGTAAAGTGACTGATTACGCGGTCAGGCGTGAATTCCGCGACCGGTCTCTCGCTGTAGCCGAAATCGACGGCGATGACCGGGATGCCGGCGGCCTGGGCGGTGCGGATGTCGGTCTCGGAGTCGCCGATCATGATCGCATCGCCGCTCGCACCTCCCGCGGCGGCAATCGTCCGCCGCAGCATTTCCGGATCCGGCTTCTGGATGCCGAACGTGTCCTGGCCGCAGATGACGGCAAAGCGATCGGCGAGATCGAGCGCGCACAGCAACAATACAGCGAGCCGCTCGACCTTGTTGGTGCACACCGCGAAGCGATGGCCGCGAAGCGCGAGCGCGTCGAGCGCGTCGATCACACCCGGAAATGGCTGTGAGCGGTCGGAGATATGATCGGTGTAGTGTGCGATGTAATCCGCGAACAGCCGGTCCATCAGTTGGGGCGTCACCGCGCGGCCGTCCGCCTGGAGCCCATGCGCCAGCATCGCCTTGGCGCCGCCGCCGATCATCATGCGCGCGTTGTCATACGGTACGGTTGGCAGGCCCTCCCGCGCAAACACGACGTTGAGTGTGTCGACGAGATCGGGCGCGGTGTCGACGAGCGTGCCGTCGAGGTCGAAAACGAGAAGCGGAGCGGGCATGTCGGCATCCTCGCTAGCGGCAGGCGCGTCAGCTTGCAAGCCCCGAGGATGGCGGCAAAACGGCGATTTTCGGCTATTCAGGCCGGCCAATCGAGGCTAGACAGGCAGGCCTTGCCCCTGATCCTTCACAGACGTTTCTCGCGGTGCCGATGAACGCCGAACAATGCAAACGCGCCGCCGCCGCCAAGGCGCTCGATCTCGTGCGGCCCGGCATGCGGCTTGGGCTCGGCACCGGCTCGACGGCGAAGCACTTTGTCGAACTGCTCGGCGAACGTGTGCGCGGCGGGTTGGACGTTGTCGGCGTGCCGACCTCGGAGGCGACGCAGGCCGCCGCGCTGCGCGCCGGCATCCCGCTCGCCACCCTCGACGAAATTCCAGAGGTCGATCTGACGGTCGATGGTGCTGACGAGATCGCGCCCGATCTGACCTTGATCAAGGGCGGCGGCGGCGCCCTGTTGCGCGAGAAGATCGTCGCCGCCGCCTCCTCCCGCATGGTCGTCATTGCCGACGAGAGCAAATGCGTGCCGGCGCTCGGCCGCTTCCCGCTGCCGATCGAGATCGCGTCGTTCGCCGCCGGCGCGACATTGCGGGCGGTGCGGGCAGCGATCGGTCGCGTGCAGGAGCCGGGCCGGTTGGACTTCCGTCAGGGCCGCGACGGCCATGCTTTCGTCACGGATGGCGGCCACTGGATCATCGACGCCGCCCTCGGCCGCGTCGAAAATCCGGCCTTGCTGGCACGCGCGCTCGAGGCCGTCCCGGGGGTGATGGAGCACGGTCTTTTTGTTGGACTTGCCAGTCTTGCGATTGTCGGCGGGCCCGACGGCGTCAGGATGATCGAACGTGGCTGAGAAATTCGAGCCAGATGGAGCAACCATGAAACACGTCATGCGGGCCGTGAACTGCACGCTGTCGGCAGGTGTCCTCGCCGTCGCACTCGCGGCCGCAGGCCCGGCCGCCCGGGCTCAGGGTCCACAGCCGTCGGCCGCAACCTTGGCGGTGTCGAAGCAACTCGTCAGCGTCACCGGCGCCACCGCGCTGTTCAGTCCGCTGATCGCCGGCGTGGTCGAGCAGTCGAAGCTGCTCTTCCTCCAGCAGAACCCGATGTTGCAAAAGGATCTCAACGAGATCGCCGCCAAAATGCGCACCGACCTCGAGCCGCGCTTCGCCGAGATCACCGACGAGGTAGCGCGGCAATACGCGTCGCATTTCAGCGAGCAGGAGCTCAAGGACATTCTCGCCTTCTACGAGTCGCCGGCGGGCAAGAAGCTGCTCCAGGAGCAGCCCAAGGTCGTCAACAACAGCATGCAATATGCCCAGAACTGGGCCAACAAG